>Ga0335072_10001502_pt1 | contig 37899 bp, 27 predicted proteins | sample Lox_Sample_21_FD_206725 | JGI IMG/M metagenome (GOLD analysis project Ga0335072, IMG submission 206725) | Soil microbial communities from Loxahatchee National Wildlife Refuge, Florida, United States - Lox_Sample_2.1 | ecosystem: Environmental > Terrestrial > Soil > Wetlands | place: USA... | reverse complement strand
AGGGCCACACGGACGGGGTCAGCTTGATGGCATTTTCGCCGGACGGCGCACTACTGGCGTCGGCTTCAGACGACCGCACAGTGCGGCTCTGGGACGCGAAGACGGGCGCGACACTGCACACGCTCAGGGGCCACAAGTACTGGGTCAGGTCGGTTGCATTCTCGCCGGACGGCGCGCTGCTGGCGTCAGCTTCAGACGACAGCACAGTGCGGCTCTGGGATGCGAAGACGGGCGCGGCACTGCGTACGCTCGAGGGCCACATGTACGCGGTCAACTCCACGGCATTCTCGCCGGACGGCGTGCTGCTGGCGTCGGCTTCGGACGACAGCATGCTGCGGGTCTGGAACGCGAAGACGGGCGCAGCACTGCACATGCTCAAGGGCCACACACGCTCGGTCAACTTGGTGGCATTCTCGCCGGACGGCGTGCTGCTGGCATCGGCTTCAGACGACAGCACGCTGCGGGTCTGGGACGCGGCCACGGGCGCGGCGCTCCAAACAATAGCGCTTGACTCTCCCGTCTACTCCTTATCCTTCACTTCGGATGGGTGTTTCCTACAAACGGATCACGGGCTTCTGTGCCTTGAAGGCCTGCAAGGTCACCCTCACTTCTGCATCTCTTTGCCGCCCGTACCTCAGCCTCAACCTCACATATTTCTAGACGGGAATTGGGTTTTGCAGGGCTCGGAAAAGCTCTTCTGGCTTCCTGCTGATTATCGAGCACTCTGCTCAGCTATCAAAGGAGGCATCCTGGCGTTGGGTTATCACGACGGTCGGGTCATATTAATTGAAATTGGCTGACTTGTTGGGCTTATCCTCATAGATGTAGCTAACATGCAAAAGTTCAATTATTATTTATTTGTATTTCTAGAATCTCTATTACATAGAGGGGTACGGGGGGACAGCTGCTTATATAGATACTGTAACCGTCGTCGATCTGAGGATGACTCTAGAAGCGACTCCAAAGTGCGAAGCAGCAAGACGTGTCCGCGCGGCAGATAGGCGCTTAATTGAACTAGCAAGCCACTTCTTCTCATGTGGCGAAGCTCGACCCTGCCTTGCCGCTATACTACTTTTGGAACATCGTGGTTATGACCCCTGTCCGTCAATTGCGCTCGTTGCGACAACAATGACTGCAGTAGCGCGAGTAGGGTAAGAATGAAGCAAGAAATCTCGGGATAGCTTCTCGACATGTTGATCTATGCTATGAAGAAATTATGGGCAAAATAGTGGTCTCCTCGACAGCTGAGGCCGGCTAGAGGGATCAGATTCAAACTGCACTCACATTGAAAAGCCGTATTGTGCGGTAAGCAGAAGTTACTTCCATTTGATATTGACATAAAAATGTAGCTGGCAGCTTGCGCTGTTTATTCCGAGAATATCTTTGCTCTCAGCTCAAAAATGACATTGTTATGGGGAAAGATGCTGCCACGTAGGGTTTCCCGCGACGTAGTGACGCACGTTACCTTGTTTCCGTTGCGTGGGCACTGATGCAACGAGACTTTCCGATCACCGAATATGTGGTTACGTTGGTCATTACGGGGATTCGCTCAAGCTTTGTACGGATGAAAGCATGACACTCAGCAGCAACATGTAGAAGTCAATGTTTAAACTCGCGACCTGCCTTTTTTTTTGTATTTTGTTTTTCAGTTCTGTGTGACGTCATTCAACGCTGTGAGGCACACAATGTTGTACAAGATCTCAGCCAAACGAGACTCAAAGCGAAAGGGTCGCACAATCAAGGCTGGACCTGCTATTGAAGGAAGGAATACTGTAGCAAGCCATCAGTATCCAACGTTTTTTCACATCGCATCGTCGCACAACGAAAAGTGGGACGAGGCGTTTCCATGGACTTCCACTTTGTTCCCAAAACGCTAAGGATCTCGGGAGAGTTGTGTATTATTGTACTAGAGGTGCATCGCCGATCTTTGCTCGGATCCAGCATCTCAGTAAGCCTTCACTCGCTTATACGAGGCCGCAAGCTTCAATGCTCATGTAGGGTCCTATGCGAAAAGTTATGCCCTTTTCTCTTCAACCTGGATGACCCTGGTAACGGCCGGGAGCGGAGCTGATGGCCAGACAAACAGCCAATTCCTTGGAAGTACGGAAGCAGAATCAGTTTCGGCTGCGTAAGAGCTCGGCATGCAATCGAGATGAAATGAGCTCCTGAGGTGGTTGTCGGGTCTGGCTGTTGAGCTTTGTTTAAAAAGAGCGTGGACCCTGATCGATCGAGATCGACGATGCAAACTGTGGTGTAGACTGAGCTTCTCTTTAGGTGGATTTAAACGCACCTGGCTTGGGACGGCGGAAGGCTTCGATACTTTGTCTTCGGAAGGCAGTAATCGGCGCTTTCATGGCTCTGTAGAAGGTGTGATTCGTACGGAGCGTCTACCCTGCGTCGAAGTGCGAAGCAATTTCTCCAACAAGTACATGCAGAGACGCCATGGACCAACCCCTTGCCTGGGCGTGTTCGTGAGACAACGGTAAATTACCTTTTTCAAGGCCTTCCGGGTCGGCAAGACTGGCCGAGGACGGTTGCTGAGTAGTGGTAGTTGTGGTGGGAAGGATTTCTCACTGGCTGGGCGTGGAGGCTCAGACATGGAGGCGTTTGGGCACAGCGGTAGGGCGATCGTCGTGGGTGCGAGGAATCGCAGAAAATGGCAACATGCAACTCAGTCAAGGTAAAGCAATCGACGATGCAGCCCCTGGAAACGGGTGGGCATCGTGGTCGCCATAAGCCATCGCCAGACGCATGATGACATATACGGCACCCAGTCCGGCCTGTGATTGAGAGTACGCGGTCGCTAGCGAAAATTGGTTCGATTGGCCTCTAAGTCGGGAATGGCTGTCGCTCCCAAAGTCTGGAAGGGCCGTTTGGGTAGGAGGCAGCGGCCACTCTGCAACAAAATGTCCCCATCGCTGATACGGAGCACTCGCTGCGCAGACATTATGGCGGATCCTGAGCGAGCTGGGGTTGCAGCCGATGAGGAGTCCAAAGCCATTGCCAGGCCATGCCCTGCCGGCAAATTTCGAGGAATTGGCAGGGCATGGGCCATCGGCGATGGATGCTAAGCGTTGCAGAGGCGTTACGGAGGCAGGCCCGCCAATTGCCAGGTGGTGTTGGGCTGAGCTTTGGCGGGTTCACTGGTGTTGCTCGCCTCGGTCCCGATCTGGATCCCGACCCGAACTCCCTGAGAATCGCACGCATCACGGCTCGATCGAAGTAAGCCATGGCCAGTTCACGAGAGTGGGTGCGAAAATCATGGCTGTTTCCATGACCCACGCGCTCCGAGCCAGCTTCGTCATCTGTGACTCCAAACAATCTTTTCTCTCCTCAACTTTGCCTTTCACCGAATCGAGATACGCCGCATCCAAATGCCACATTCAGAAACTCGCTCTGGTCTTATATCGTGTCTCCATCCTCACCTCCGCCCATGCGTAATCGTGCGGCAGTGACCAACCAGCCATTACAACAACACCGACTGCCCTCCCTGCGCGCTTCCGGGCTCACAAGCAGAAGAATCACTTCGATCGTCTGGAACGCCGCCGAACTATTTTAATTCTTAGCCGCAAAATACCTACGCTTTTCGTCGTCATTTGATACCTTGACGCCCATACTTTCTATGGCATCCTCTGCGCGGTGACCGAGGCGGCTACACACTTGCTTGCACAATGGACGAACCACCAGGCCTACAACCTTCATATTCGAACGCTGTGCCTGTTGCAGGGCAATCTCGTCGTCCTCCCGCTCACAAGTCCGTTTCGTTAATGCACTCTTCATCGCGCCAACCTACACATCCTCACAGCCGCCGCGTCAAGAACACCACAGCAAGTCCCGCCAGTATCCAAGCCAATCCTCCGTCGGCCTTCTCCTCCAAACCAAATTACCAGAAGGATAGTTCAGGCGAGAGTAGCAATGCCGAGAAATGGTTCGAAGCATCGAACAATAATGTCCCAAACGTCACATTAAACCTCGACAGTAAGTCGGATCCCAGCCAAACTTCACCGAGACTTTGACGACGAAAGCCGCTAACGTTGCTGCCACAGATGAATCTCCTTTCTTCCTCCGAACTTCGTCCTCTTCCAGCAATGACTTACCACATGGTATCAACGACAACCGAGCGCATGTTTCGAGAGTCCCTCCCGCTCACGTACCATGCCGAGCGGGCGGTTTGCTGGAGGTTCCAACCGGTGCCAGCAGTTCCGAGGACTATCGCAGTGTAATCGACGATCTTACCGTCCAGAACAAAAAATTGAAACGGAAGTTGAAGAAGTTTGAGAAGCTTCAGGATGCCCACTTGCAAGATGACAAGCTGTTCGAAATCAGAGTCCACGCTCTTCCCGCAGACAAGAAGAGAGAGTTGGAGGAGATGCTTCGAAAGTTCAGTATGACACTGGATGGTAGTGACCAACCATCTCGTGACGATCGCGGCGACAAGTCCACACGAACTGGTACAAACAAATCATCTGATCGCATTCCAGCTGCCCTAGACGCCATCAGGACGAGTCCATCGCATACTTCAACGAAGTTCGGCGACTCAGCATACGCTTCCATGTCTGTGTCTGGCCAGCACTCAATGGCTCCGTCTGGTCAAGGGTTACAGCGCAAGCAGCTCAAGAATGCCATGTATCTGCTACAGGACCAGAACCAGAACCAAAACATTCACTCGTACCTGAAAGATATTCCCGCTGGTTTATTGCCAAAGCACACTGTCGCAATGTCTGAAAAGGCCAAACGAAAAACGGTTGTTCGCCGGCTGGAGCAGATTTTCGCTGGTAAAGAACCGACGATCAGTGGCCATCAGCAGCCAATGCAACAAGAAGAAGTCGCACAGTCAGCCGCAAGAGCCGATCGTAAAGCCATCGAGGACAGTGGACGACATGCAAGGGAGGAAGGAGCTCGAGAAGCGAGAATCATGCGAAAATCGAAGGACCCCACCACCGATCACGTGACAGAACCTCCAATGGAGCTCCAAAGCGCACAATATTCCAAGCCAACTGCAGAAGTGCATGGTCCGGACTCTATACGCTCAGATTTAGAGCAGCGGCCGACCAGGCCTCTCGATCTTGACCCATATCGAGCACAGGTGCCTGCGGAGAACATAGAATACATTCGGCATCTGGGATTCTCCCCGATGGATCCAGACTCTGTAGCGCCAGCGCCCGACGGCCATGGCTGGATTTATCTCAACTTGCTCATTAACATGGCTCAATTGCATACCATCAACGTGACGGCAGACTTTGTGAGACGATCGATTGCTGATTTCAGCAACAAGCTCGAGCTTTCTTCAGATGGGCGCAAAGTACGGTGGAAGGGAGGAACAGATGTTACCAGAACTAGCAGTGACAGTTCCCCTGAGCACGAGAACCGTGCCGGCTCTTCACTGATGAAAAGACCCAAGTCGAAGAGTAGCAGCACCCACGCTATGGTCAGCAATGATAGTTCGAGCGAAAATGTGTCGAATTCACGGAAAAAAACCTCTTCAAAATCTAACAGCCGAGATAAGCTTGCTTATACACCTTTGTTTTTCCATCACAAGGCGGAATCTGGGGATGAGGATGAATTTTCCGAAGATATTGGCACAAGCTGGTCTTCGCCGCCAGCGGGCTTCATCTACGCCGGAAACTCACCAGGGTTCACAAGCTCTGGGAAGCGCACCAACTCATCTAGAAAGAGGAAAGGAGATGATGGGCCTATCATATTCTATAACAAAGCTACTTTCTGTACTGACCTTAGCGGAGATCCTCGACCGCGCAATGTAGTCTTCGCGAATACCTCCGTTTACGATCGTCTTGCCACTGATCCGATCGGCATGCAGGAAGAGGAAATTTCCGCCAAAGAACAGCTTGATCTGCAAGGTCCTCTCTCAAGGGTTCCCACACCGCCTGATAATGACTCGATGGATATGGACACTTCCAGTCCTGGAGATGAAATGGACATTGATGTTAATCCGATGAAGGGCAAATTTTCGGAAGGATCATCGAGCGAGGAGTCGCCTAATGTCATGGACTTCGAGGCTTCTGGTATTGGTGGCGTTCTGCTTGAGGACAATTTCGCAATCCGCGTCAAGAGCAGGCGCACGCTCATCGATTACCAAGAACATTCATCCATTGGGCCCAAAGACCATCGTATTAAAGCTATGCCGCCTCATCTGCGGAGTCTCCTCGCGAGTCGCGACTTGGCCGACCCTACGGCGGGCTCCGTATCAGCGAAGAATAGCTCCGTCGTGGAAGAAGAGATCCTGTCGGCGCGGCGCAGGGCCCTTCCACCCTCAGAACTGCCGCCAGCCTCTTTCTTCCCCTTCAGCTCTCTGGACGGTGACGACTTCGACTCAGACAAGTACTCCGAGTCCTCCGACAAAGAGAGCTCCGACTCGACCGACGAAAACGCCGGCCTGGCGCACGACCGGCCGCTGCCCACCTCCGCGCCGCAGCAGCTGACGCTAGCGGCCTACGACTCCGGCTCAGAAAGCTCGGGCGAGGACAACGCCTCGGCCTCCGAGCACGCCGCGACCAGCGGCCGCAGCTCGAGCGTCGACCTGCTGGCGCACGCGCGGCGCGCCGACCCGCGCGGTGTGCGGCAGCGCGAGCGCGACTTCGACGCCGAGCGCCTGCCCGACGAGATCCCCGCCGGCTCCAGCGCGGCCAACGCCGGTGGCGGCTCCGGCTACAGCAGCCCGGCGCGCGGCACCGCCGACGACTGGCCGCTCGGGGGCAGGCCCGGACGGCCGCTCAAGCGCAATCGCACGTCTGAGAGCGTGCTGGAGCATAGGGTTGCGAAGAGTCCCAGGGTGGAGGGGGAGTGAGGGGGGTTGTTGGAATTTGATATACGTTTGCGCTTTTTCTGCATTGGTTGCTGATGCATTGCGATGGTGTTTTGGGTTGTCGCTATGGATTGTGATGAGATTTAAGACTGATATGACCGTACCGATGGGATGACGGATTGAGCCAAGATATGGCTTCGTTGTGTTATTACTCCTGATAGATACCCCCTTATAGCTCGTTCTATGTGCCTCTGTCTTGGCACAATGCGAAAACGCAATGTTATGCAAATCTCCGTGCTTTAAGGATGTCTTAGTGCGCAGTTCTGGGTAATTTAAAGAACAGATGGACAGCATCATTGACGTAATTATAATGTAAATTTCTACGTCAAGCTACATCACATTTTCACGAACCACCCAGCATGTTTTCTGCGCCTGTCCGCGCCGTGCCTTGGCCTTTCAAATGTGCGCTGCCACCCTGAAACAGCTGTTGCCAGATAAAAGCCTCACTCAGTAAGAGCTCAATGTCTTTCTCCGTCCAGTCTCGCGTTGGTAGAGCCTGTAAGAACATCATGATTTCTTGGAAGTCCATCTTAACGAGTTGATCTGACCATTTGACTAGGAACGCCGCGCAAACGTAGAGATGAAAGTCTGAGAAACCGCGATCTTCAGACTGAACATATGCGTTAGTAACGTCATCCCAAATGAAACAGGAGCAAGGACAAGAGCTTACCAGATAGGTATCCCACATCCTAGTAATATTTTTCAAGCTGAGTTCCCTCATGAGCAGGCAATTAATCCACCGAAAACTGAACTGAATGAACTCAACGCTCTCCTTTTCCAAGTGTTTCGCCAGTCCTGAATCAATCCTCGTCGTGAGATCTCTCAAGCTTGACACTTGCCTCTGAATCCCTGGCTGCGCGTGTATATAGTTGTCTTGAATGCCATCCAACAATTTCGTCAAACACCAGAACGAGTCCGCTTCGACAGCGTCGAGTACTGGCTTCGGTAGCTGCCCAGGGTCCATGCCGAATTCTACATCTGAGTCCGTGATGTAGGAGCCGAGGAAGACCTGCCAGAACGGCGTTACCAGGTCGTTGATGCCTTGCACATAGCCGCTCGCGGGATGTCTGATTGCCCAGACATATAGAATACGTTCCAGGGATCTCTGTGTAGCTTCGTAACTGTATAGCTCCAAATGTGGGTTCGTTCGTGGGACGTCAATGCTGATCTGGTGCCAAATTGCTTCATCAAGACCTCTGCCTCGAGCCCGATTGGTGTTGGACTTCGTACTGTCGCCAGCGCTGCTACCTGCCACTGGAGTCGAGGTGCCAGACGTACCTCGATCAAATGCTTGCCGCACGCCTTCGAGGTATTCTTTTCGTTTCCGCTCGAGGGTGATAACTCGTCGCTCGCTGCTTGTCGGAAGGTAACCTAGGAGAAGCTGCCATGTCATAGCTCGAACTTCTTGAGGTACGCCTTGCCATGCATCTTTACGAAGGTCTGGTAAGGAAACCGTGCTTGCTTGGAGTATGCGCTTGAATTTATTGATTCGACCGATTCGAGAAGAATGCTCATCCTGCTCCTTCTGCGTTGCATTGGGCGGGAGAGTTGGATGGTTGATGAGGTGAAGAGAGTTTGCTGGATCTCGAAGAATATCTTTGTACTGTGGTCTCAGAATCTTGCCCTCTGACTTCTTAGTTGTTGGATAGTTTGGTATGCCTCGCTCCTCTGCGATATCTCCAGTGTTTATCCGCCAAATGCTTTCAGAGATTGAATGTGATGGGGTTCCATTATATGCCGTAGTCGAAAAACCTCCGGGATCCTGAAGTTTGCGAGCAGTTTTCCGCTTGTCTCTTCGTCGCATGCTCGTAATACTTGGTAATCCAAACTCGTCTTCGTCGTCATCAAAGTTGAATGTTTCCTCATCTTCATTTTCATCATCCTCATCGTCATTAGCCATCCAATCTCCACCTGTTCCTCGAACCATCGATGTATAACCTGACGGAGGTGGTGAGAGCTTGCCATGGCTTCGGCCTGCGGCCGCACTTGACTCGCGGATCTGAGGGTTCGAGGGAGGAGTTCGTGGACGAGAGCTTCCAGATATAGATCTAATCCATTACTTCAAATCTGGAAGAGGGGGGTGAGGAGCATACAGTGAATCGAATTTAAGCATGTCGGCATGCGAGTAGGATGCACCTACGACCTTGCGGGAGTTCGGCGTGTTCGATGGCCATAATGGAGGAGTAGATCTTGATAACATGTCAAAATGCAAGCCTTTGTATGATATATAAGCTTAAACCTACTCGGAACGGTCTATTGCTCGCAACAAATGCTTGTTAGTTAGGCTTTGCAGCTACGAAGAAGACAATGAAGAGGCGAAGCGAACCAACTTGGACCATTTCCTACAAAATATTATTAACATATCATCAAGCTCTTCGGATTCTTCAAATTACCTGCTGATCCTTTCTTTTGGACGCCATACTGGCGTATACACTGTTTGCCTATTACCCACAGTTAACTGGCTGGGGTCATTAACTTCCTTCGGCGCGGAGAAACCCCGGGGGCCGAAGCTTGCAGGTCGAAGCCCGCGAATCCAACCTCTGTCCTTCTCCTCCTTTCAATGCATCATCTCTCACCACCTTCCATCAACCTCTTTGCCATTTAACTTACGCTCACCCTACCAGGACTCAGCTAGCATTCGCACTACGTCAAGTGTTCGGATTTAAACGACTGTGAGCCGCAAGTGACGCGCCACAGCTGCGATCGAGCGCGTGACGCGACGTGTAGCATTGAGTTGCGGGCTTTGACGACCTTTTACTTCTCACCAACTTTCCTCTTCCCTTAATATGGCGGATCCTGATTACGATGACGATGAGCTCTTCGCAGATCTCTATGCCGACGATGGGCCACCTGCTCAAGCTCAGGCACCAACCCCTGACGTAGGCATAGCGACCGAGGTTACGGCACAAACCGCAGACAATGATGTGGCACTGAAATCAACTGAGGATAACGCAGCAAGCTTTGATGCTTCAGCAAACGGCATTGACACATGGGATGGAGGAAATGAAAATGGACATCATGCCGACTCTCAAGAGATGGCTCGAGATGATTCACGAGCGGACCATGAGGACACCCCTATTGGGATCAAAGAGGACGGGTAAGTAATGTGACCTCAATATTTGCTTTTTACAGTGTGAATTTCATGAATCGCAACCCTTCGAAGTTGTAGTGGATAGGTGTCGCAATTGCCAAGACTTGGGAGGCATGCTATCGCTTCTCTTTGCGATCGGAGTGGGCATAGCTGTGTTGGGCGGTAGCCTTCCAAGTCAATGATTGCATATGTTGGTTGGAGACAACTCGGTGTGATCTTCAACGGTGGCATTGCCAACATTGATTACTGGCGGTACTGGCACGAGAAGTGATACAAGAGTATGTTGGTGTACGAGGCCGAATACTTCTAGGCGGTTACAAAATCTCATCGAAACGGTAGCTTCCGGGCAGGAATACCTGGATGTGGCTCCATTTTCTTGCTTATGGTCTTAGAAGCGTAGGACCGTCGCAAGCAGCGGCTTCATAATGCAGGCGAGACGCCTCCGGCGATAGATTGTATCAAAAGAAGAAATTTCGGATGGTGGGCTACACTTTCTCGGATCTTGGCGTGAACCTTTCCAACGCACGCCCTGGTTTGGATGTCAATGGGACAAGCGGACAAAAGTGAGCAACAACTGCCTGAATCGTCATCTTTGATCTCGGAGGTCCACAGACTACTACTACTTCAGCCGTACACAGATACATAGCCACGTAGCTTGGTATCGAAGCTGACCTACATGTCAGCAAAAACGAAACGAGAAGCCAGAACAAAGACAGCGGATTAGCCTGCTCGTACAGGGTTAGATGGCTCAGTACCTAGCACTCGAAGCCGTAGCAGAAAGCAATGACGAAAAGAAAGATTCTTCATGCCTTCAGTTCGGCCGACTGCTTTCGGCAGCGGGAAGACTTCCCATTTGGTGTACTTCAATGAGTTTGGAGGAAACACGGAACATTCTCAAGCTCGACGACTACGATTGCAGTGGATATATGCCGCGTACTTGACACGATTGCAATCGCGGAGGAATACAGGAGCTCCTTTGGCTGTTCGATATTCATCGGCCATTCTACTGTCACTACCACCAGGCCCTTGATCGAATTCTTCTCCAACTCTGCGTGGATGCATGTGGTCTCAAAGTGGGATGGGTCATGATACATCATGCCGCCTCCCGTATTCTGCGTTTGGACGATGCATACCCAACAAACAAGCTGGAACCAAATATGCGAGAGGCTGACTCCGCAATATCGATCCATCCTAGACACCAATAGTCCGTCTTCACAAGCTATGAAATGCCTAAACGTCGACCGTATTACCCAAAGACTACGAATTACGATGCTGTCGAACACTTCTACCCAACGGCACACTGCGATATCTTGACTGCAATGTTGAAGTTACACTGATATGCTTTCAAATCCATCTAACCGTCTTTTCCTTTTGTACTTTACGCTAATTCGCTAAGAACCAATTGCTAACGTGCTCTAATAGGAAAATGTTTATCGGCGGTCTGAACTGGGAAACAACAGACGACTCTCTCCGCAACTACTTCTCGTCGTTTGGAGAAGTTCTCGAATGTACCGTCATGCGCGACGGTGCTACCGGTCGTTCTCGAGGTTTCGGTTTCCTAACGTTCAAGGATCCTAAAGTTGTCAACACAGTAATGGTGAAGGAACACTATCTGGATGGCAAAATTGTAAGCCTTATCTTCACCGTCGTCATTTGAATCTTACTGACCAATGTAGATCGACCCTAAGCGTGCGATTCCACGAGAAGAACAAGAACGCACGGCGAAGATCTTCGTGGGTGGTGTGAGCCCAGAAGCCACTGAAGAAGCCTTCCGAGATTTCTTTTCGAAGTTCGGCAGAGTTATTGATGCTACGCTCATGATGGACAAAGATACGATGCGGCCACGAGGATTTGGCTTCGTCACTTTCGACGGCGACGCCGCAGTCGAGCGGACACTTGCGAACCAACCACTTCTCATCCTGGGCAAACAGGTTGAAGTGAAACGGGCAGAGCCTCGTGGGAACATGCACGACGATGGCAGTGGACGTGCAGGCAAGTTTGGTCGCCGCGGCAAGTTCGGACAGCAAGATGGCGCTCAGGCCGATGGCAACGGGCAGCAGAATCAGCAAGCGAGCAATCAGCAGAGCGGCCAGGACTTCAGTCCATCTCAAGTTGCGAAGTACTGGTACATGATGCAGCAGTACTTCCAAAACATGCAGCAGATGATGGCGATGAAGATGCAACAGGGCCAAGGTATGGGCGTTCAAGGTATGCCTCAGATGATGGGCGGCAACATGAACCCGGCTATGATGCAGCAAATGCAGCAAATGATGAGCCAGCAGATGCAGGGTAATCAAGCTCCGAATATGGGTGGAATGGCTGGTGGTCCGCAGATGAACCCACAGCTGATGCAGCAGATGATGCAGCAAGGCATGCAGCAAGGCATACAGCAAGGCATGCAGCAAGGTATGCAGCAGGGCATGCAGCAGGGAAATTTCGTAGCTCCAGGCAGTCCTCACCAAGGCATGATGTCACCTAGCAACCAAGGCATGATGTCCCCCAACAAGCCCGGCTTCACCGCACTAGAGCAGAACGCATTCGAGCAACAGAAGTACGAGCGGCAGCAAGCGGAGCGCATGGCGCAACAGCAATTCGCAGCCACGCACTCCAGCTTCGGCCAGGCCGGTCCCACGTCGTGGGAGGGCATGTACGAAGACGTGCCGCAGCCCAATCCGCCGCCGTCCGGTCCGAGGAACGCGAACAACAGCGGCGGTGGAGGGCTACAGGGACCACAGCGCGGTAACCAGAATCGCGGAGGCCAGAGGCATCAGAACACGCCGCCGGTTCAGGCCAGCAATGCGCCTGCCAACGCGCCCACCGGACCAAAGAATGCCGGCAAGCCTGGTGCGAATTACCGTGGAGGTGCGCCGAGGGGCGGACATCGGTATCATCCTTATGGTCGACACTAACGGCGTACTCTGCTGCTGCTTCAAACTGTTCACCGGTTGCCGAATATGGCAGCCGCAAGGCTGTGAGTGGAGGCGGTGATTACTATTCGGAGCGGTGCGGTTCAAAAAGCCTATCCTTGGGCCTTTTCTTTTGCTCATTTATCGGCGGCTAGGATTCATTTCGACGCTGTATTCTCCTCAACATGGGGAATCAGGGTGTCCGGAGCATATGGCCATATCAGCCTTGGCTTTTCTTTGCGCTGGCTCATCCCGCTCTCAGTGCTCTCAAAACAGAGAAATAAACCTGGAGGTATTTAGCATGGCAGAGTGCTCCTTGTATAATAGCTTACAACTCTAAATCGACAAGAGATATGATATGGACACTGGTGATAACACGATCTTGAATTATGAAAGTTAATCCTAATCTGTCTGGAACCTGAAGACAGGCATCCAGACTATGTGAAGACCCATACATGGCATATGCGCGAGCAGAAGTCCTCCCACGTAAATACGATAGGTGGCGAGGTAAGTTGGAAGCATTAATAACAGGCCATCTAATGCGTCTGAGTAATCCTAAAGGCCCCCGTCACAGTTCTGTTCCTACTCGTATCATGACAATTGTCTGCTTGCGACTACGCTCTTTCAATGATCTATGCTTCCGTCGTTCATGGCCTTGTAAAGGCTGCCAGCTTCATCCTGTTCCATTCGCGAGATTCATGGTGCCTGTTTCCTAATCATGGAGGCTTCCCCTTCAGCCCATAGATGATGCCTTAAAAGTCAAACAAATAAGAATTGACACTTGGATCGATTGCTTTGAAACTTCATTTCGACAGCTGAGAACAAAGAATATGAGCGGACGCAGAACTGACGACACAGATCATTTGTTTCTATACCTCACAGCTGCAGCACCTACGTAGTCGTTCCACAGAGCTTAACGTGTGGTATGACAGCTTTAGAAACGAAATATGTTTTCAATATATGATCGTCAGAGCGTTGTAGAAGACTTCATGCGCTCGAGGAGCTTCTGCTGAGCTAAGATTCCTGAAACGGATAAACCTAGTTGATTCCTGATTAGGTATGTTCGCAGATGCTCCATGTGTCAAAGTGGAAGTACAGACTTTGATATTTGCGGCTAGAGGAGAACCATATGCAATCTCTTCGGGGTTCATCTAAATGAAGCTGATCTGGCTACTTGGAATGGAAAGGCTGCCGATGGTATCTCTAGATTAGTCACCGATTATGAACATGTTGGTCAAAACAGGGGGTGAGAGTGAGCGCGGAATATTCCATCGAAATCTAGAAGGCCACTGGGAGCTCGAGAAGCCATTCTACATGGGTGACTCTCCAGCATCGCGGGATTGATGACTCTAGGTAGGCCAACGCTCCTAGATAAACACCGTGCAGGCCGACCGTACAGGATACTCCTACCAATTCGAGCCGAGCCGTCGATCCGAGAGCATGTAAGTTTCTCGCCCGGCCATTGGCACCGCGCAACAGCAGGTCGGCATTCCAGGACGCAGCGTTCGAGCGCTTAGGCACCGCGCAGCACCGCGCGACCGTCACTTCGGTCGACATGTGGGAATGCGGTGGGCACCTCGGCCCTAGGACGTGGAAACACGATGGTATTGCGCATTTGCACGGCCGTCACACCGGTCGGGTCAGCGACAGCGTCGCCAAACAGGCCTCCAGCAAAGTGGCCTGAAGTCGCTTCCTTCGATCGGAGAGGCGATCCGCGCACCACCAGAGCTGTCCCGCGCCCGCACTTGCAGCCGCCGTGCGCGCGCAGTAGCAGCGTATTTCGCAACGCCAATGCGTTCGTGTTCGCTAAGTGGTTCGGTGGAGGTTAGTGGGGGAGCGGCATTGTTTCTTTCGTGCGCCCACGGAAAGCAAAAGATAGAAGCAAAGAATTTGTGGTGCGGTGGGTGTGCAAGATTGCTTTTTGGTTTGCTTGGATGTCGGGCGCATGCGCGTAAGTGGCAGTGAGATCCAAACCGGCGGGGAAACTAGACAGGAAGCGTCTCAGAGAGAGCGCTTGGTGCGATATGGCAGGTCGGTTGGTTTTTCTCGCATTTCAATTTCCTGACCAACCGCGGCTTGGCTGATATTAAAGAGGAGCGACACTGTGTGGCCCGAGAACAAGACCGAGGAGGCAGTTCGGATGGTAGCGAAGCAGAATGGACGTTTCTCTAAGCTTTATTCTCCTTGACCTGCTGCAAGGCTCCCGTCCATGCTTTTGCTGCGCAGCGATGCGCTGCACTGCTGCTGCACTGCGCTGCACTGTCTGGCCGCCTGCTTGCTGCTGCTGCTAGGTTGGTCGGGAGGGACCGTTGGCGGGTAGTTGCAGTCGATGAGGGGTATTAAGAATGCATTGCAGCGCATCGTCCTTGTCCCAAGATCGATTTATTTGCACGTTATGCCATGCACAATGTCTTGCGTGGATTCTTGCTGGAACACATGAAGAATTCATAGTATGGATGGTTCACGCGGCAATGGCAAAGGCACCATTTCCAGAACGCCGTCGCCGTGCGAGGACGATTGCGCCTGCTGCTCGGCTGAGAATCTCGCGGCCGGCGGCTATCAGTGATCACGGGAGAGCAATGGACTGTCCCTCCAAATCACCCCGCCCAGCGACGATGGCTCTCCAGCCAATTCGACAACACAATTCTCTCGCCGTATCGCCCGGGAGCGGAACGGATTGCCAAGTATAGAACTGGCGGTGAGCCGGATAAAATCGAGGTCCGAAAGACGGCATGGTTTGGTGGTGGTGGTTCAAAGTGGGATAGGGCCAGAAGGTTGGGGTGGGGTGTGGCTCTCGCGGAATCGCGGGACGGTGTTTTCCTTCAAGGATTTGGCTTCAAGGATAGTGGGCGTAACTGTCGGCCGTTCGTCTTTGTCATGGTGGTTTCAAAGCCAGCCGGTCTGTGGAAGCTTTTGGATGCGCTAGGCAATGGGTTGCGGGCGTTGGTGATACGTCTGAATAATCGGTCCAAACTGGAAAAGTCGACGAGACGAGCGTGCCAGCAGAGAATGGATGAGCATTTCCCAGACTCCGCACTGGAGCCCGCACGCATGCTATCGACCCAGCCCTTGTCGCAGGCTGCAAGCCTTTCGGCGCTCCCAACACCAACCCGCCAATGGTCGAGCGGGGTGCGCTGCAAGGAAAGCGGCGTGTGTCGCTGAGTGGCTTGGCCCGATAACGGCCTGCCCGGCTGGTGGAAGACGTGGCCGGAATTCATTGGCACACGATCGAGAACCAGATCGAGCCCAGCTAAATTGTCCGGTGTGGAAAGGCTTCGGGGATGTGATGAGCAGAGCTTTACTGACACAATTGGACCTCTCGCCTCGTCTCTCCCTTGGCTCGGCTGCGCTTTGCGTGTGCCATCAGGCCCGGGATGTTTGCGACACGCCAGTGCCACCGCTGATGGACGTTCATGCCGCCCGGTGCTGGCCGGACCTGTCAGCGAGCCCCCAGCATCGCCACCGACCTACCGGCACTGTAGAAGAAACGGACGGCCTGAAGGCCTCGGCCAGGACCGGGTGTGGCAGGGATGGCGCAGGGCATCACACGCATATGCAAGAGCGGGTGCTTGCAGTTGGAACTTCTCCAATCAGCGAGCCATTCGCTGTACGAGTGCCCATTGCGTTGCGGGAAAGCCGGGAGCTGCAGGAACGGTCGGACGCAAGACCGGGCATCAGCGAGATCTTCCCGCTGCACATTGCTTCATCGAACAGCGAGCTTTGCCACCTGTGCTTTTGACGTTGCCATATAAACCGCCAGACAATTTCCCACCTTCGCTCGCGACGTACGATAGGATGGCCATGGCAGGTTTGAGACCGCGCGTTGTGTGTCGAGTGGCTTGCGCGACGTAGGCCTCGGAGAACTATAGCTGAGACATCCATCGCCGAGGGATGCGCAAGACCACAGAGTGGTTTTTCCCGCAACAAATAGCCCAGATTTGACTAGAACACTGCTGAAACCGATGAAGCGGGTCATCAACTCGAAAGCGGAAGAGCTGAAGGCATCGGTCATGGCCAAATGGTTGACTGGTGGACGTTTAATGAGCCACTTTCTTGACCCAGACTCAAACTCCTTGAAAGCCACGTACCAGGGCATAATTCCGAGTGAGTGCGATGCTGAAATACGCGACGAGAGATTATAGACTCATTCTAAGCGACGAAATCTCCGCGAAGTACGGTAAAGAAATTTTGGAATTGTTGATGTCGAATGATTTGATGCATACATTAGATATTGAGCCGGCTCCCGAGCTCTATTGAGTGGAGAATGCCTACATGCAATATCCGCATCTCAGAAAGAGCGAAAAGGTTTCAAGGTGGATCTGACCAGGTAAACAAGGAGCGCGCTGTTCTGATTTGGAACCATTCAAAGAAGGCATCTTTCACCACGCGATCAAAGTGTGACGACGCCCTTGCGTTGGAAGGGTCTGAGAAACGCTACACGGGTACTCGAGGGTGAAATACAGAGGATTTTAGGCCTGTTTCGAACCCCAGACTGTGTGACAAATTCTTTGTTGCTCAGAAAAAGTTGAAGTCTTCACTCTCCGCACGGATGCTCAGCTATAGTGGACAGAGAAACGTGGAAACAAGACCCCACGAAATTTGCTAGCCCATTTTTCTCGTCTTCCGACCATGATTGGACGCTTTCAATGAGAGTGCTGTCAAGTTGATTATTGCTGGTGGTGGTGCTAGCCTTGATCCATGCTGCGATATGCGAATGGAGTGGTCTCGCACCATCAACCGCCGCGAAATTCAATCTCCGACGTCAATGTCACAAAGGTCCAAAGTAAATTTTCAAAGCAAAGTCGAGATGCGAGTAAGAGCCAGCGGAATGCACGAAGAAAGTTTCAAAAGCAGCCCTAGTCTAGCTGCAGCGGAAACGCGCGCCTACAGACAAAGTGCCATGGTCGTTCATGGGCATCGAAGGATCAACAAGCGCAGGCAGACAGCGAGTCTCGGCTTTTCAGAGTGCAAAACAGAATACAGCAAACACCCATGACCAAAAGCCCATTGTCGACAGTGGTGGGCTAGCCAGGTCGGTCGACTGGTGGCAAAGCAGCGAATGCGAAAAGCACAGGGAAAAGCATTGGGCAATGTGACGGAAAGAAACTGAAAAGTTACAGTCCACACCGCAAGACGTGGATGGGAACCAACCACCCTTCGTTTTCTTCAGATCCCAGCGCCGTGGAACGACACGGCAACCCAGAGTGACGAAGTGACGAGTGAGCCTGCCGTTTGAACTTTCGCTGGTCGACCACTTTTGACCAACGGCCGACAATGTGTAGCGCTTTCCTCAACGCCTTCGGCTCTCGTCTCATCAAACCTGGTGCTTCGAAATTTTGATGTCTAGCGTGGAAAATGGTGAGGCTGGCAACGGGTCCAATACTGAACATATCCAACGACAGCGGAGCGTCGGGACTTGGAGACCGGCGGTTGTCCCAAAGGAAACACCATCAAAAGGTGGCGTGGCTCAACAGAAGACATGCGCAACCAACGAGACTTGGAGAGGAATCGTCGGTTGAAGAGATTGGTGCAACGTGTATGACAGCCACAGGCAAGGTTTCGTAAGTCACGAGTTTTGGGGAGAAGGCCGCAAAAGACGCGCTAGGGAATGCTCGATATTCAGCGTATCCGGCGATCCGGGACGAGCTGGCGGGAGATAGCTTAGTAGGGTGTGGGAATGCAATCGGTGTGAGACCCCCCCGCTACCTTGGCCATTCTTTGATTTCGTTCAACTCGTTCAAACGGTCTGGATGTCGACGAGGGAAACAGGACGGGATCGGCATCGATCTGGGCCGTTTGCATTTCAGAGCTGGACTGCGAGTCAAGGTGGCTTCTTGGTGTCAATCAAGAATCACGCAAGCGTTGGCCGGGATTGCTTTTTCGGCACTGGGGATCGCCCACGACGAGCAACGAATGGCGCGAGTCCCATGAAGAGGAAGCTCTGGGCGCAATGGGACGCCAGCAATATGGACCAGAGGCCATGACCGGGAAGAACATTGGCATGGCCGAACGTTTCGGGCGGGCCAGCAGGGGCGAAGGGCAGCAAATTCTCGGAAACGCGAGACCCACCACCATTCTCCGCAATCCTTCGAAGCCAGCTGGATCAGGCAAGGAGCGACTTGGGAAGGTTGAGCCACGACTGACCACAGCCGTGTGGCCCCAAGAAGCCCGAGTTTTATCTCTGCTGGACGTTGGTGCGAGCCAGCGACTGGCTGTGCGAGCGTCTCAGCCGTCTCAACTCATTATCGCACACTCCCGCTCGTCGCCTTTCCGCCAGCCAGCCCCCCGACGAACGAGCCTGGGAGGGGGTGCCAACTGCCAACTCACCTGGCTGGCGGTTTGATGATTCCCCATTTCCCGCGGCCAACACGGAGGCACTCAGAGGCTCAAAGGACGTGCGGCTGAGCTGCCATGGAACAGAAGCTTTGGATTCTATCATCAACCCGGCAGCCAACGAGCATGCGGCGCTTGACTGCGTTGGCCTGGTCTGCTTTCGGTGGCGCTCTCCCTCGCTTCGAAAAGAAGTGAGAAGCCTTTCGCTCAGGCCCTTGTCCATGCACTGCAGCCCTGGAGTCCCAAAGGCAGAGCGGAGTGCTAGAGGAAAACGGTCGCTGACGAGGTGCGACGGCCAATGGTTCGCACGCCGCCGCCGCACCAACTGACACTTTGCCAACCCGATTAGCTGCTTGCGATGATTGACTGATTTGGCTGATTTGATCAGTGTGTTCTTCTGAAGGAAGCAAAGGCCAGTGGTATGATATCAGCGGTATGGTGCCTTCATTCCTTTGATCCCGCCATCCAACAGCGCCCCCCCGTCCACCACCCGGCCTTTCCCTTTTATGCGGCATCGCCGCTGCCCATGTTCAGTTCTGCATCTCGCGGGCCAAAGTCCACCCACTCCTCCCGTTGCATCGGAGCTCGATTCGCAGCCTGTATGTATGTCTCTTCCCATACCACGCGCCGTCCCGCAGCACGCAGCTCAGTTGAAAAAAGCGTCCTGAGACCTGCCGTTCCATCTTGACACCGCACCAGCTATTAGCCGCAAAGCTTACCACAAGTTCGCTGCAGGCCCCAAAAACTCCCGCCGTTAGGTCCAAATCGTTTTTTCCTCTGGTCTCGTTCTGCGTGCGCGCGCCTGCCAGGGAGAGGCTTGTGCTTGCACAAGGACCCGGTCCAGTCCATCCAGTCCCGACTCTGCGCAAGCCGACGAAGAAGAAGCGAGCAGCCGTAGTTGCTGCACAGAAGATCCGGTTTGCAGAGAAGAAATCTTTCTTTCGAAGTGGCCGCGATCTCCGCTGCAGCATTCAAAGATCACCTTCAAGGACCGTCAGCTATTGTTCTGGCCGCGCGCACGTCCGCCTTCGTCAGCAGGTCTGGTCCTTTTTTTGTTGATCGGACGAGAGCGAGGGCGCTATTGTTGGCGGAAGGAAAGACGAAGAGTGAAAGCGCATCCCCGAATAAAGCGAGCCGTCGTTGGTCGGCCGTCTCCTGCGCCGTAGGTAGGGTAGGTTGTTTCTATCTTCTGCCTCCGCTTTTCATTGCTATTCTCCCAGCCTCCACGGTCCAACTCCAACACACACACACACACACGCGCAGAGTGTGTCTAGCACCGGGCACTGGCGCTGGCACTGGCTCTGGCACTGGCACCTCGCACCCGCACTGGGCGGCTCGCTCGTCTTCTCTTTTTCCTGCCTCCACGCGGCGCTTTTCGGCCAACTGCACGCCTATCAGCGTGGGCCGGGCAGGACATGCTCCCAGTTTCGTTCACACACCAGCCAGGGCATGCCGGGGCTAGGGTCAAGCGCAAAAGCACCAACCCACCAAGCGCACCAACCAGCCTCTCCACTTCCCTCCAAACCACCCGCTGCTGCCCTCTCGACTCGTCTTTTCTCCCCACTGTGCTTCTCATCCTCTTCCCGCTCCGCAATTCGCTTTTTGCGCATCCATTGCACCTCTCCTCCACCTCTCTCCCCCTCACATCCTGCCATCCGTACGCTTCCCTCTTCTTTTCTGTCCGCTCAATTCGAGCCGGCTGTTGCGCAACTCGTTCCGCTAACTCGCTCCTCGTCCGCAGGTGGTGGAAGCTGCAGCCGAAAAAGCTTCAGCCTTCGACGCCCACACACGAAGTGCACGACGTTCACGACGCATTTACGACCGTTAGATTCCCAGCACTTGCCTCGTCCCGGCTTTTCCTTCGGGATCCCACGCTTTCTCCCTTGCTTGACACTCTGCGTGCATCGGAGGCGCTCGTCGTTCGCAATCGTTACTGAAATTTCTTGCCCAGCGTTGGACGCACAAAGCCGTACATCCAATCTCACGGCCAACCGAGCATCCTTACGACTTGCGACGACCTGACGATTCCTCATCGCGTCCGATTCTCAGTGCCTCACGCCTATCGGTGCGCCAGCCCTCCCCGTGCCCACTCGACATCGACCGCCAGCACATCACTTAAGTCAAAAATTATTCCAGTCGTCTGGAATTTGACAAGCGAGGCGACCTTTTAGCGTCAAAACCCGAGTGAACTGCCGCGGATATCAATTTGGTGCAAAGCAAGCGCCTTGTCGTTCTCGCGCGCTTAGAGAGCCCACCTGAGTCGCCCGGCCCGGTCCGATTGTTTGCATACGTGTTGGCGACTGGCTTGGTTGGATTCCCCATCCACCAACCTTACCGCATTCCTGAGCAAACAGCCGGTTCAGTTACAATCTGCGCCCCCGGAAGTCAGTTTTTTTTTGTTGATCTTGGTTATCGTCGTTTCAAACACTGTGCCTCGCCCGACCGGCTTGCACAGAGATCTTGCACTTTGCAAACTAAAGTTGGTCGCTGCGGTGACACTCCTCAACGACTCCGAAACCTCGCCAGCTCTCTCTGGTGAGCCGCTTCGAAGTCACGCTACCGGTCGCCGCTGGACAAAGGTCCAACTCCAAGCACCAACGCAAAGCTGGAGCTGCCGTCGCTTTCGCAGGTCCATCCTCGAGGCCCGGACGCATCGTGGTATAATACACATTACGGACCACGAGCGACTACGACGGGTGAGAAGCTGCCTGGTCTCCCCCAGATTCAGCCGCAAGCAAGCTCATCAGCGTCGTCCTCGCCTCGAGGTGGATCGATCGCAAACTCTTCGGTGTATAACAGCGGACTCAGCTCCGCAACCTCCTATTCTTCTTCTGTCAACGGTCAATCCGCCGATTTCAAGACACCTTCGCCGCAACACACTCCATCGTCTTCATTGCATGAGCAACACGAATCTCCATACAACCACCAGCATAGTGTTCCAGGATTTGCTTACGAAGCCGACTCATATAACAGCATGAATCAAATTGCTCCTCACGCAGATGTCTACCAATCGCACATGGCCACTTCTCATGCTCACGTTCCTTCGACAGGAGCGCCATCGATGAGCCAATATCCAACGTATCAGCCTCCAATCCTGCAGCCCGGTCCGCAGCCGTATTCTTCACCGCAAGGCTCCTATGGCCAATATCCTTACGGCGGATTGTCCAGTGCTCAGCCTGGTCCGCATGCAGTTTCATCGTCAATGGGCAGCGCCCTTGTACCTTCGGTGCCGCAGTCACTTCCATTACCCAGTATGTTTTGAGAATTCGATCGAGTGTGTCACTTTCACTGACCATTGTTTAGCAATGTCGTCTGCGCCGGGCGCCTCTTCTCTGACAGGATATCAGAATAACACTCCACACACCTTCGACACAACGGGTCAAATTGCCCCGCCAGGAATGAAGCCAAGAGTCACGGCGACATTATGGGAAGACGAAGGAAGTCTTTGCTTCCAGGTTGAAGCCAAGGGTGTCTGTGTTGCTCGACGAGAAGGTATGTCCAAAAGTTGCGCGAAATGCCAAAAATTTCACTAACAATAATAGACAACCATATGATTAATGGCACCAAGCTTCTGAATGTTGCTGGTATGACTCGTGGTCGTCGAGATGGTATTCTCAAGAGTGAAAAAACCAGACACGTTGTCAAAATCGGCCCCATGCACCTCAAAGGCGTCTGGTATGCCTAATTTCAAAAGCTTGCATGGTGGTGAAAAAGTCCTAACATTCTCAGGATCCCATTCGAGCGCGCTCTAGACTTCGCCAACAAGGAAAAGATCACTGAGCAGCTGTATCCGCTCTTTGTTCACGATATCGGCGCTCTTCTGTATCATCCTTCTAACCAGCCTCGTCCTGGCGTTGGTGGTACTTTGGCTGCCGTTGACCGTAGACGAGAGTCACGATACCTCGCGGGCCCACAAACTAGTCAACCGCCTCCACTTCACCATCACCATTCAATGAGCACTCCTATCGGAGCGCCAGCTTCACAGGCTCAATCAATTGCGCCTCATCCGGGAGCTCCACGACCGGGATTGGATCGCGCTCATACTTTTCCAACTCCACCCACCAGTGCATCCAGCATAATGGGAATGGATAACCAGGGTAGCTCATATGGTTGGAGCGGTGCCACTGTGTCAGGTACTTATTCACGGCGTCGAAATTTTAATTATTTGGCGGATTCTGACTTTCCCAGCAGTTCCGACGACGCCTGCGTCCACTCCTCCTGGAAACTCCATAAACGGAATGCCATACCCTACAACTCAAGGCTATGATGCATCCGGGCGGGTGTATACCGCGCCACCTTCTCAGGGTCAATATCCATCTCAGCAAATGCGCTTCGGTGGCCCTCTACCCGGTACCAGCTATGCAAAGACCGAGATGGCTCCTCCGCCGCGAGCCGGCGAGGGCGAGCACGGAGATGTGAAAACGGCGCACGAAGATGAAGCCGATCATGACCATGATCCAGAGTATACTCACACCAGCGCATCTTATAACCAAGCACCCAGCGCCTATGGCTACGGTGCACCTCCGGCTGCTGTTTCCGGTGAAGTTCATGACCCGCTTAGCAGCTCTCCACATCAAAATGGATCTGGTCGCGCAACTCCTCGAACCGCCGCCTCTCAACAGCAGTGGCAGGGAACCTACAATGCTCCTCAAGTTATGGAACCGCGCGGAGCAACTGGCGCGCCCAACGGCGCCTATTATCCAACCCAGTCATTCCCATCCGAATCTCTCCCTCCGCCAAACAAGCGCGTTCGTGAGCTGGATGACGAAGATGGTGATGATGTGTTGAAGCGACAAAAGACCGGTCATGAAGGCGGTCCCGTCGGAGGCGATAACTACATGAATCGACCGAGAGCGGCAGTCACTTCCCGACGAAGATGATATCAAACGAAAGAAAGTCAGGCATCAGGCGGCGGCCATTGTCCATTCACCATTGAAAAGCCTGCGATGATGTTCATGAACGTAATAGACGGTACGATCAGGAAACCTGAGCCCCTCAAAACCCGAACACACCAAATCTCTGAACGACGCTTTTCCTCAAACCTCACGCGAAAATACGGCCACGTTTCCCTCTCGACTTTCCTCAAACTTTATCGACACCGCTACATATCACACTCTCCTTATAGCATAGCGCTGTTTTCTTTTTAAATTTTTCAACCATCTGGGTTCATCTCACGAGGATCACGAATGATTTTGACCTTGTTTTATCAACCTTACGACATGATGAATGACCATTCTCCCACGCATCGGTCAGGTCAATCCGGGGACGACGGGCCATGCATGCGCTGACGACTTGCTTGTATTTTCTAATCCACCCAAAACTCACCAACGACATGGACGTGCTCACGCCCGACGCGCTATATCTTCGCATTCATTGATCTGCATTTCGTCACACTCCCTCGACAGCCAGAAACGTTTTTCTTTCTCGTTTTTCTCACGGCAGGATGGAAATGGAATGGACAATGGAGCCAAAAGCAGATGGATGGGAGATTGGCGAAATGAAGGCACGGAAAGGCTGGCTGCCATCACCGCGGCCGGCGTATGGACACGAGTTGATGGCGAGAACAAAGAACAAGACGGCCTCAGTTGCTTTACGACTCTTACGTTGCACCACCCTTTTTTGGATTTTCTTTGCTCCTGGCGCTTTCTCTCCCCTGCCTACCCTTTCTTCCGGCCGGGGCGGAATTGCCATCGGATTCCCCACCGGCCGCGCGGGAAATGGAAGATTGGACCTGGTTTTTGAATCTGCGGTTACGAAATGATAATGAGAAATTCAAAAGCCCTCTGTATTGCCCCTAAGCCTCCGTGTCTCGCGAACCCGTCGCCGCCCACCCAGCGACATCCCCGCAATCGCGCCCCGCCCCATCCCTTTTTCTTGAGCGCATGTTTGGCGAAAATTCTCGCCGCTCCTGCTGCTTTCGCCGCTCCCTGTCGCCTCGCGCGTGGCCGCCGGCCCGGCAGGCCCCCTGCACCAGCAACCGCAGCAGCGGCGTGGCCCTCTGCGCGGATGGCGAGGTGCCGGCCGGCAGGTGTTCTTCGGCGCGGCGTTTCACGCTGCGTTCCGGGCGGCAGAATGCTCGCTTTGCAGCGTGGCGCGGGGAGCGGCCGGATGTGACGCGAGATGCGGGCTTGCAGATGCGTGCGGATGCTGTTGAACGCCCGCCGAGCATGGCCGCGGAGGGCCGGCGAGCTGGAGCTCTGCACGCGAGATAAGAGCTACTGCTGCATCATCGGTGGAGTCGTTCGACCTGCTGTTCGTGCCGCCGCTGGAATTCTCTGTGAAAGCATGCATACTACGGTCCTTTTGGTCGGTGGTTGAAGCGCACAGGGATGCTTTGAGCCTATGCCATCCTGTGAAGGGACACGGTGAGCTGGCTACCTGAACTGTCGGGTAGACCCAACTCTAATGCTCCAAGTGTAAATCTTTACGAGGCGGTTTCCTGGTACCAGTGATCTTGGGTGCTGGTATTGAGATCCGTGGAGGAATGAAAAGCAGACGAAATAGAGTTTGCAGTTTAGCTTGACGGCAATATTTCACGGCATCGGTTTCATTCATGCAATTGCTATTGGTGATGATGGTACGCTGCAGCGAACTTATTGCCTTGGCCTAGAAGAGAGCAGAGATAATTATCTTCTGTACAGAATTACTCCTTGTTCCTTTGTAGCTACGCTTTCTTCAATGAAGATTTTGAGATTGATACTCTTTGGACCCTTACGACCGCCAGTTGGAGCCTTATGTGGAAATCGCCCGAGCTTTAGCTGATCCGTCTCAAGTCTTTACGGATGATTATGTAGACGGCAAGTGATTGACCCTACATTCTGGTTTGCAATGGATCTTTGTTTATGTTTTGTCGAGACGTCGTGAAGATAGACACGTGGTGATGAGTAGCGCAAAGGTTCTTCCAACGTCATGCGGCAAACTGCCGATCTTCTATTAGCTCTCCACCACGTTCGTTAGTGCGTGGCGTGAGTCGCGATCTGTTTATTCACATGTGGCCAAAACTTTCCTTTGATATTTCTGTCCTTCGAATCTTCTACAGCCTCGGATATACTCAAAATACCATCTCACTTTCGAAATTGACCCTTCGCATTCCTTCAAGTTGGCCCGTCTATCTTCAATTCTCCATCACCTTCGCCGACACCTTCCTGGCTTCACTCCGTCCCTTGAACACAGCCAAAAGGCAGCTTCCGCCTGGCGAATACAGGGTGAAGCCGGCGGAAGCCGGCAAGATACATACATGTCAGCACCGCCAGCAGAAAAACCATTCCTTCCGGACCTCTCATCATATTCTCCTTGGGGATCACGAAGTGCTACACCACGCGGGACAGGGAGAGAGGATCGGCCACAGTCCTCAGAAGGTAAACCTCGACAAGGAGGCGATCATACCGTCAGTCTCAGGCACTCTCTATCTCTCAAGAACTATCCCAAGGATTGCCCGCCATTGAACGCTCAGTGGTACCATGCAGTCGATGTACGTTGTCTTTGCATCGCGATGAAAGACTTCCGGCTAACAAAGTCCCAAAGGTGCCAAAGCGCAAACCCTTGGCCCTCTCTCCCAGAGAACAACTTCCCGCTCCACAAAAGCCGCTGCCTGCTCCGAAGAAATATATACCATTCTCAGACAACGACTCAAGAGCAATTGAAGCCGCGTTCCAAAAATGGGCCGAGCGGGGAGAAGCGGAAGAGAGAGGACGTCTATTCCGCGGCGTGAATGCACAAAATGCAGAGCAAAAGAATCAGGACGCTGAGCGAACGATCAAGGTTCCTGTGAACGAGGATTACCTTTTTGATGTTGACGTTGAGAATCGGGAACTCATGCCTGCCTACTGGCTCGGACCGGTTTATGATGTACGCAGAGGAACTTGGTTCTTTCAAGACGGTGCGAATCTACGCCCTTGTGATGAAAACCTGGCCACCCAGTTGGAAGAAGGTTATCTCAAAGTTCAAGCCTGGAAGAATCCCGCAACACGCCATCAAAGATCTGCTTCTCAACCAAGATCAAGGCCAAGCTCGGTGAGTATAAGTAACTCCCCGAGGGTATCGGTAGATGGTCCGAAGTCCGCTCAATCTAAAGATGATATCGTAGAGAGCAAAATGGAAGTGAACGACCCGGGAACTACCGCGGATCCACCACGCACATTCAGATTATTCGGTGCTCACATAGGTTCAATCGTCACGTATCAGGATGATACCGTTGCTTGGCTTGTTACGGATGATTTTCTCTCAAGAATGAGCGGAACGGTTTACGAAAGATTTGCCGGCGGCGCTCATTTCGCAGGCACGAAAATCATTCGTGGCTTCTGTGAAACCGCGAAGAAGCCTGAGAGCAAGGACGGCAAAAGTTCTGATTTATCGCGGAGTAATTCCCAACGCGATAGCAAGGACGAGAGGAAAGTAGAACACGAGCGAAACGAGTCCGAGCCTGATGAAGAAGAAAATACCCTAGAGAAGGTTGCGAGCCCTTCCCTAAACCGTCGAATCACCCTGGAACGACAGCTCTCATCTCTTGCCGAGGCTGGAGCCAATGATCCCGAGAAGCAAGAGGAGGAAGTACGCAAAAGAGACGAAAAAGAGATGAGTGACGATTACAAGAAACACGAAGGAGATGAGCAAGGCCGTGATATTGAACATCTAATTCTGGTGACGCATGGCATTGGACAACGTCTTGGTGTTAAGCTGGAGAGTGTCAACTTCATTCACGATGTCAACACGATGCGAAAAACCCTCAAGGCCGTGTACAACGATTCTACTGACCTACAAGCCCTGAACAATGAGGTGGAGAACCCCACCAAGAATTGCCGAGTCCAAGTGCTACCTGTGTCATGGAGACATCTGCTGGACTTTCCGAAACAGAGTCTTAAACATAATCGAGCAGAGTTTGATCTAGGTTAGTCCTGCATATTCAGCTATACTCTGCTGTGCCTAACTGGAAGTAGGAGAGCTTGATGATTTTGACGAGGAATATCCAAGCCTTGACGACATAACTGTCGAAGGAATTCCGGCTGTTCGCAATCTCATCACTGACCTAGGCCTTGACATCTTGCTATACCAGAGTCCTGCGTACAAATCTCACATCTCACGAATTGTTCTGCAGGAATGCAATCGTATTTACAAACTCTTCAAGCTACGCAATCCCAACTTCATAGGAAGAGTCAGCTTAATGGGCCACTCTCTTGGATCAGCTATAATGTTCGACATTTTATGCAATCAAAAAGTGGACAATCAATCGAAACGCTCTAGCCACAACTGGAGCCACCACAGAGAAGAACAGAGGATGCAATTTGAATTCGAGGTCGAAGACTTCTACGGCTTAGGTTCACCCATTGGATTGTTCCAGATGCTCAAGGGAAGGCGAATCGCCGCTCGTCAAACTCCTGGCGTAAAACCAGCACAGACTCCATGGGATTTGGCTGAAGACTCATACTTTGAGCCTCCTATCCAGCACGTGTCGCATCAGACCTCAACTTACGTCGACATCACCACATCATCGCCACGGTGCGCCCGCATATTCAACATCTTCCACCCCACCGATCCCATCGCATATCGCCTCGAACCTCTCATTTCGCCCGCAATGGCCAGCCTCAAGCCCCAGCCGCTGCCGTACACGAAGAAGAGCCTCTTCAGCGCGCCAGCGGGCCAAGGCCTAACCGGCATCGGCGCGCGGGTAGGCCAGAGCGTGACGGGGTTCTGGACGAGCCTGAGCGGGGGGATCGCAACAAGCCTGCTGCAGCGCAGCCTCGGGATCACGGGCGAGGAGGCGACGCGGGCGATCGAGCCACCGCAGAAGTCGCGCGCGCCGCTGTCCCTCGCCGCCGGCACCAACGCCGTCGCTGGCGGTGTCGTCTCATCGCCGCCGCGACCAGAGCGGCCGGCCGCGGCGCTGCACCGCGCGCTCGCCCGCGACGGCGCCTCCATCGAGCCCGGCGAGGACGGCGCCCACCCGCCCACGCTCCTCGACGCCGAGCTGCAGACGCTGTACGCGGGCTTCCAGGCGCAGGCGGGGGCGCTGCAGGGCGCGCCGCGGCCGGCGGGGAACCCGCTGGAGGAGGACGGTGAGGGCGGCGGGGCCGCGCACCGCGACGGCGACGAGCAGGGCCGCCGCCTGCGCCGCGAGGAGCTGAAGGTGCGCGCGTTGAACGAGAACGGCCGTGTGGACTATGCCATCCAGGAGGGCGCTTTCGATATCTCGCTGCTTGCGAGTATCGCCTCCCACCTGGGCTATTGGGCGGATGAGGACGTCGCCCATTTTCTTATCAGCCAGCTGCTCGCTAAGCATCGCGTCATCAAGAAGTAAGGGTGGTGGTGCGGCTGCGGCTGCGGGTTTGGGAGGGGCCGCTAGGCGTGCGTTTGAGCATCGTGGAGGCGTTAATCCAAAGGGCATTTTGGCTTTGCGATGGGCGTGTCCTGTCGCGGCGCTTGGATATTTGGAGCAACGACTTCGAATGCCCGTCGTCGAAGTGAGTTTGTGCATAGATACCGTAGAGGTTTATAGATTGGAGACTCTTTGCATTTTGCGCGCATCCATTCTACGGCACAACAGCATGCCATGGAATACGACTGAGGAAACTACGCTAAACCTACACACCGACCAACGCAACTCCCCATCTCACACGAGCATCATTGCCCACTCCTCTTGGCCGCCTTATCACTCGCCGTATCCCCGACGTTCAAGCCCAGGCCCGCGGAGTCGAGATACACCTTGTTCTGGCTGCGCTCGAGGATCTGGGCGACGGCGCGCGCGTTCTCGAACTCGCGCAGGTTGACGTAGCTGCGGCTCTTCTTGATGGCATCGCCGATGAGCTCGGCGGACCGCGCCTCGCCCTGCGCCCGCACCACCGTCGCCTGCTTCTCCTGCCGTGCCTTGTCCACGATGAACGCTGCCCGCTGCGCTTCTTGCTGCGCTACTTGCTTCGCTTCTACCGCCGCCGTGAACTCCGGCGAGAAGGCGAGGTGCTGCGTGCCTGTTAGTGCGGAGCTGGACTGAGTCAGAGGGGACTTACGGTGAGGGACACGTCGTCGAGGAGGATGTTGAAGCGAGCGGCGCGCCGCGTCAGCTGGTCTCGCACCAGGCGTGAGACGTTCTCACGCTGGGTGATGAGCTGCGAGGCGTTGAACTGAGCGACCACGCTCTTGAGCACCTCGTTGACGATGCTGGGCAGCACGCGCTCGTCGAAGTCGGTGCCGAGCGTGCGGTAGATCTGCGGCAGGGCGTCGACGCGCGGCCGCGACAGCACCCGGCACGTTATGTTCACCATCTGCAGGTCCTTCGTGCCCGTGAGCGACGCCACGTTCCGCGGCTTCGCCCGCACGTCGTAGATGATCGGCGTCTCGAACCACGGGATGCGGATGTGCGTTCCTGCGAGCGCCACGGCGTTAGCGATCGATGCCCATCTTGCCGAGCGTCAGAGCCACGGGAGCTCCGCCCACGCACCTTCACTGTAGATTTCCTTTCCGACGCCGCCAATCCTCGTGTACTTGATGGCGCGATGGCCACCATCGACTACGCAACGCAACCGTCAGCTCTGCATCCACAACCAGTCCATCATCGCTCACCGTTGAACAGCGCATTCGACGCCAGCCACACGCCGCCGCCGAGCAGCACCACGCCGGCAATGGCACCCACACCTCTTGGTCCTGCGCCGCCGCCGCCGGCTCCGAAGCGTCGACCCTGCTGCTGCGCGCTCTGCAGCGCGCGCTGGAGGTCCGCGAAGTTGCGAGGGAAGCCGCCGGACATTGTTCGGGATGTCGCTGGGCAGGGATTGTGTCGGAAGGGTGAAATGTGGAAGTTGATGGTTGATGGAAAGCTTCGAGGTGCAACGACGGTTGGAGGCGGAGGTTGTAGCTCGAAGTTTTGCTCGGGGACGGCGGCGCCGCTGATTGGCTGCGCCGGGGGAGCTTCGACCGTTGCTACTTCCAGTTTGATTGCTCACCACGCGAGTAGCGCTAAGACTGCAACGACACTGAGGAAAGAGAACTTCAAAGTTCATATGGTCTTAATTCTATCTAAACACAGTCATGTCGTTCCTCCATATGTTGGCCGGTAGTGGCGAAACCCATATTCGCATATCCTGAGGCCCATCCAATATATGCTGAAAAGAAATCAGTCTACCATCAAAGGAAGAAAGTCAATCGTTGGACTGAGAAATCACTTGCAACAGCCCGAATGAGAGAAGCTCGAAGGAAACCTGCCGACATGCAAAGGTCCATAATGATATCCATCTGAAGCAAGGAATCGAATATACTGCCTGATCGTCAACTCAGACTCGAGCTGCGAAGGCTTTGGTTCCAGAGTACATCCGAAACCGTAGGGGAAAGGACATTAGATCTTGAATGGATTTTGTCGTTATTCTTTGAAAAAGGAAACATGCGTTGTTCCTCCAGCTCCTCGCTATATGATTCATAGATGTCGTCCGACCGGATAATGAGGATGCTGATTTGATGCTTTTTGGTCCGGGATTCGCCGTAGTCAAAGTTCCGCCTACGGAGGGTATCGTTGCGGAATGGTTTCCCGTCGTATTACCAGATGTGCTCATGATCCTTTTTCCGCCCATTTCATTTTCGCTTGTGAGATCAATCAGGTGGTTTGAGTACCGCCGCCTCCTCGCTGGCCTCCTATCGGACCCAGTCTAGGACTGGCCTTGCCAAGCGTCCACAAGCCACCACTGGATCGCTTCCAGTTCGTCATTTTCTTCTTCATGTCTGGGTCGTCGTCCATGGAGAAGAGTTCTTGTTCTTCCTCGATTCGCTCCCTGCCAACACTGCTACCGCTCACGGCACGATCAAGACGGCCAGACACAGTGGATCCCGCTGATGAGCCTGAGGCAACGCGTACCATTCCAGGATGTACAAGAGAATCCGTGGCAGATGATTCGGCAACTCGATTGGACAAACGAGTACGTTGGAGCTGTTGTGTGATCATACTCATGCTGGCCTGTCGTGGTGGACTGGAAACAAATGGTGAGATATCACCGGATGTTGGCCTTGAGATTGGTCGCAGAGACGGACTGGCACCAGGGTGGAGAGAAGAGTTGCGGAGAGGAGATCCAACGTGACCAAAGGCAGAGGCTCCAGAAGTGGCGCCCGCTTCACCGCCTTCCATCTTTTGACGAGAGAAGAGAGCTCCAAAGCGGGAGGGAGATGCGTGGGAGGGTGATCCAACTTTGGAACTAGACTCGGCTGGAGTACCGAGTCCAGAAAGTGAAAGGCGGTTTTCTTCCTCGGTGTTGCGTGAAAATCGTCGCATCCTCTCTTGCGGAGTAAGAAGGTCGCGAAGGCTATCCGGTAGCATGTCTTCTTCAAATGCAAAATTCTCGTCCCACTCGTCATTGACGCTAAGCGGTGGACGTGCGCCGAGGCTTGCAGACATCATCTTTGGTCGTGACCAGCGTTCTGAGTGCATGATCCGACGGCCCACGGGTTCATCCGCCGCTACCGGAGGCGAAGATGCCAGAGTAATTTTCTCATTCCTCGCATCATCTCCAAATGCAGAGTTGTGTAGGTTTCTGAGTGCAGCTGATTCGCCAATCGGCTTATTCGGGAGGGAGGAAGGTGGTGACGATTCCATTCCAAATCTGGCTGGCACAGAGGCTGCCACAGGTCCCGTTCGAGCATAGAAACTGATTCCTTGACTGTCAAAGGACGCCGGCAGAGGTGCATCGAGGACGCTGAGGCCCTTTTGTACCGGTGACACTGGCAGACGACCATCTGGTGGAGAGCCGTACGCAGAGCCTGGATGAGAGTTGAATGTTGTGTCGATAGTGGGAATGTCAAATGGCGGTCTCTTGTTCCAAGAATTGGGTCCCGAAAATTCATCCGGTCCTCCTGCAATTGCCGCAGATTGTCCTTGGGCGAGGTGGCTTTGTTGCATGGAGAGTAAGGAACCGCCGGGAGGAGGGATTGGAGTAGGCATCGTTCGTCCGCCGAATGGTATGGTGTTCTGACCCATTGCTAGAGCAGCAGGCTTGTTGATTCTACGACCGTCGCTGGTGATATGCTCGTTGGCACATCTCATGCCAAATTTGCAATTACCCTGGAGTATCGTAAGTTAGAGTCCAGCCAGCGTGAAAAGGTGGCATGGCGTCAAGAAAAGCCAGTCGCGTTTCTGAACCAGCACGTAAGGATGGGATTCCAACTCACCTTCTGAAAGTATTTGCAGACGCCGGCATCCTCGGAGTGTGCAAACGGACAAGCCTTGCCCGCTTGACATGTTCCCTGGCGAAAGAACTTGCAAGGTACGTGGGAGGTGTCTGAGGCTGGACGTGAGTGGGTGAAGGCGCGTGAAACAGAGGAAATACGCTTCTTACTTTTGCTGTTCGGCGGACTGCGAGGCCCATCAAAAGCACGCATGCCGTTGCCAGCGTTGGCGGCACGCGGCTGCGGCAAGGGCATGGGCGCGTGGCCGTTCATTGGCAACGCGCCGCTCGAGGCCCTGCGAAAATCGGAGGAGTGCCTGTGCTGAAGCTGATGGCCGTTGACGCGGTCTATGGGCTGAGGAAGAGACGGGTTCATGGTATGCGGAGGGAGACAGAGGGCGTTGTTGCTTGGGTGTGGAGGGGCGGTAGGGTGGGGATGGATGGTGTTGACGGTCGAGGTTAGAGTAGGCCAGGTTAGGGTACGGTAGGTTGGGTTGGGTTTAGAGTAGTGAAATTGGTTTGATTATTGCGTGCGGGCTCGATGGTTGGGGAAAGCGGTCATGCTCGGGACGCCGAGGAGAGCAGGCTGCAGTTTGTATGCAGTGCTCTCCGCTTCGGGCGCTGCTGAAGAAGATGGAGGAAGTCGAGAAGAAATTGACGAAATACTGGAGCTAATGCTCGAGGTCGACCGAAGGCCTGCAGTGCGAGGATGTGCAAGGCAAAGCAAAGCAACCGAAGATGCACTAGAGAAGCCGTACCCACAAAGAAGCCGCCCGAGTAAAGTCACCAGCTGGAACGAGGCACAATCCCGCCCGACTTGAACTTCACCGAGGCCGAATCTCAGCAACGAAATGACTGTTCATAAAAGTCGAAGTTCACATGGTGCAGATGTTGTTTGTAATTTGGCCGTGGTAAACTAACGTCCTGACTAGATACGATAACGCAAGAGGTCATGCGGCAGATCCCAACATCCATCCTATCACGAGTGAATCATTTTGACCAGGTCGTGATCTTGCAATCAAAAGCCTTCTCCCAGGCAGAATTCGGAACGAACCCTAAACTGCTGACACAAACCTTAACTGGGATAACCTCAACTTGCGCACTGAAATTCCCCAATCGCCGCTCTTAGCCATACCCAAGGCGACCGGGCTCAGCCTTTGTAGAGATCGTTTCACTTAACTGCACCAGAACAACAGATCTACAGTGCCGAGTGATCAAAACACAAATCCATTCAGTTCACACTCTCACCTTTTTCCTGGCTGGCTTTGAAGTTCTACTTCTGACCATTTTCAGAAACGTCTGTGCAATCACTGCGAAACACAACACATCACTTGATCAGAGTCACGACGGCTCACGAAAGATACAAAGAGGATTGTGAAAGCAACTCCTTTTTATTGAAGCTACCTTATAGCAAGCTCGATCAGTTTGAAACTGAGAGTAGGCACTGCAGTGCAAGTTAGAAGCAATCTTATAGCAAGCTCGATCAGTTTGAAACTGAGAGTAGGCACCGAAGTGCAAGTTAGAAGCAATCTTGTAGCAAGCTCGATCAGCATTAAACTGAGAGTAGCAAGTTGAAATCCCGAAAACATCCCATAAGCAAGCAACTAGAAAAGAAAAATCAGATGAATCCACCTAAGATCCCCATAAGCAAGTCCCGTGAGCAAAGAAGCAAGTGCCATCAGGCATTCGGGAGAGGGTGGGGATTGGGAAGGGAAAGCCTAGGCCGTAGTGTTCGGCGGTGCACCGTACACAGGCACCAGAGTGGTGGTATGGGCCTGGTCAACCGACGAGACGACTGTAGTCGTATTCGACGAGACCGACGAGTGGGCAGAGCTGGGCAGGAAAGTCGCATGGGCCGAGGCGGCGCTGAAGTTCGTAGCAACCGAGATTATATTGAACCGAGTCGACGATACAGTAGCCGAAGCATTGCCAATAGTGCTCTGCGCACTAAGCGACTTGACGGGTGTGTGGACTGGAAGAGTGGATTTATTGCCGAACAGATGGAAAGTCTTCGAGGCCGACCCAAGCGAAGCCGAAGTAAGCGACGTGAAGTTGGTGCACGGGAACAGAGAAGCCGACGCCCCTTTACCCCCGTCAACAGACGTAGCATTCAAATTCGCAGTAGGTTGACCGGTCGAGGAGGCATTGGCAGAAGATAAAGCGACAATCCTGGACCTAAAAACAGTCAGTTGAGGGAAAATGCCGGACACATTCACCGTCGATGTGCTAACCACAGAGCCGGTTGAAGTGGCATCGCCGCCGTCGCAAGGTGTAGCACTCGAGACGTCTGAAGTGGCAGTCGAGTGATCCGTAGCAACGAAGGTCGTGGTCGCATTGGTCCAGGACACAGAGGTCGACAGCGACGAGTTGAGATCAGTAACAGTCGCAGTGAAATTGACTTGCTCTTGCTGCGTCTGAGTCTCAGTGACGACGGTGGTCTCGACCTCTTCAGTTGAAGTAGCTGACAGAACAGACGAGTTGCTGACGGAGATATGCGACGCATAGGCCACAGCACGAGTGGAGGTCACAGTGTCGTAGATGGTCAGAGTCGTAGTTACATCGTCAGAGAAGTCGGTACCGACAGCGGAGGACGCCGAGGTGGAGAAGACAGTCACCCAAACAGTTCCAGTTTCCCAGACCGTAATGTCATCATCAGAAGAATCGGTACCGACAGCGGAGGAAGCCGAGGCGAAGATAGTCTCAGTTTCGGTCGTGACTGAAGTTTCCGTGATCGTAATAACAATAGACTGGATGAGGGAGGCCGGAACGGCGGTAACTTCAACGGTAGAGGTCTCGGTAAGAGTCAAAGCCGACTGCGTAGGAGATACATTACCAACCCACGAGGTGGTTCCATTCACCACGTCGTAGGAGAAGACATTAGTCTCAGTCGCAGATTTGGTGACAGTGACAGTGAGCGTCAGTGGAACAAAGGAGGTAACAACCTGGGTAATAGTACCGTTAGGGAAGCAGACAAGATCTGTAGTGGTCGCGTTAAAAGTGGTGGTGTTAATGGCGGTCGCAATTGAGCTCACCACCCCAATGAGGGCAGCGACAAGAGTAGTACGCATATTTACTGCCTCTTGCGTAGCGATAGACAACTGTGGAGGCTAGAAGTGGCGGATGAAGGCGCGGAAGAGCCAGGAGCGAGAAGTTGAGATTTTGAGAGCAAGGTGGAGGGCGGAGGGTGAGGGTGAGAGAGAGGTGAAGGGGAGAAAGAGAAAAGAGAGGAAAGTGGGCGATGAAAAAGCTTTTATATGACGCGAAAAGCGTGGCATATCAACAGTGCAAACGCGTGACTTCACAACATTCTGAATTGGGAATTAAAAGTGAGCTTTCTCGTTTACACTTTCCAAACACTGCGAATTCCACCAGCAGCCGATGTTTTCCGAATGAGTCACTGACTTTCAGTATTTCATACTCGGCTATTCTCACCAGACCGAAGTCTCTTGCACGTACTTGATCGTTCACGTGAACCAAGGTAATGAGAAGCGATGGTGTGGGAAGCGTTGGTATGAGCTGCGAGTAGCCGATCTTGAGGGCCTACAGTGCCGGCCTGTAGGGCCATGGTCATGTAGCGTAGGGTATTGAAGGTGTGATATTGAGTCTGGCCTACATTACCTACATTAGCGAAGGACCCAGCAAGGTCTGTGGGACGAGAGCTCACTGGGTGTGATTGAACTGAGCCTTGTACGACTATGGCCAGTTGATTCAGTAGCGTCAGTTTCAGTATTTCGAACTTTGAAGTGCCATCTCTTTGCTCTGCCGATCGTTTTAAGACTATTAAGGAAAAATGGGTTGTAGACTTCTCAGACACTTTAAAACTCCCAGTAGCGGCTCACCGACAAGCAGTCAACAGGGCTCGATGTTGACCTTGCCATCATAAATTTCACCTCCAAAAGCATATAAGCCTCATCATACAAATAAAGCAGCACTGGATGCGAACATGCTGATTCTCGATGTCAGTATCATACCTCTTCCGAGTAATATATGTCAACTTTCCTTTCCGCACTGATGGCTACCCGGAACAAGGCAACGCGTCGATCTTCGAATAACTCCCATTTCAAGCTTAGCCTACATACCTCAAATCTCAGCATCGGTACTTATGCGCAACGAGCGACTCGTACTCAAGAGATCAAAGAGATAATCGGAATTTCTTGACACAGCCGTCCGAATGATACCTGAGATCCAACTGGATGACAACGCTGATGACAATGACCGGAATGACATACGAGACAATGAAGAGACACTGTGGCATTCCATTAAGAGAGGGGTTTCCAATTGAATCTTTTTGGCTGAATACATTACTTGGAAGGCAATGGGATGAACAACGGCGGCGGCGTTACTGATAAGACTATGGATGGGTTAGCACGTAGTGAGACTATGGCATAGAATTAGCACCCAACCGTTTAGTGACCAAGGAGAGATTCAATTCGTTCAAATGCACCGCACGGCTACAACAGAGAGACTGAAGGTTGTTGATGGATCATCCGACAGTGTGTTAGGCAACGATGTTGCTATGAGATAGATCTTAGGCATAATGATAAACATGCTGCACCAAGCAATCATTTGGAGCGGCTTTCTAGAAATAGCTGGTGATATTAGCACGTGAGCTGA
>Ga0335072_10001501_pt1 | contig 37969 bp, 30 predicted proteins | sample Lox_Sample_21_FD_206725 | JGI IMG/M metagenome (GOLD analysis project Ga0335072, IMG submission 206725) | Soil microbial communities from Loxahatchee National Wildlife Refuge, Florida, United States - Lox_Sample_2.1 | ecosystem: Environmental > Terrestrial > Soil > Wetlands | place: USA... | reverse complement strand
CGACATGAGGCAGAGCGCGGTTGCTGAGCCATCACAGCCGGAAATTGAGGTGTCAATTTCACAAGTCACGCCCGAGAGCGGTGTTTATAAGGCGCTGGAGGGGATTGCGATGGACCTTGCGGTGCGTACGGGTCGCGATCCGAAGCTGATGGTTCCGGAGATTCGCGAAGTGCTGCGGCGGGCCGATCCGGCGCTGGCGGGGAGCAACTTTACGACAATGGATCAGGTGGTGGAGGATTCGTTCGGCAGCCAGCGGCTGGCGGCGCATCTGCTGGAGATTTTTGGTGGGTCGGCGCTGCTGTTGTGCGTTGCTGGATTGTATGGGCTGCTGGCTTACGTCGTTTCGCAGCGGACGCGCGAGCTTGGAGTGCGGCTGGCGCTGGGAGCGCAGCGCGGCGATCTGCTGTGGCTGGTGCTGCGGCAGGCTTCGGTCATGCTGGTTTCGGGGGTCGTGATTGGGTTGGCTTTGGCGATTGCTTCGGGGCGTGTGGTGCGGAGTTATCTGTATGGTGTGAGTGCGCGCGACGGTTGGACGCTTGGGTTTGTGGCTGTGATTTTGCTTGTGATTGGGTTGCTGGCGGCTTATTTGCCTGCGCGAAGAGCGGCGGCCGTTGATCCTATGGAGGCTTTGCGGGCTGAATAGCCTATTTTAGGGCTTAGGGCTCAGGAGGTCGTGCTCTCCCACCCTTTCGCAAAATACGCGAAAGGATGGGGCACCCGAAATCTGTGACCTAGAGAGAAACTGCAGGTCCTTCGATTCCGCGCTTTGCTCAGGATGACATCGTTAAAAGAGTGCAGAGATAGGCAAATACCCCAGGCACCCGGCACCCGGTGTAGTGTTTTATCTGAGCCCTGAGCCCTGAGCCCTGAGCCCTGCTTCAGTATGCCTGCAGTTGTTCGATGGGCAGGCGGATCTGGAAGCAGGTGGCTCCGGGTTCGGATTGGACGCGCACGTAGCCGCGATGCTTGCGGATGGTGCGCTGTACGGTGTCGAGTCCGAGACCCAGGCCGAGGCCTGGAGCTTTGGTGGTGAAGAAGGGCTCAAAGATGCGGTCCTGCAGCTCTGGCGCGATGCCGGGGCCGTTGTCCCACACCTCGATGAGGAGCATGTCGCCGGAGACCTGCACGCTGAGGGTGATCTTGCCGCGATCCGCAATGGCGTCGAGCGCGTTTTCGAGCAGGGCCATCCACACCTGGTTCAGTTCGCTGGCATAGGCGCTGATGTGCGGAAGCTCGGGCGCGTAGCGGCGCTCGATTTCAACGTGCTGCAGGCGCGACTGCAGCATGGTCAGGGTGTTTTCCAGGCCCTGAGGAATGTCGATCTCCTGGATGGGCGCCTGGTCCATGTAGGAGTAATCCTTGATGGCGCGGATGAGATCGAAGATGCGTGCTGTCGAGTCGACCATTGCCTCGGCCATGTTCCGTGCGCGCAGTGAAGACGCAAATTGCGTAAGCACGACGGCGATGGCGTCGGCGTCGAGAAATTCGGTGAGCGGGTCAAGCTGCGCGGGTGTGACGCCTGCTTCTGCGAACTCGGGAGTGATTCTCCACGGCTCGCCCACGCTGTGTTCGCGCATCCATGCAGAGAGCTGGTCTTCGCGGGCGGCGATGTCGGCCGTCTTGCCACGATATTCCTTCGCGTGTTCGCTTACGCTGTCCTGCCATTTGCGCACGATGGCGAGATGCTCGTCTTTAAGACAGAGACTGCCAAGGCGGAATTTCTCGTGGCCGTAAACGTGCAGCTCATCGAGCAGGCCGGATGATGCGCGTTGCGCGGCGGAGGCTGGATTGTTCAGCTCATGCGCGAGATTGCCGGCGAGTTTGCCGAGGGCGTTCAGTTTTTCTGTTTGCTGCTCCATGCGGGTGATTTCGCGCACGCGGTCGAGCAGGACGGAGACACAGCGCTGCGTCATGGACGGGACGGCTGCGATCATCTCGGGGAAGATGGATTTCGGATATTGCAGTCCCCACGTTTTCACAACGGCGTAGCCGTGGCCGCCGTAGGTCTTCATGCGCGAATAAGGCAGAAGACCGGAAATGTTGCCGGAGCGACCGACCCAGAAGGCAGCGGGGCCGCCGTGCTCGCGGCGCACGTGAACCTCGCCCTTGAGCATGATGGTCATTTCGTTCGCGGGGTCGCCCTCGCGGAAGATGGTTTCGCCGGGTTCCGCGAAGCGCTCAGTGCCGTGGGTTGCCAGCCATTCGTATTCGAACTCCTCCATGCCCTGCAGGGGCTGGACGCGCTTGAGCGCGGCGACGATCTCGCTGACAGGAGTCGGATTCTTCGGGGCAAGACTCTCGGGGGTGGTGATGATGCTGGCTGTATTCATAGACCCTTACCTGTATTTGATGGTACATCTTAGCCCAGGAGGCGCTGAATCGACGTCAAGAAACCGTTGAATAGCGCTAATTGGCGTGCGGGCGTTGCATTTCGAGCTTTCGATCGGGCATGGCATCTATAAGACGATTGAGACGACTGATCGTGACAGGATTTGTGCTGCGAAGTTTGATGGCGCCGTCTTCACCGAGCAGCAGAACGGTAAATTGATTTTCCTGTATCTGAAAACGATTGCGGATGGCGGCTAGTTCTTTCTGACTGAGCAGGATGTAGGGCGTATCGAGCGGCGGCTGATAATTTGCCGATTTGGCGACGACCGGGATGAAGAGGACGAAGCGGTCCATCATGTCGTCGGCGTTGTTGTCGAGCGTGGATTGCTGCTGTTTTAGGCGCGCGTCGGTCGCGCTGGGGCTGAAGACAAGAAAGGGGCGATAGCAGCGGCGCATCTGCGTAAGCGATGTTGGACGTAGCGCGCAATCCGGGCGTGCCTGTGCGTACGTGAACAGGGAGACGAGAAGAAGTATGGCGAGAGGGAGGAGACGCGTCGTCATACGTGGAAACTCTTATTTGTGATTACTTAGATGCAGATCTTACTGGCTAGCGCAGTCTCTTCTGCATATTATGTCTGGTCCAAAAAGAAAGGATCCCACCCTTTGCTTCGCAAAGGATGGGGCACCCATAGTTTCGGCTGTGGCTAAGCCTGCACGGTCTCTGGTTGTGCGGCTTGCGGCGCGTTGTCCTTGACGGTGACCGGGTCGAGGAAGGGCATGGCTGCGCGGAGTTTTGCGCCGACTTCTTCGATCGGGTGTTTCGCTTCTTCCTTGCGGATGGCGTCGAACTTCTTGCGTCCGGATTCGTTTTCGGCGATGAAGTTCTTGGCGAAGGTGCCGTCCTGAATTTCGGCGAGCAGCTTCTTCATCGCGGCGCGGGTTTCGTCGGTGACGATGCGCGGGCCGGCGGTGTAGTCGCCATACTCGGCGGTGTTGGAGATGGAGTAGCGCATGTAGGCGAGACCGCCGCGATACATGAGGTCGACGATGAGCTTGAGCTCGTGCAGGCACTCGAAGTAGGCGACTTCAGGCTGATAGCCTGCTTCGACGAGGGTTTCAAAGCCTGCCTTGACGAGCGCCGCGGTGCCGCCGCAGAGAACGGCCTGTTCGCCGAAGAGATCGGTTTCGGTTTCCTCGGTGAAGGTGGTTTCGATGACTCCTGCGCGGGTGCAGCCGATGCCCTTGGAGTACGAGAGGCCTAGAGCGAGCGCGTTGCCGGTTGCGTCCTGCTCGACGGCGACGAGGCCGGGTGTGCCGCCGCCTTCGGTGAAGACTTCACGGACGCGATGGCCTGGGGCCTTGGGCGCGGCGAGGAAGACGTCGACGCCAGCGGGCGGCTTGATGGTGCCGAAGCGGATGTTGAATCCGTGCGCGAAGGCGAGAGCCTTGCCCGGCGTGAGATAGGGCGCGATCTCTTCTTTGTAGAGCTTGGCCTGAGTTTCGTCGGGCGTGAGGATCATGATGACGTCGCCCCACTTGGCTGCGTCGGCGATGGAGGTGACTTCAAGGCCGGCTTTCTTTGCCTTGTCGATGGACTTGCTGCCTGCGGGCAGACCGACGCGCACCTGCACGCCGGAGTCCTTGAGGTTGAGGGCGTGCGCGTGTCCCTGCGATCCGTAGCCGATGATGGCGACTTTTTTCCCTTGGATGATGGAGAGATCCGCGTCGTGGTCGTGATACGTCTTTGCCATTCTTTTTCCCTTCGTGTGAATAGACCGGGGCTGAAGCCCCTCTGTTTTTGATCTTTTTTCACCGGGCTAAAGCCCGGTGCTTCTACCCTTAAAATCCCCAGTTGCTGCATCGATTCTGTTTGGCTCAGCCTTTATTCTGAGTGCGTCGCGATGGCTCATCGCGCATCGTTCAGATTCTTCCTCCCGTTGGTCGTCAGAATGACGGCTTGGGCAGGCATGTGATTAAGCTGACTTTATTCCACCGCTACTTCTGGAAATTCGATTCTTCTTCCACTAAGTCGAAGACGGCTGTGTTTTTGGTTTCGCCTTCAGGTTCGGCAGCGATGCGCATGGCTTCGAGGACGCGGCTGGTGTGGTGGCCGCGGCGCATGACCATGCGTCCGGTGCGCGAGACTTCGAGGATCGGGTCGCCGCTTTCGATGAGCACCTGGATGAGCCCTTCGATCTTGCTTTCGACGCCGGTGATTTCGATCATCAGCGATTCGGGCGCGAGGTCGACGATGCGCGCGCGGAAGACTTCGACGAGCTCGAAAATGTGCGAGCGCGTCTGCGGCGTTGCTCCTACCTTGATGAGCGCGAGCTCGCGGCTAACGTTGGCTACCTGGTCCATGTCGTCTACTTCGAGGACGTTTTCGAGCTTATAGAGGCTGGCCATGATGCGATGGCCGGCGGAGGTGGAGGAGTGCGCGACGATGGTCATGCGCGAGACGCCGGGGCGCTCCGACCGGCCAACGGTCAACGATACGATGTTGACGTTGAGGCGGCGAAAAAGCGATGCGACGCGGGTGAGCACGCCAGGCTTGTCTTCTACGAGTGCGACAAATGTGTGCAGCATGGTTACAAATTCTTCCTGTTCGTTGAGGCCGGGGCTAAAGCCCCTTTCTCTTGCTCATTTTTTCACCGGGCTAAAGCCCGGTGCTTCTACCCTTCATTTCCTTTGCCAGTTGTCAGTGGCTGAACTAAAAGCATCCGATCCTTATGCGTCTTCTGCGGTTTCCAACATAGGATTGTCAGGCCGGCGGATCATTTCGTGCAAGGCCGAGCCTGCGGCCACCATGGGGTAAACGGCGTCTTCCTTTTCGACCAGAAAATTGATGAGGAATGCTTCTTTCGCCGAGCGGGCCGCGCTTACGGCGGGCACAACCTCTGTGCGCTTGCTGACGGTGGCTCCGGCGATGCCGTGCGCGTCGGCGAGCTTGACGAAGTCGGGGCTGAGGATGGGCGACGAGGCGTAGTTCTTGTCGTAGATGAACTCCTGCCACTGGCGCACCATGCCGAGGAAGCCGTTGTTGATGATGGCGATGTTGAGGTCGAGCTTCTCCTGCGCGATGGTCGAGAGTTCAGGGGCGGTCATCTGGAAGCCGCCGTCGCCGGCGATGACCCAGACTTCTTTTTCAGGGCAGGCGATTTTTGCGCCGATGGCTGCGGGCAATGCAAAACCCATGGTCCCGAGGCCGCCTGAGGTGATGAGCGTGCGCGGCTGGTCGTGCTTGTAGTACTGCGCTTCCCACATCTGGTGCTGGCCCACGTCGGTGACGACGATGGCTTTGCCGTCGGTCGCGTTCCAGAGGTCGTTGATGACGTGCGCGGCATAGAGGTGGCCGTTGTCGGGCAGGTTCTTGATATCACGCACGGCGGACTCGCCCTTGCTCGCATTGATTTCGCGCAGCCAGGATGAGTTGGTGCGGCGTGAGAGATGCGGCAGCAGGATTTCGAGCACCTGCTTGAGATCGCCGATGAGCGCGACGTCGACCTTTACGTTCTTGTTGATCTCGGCGGGGTCGATTTCGATATGGATTTTCTTCGCGTTCGGCGCATAGGTCGCAAGCGTGCCGGTGACGCGGTCGTCGAAGCGCATGCCGCAGGCGATGAGCAGATCGGCTTTCTGGATGGCTTCGTTGACCCAGGCCTCGCCGTGCATGCCCATCATGCCGAGCGACAGTTCATGTGAGGCAGGGAAGCAGCCGAGGCCGAGGAGCGTCGAGGCAACGGGAATCTGCATGCGCTCGGCGAGCGTGCGGACCTGCTCGTAGGCTTCGGACTGGATGACGCCGTGTCCGGCGAGGATGATGGGACGCTTGGCTTCGCGAATGAGCTTTGCCGCGTCGGTGATGGAGTCGGCGTTGGCTCCGCGCATGGGATGCGGGCGATAGGCGTTAGGCGCAGCGGCTTCGAAGTTGAATTCGGCAGTGGCTTGCTGCGCGTCCTTGGTGATATCGACGAGGACGGGGCCGGGGCGTCCGGACTGCGCGATGAGGAAGGCTTCGCGCAATGCTGGCGCGATGTCTTCTGCGCGCGTGACGAGGTAGTTGTGCTTGGTGATGGGCAGGGTGATGCCGGTGATGTCGACTTCCTGAAAGGCGTCGCTGCCGAGCACTTTGCTTGAGACCTGTCCGGTGATGCAGACGATGGGCACGGAGTCCATCATGGCGGTGGCGAGGCCGGTGACCATGTTGGTGGCTCCGGGGCCGGATGTTGCGAGGGCGACGCCGACGCGGCCTGAGGCGCGCGCGTAGCCGTCGGCCATGTGCGTTGCGCCCTGTTCATGCCGCACGAGAATGTGGCGGATGGGGAATTTGCGCATCGCATCATAGATAGGCAGAATGGCCCCACCGGGGTAGCCGAAGACATCGCTGACACCCTCGCCGACGAGCGTGGCCCAGGTGATTTCTGAGCCGGTGAGGCGGGTGGTGTTCGATGTTGAGTCGTTTTGTGAGCTGTTGCTCATGATTAGTGACTCCTTTTAGTGCTGCGGCTGAGCAAGAGAACAGCAGGTCCTTCGACTCCGTGCTTCGCACTCCGCTCAGGATGACAACTCAAAAAATCGTTCCGGTAATTCCGTGGGTGCCCCATCCTGAGCCGTAGGCGAAGGGTGGGAAACCGTATCGCTAATTCGTGACTGCGCCTCTTGAGGCCGACGAGACGGTATCGGCGTATTTGCGGAAGACGCCGCGCTTGAACTTCGGCTCGGGTGTCTTCCAGTTTTGTAACCGTGACTGTAACTCTTTTTCCGGTATCTCGATTTCGAGCTTGCGGTTCGGGATATCGAAGTGGATGATGTCGCCTTCGCGGATGGCTGCGATGGGGCCGCCGACTGCGGCTTCCGGCGCAACGTGGCCGACCATGAGGCCGCGGGTCGCTCCGGAGAAGCGGCCATCGGTGAGCAGGGCGACGGTTTCCGACAATTCGGGAATGGCAACGAGCGCGGCGGTGATCTGAAGCATCTCGCGCATGCCCGGTCCGCCTTTCGGGCCTTCGTAGCGGATGACGAGGACTTCGTTCGGCTTGATGCTTCCGGAGTCGACGGCGCGGAAGGCATCTTCTTCACAGTCGAAGACGCGTGCCGGCCCGCGGTGCTCAAGGCGATTGTGGCCCGCGACCTTGATGACGCAGCCTTCAGGCGCGAGATTGCCTTTGAGAATGACAAGTCCGCCGGTGGGCTTGATGGGCGACGAAACGGGATGGATCACATCCTGGTCGGGTGCTTCGACGGCGTCGGCCGCTTCTTCGGCGATGGTGCGGCCGGTGACGTGGATCGAGTCCTTGTGCAGCAGGCCGGCTTCGATGAGGCGCGCTGCAAGGAGACGGCTGCCGCCTGCATTGTGATAGTCGACTGCAACGTATTTGCCACCAGGCTTGAGATCGCAGAGCAGCGGCGTGTTGCGGCTGATGCGGTCGAAGTCATCGACGGTGAGCTTGATGCCGACTTCATTCGCAATGGCCAGAAAGTGCAGCACGGCGTTGGTGGAGCCTCCGGATGCGGCGACGCTGGTGATGGCGTTTTCGAGCGACTCGCGCGTGATGATCCGGCTGGGGCGCAGGTCGCGGCGGGCGAGCTCCATGACCATCGCTCCGGCCTTGCGCGAGGCGGCGTGCTTTTCCGGCAAGAAGGCGGGAACGCCTGATAATCCAATGGGCGAGATGCCGAGGAATTCGCAGGCCATGGCCATGGTGTTGGCGGTGAACTGGCCGCCGCATGCTCCGGCGCCGGGACAGGCATTGGCTTCGACGGCTTCGAGTCCGGCGTCGCTGAGCTTGCCGGCGGAGTGCGCGCCGATGGCTTCGTAGACATCCTGAATGGTGATGACTTTGCCGTCGAGGTGTCCGGGGGCGATGGAGCCGCCGTAGAGCATAAGCCCCGGAATGTCGAGGCGGGCGAGGGCCATGACCGTGCCGGGCATGTTCTTGTCGCAGCCGGCGATGCAGACGAGGCCGTCGAAGAGATTGCCGCGCGAGACGAGCTCAATGGAATCGGCGATGACTTCACGGCTGATGAGCGAAGCCTTCATGCCTTCGGTGCCCATGGTGATGCCGTCGGAGATGGTGACGGTGTTGAACTCCATCGGAGTGCCGCCTGCGTCGCGCACGCCCCGCTTCACGGCTTCCGCGATGGTGCGCAGATGGAAGTTGCAAGGGCCGATCTCGGTCCATGTATTGGCGATACCGATGATGGGCTTCTGCAGGTCTTCCGGAGTGAAGCCGATGCTGCGCAGCATGGCGCGCGCTCCGGCTCGGCTGGGGCCTTCAGTGATGGTTCCGCTCTCCCATTTCGGATTGTGTGTCTTGCCGTTCTGGCTCAATGTTCTTCTCCGGGTGTTTATGCTCTGGGGGCAAGCCAGAACTTTTCGTTGTGCGCGTGCTCGAAGCTGTCAAGCGCGGCGGAATGACGCAGTGTGAGGCCAATATCGTCGAGCCCTTCGAGCAGGCAGTAGCGGCGGAAGGGATCGATGGAAAACCTGGCTTCGAAGCCGTGGTCGTCGTGGATTCTCTCGTCTTCGAGCGAGACGGTGAGGCGGTAGCCTTCGTGATGGCTGGCCTGGCCAAGCAGGTGGTCCACTTCTTTTTCCGGCAGCGTGACGAGAAGGATGCCGTTCTTGCCCGCGTTCGAGTGGAAGATGTCAGCGAAGGATGGCGCGATGACGCAGCGGAAGCCGTAATCGAAGAGCGCCCAGGCCGCGTGCTCGCGGGACGAGCCGCAGCCGAAGTTTTTTGCGGCGACGAGAATCTGCGAGCCCTGATAGCGAGGCTGGTTGACGAAGAACTCGGGCTCACGGCGCCAGTCGAAGAAGAGGAATTCACCGTAGCCGGTGCGCTCGATGCGCTTGAGGAACTGCTTCGGAATGATCTGGTCGGTGTCGACGTTGGCGTGATGCAACGGCGTGACGACTGAATTGACGACGCGAAATGGCTGCATTAGGCCAGAACCCCCTCGCCTTTGTATTCCCATTGGCGGATGTCGGTGAAGTGACCGGTGACGGCTGCGGCTGCGGCCATCTCGGGACTGACGAGGTGAGTGCGTCCGCCGCGTCCCTGGCGGCCTTCGAAGTTGCGGTTGCTGGTTGAGGCGCAGCGCTCGCCGGGCTGCAGGATGTCAGGATTCATTCCCAAACACATGGAGCAGCCGGGCTCGCGCCACTCGAAGCCTGCTTCGAGGAAGATTTTGTCGAGGCCCTCCTGCTCGGCTTGCGCCTTGACATGATGCGATCCGGGAACGACCATCGCGCGCACGTGCGAGTGAACGTGGTATCCGGTAACGACTTTTGCGGCAGCGCGGAGGTCTTCAATGCGCGAATTGGTGCAGGAGCCAATGAAGACGCGATCGATGGCAATCTCTTCGATCGGCGTGCCGGGCTTCAGGTCCATATAGGTGAGAGCGTGGTTGAAGGTACGGCGCTCCTGTTCGGTGTGCGACTCAGTTGGGCCCGGCACATGGCCGGTGATGGGGACGACCATGCCGGGGTTTGTGCCCCAGGTGACGTAGGGGGTGAGCTCTTCGGTCTTGATGAGCAGCTCACGGTCGAAGGTTGCGCCGGGATCGGTCTGAAGGTGGCGCCACTCGGCGACGGCTTCGTCCCATGCTTTGCCTTCGGGCGAGAAGCCGCGGTCTTTGAGGTAGGCAAAGGTCGTCTCGTCGGGAGCGATCATGCCGGCGCGCGCGCCCGCTTCGATGCTCATGTTGCAGATGGTCATGCGGCCTTCCATCGAGAGCGCGCGGATAGCAGAGCCGGCGTATTCGACGACGTGGCCGGTTGCGCCGTCGGTGCCGATGCGGCCGATGATGCCGAGGACGATGTCTTTTGCGGTCACGCCTTGCGGCAAATAGCCTTCGACGGAGATGCGGAAGGTCTTTGGCTTCGATTGCTGCAGGCACTGCGTCGCCATGACGTGCTCGACTTCGGAGGTGCCGATGCCGAATGCCAGTGCACCGAATGCGCCGTGGGTCGAGGTGTGCGAGTCGCCGCAGACGATGGTCATGCCCGGCTTGGTAAGTCCGAGTTCAGGGCCGATGACGTGGACGATGCCCTGATTCGGCGATTGAATGTCGTAAAGTTCGACGCCGAATTCCTCGCAGTTCTTGCGCAGGGTGTCGATCTGCTTGGCGGCGATGGCGTCTTCGATGATGAGACGGTTTGTTGTTGTCGGGACGTTGTGATCGACGGTGGCCACGGTGCGGTCGGGGCGGCGCAGCTTGCGTCCGGCCATGCGGAGGCCGTCGAAGGCCTGCGGCGATGTGACCTCGTGGACGAGATGGAGGTCGATGTAGAGCAGCGTTGGCTCGTTCGCAGGTTCGGCGACGAGGTGCTGTTCCCAGACTTTTTCGAAGAGTGTTTTCGGATGCGACATCTTTACTCCCGTGGACGTGCCTGACCGGGGCTAAAGCCCCTTTTGTTCTGATCTGAATTCACCGGGCTAAAGCCCGGTGCTTCTACCCTTTCGTGCAGAATCTGACGATTGAGTTCTAGCTGATATCGTCAGATTCTTCCTCCCGTCGGTCGTCAGAATGACGGCCTTACAAAATGTGTCTTCTATACGGCGTGCATGGCTTGCCGTTTGTCGATAATTTCGTTCAATGCTTCGTGTACCTGTTTGCCCATCGCTTGCGTCGAGAGGAGCATCTTCTTGTCCTTCTCGCTGCGTGCTAAATCGGCGGTGCGATAGCCCTGTTCCAATACCTTGCGGACGGCGGTTTCTATGGCCAGCGCGTCCTGTTCGAGATTTGCTGAGTGGCGCAGCAGCATGGCCGCGGTCAGGATTGCGCCCAGCGGATTGGCGATGCCTTTGCCTGCGATGTCCGGCGCGGAGCCGTGGACGGGCTCATATAAATTGACCTGTCCGCCGATGGTGGCCGAGGGCAGCATGCCGAGCGATCCGGTAATGACGGCGGATTCGTCGGAGAGGATGTCGCCGAAGAGGTTTTCGGTGAGCACTACGTCAAAGTTGCGCGGCGTGTTCATCAGGTGCATGGACATGGCGTCGACGTATTGATGGTCGAGCGCGACATCGGGGTAGTCTTTCGCCACTTCGGTTACGGTCGCGCGCCAGAGCTGCGAGACTTCGAGCACGTTGGCTTTGTCGACGGACGTGAGTTTCTTGCGGCGCTTCTGCGCGAGTTCGAAGGCGATGCGCGCGACGCGGATGACTTCATCGCGGGTGTAGCGCATGGTGTTCCAGGCGGAGCCGGCTTCGCGGTCCCACTGGCGCGGTTCGCCAAAGTAGAGGCCGCCGAGGAGTTCGCGGACGAAGAGGATATCGGCTCCGTCGATGACCTCGGGCTTGAGCGGTGAGTTGGCAGCGAGCGCCGGATGCGCGAAGGCTGGGCGCAGGTTGGCGAATCCGCCGAGCGCCTGGCGGATTTGCAGGAGGCCGGCTTCGGGGCGGCGATCGGGCGGAAGGGAATTGAACTCGTTGCCGCCGACGGCTCCGAGCAGAACGGCATCGCTTTCGAGTGCTGTGTCGAGTGTCGATGAGGGCAGCGGTGTTCCCTGCGCCTTGATGGCGGCGCCGCCGATGAGGGCTTCGTGGAATTCGAAGTCGTGTCCGCCCCACTCGGCTACGGAGCGCAGAATGCGCGCGGCTTCCGCTGTGACTTCCGGGCCGATGCCGTCTCCGGCGACGATTAGAACCTTCAGCTTCATCTTTGCGTGTTCTCCGAATTGGTGCGCCGTCTTCGACGGCAGCCTTCTAACCAACATTGTTAAAGACCCGGGTTAGCTTCGCGAACCCGGGCCACCCGGACTTGTGCTTCAGCTGGCTTCGCTGATTGGTTCGGCTGAGATCAGATCTTCGTTGCGCTTGTGGTGCGCGACGAGGTTGATGAGGTCCTGATCGTAGATCGCTTTCTTCTTGTCGGCCAACTCGGTGAAGGCGCGGTAGGCTGCGTCGAGATCGGATGCCGTGAGCTGATAGCCGAGATCATGAAGGCGCGAGCGCAGCGCGTGACGGCCTGAGTGCTTGCCGAGGACCATGCGGTTGGTTGGGACGCCGACGGATGCGGGCGTCATGATCTCGTAGGTCAGCGGATTCGAGAGCACTCCATGCTGATGGATGCCGGCTTCGTGTGCGAAGGCGTTGCTGCCGACGACGGCTTTGTTCGGGGAGGGCGCGAAGCTGATCACCTTGGCCAGCTGCTGGCTTGCGGGATAAAGCTGGTCGAGCTTGAGGTTGTGGTCGACTGGATATTGATCGAAGCGGACGCTGATGGCTGCGGCGATTTCTTCGAGAGCCGCATTGCCGGCCCGCTCGCCAATGCCGTTGATGGTGCATTCGACCTGACGCGCTCCGCTATCGATGGCTGCGAGTGAGTTGGCGACCGCCAATCCTAGATCGTTGTGACAGTGCGAGGAGAAGATGACCTTGTCTGCGCCTGGGACACGTTCGCGGACAATGCGGAACATCGCGCCGTATTCGTTGGGCACCGAGTAGCCGACTGTATCGGGCATATTGATGGTCGTCGCGCCAGCTTCAATGGCGACCTGGACGATTTTGCAGAGGAAGTCGATCTCGGTGCGGGTCGAGTCTTCGGGGGAGAATTCGACGTCGTCGACGTAAGTGCGTGCGAGAGCGACGGCCTTTGCGGCCTGTTCGAGCGCTTCTTCGCGACTCATCTTTAGTTTGTATTCGAGGTGAATGTCGGAGCTGGCGAGGAAGATATGGATGCGCGAGCGCTGGGCGTGTTCAAGAGCGGCGGCGGCGCGTTCGATGTCTTCGCGCTTGGCGCGCGCGAGCGATGTGATGCGCGGCTGGCGGATCTCTTTTGCTACGGCCTGGATGGCCGCGAAATCGCCGTCGGACGAGATGGCGAAGCCGGCTTCAAGAATGTCCACGCCAAGGTCTTCGAGCGCATGGGCCATGGCCAGCTTTTCATGCTGCGTCATGCTGCAGCCGGGGGATTGTTCGCCATCGCGAAGAGTGGTGTCAAAGAAAAGAAGCCTGTCTTGAGCAACGTCTGGGGTCATATCGGGGAAGCCTCGACTTCACTCAGTTTCGCAAAAGCAGAGCCATAATTCAAATTTTTAATTTCTTGAATTACCATAAATTATCGTTATGATACCTGTATTCGCGTCGCAAGACGTGTAACGTTCTTATGGAATTATCCCAACTTGAAACTTTTCTTACTGTGGTTGCCGAGCGCAGCTTTTCCCGCGCTGCGGTGCGTCTGCATCGCACGCAGCCGGCGGTGAGCCAGGTAATTCGGAAACTTGAGGACGAATTGGGCGAGCCGCTTTTTGAGCGCGCCTCGCGTGACGGGACGTTGACGGCTGCGGGGGAAGTTCTGCGCGAGTATGCGGAGCGATTGCTGAGTCTGCGAAACGAAGCTGCGAGCGCGCTTGAAGAAGTGCGGTCGCTGGAGCGCGGGCGTTTGACGCTGGCGGCCAATGAGTACACGTGCCTTTATCTTCTGCCGGTGCTGGATGAGTTTCGCCGTCAGTGCCCGCAGATATCGATCATGGTGCAGCGGTCGCTGGCAAGCCGCATTCCGGATGAAGTGCTGCGGCGCACGGCGGAGATCGGCATTGTCTCGTTTCAGCCTGACGATGAGCAACTGAGCGCGGTTGCTGTGTATGCGGACGATCTGGTCTTTGTAGTGCATCCGAAGCATGTGCTGGCGCGCGAGACGAAGGTGCGCATTCGTGACCTGGGTGCGGAGAACTTCATCGCGCACAATGTGGCGTCGCCCCGGCGTAAGCTGGTGGAAGAATCATTCGCAAAGCACAAGACGCCGCTGAATATCGGCGTGGAGCTGCCGAGCCTTGAGGCGATCAAACGATTCGTTGCCAGCGGCAATGGCGTGGCGCTGGTGCCTGCATTATCCGTGCAGACGGAGATCGCGCGGGGTGAGTTGGTCGCGGTGGCGATTCCGGAGCTGGATTGCTCGCGGAAGCTGTGGCTGGTATATCGCAGGCAGGGAAGTCTCTCCTACGCTGCGCTGGCCTTTATGCGGGTGGTGCGCACCCTGGCGGAAGACCGCGGCACTCCCTTTCTCTATGATGAGAAAAAGCCTGGCGACGAGAAAAAGCCCGATGCGTCTAAACAACGTCAGCGGTAGCTGTGCAAACCGCCTCTGGCAGGTACAATGGCGAGGTGGGCTTTTGCCGCCCACCATATTCTAAAAATCGACGAGCCCGAGAGGCGTTGCGCCTGCGGTGCTTTAAGCAGGCGAGAGGTTCACGAAACGGATGAAGAAGATTTTGTTGTTTTTGGCGTTGCTGTCATTTTCGGCAGCGGCTGGATTTGCGCAGGAAAGCAGACAGGATGCGAGCTTGAGCCTGGCGGGCTTGATTCCCCCACACGTCGTTGGCAATACGGTGCAGCAGGATGCAACGATCGGCATCTACGGCATTCTGGCAAGCTATCGCTACATGCTCACGCCGCGCAGCGCGCTTGAGCTGAACTACCAGTACAACCAGGACGTGCAGAAGTACCTGACGAGCTTCAACGCGATCCGTGTGCACACGCGCATGCAGGAAATTTCAGGCGCGTACATCTATAACTTCACTTTCAAGAACTTCAACCCGTTTTTGGAAGCGGGTCTCGGCGGTTATATTTTTGGGCCAATCATTGACCAGAAGACGACAGACCTCGACGCGAAGAAGACCACGAACATCGGCGCGCTGTATGGCGGCGGCATTGCTTATGAGCTGAGCCCCAGCTGGGACATTCGCGCCGAGTACCGCGGCATCATTGTCAAGGCGCCGAACTTTGGCCTGGAGCAATACCGCACGAATCGCTACTACAACATCAGCAACCCGACGATCGGCGTGGCGTATCACTTCTAGTTTTTTCGGCAAAGGCAAAACAAAGCCCCGGATCCGGGGCTTTTGTTTTGGGAGCGGATGTCAGTTTCAGAATATCTTGTAGGCGATACCTACGCTGAAACCGCTGGGGGTCAGCCCGTTGCTCGGCTGTGGATAGGTGAATGCGATGCCTGGAGCAGCTGGCCAGAACTGGTACTCGTAGTCGCCCCGGGCAATCCAGCGATGCGACAGGCGATACTCCACTGTGGCTCCGGGACTATAGGCGAAGTAGCTGCCACTGCCGATCTTACTGGGATATGTGATGAATCCGCCGCCCAGCAGGAACTTTCCGTAGAAGGACAGCCCGCGATAGCGGAGGAACCTGTAGCGCGGCCCGATCAGGTAATGAGCTTCGTGTTCGCCGAAGTATTGATTGAAGTAAAGCCAGCGGGCTTCGCCCTCGAGTCCTAGCCTGGCCAACACAAGATGATCGGCGTCAGCGAAAACACCTATGCCAGACAGGCGATTAAATCCGTAATCTGGGCGGAAATTGGAATATTCTCCACCAGCGGATAAGGACAGTCCACCCCCGCGAGTGGCGGGTGCGACCTGGGCGAATGTTGAGACGGGGATAAGCAGAAGAGCTATGCCAAAAAGTTTTCGAAGCACGTTGCGATCTCCAAAAATGTGATCTGCCAAGGAATGAATACTCCCAAATAAAGAAACCTTTGTTTTTGTTCTCAGCCGGCACAGCAGGCCCAAGCGGGCCTACTGCGGATTCTGTTGCGGCTGGGTGTTGTTGCTCTCCGCTGCGGGAGCTTGCGGCTGTGCCTGATCTTGAGCTGGCGCGTTACTTGCTGACGCCGGAGCTGTCGCAGGCGGCTGGTACCGCTGGAGGCGGAAGTAAACCGGTGTCAGTTCCAGAGGCATCTTGTCGCCTGGATTCAGGATCTGATCGGCTTTCAGGTTCAATGCAAAAACTTTATCGTCCCAGGAGTCTGTCCTCAGATGGCTGCCCAGCGGCAGAGCGGCAATCTGGTTGAGGTCATCCATGTTGAGCTTCGGTCCCTGATTCAGGAAGCCGGCCATCCAGGGAGTGCCATCGGGCTTCAGCAGGGAGTCTCCGAGACGCGGCGTGACCAGCGCCGAGAGCACCTTGGCGCGGGCGGTGAGCTGCTGATAAAAGAGGCTGACGCTGGCGGACTTGTCGTGATACACGGAGCCGTTAAACAGGTCCATGGCCTTCTTGGCAGCGGCTTCGTTGTCCGCCGGGGTGTGGTTCATGTTGATGCGCTCGAAGGTCGCCTCATCCGGGAAAAGCAGGCGATCGTTAAAGGCGTAGCGCGTGTCGATGTGATGGCCGAGCACGATGTGCGCCAGCTGGAAGCTCAGGACGGCGGCCAGATCTTCCTCGGTTGGCAGAACGTCGATGAGGCCCTTGCTGATCAGGATGGTGTTGCCCACGGCCAGGGATTCAAGTGGAGTCGTAAGCAGGACCCGGCAGTGAATGTCAGAGGGAAGATTCAGCTTATTGCCAATAACGATGTTGTTGGTGACGGTTTCCAAAACCTTGTCGAAGTCGCTTGGCGGAGCCAGCAACCCGGCTTGCACGAGGCGATCGAGCACGTTCTGCTCGGCTTGAGAAACCCACTGCCGTTTTGCCTGCAATGGGCTTACGTCCTGCGAGTTCTCGCTCTGGTCCTGAGCATTCTCAATGGTCATGGATTCGGCGTCGGACTCACGGGTGGGGAGCTTGAGCGAATAGCCCCAGAAGTGAGATTGGGAGCGGAAGCCGGTACCCTTTTTGCCCGTGCCGCCCTTCGACTCCTCTGCATAGATCGCAACGGGCAGCCATACGCCGGGCTGGATATTCTCGCGCCAGCTGTCGAAGTGGTAGTAGCGCGTCACTTCATCGTTGGGGTTGCTGGTGTAGGTGCCGTTGAAGCGGACAATGTTCCCGTCCTCGTCTTCGATCCAGATGCGGCCAAAGAAGCGGCCGGCTCCGGTCTTCGGCTTGGGACGCACGTCGAAGACGACGGTGCGGATGCTGCCGAGAAACTCGCGCCGCACATAGGAGAAGTCATAGTGCTGCTGGTCAAAGCTCACCGGATCGAGGAACATCATGTCCATGAACCCAGTCGAAGAGTAGCTGATGTTCATGGCTTTGGTCAGGCCAGTGACGTACCTGAAGGAGCCTTTGAAGAAGCCGTGCGAAGCGGACCTGACTTCATAGCCCTTATCACTGAAGGTCTTGCCGAAATCGACTCGTCCGAGCATGTACTGGTCCGATTCGGGAACCGAATAGAGTTTCGGATCGGGCCGCATGTTCTGGATGTACGTCTGCACGACGGGAGTGTGTTCCTGAATGGCTTTTACCGTCGCCTTTTCCTGAGCGATTGCCTTCTGGACCAGGGCGGTCTGTGCGGGAGTGAGCGGTACCGGAGGTGCGAACCTGGGCGTCTTAGCCTGTACTGTAAGCACCACCAAAGAGACCGTCAGACCGGTCATCCAAAACTTGCGAAAGGACATTTCCTTGCTCCTGATTTTTCTTTCTCTCATTTGTCTAGAAAACAGCGCATGACAGCAATGGTTCAACGAAACTCCCGTTCCAGGCGGACGCATGCTCAAGCCAGCTGGAAGCTGATGTGTATGACGCTCACCTCGTCCACCGGCTCGCCGTTCCTGGTAGCCGGCTTGAAACGAATGCGCTCGGCGGCCAGCATCGCCTGCTGGTCCAGTCCGTGACCCAACCCGCTGACGACGCGCAAAACCTGAACCCGTCCGGAAGCGGTGAAACGCACTTCCAGCGTCACGTCGCCCTCGATCTTGAGCTGCTTTGCTTCCTGGGTGTACTGCGGCAGGGGCTTGGCCACAACCACAATCGGAGTGGAAGCAGGCGCCTCAACTCTGGCGACATGCGGAGCACCAGAACCGTTCCCGACCGGGCCGCCAAAGCTCCCCATGGCAACTGTTCCGTGGTTTCCCGGCGCGCCAGTCCCGCCGACTACGCCGCTGCTGAAACCGGCTGAAGCAACCGTGCCGCGGTCCCTCCCACCAGGGACTCCATTCACAACGCCGGAGCCGAAGGACGTTCCGTGGACGCTCCCTCTGCGGGCAGCGCCAGCGCCTTGCGCCGGACCTGGGGCGGAACCGAAAGCGCCGACTGCGGCGATGGTTGCCGGCCGGCTCGCATTCGGATTTGGAGTAACGCCTGCTGGGTCGCCGAATCCACCGGTTTTGATTGTCGGGGCCGAATTATTGTTAGCAACCTGTGTGGGCCTCGCGCTCTTGAAGAGTCCCACCTTGGGCTGTGGCGGAGGCGCAACTGCCTTGGGTGGAGCGGCTACGAGATGCGGCGCTTCCGGAGTGGGCATTTTCACCACTTCGGGTTTCGGAATCTCCGGTCGCGGCTTGGGAATCGCGATTTTCGGTTTCTGAATATGCGGCGGAGGAGGGATGACCTTTACCTTAGGCGCCGGCGGGATGTAAGGTTTGGGCTGTACAACGGGGAAGATCAGCTCGGTCGCCTGATACTGATGGACCTTTTGTTGATGCACCTGGGCCATGGTAATCAAAACCAGGATCGCCCCAGCCGCAACGTTGAGGACTGCGCTGACTCCGAAAGAACCAAAGCGGCCCTTTGGTTCTGGAAGAAGACCGAGATTGGCACGATTCAGCAAATCGTGATCATTGCTTAGCCTGAACTCAATTTTGATGACCTCCATGGCTCCAGAATGACTCTCTGGTTCCGAAAGAAGGTCAAGATCCGCACGATTCACCAGCTCGTTATCATTGATCGCCATAAGCTCATTACTTCGAAGATTCAAATGAAGTTAGTATCTTCTTATTGGACAGACGTTAAAGCCGCCTGTTTTGAGTTGTTTTTTTAATTACAGTGCCTTCACAACTGGGTACGAACAGAAAAGACACGATTCCCGTCAATTCATAGCGAATCAGTAGCAAGATGGCTTCCAAATATCAGAGTTTGATAAATGATCGTACGATATCGCACCTGACTGCGGTCAGAAGTTAAGAATGCACTGAATCTGCTTTCCTCTATATTACAGAAGTAACGCTTCTGGTAACCACTCTGCACAATTATGCCCTTCCCTGGGCATCGCGTAACAATTACCGCCGCGAAGGATTGCGCCCATGTAATTTTTTTAATCGCAAGTCCTTAATGTCCATGACGTTTGGACGTGAAATGGCTTCTCGATGGTTGCTTCCCGCAAAAAAAGAGAAAAACTGGCGAAGTGGCTATAATTCAAAGCGATATGAGGGAGATGGCGTGAGGATATTCGTAACAGGCGGAGCGGGTTACATCGGCGGGACCGTGGCTGAATTGCTTTTGGATAAGGGACACCAGGTAACCGTCTATGACAATCTCTGCCACGGGCACCGTTCGATGGTGCCGCAACGAGCGGAATTCATCGAGGGAGAGCTTGCGGATCGTTCCAAACTGGAACAGGTTTTTTCCTCTGGCGCATACGACGGCGTCATGCACTTTGCCGCCCTGATTGAGGCCGGAGAAAGCATGCGGCGGCCGGAATTGTATTTTCGCAATAACTCGGCTGCGACGCTCACGCTGCTTGAGGCGATGCTGGCAAAGGGCGTTCACCGGCTGGTCTTTTCCTCTACGGCAGCGGTGTATGGCGAGCCGGAATCCACGCCGATCCGGGAAGATGCGCCGCTGCGGCCTACGAACGCATATGGCGAGTCCAAGCTGATGGCCGAACACATGCTTAGCTGGATCAATCGGATTCACGGCCTTCGCTACGCCAGCCTGCGCTATTTCAATGTTGCCGGAGCCATCGCAGGCCGGGGCGAGGCGCATGAGCCCGAGTCGCACCTGATTCCGCTGATTCTGGACGTAGCCCTGGGCAGGCGCAAGAGCATCAAGGTCTTTGGCCAGGACTACCCGACGCCGGACGGCACCTGCATCCGCGACTATATCCACGTGCAGGACCTTGCGTACGCGCATTTGCTGGCTTTTGAGGCTCTCGGCCATTGCGACAGGTTGATCTACAACATCGGCAATGGACACGGGTTTAGCATCCGCGAGGTCATTGAGTCGGTGCGGCGCGTTACGGGGCATCCGATTCCGGCTGAGGAAGCGGAACGCAGGCCGGGCGATCCGGCAGTTTTGATCGCAAGCTCGGAGAAGATCGAACGGGAACTGGGCTGGACGCGCGAGTTCGATCGTCTGGACGATATTGTTGCCAGCGCGTGGAAGTGGCATCAGCTGCGCTACCAGGTGACGGGGTGAACGCGATCGGTTCGCCCGTCAGACCTGGCTGCGATGCTCCTGATATCTCTGCTTGCCGGCTCTCCAGTCCCTGAGCTCGTCTCCAACTCCCAGGCATGCGCGCAGGTGGATCTGCAGCGGTTTCCGGACGAGCCCGCTTTGCATCAGCCGGCTCACAATTTCACTGAGCCAAAGATAGGGAGTGGTAAAGGGAAGCAGCTTGTTCCGGCCCCTTACGACCACCACATGCGGATGGAGGATTGCGTCCTGATCGCCGATTGTCTGCAGCATCTTTTGAGCGAGGCCGCGATATCCTCGTTCAAGGTCAGTTGCTTCCCAGTGCTTCCAGTGGCTGCCGAGAATCTTGCCCAGGATGACGTCCAATGCAAGGTCCCCGGGACCTTTGGTGAAGTCGGCGCTCCCCTGCTTGGTGTGCGTCAGGGTGACGTAGTCCTGCATTGGGCCGCCTTTCATGATGTAGCTAGTTCCGGGACTGGTGTGGTAATGAATTGTGCAATCTTCTGGAACAGTGAACCGAGCGCCTTCCGGCCTGGCGCCATGCGCCAGGATGCAGACGGTTTTTGAATAGGAACTGGCGCTTTTGAACAGGTAGGCATTCGCCCCAAGATGATATTGGTTGGGTAATTTCTGCAATGTACTGATACTCCTCAAATAGCAGTCGCCGCGAGCGCAGCGGGATTTCTCTGTCGTCTACAACACCGCGCGCACAGAAAAATTCCCGGCCTTGCGTGATTTCCGGCCGGGAATCACGCAGGGTCAGAGGAGATTAGTGAAATAGCTTCATCGCATTCAGCACGGTGTTGTAGACACCCCAGGCTGCGGGGATGCAGACAATCAGCCACGCCAGCGCAATCGCCAGCAGGGAGCTTTTCTTTTCCTCATTCATTTCAGTGGCCTCCTGCGGCTGCGGGCGCTTCGCTTTTGAGCCAATACTTTTCCGGAACAGCGCGGATGAGCAGATTGCAGAGGAACCCGACGACAAGCAGGCCAACCATGATGTGCAGCACAAGCTGGTAGGCGCTGGCGCGGTCAACTCCATGTTTGAGTTGCGACTCGCGCATATAGTTGACCAGCACCGGCCCCAGGATTCCAGCTACCGACCAGGCCGTGAGCAGGCGGCCGTAAATTGCCGCGATGTTATAGGTGCCGAAGAGGTCCTTGAGATACGCCGGGGCGGTGGAAAAGCCGGCGCCGTAGATGCTGAGCATAATGCCCGCGGTCAGCACGAAGAGTCCAATGCTGTTCATGTGCGCCGCGCTGGTGTAGGGCAGGATCGAGTAGCCGATCACCGCCAGCCCGAGCAGGATCATGAAGGTCGGCTTGCGTCCGATGTAGTCGGAGACGGCTGACCAGAAGAACCTGCCCGCCATATTGAAGAGGCTCAGCACGCCGACAAAGCCGCCGGCAGCGATGGCGGTGATGCCGAAGAGGTCCTGGATCATGGGCGAAGCCTGCTCCAGAATGCCGATGCCGGCGGTGGTGTTCATGCAAAGCACAATCCATAACAGCCAGAACTGCGGGGTGCGGAAAGCAGGACCTACGGCCACGCCGTGGGTCGTAACCATGCCGGAGGCGGTTGTCTTCGGCTCCCATCCTTCGGGCTTCCATCCGGGTCGCGGCACCCGCACCAGCACAGCGCCGAATGCCATGAAGCAGAGGTAAAACGCGCCCATGACGAGGAATGTCTTTTCGACACCAACGTTAGTGGACGTGCGAAAGAATGCCATGAGCTTGACGCCGAGCGGCGAGCCGATCATGGCTCCTCCGCCGAAGCCCATGATGGCCATGCCAGTGGCAAGACCGGGGCGGTCTGGAAACCAACGGATAAGCGTTGCCACAGGAGCGCTGTAGCCGAGGCCAAGCCCGATGCCCCCGATAATTCCGTAACCGAAATAAACCAGCCAAAGCTGATGGAGGTGAACGCCAAACGACGAGATGAAGAATCCGAGAGCGAAGAGGGCAGAGGCGTAGGCCATGGCCTTGCGCGGGCCTTCGCGCTCAAGCCACGGCCCGAAGAGCGCAGCCGAGAGGCCGAGTACGCCGATGGCGAAGGAGAAGATCCAGGCGACCTGGGGCTGCGTCCAGTCGCCGGGAGCTGAATGGGTGATTCCAATCAGCCTGGTCAGAGGAATTTTGAAGACGCTGAAGGCATACACCTGCCCGATGGAGAGGTGTACTGCAAGAGCTGCCGGGGGGACAAGCCATCGACTGAAACCAGGCCTTGCAACTGCGCGATCCGGGGCGAGGAAAGAAAATGCCATAAACCGATCTGCCTCCAAACCGGCCGTCTCTTTCCTTTCAGAAAGGCAGCCGAAGGTACAGACATGCACAAACGCGGAAGAGTAACAGGGATTTTGATAGATAGGTTAGAAAATTCAGTGAATTTAAATGAAAGGCTGCTCTTGTCTGCCTGTATAGACAGGATTTCCCTTGCCTGCCCTTCGCTGCAACCTTTAACTTGATTGCTGGCGAGGAATTCATTTTTTCCTCTCTTAGTTTCCTTATTCATTCCAGAGAGGTAGAGCACGAGGCATGCCGTTGACGACTACGAGCCCTGACCCGAACCTTGATTCCATTCTCCGCGAAGACCGCGTCTTTCCGCCGCCAGCCGAGTTTGCCGCGAAGGCGCGCATCAAGAGCCTTGCGGAATATGAGCAGATGTATCGCCGGTCGGTCGACGACCCGGAGGGCTTCTGGACGGAAGCGGCGCGCGAACTGCACTGGTTTAAGCCCTGGGACAAGGTGCTGGAGTGGGACCTGCCCTGGGCGAAGTGGTTTGTCGGCGGCAAGATCAACCTGAGTTACAACTGCGTGGACCGGCATGCGCTGGGCGGCAAGCGCGACAAGGTCGCGATCCTGTGGGAAGGCGAGCCAGGCGAGGTGCGCAGGCTCACCTTTGGCGATCTGCACGCGGAGGTGCAGCGCTTCGCCAATGTGCTCAAAGGGCTGGGCATCAGGAAGGGCGATCGCGTGGCCGTGTATATGGGCATGACGCCGGAACTGGCGATTGCCGTTCTTGCCTGTGCGCGCATTGGCGCGGTGCACTCTGTGATCTTCGGAGGATTTGCGGCGCATGCGATTGTCGACCGCGTGAACGATGCGGAGTGCGTTGCGGTGCTGACGCAGGATACTTCCTATCGTCGTGGCGGCGAGGTAAGACTGAAAGCGACCGTGGATGAGGCGCTCGCGCATTGTCCGACAGTGAGGAATGTGGTGGTGTATCGACGCTCAGGATCGTCAATAAACATGCAGGCAGGACGCGATCACTGGTGGCATGATCTGATGGCGAACTCCGCACCTGAGTGTCCTGCTGAAGAGCTTGACGCCGAAGACCCGCTCTACATTCTCTACACTTCGGGAACGACGGGAAAACCGAAGGGACTGGTGCACACGACCGGAGGCTATTCGGTCCAGACCTATCTGACGAGTAAATACATCTTCGATCTGCGCGACGACGATATTTACTGGTGCTCGGCTGACATTGGGTGGGTGACGGGCCATTCCTATGTCGTCTACGGCATTCTGCAGAACGGCGTTACGACGCTGATGTATGAAGGCGCTCCGAATTTCCCCGAGCAGGACCGCTTCTGGAAGATCATCGACGAGCATAAAGTCACGGTCTTCTACACGGCGCCGACGGCAATCCGCGCCTTCATCAAGTGGGGCGACCACTTTCCGGAGAAACACAAGCTCGATTCGCTGCGGCTGCTGGGAACGGTGGGCGAGCCGATCAATCCCGAGGCATGGATGTGGTATCGCGAGAAGATCGGCAAAGGGCGCTGCCCGATCGTCGACACATGGTGGCAGACCGAAACCGGAGCGATCATGATTGCGCCGATTCCCGGGGCTGTCCCTACCAAGCCAGGATCGGCAACGCGGCCATTTTTCGGAATTGTGCCTGAAGTGGTTACAAAAGAAGGAACGCCGGTTCCTGCCGGTCACGGCGGATTGCTGGTGATCCGCAAACCGTGGCCGTCGATAGCGCGGACGATCTTCAACGATCCTGATCGCTATGTGAAGAGCTATTGGGCGGAGATTCCCGGCTCGTACTTCACCGGCGACGGAGCGCGCGTCGATGCAGACGGCTGTTTCTGGCTGATGGGGCGCGTGGACGATGTGCTGAATGTCAGCGGGCACCGTCTGGGCACGATGGAGGTCGAATCAGCTCTGGTAGCGCATCCCAAGGTCGCCGAAGCCGCGGTGGTGGGGCGTCCCGACGATTTGAAGGGTCAGGCGATCGCTGCTTTCGTCACGCTTGAAAGTGAGTATCGACCGTCGAAAGAGCTGAAGGACGAACTGCGCGCATGGGTGGCGAAGGAGATTGGCGCGCTTGCGCGGCCGGACGATGTCCGCTTTACCGAGCAGCTGCCGAAAACGCGCTCTGGCAAGATCATGCGGCGGCTTCTGCGCGAGCTGGCCACGAACGGCGAGATCAGAGGCGATACGACGACCCTGGAAGACTTCAGTGTGATTGCAAAGCTGCGCGAGCAGGACGAGTAAACCGGCAGAGCCGATTCGACGCCGCCGAGGCCTCGCGGTCAGTGGACGCGGTGAAGCCCAGCAGTTCGCCTCGTCTAAGGCACCTTGCAGCAATCTCCGGCTGGGGGTGGTTCTTCGCTGCTGGAGTCAAGCACGACTTTCCATTTCCCGTCAGGCTGTTTCTCCCAGATGGTCATATAGCGGCCGCTGGTTGTGATGGGGTTGCCGTTCTTGTCTTTGGAGTGGCCTTCGTAGTGGCCCCAGGTGTAGCCCATGTCGCCTGCGGGGGACATCTGTCCGCCCTGCGGCGTCCACGTCAACTGGTATTGATCCGGCGTCCACGTCGTTTGCGCCGCGATGGCCGTGTGGCCGAGCACCGGCGCTTCCTTGTTGCCCAGCGTTACGGCGTCATCGGCGAACCACGATGCGAAAGCTTTGCCTCCGCCCTTGGCTGTGTCCTGGGCGAATTGTGCTTCGAGCTGAAAGAGAAAAGCAACGCCGGGCGAGAGCGTCGGATTGCTCAGAGCATTCGACATATTCGCCTGCTGGGCAGGTTTTGCCAGCGGGTCGAGTTGAAGCTGCTGGGCAAAAGCTGAGCAACAGAGAAGCAGGCCGGCGAGTGAAACGGGCAGGACAATGGTGCGCATTCTAAAACCTTCTCAAGAAGCTGACAGGCTTTATGCTAGCAGCGGTGCGGTATCGTTGGCTGAGCGTGCCGGTTGAGTTGCGATGAGCGAGATAAGAATCGCGAAAGCTGTGGCAAAAAGTGATTGCCGGGGCCTTGTCTGGCTGGGCGCGTCGAGTGCTGCTGTGTTTCTGGTGGCGCTTGCGCTGCAGGCATGGCGGCCGCAGTTTGCCGCAGAGCTGGCGCCTCTGCACCTGCTTGCGCTGGCTACGTTCACAGTGTTTGCGTTCCGCCGGCGGACTCTGACGATCTGGATCATCTGGGGCATGCTTGCAGGTGTTGTGCTGGGGCTGGATGCTCCTGCCGCAGCGTTGCAGGCGCGTGTCTTCAGCGACATTTTCCTGCGTCTGATTAAAGCCATCGTCGCGCCGCTGATCCTGGGCACGCTCATCACCGGCATCGCTAGTCATGGAGAGATGCGCAGCGTAGGTCGACTGGGCTTGAAGTCGCTGATTTATTTTGAGGTCCTGACGACGATTGCGCTGGTGATCGGTCTGGTTGCTATTAACTTATCGAAGGCTGGAAACGGCCTTGAAATTTCAGTACAGCATGCTCCGGCAGTCACCTATGGCCTTGGGCATCTTGAACCGGCGGTGCAGCACGACGCCGAGCTTTCGTGGCAGCAGTTTTTGCTGCATGTTTTTCCGGAGAATCTCGCGAAATCGATCGCCGACGATCAGATCCTGCAGGTCGCTGTCTTTGCGCTGATCTTCGGATTGGCTCTCGGCCGCCTGAAAGAAGAGCAGCGCACACCACTGCTGCGCGTGGCCGAATCGCTGACGCAGACGATGTTCGCCTTCACTAACATCGTGATGTACTTCGCGCCCATCGGCGTGGGCGCGGCGCTGGCCTATACCGTTGCTCATTCCGGATTGGGCGTAATGGCGAGCCTGGCAAAGCTGCTGGTCACTCTGTACGCCGCGCTGATCGTCTTCGCCCTGTTTGCCATGCTGCCTGCGGCTTTGCTGGCACGCGTCCCGCTGCGCGGATTCCTTTCCGCGGTTGCCGAGCCGGCGACGATTGCCTTCGCCACCAGCACATCCGAGGCGGCGCTGCCGCGGGCGATGGAGGCGATGGAGGCCTTCGGCGTTCCGCGCGCAATTGTGGGCTTTGTGATCCCGACTGGATACAGCTTCAACCTGGCTGGATCGGCGCTCTATCTTGCGATCGCATCGATCTTCGTCGCGCAGGCCGGAGGCATGCATCTGGGTTGGAAACAGCAGCTCTTTATGCTCGGCGTGCTCATGCTGACAAGCAAAGGCGTGGCTGGAGTGCCGCGCGCGGTGCTGGTAGTGCTGCTGGCAACTTCATCCATCTTTCATTTGCCGGAGGAGCCGATTTTTCTCATCCTCGGGATCGATGCGCTGATGGATATGGGGCGGACGACGGTGAATGTTGTGGGAAACTGCCTGGCTTCGGCAGTAGTGGCGCAATGGGAGGGCGAATTTCGCAAAGAAGCCCCGGCAGACGAAGCGCTTGCGGCGCTTTCCGAATAGCCGCAAGGAACTTGGTATACTTACAGTTCAGAGGAAAGACCTTAGCTCCGCTGTACGAGGCCCTGTCCACAGGGTCTTTTTTGATGGACTGAACGGAGCAACTGGTCGCGCTCGTCAGAGTTTATAAAGATGAGCGTACTTATCGCTGAATGGGACATTTACTCGACACCATCCAATCGCCGGCTGACATAAAGAAGCTCTCTATCGCCGAGCTGGAATCGCTGGCGCAGGAGATCCGCGAGACGCTGATCCAGACGCTCTCAAAGACCGGCGGGCACCTCGGGCCGAACCTGGGCGTGGTCGAATTGACGCTGGCCATGCACTACGTCTTCGATACACCGGTCGATAAGTTTGTCTTTGACGTAAGCCATCAGGCTTATATCCATAAATTGCTCACCGGTCGGCGGGAGCGCTTCGGAACCATTCGGCAGCCCGGTGGCTTGAACGGCTTTATGCTGCGCACGGAGAGTGAGCACGATATCTACGGCGCCGGACACGCGGGTACTGCACTCTCTGCCGCGCTGGGCATGGCTGTCGCGCGCGATCTGGCGGGTGGAAACGAACACATAGTCGCGCTTGCCGGAGACGCGGCGTTCACGAACGGAATCTCTTTTGAGGCGCTGAACAATATTTCCGACCAGACGAAGCGTCTGATCGTGGTGCTGAATGACAATGAGTGGTCGATCGACCGCAATGTGGGCGCGATTGCCCGTTATCTACACAAGATTGTTACCAACCAGCATGTGAATCATCTGCACGACAGCGCGGCCCGCCTGCTGGAGCGGTTGGGCGGCAAGACGGCGGTGAATGTGGTCCGGCGCGCGGAAGAAGCAGCGAAGGGCATGTTATGGCCTTCGGTTTTCTTCGAGGAATTCGGACTTACGTATTACGGGCCTTTGGATGGACACAACATCGGCCTGTTGATTGAGACGTTCCAGTTCCTGAAGACGCAGGACCGTCCCGTATTGCTGCACGCCATCACGCAGAAGGGACGCGGCTTTAAGCCTGCTCTCGATAAACAGAAAAAGTTTCACGGCCTGGGGCCGTACGATCCTGAAACAGGCGAGACCAAGCCGGCTGGTCAGCACACCTATTCCGAGGTCTTCGCGAACACGCTCGTGAAACTGGCGAATGAGAATGACAAGCTGGTCGCGATCACGGCGGCGATGCCGAATGGCACGGCGCTCGATCTCTTTCGCCCGCATCATCCGAAGAAATATTTCGACGTGGGCATTGCCGAAGAGCATGCGGTGATCTTTGCTGCCGGCCTTGCCACGCGCGGCTACAAGCCGTTCTGCGCAATTTACTCGACCTTTCTCCAGCGGGCTTTCGATCCCATCGTGCATGACGTGTGCCTGCAAAATTTGCCCGTTGTCTTCTGCATGGACCGCGGCGGTTTGAGCGGCGACGATGGCGCGACGCACCACGGCTTGTTCGACATCAGCTATCTGCGCGGCATTCCGAACATCGTGCACATGGTGCCGAAGGACGAAGACGAGCTGTCGGACATGCTGTATACAGCCATGCTGCACAACGGGCCGAGCGCGGTGCGCTACCCGCGCGGCACTGGCCCAGGCACTCCTGTCAAGGAACAGCCAGCGGCTCTGCCGATTGGCAAGGCCGAAGTGATCGCCGATGGCGAAGACGTAGCAATCTTTGGTCTGGGCGCGCTGCTGCCCATGGCAAGCGAGCTGGCAGCAAAGCTGGAGCAGCAGGGATACTCGGCCGCGGTCATCAATCCGCGCTTTGTCAAGCCGCTTGATCGCGACGTCCTGGCCCGCTATGCGCAACATGTAACCGTAATAGTTACATTTGAAGACCACGTTCTGATGGGCGGCTTCGGCAGCGCCGTGATGGAAGCGCTCGGCGAGATGCAGTTGCCGGTTCCGGTTGTCCGCATCGGCTGGCCTGACCGCTTCATCGAGCACGGCAAAGTGGAGCAGTTGCGCGCGCGCTACGGTGTCAGCGTGGAGGCCGCGATGGAAAAGCTAGCCCCATATCTCAGAAAAACAACTCGGACGAAGGCCTTCGCGCGATAGAAAACCATACTGCTTCATGCGACAAGCATAGATTTTTTGCGTTTTTCGTGGGCCGGATCAAAGTCAGCCAGGTAGCTTCGCATGGTTACGATCGATTGCCTGCTTTTGCATCCGACGCTCTATGATGGAAGACAACGCATGACCGAAGTAGTACAGAACGCGAATCGAATTACGGGAATCAAGACCTTTCATCGGCATGATCGCTGGATTCAGCTGATTGGGGCTTTCAAGCTTTTGAAGGGTGTTCTCTTCGTTCTGCTGGGAATTGGCGCATTGAAGCTGGTGCATCGCGATATCGCGGATATCCTGACGCACTGGCTGATTAACTGGCATTTCGATCCGGAAGGCCGTATCGTCAACCTGGTGCTGGATAAGGCTGCTTTAATCGATGCGCACCGCATGAAGGAGATCAGCATTGCCATCTTTTGCTATGCCGGTCTTGATTTCATTGAAGGAACTGGATTGGTGCTGGAAAAGACCTGGGCCGAGTACTTCACGCTGATCCTGACTGCGTCCTTTCTTCCGTGGGAGTTCTTTGAGATCCTGCATCGTCCCACCTGGGTGAAGGCCGTTCTGACACTGGTGAACGTGATGGTCGTGGTCTACCTCGCGTTCTATGTTCAGCGGAACCTGCGGGAACGGGGTGCAAGGCATCACAGGAACGTGACGGGAGAAGAATAGGCGAAATCTCTTAGCGTGAGTCGTGAAATCTGGCAAGTACGGAAGTAAGGGCAGTAATCAAGCCAGTAAACACTTCATCTAGTGGTTTTGTTGCTAATTTCCTACCATGTATTGATTTTTTCCGGCAGCCATTCCGGGCCATCTTTCCCATTTCTCAAGGTTTCTGAATCTCCACAGCAAAACAAGCTTTGACCCAGGCATCTACTGAGTTACGATGTCGGTGGGACTTAGTGGGTGAAATTAGTTCTTTCTGGATTTTTAGGGTGATTTTAATTCATTCTTGACTCATAATTGCAGTTTCTGGCCGATAAAGCGAAATGAGGCCGGTTTGGAAAAGCGATGTTTCGTGGGAATCACACAGCGCGCGTTGATGAAAAAGGGAGGCTTAAGCTGCCCGTGGAATTCAAGCGCCCGCTCACTGAGAACTACGGATCGCTCTTCTACATAACCAGCAAGGATGGCAAGGTCGCTGAGATTTACCCGCTGAAGGAATGGGAAAAGGTCGAGGAAAAGCTGGCGGCGATCCCGAGCTTTCATCCGGCGAAGAAAAAGCTGATGGACCGGGTGAACTATTACGGCCAGACGGCGGAAATTGACACGCAGGGCAGGCTGCTTTTGCCGCAGATTCTGCGGGAATCGGCCAATTTGATGACGGATGTGGTGGTCTTCGGGATGCAGAGCTACCTGACAGTAGCGAACCACGAGAACTTCAAGCGGAACATGGAAGAGAATCCGCTGACGCCTGAAGACGAAAAGGAATTGGCAAGTTTTGGGCTATAAATGAAGCCCCCAAGGGGGAGCACATGACGGAACGTGAGCGACATGTGCCGGTTCTTTTAAAAGAAGCGATCCGATACCTGAATGTGCGGCCGGGCGGCACCTATTGTGATGCCACGCTCGGACTTGCCGGGCATTCGACGGCGATTGCCAGGCAGATCGGTCCGCGAGGCAAGTTGATTGCTTTCGACCGCGACCCCGAGGCAATGGCCATTGCACGTGAGCGGCTCAATGCTTTGCGCGAAGTGCTGGGACCGGCGATGCCAGAGGTGGTTCTGCACGACGTGGAGTTCTCGCTGGCAGAGAAGCTGATTGAGCCGGAGAGTCTTGACGGGCTATTGGCCGATTTTGGCGTCAGCTCGATGCAGTTCGATGAGGCGCACAGAGGATTTAGTTTTCAGGCGGAAGGCCCATTAGACATGCGTATGAATACGCGCCAGGGCATATCCGCCGAACAGGTGGTAAACCAGGCCGGCGAAAAAGAGCTTGCCGACTTGATTTACGAATTCGGAGAGGAAAGGAGGTCGCGGAGAATCGCCAGAGCCATTGTCAGGGCCCGGCCGATTACGACAACGGCGCAACTTGCCAGAATCGTAGCGGCTGCGGCCCCGGCAATGAAATCAGAGCGGATACATCCGGCGACGCGGACCTTCCAGGCTCTTCGAATTTACGTAAATGCCGAGTTAGAGGAGATCGACGCGCTGCTGGATGCGGCGCCCCGGCTGCTGAAGCCGGGCGGAAGACTGGTGGTGATCAGCTTCCATTCTCTCGAAGACCGGCGTGCCAAAGATTCGCTGCGCGAAGGCGCGCGGCAGGGAATTTACGAAGTGTTGACGCGGAAGCCGGTGACGGCGGAAGCGGAGGAGACGGATCGCAATCCGCGGGCGCGCAGCGCGAAGCTGCGGGCGGCGGAGAAGAAGAGAATCGGTAGTTTCAGCTGAAAAGATCGGGCCGGGGTCGTCCCACCGTTGTACAAGGCGAAAGTTGGTAAGACGACATCTGTAAGTCCCTCCTCAGAATAGCGGCCCAGGCCCGGTCGTTTGAGGAGGCAGGAGAGGGTAGCGAAGATTGAAACGAAAAGCAGATCCTTCCCCTTCCTCTTCGCTGCACTCAGAGTCAGGGTCAGGATGACAAACAGTTTGGTTGGAGAAGAAAGATGGCGACACAGGTAATCGCAAGCAATGGAATGATGACGGCCCCCCGCAGGCGCGTGGAAGCGATGGCCGCCGAGCGGAACCTGTCCCTGTTTGCGCAGCAGCAGCGCGCGCGCCGGGGGCCGACGCCGGAGGTCTTCTTCGTGAAGCGCTTCGACAATTCGCGGCTGGTCAAGGCCGCCGATCCGCAGCGCGTGCGCGAGATGCGCACCTTCGCCTGCGCCATGGCTGTATTGTTCGCGCTGGTGATGGTCTATGGCTGGCAGCACTTTTCATCGATCGAGGTTGGTTATCGCGTGGAGTCGGAAAAGCAGCAGGTAATTCAGCTGGAAGAGCAGAACCGCCAGCTTAGCCTGACGGAAGCACAGCTTGCCGATCCGGCCCGCATCGATCGTATGGCGCGCCAGCTTGGCCTCGAAGCCCCGCAGCCGGGACAGGTGGTTCGTCCCGACGCCAGCCTTGATGGAAATGGCCCGGTGATGGCCAAGATGACCCCGGCGATCCCCTTTCGCTAGCTTTAACTCTCAATTTTTGCCGGAAGGTAGCGCGCGGTGAAGCGGTTCTCATTCCATTCCGAGACAAATCCGGCATCGCAAAACCCACAGACGGCGCAGACGGGCGTAGTGACCCCGATGCGCCGCTTGCGCGTGCTTTATATCATCGCCATTTTTGCCGCGTGGGCAGGAGTGATCGGCATGCGGCTAGTATGGCTGCAGGTCTTCCGCCACCACGAATTCGTGGAGCGTGCGGCCAAACAGCAGGAGCGCACCTTTGAAGTTGCTCCGCGCCGCGGAGTGCTCTACGACCGCAATTTGCATGAGCTGGCGATGACCGTGCTCGCCGATTCGATCTATGCCGTGCCTTCTGAGATTGGCGACGCACGGCCTGCAACCGCCGCGGCTTTGGCAAAGATTGTCCACATCGACCCGACGGATTCGTTTACCTCGGCGCAGCAGATTCTGGCGCGCTTCAAGGCGTCGCGGAACTTTGCCTGGGTGGCGCGCAAGCAGGACCCGGAGATTGTCGCCAAAGTAAAGGCGCTCAACCTGAAGGGCGTCTATGTTCAGAAGGAGTTCAAGCGCTTCTATCCGGACAACGTGCTGGCTTCGGAGGTGCTGGGCTACGTTGGTCTCGATGACAATGGTCTGGGCGGCCTCGAAGAGAACTTCGACGATGATCTGCACGGCACGCCGGGGCGCATGTTGACGGCGCTCGATGCGCGCAGACACGTTCTCGGCAGCGAGGAGAGCGATCCGCTTCCGGGTGAAAACCTTGTTCTGACGCTCGACGCCAACATCCAGTTCATGGCAGAGCAGGCGCTGGACCGCAATATGGCGCGGACGCACGCGCTGAACGGAACCGTGGTGGTGCAGGACCCGCACACGGGACAGATTCTCGCGCTAGCGATCCGGCCCACGTTCAATCCGAATGATTTCCGTCATGCGACAAGGGATTTGTTGCGAGACCATGCGGTGAGCGATGTCTACGAGCCGGGATCGACCTTCAAGTTGGTGACGTATTCGGCAGCGCTGGAAGAACACGTCGCAACCCCCGATGGCATGGTGGATTGCGGTGGCGGACAGATCAATGTTGCCGGGCGCATCGTGCATGATGCGCCGGGCGAGCACTTCGGCAATATCACCGTCGCCAAGGCGCTGGCTGAGTCAAGCGATGTTGCCGCCATTCGGCTGGCGGAGCGCATGGGGCCTGAGCGTTTCTACAAGTACATTAAGGGTTTCGGCTTCGGCGAGCGCTCAGGCATTGAGCTGCCGGACGAGACGCGGGGGTTGCTGAAGCCGCCACGCCGCTGGAATCCAACGACGATCGGCTCCATTCCGATGGGGCAGGAAATCGCGGTGACGCCGATTCAGCTGGTCACGATGGCTTCGACCATTGCGAATGGCGGGGTGTATCTGCCGCCGCACGTCCTGCTGAAGAGCACCGACCTGATGAAGGGCAATCCAAAGCTGCAGCCAGCGGCCTTTCATCCGGAGAACGAGCTGCCAAATCCGCTGCCGGACGGCGCGCACCGGGTGATCTCGGAGCTGACAGCTGCCCAGATGCGGAAGATGATGGAAGGCGTCGTGCTCTTCGGCACGGCACATAACGCCATCCATCTGGACGGATACAGCGCGGCGGGCAAAACGGGAACGGCGCAGAAGATTGATCCGGCGACGCACACCTATTCGAAGACGAAGTTTGTCGCGTCGTTCGTTGGATTTGCGCCGGTGAATAATCCGGCGGTCACGATTGCCGTCGTGATGGATTCGCCGGACCACAGCATGCACTTCGGCGCAGAGGCCAGCGCGCCGGTCTTTCAGGACCTGGCGCAGCAGATTCTGGAGTATCTTGGCGTGCCGCACGATGAGGACCTGAAGCCGCAGCAGCTTCTGGCAAAGGATCAACACGTCGAAGAGGAAGACGATCGTCCTGTCGAGAATGATGAGGATCTGAACTCTCTTTTTGCTGAAGTGAACGATCTTCCGGCCGATGATCCGCTGCGCGCGGCGCAACAGAAGCCCGAAGAGGCCGCCCCTGTAACGAAGAACGCAGCTTCGACTCAGAGTGCCGCAACTGCGGAATCTCCCGTTTCGCGCGCGGAAGCGCCTTCCACAGTATTCGCTGAAGCGACGGTCACTCCGAAATCAGCCGAATTGCCCACCCCAACTCCCCCACCCATTCCCGCAAATGTTTCCGCGCCGGTTGTGAATGGCTCCGTGATCGTCAATGCGAACAAGCGGGTTGCGGTGCCCTCATTGGTAGGGCAGTCGGTGCGCAGCGCGATTGAACAGGCCGGCTCGGCGGGACTTGGTGTGCAGGTGCTTGGCACCGGTATCGCGCGCGAGCAGGCTCCCGCCGCAGGCACGATGGTTCCTGCCGGCACGGAGATTGTGGTGCGCTTCACCCGCTGAGCCTTACAATCAACTTGTCCCTATGCACATCGAAGAGGTTTTGCGAGGAGTCCGACTGGTGCGGCGTACCGGGCCGCCGGTGGACGTCACCGGCATCGAGTACGACTCTCGCAAAGTTGCGGCCGGATCTTTGTTTGCCGCCATGCAGGGCGGCACCACCGATGGCAATCGCTACATCGCTGCGGCGATCGAACGCGGCGCGAGCGCCGTTGTCACCGATTCAGCGATAACGTTTCAGGCTGCGGCAACGAAATATCCGCATATCGCACTGGCTGAGGTAGCGCACGGACGGAGCGCGCTTGCGTCGATTGCGTCCAACTATTATGGGCATCCAGAAAAGAAGCTGGCGCTGAGCGGCGTGACCGGAACCAACGGCAAGACGACGACGGCATTTCTGCTCGATGCGATGTTGAACCGGGTTGGGCGCACTACCGTGTTGCTCGGTACGATTGAGTATCATGTCGCGGGTGCAATTCTGGAGTCGCCGCACACGACGCCTGAGTCGCGCGATTTGTTAGAGCTCTTCGCCCGGGGTGTGAGCGCAGGCGCGACGGAGGCGGTGATGGAGGTCTCATCGCATGCGCTCGAACAAGGGCGAGTATGGTCGCTTCCCTTCGATGTTGCCATCTTCACGAATCTCACGCGCGACCATCTGGACTACCACGGCACCATGGAGGCATACTTCGCCGCCAAACGCATGCTCTTCGACGGATCAAATGGCATTGTGCCGCGCGTTTCCGTCATCAACATCGACGACCCCTATGGCGCGGAGCTTGCCATCACGGCGCGGGAAGCAGGGTCTGAGATCATTTCCTATGGCTTGGGCCCTGGAGAATTTCGCGCCGAAGACGTGCAAATCTCGGCAGCGGGAACGGAGTTCACGCTCATCTCACCGGCGGGAAGCGTTGCAATCCGGACGCGCCTGACGGGCAAAGTGAATGTCTACAATCTGCTTGCGGCATCGGCCGCAGCGTACGCACGCGGACTCACCTTGGAGAAAATCGCCACCGGCGCAGCTTCGCTCGCATGCGTGCCGGGACGCTTTCAAGCAGTCGACGCCGGCCAGCCGTTCACCGTGGTTGTGGATTATGCACACACGGACGACGCATTGCGGAACCTGATCGCGTTGGCGCGCGAGTTTGTTAAGCCTGAAAAAGGCCGGGTCATTACTCTTTTCGGTTGCGGCGGCGATCGCGACCGGACGAAACGGCCCATGATGGGCCGCGCGGCAGGTGACGGAAGCGATTTCGTGGTCCTTACATCGGACAATCCGCGCAGCGAAGAACCGGAAGCGATTCTGGACGACGTTCGGCCGGGATTAGAAGCAACCGGCGTCGAGTTTATTGCGGAAGCCGATCGCGCGAAGGCGATTCAGATCGCAGTCGAGCAGGCGAGGCCGGGAGACATTGTCCTGCTGGCAGGCAAAGGCCATGAAAAGACGCAGACGCTGCGCGACCGCGTCATTGCTTTTGACGATGTGGAAGTGGCCGCGAACGCGATTCATGCACTGGCGCAGACAGGAGCAAAGCGGTGAGGCTGACTCTCGATCAGATCGCGCACTGGATGAGTGCGGCTCTGCACCTCCCGCGCCAGGATGAGCACGTGCAGCCAGCCACCGGCTACTCGATTGACTCCCGCACACTCAACCCCGGTGATCTGTTCTTTGCGGTTCGCGGCGAGCGCTTCGACGGCCACGACTTTGTTGCCGCTGCCCTGGAGCGCGGAGCCTGTGCAGCGGTTGTCGCAAAGCGAAAACTTCTCGACCTGCCTGAATCAACACGCCAGCATGCATTGATTGTGGCCGACGAGCCTCTGCTTGCCCTGCAGACATTGGCCGCCGCTGTACGACGGCACTGGGGCAAGCGCATGATCGGAGTCACCGGAAGCGCTGGCAAGACGACAACCAAAGAGGCCATTGCAGCAGTGCTGGCAGCGCGGTTTCAGGTGTTGAAGTCGCAAGGCAATCTTAATAATGGGTTTGGTCTGCCGCTTCAAATACTTCGCCTTGAACCTGAAGACGAAATAGCCGTGATGGAAATGGGTATGTCGAACGCTGGCGAGATTGCGGCGTTGACACGGATTGCTGCCCCGGATTGGGGCGTAGTGACAAATGTCGGCAATGCGCACGCCGAAAATTTTCCGGATGGCATTGCCGGTGTGGCGCGGGCGAAATATGAACTTGTCGCCAGTCTTCCCGCCAACGGCGTAGCTTTTCTCAATTGCGATGACGCCTATGTCTCGCAGTTCGGCCGCGACTTCCGCGGCAAGAGCATCTATTTCGGCAAAGGACCGTGTGCCGATCCGCGAGCCGAGTCTGTCGATGGGCTGGGCGCGGAGGGCCTTCGTATCCAGGTGCGCGCAGGCGAGCGCGAGACGCAGGTCTGCCTGCGCCTGCTGGGGCAGCACAATGTCGCCAATGCTCTGGCGGCAATTGCCGTGGGATTGGAAGCCGGCATCCCGCTTGAGGATTGCGCTCTCTCTCTGGCCACGCTGGAACCAGGCGACAAGCGCGGCCAATTGCTGCGTCTGCGCGGAGCCACCATCATCAACGATTGCTACAACTGCAATCCGGAAGCATTGAAGGCGATGATCCACACGCTGATGTCGATGCCCGGCCAGCGCCACATTCTTGTTGCCGGAGAGATGTTGGAGCTTGGACGCGAAGCCGTAGCCTTGCACGCAAGCTGCGGTGAAGCAGCGGCTTCGGCGGGTGTCGATATCGTGCTGGGTGTGCGTGGAAATGCCGCGCACATCGTAGACGCGGCGAAACTGGCTGGAACTGAGGCGATTTTTGTCGAGACACCGGAATCGGCCGGCGCATGGCTCAAGCGCAATCTTCGCGAAAAAGATGTTGTGTTGTTAAAAGCATCCCGCGGAGTCAGGCTGGAAGGCGCGCTGGATGCGTTGGAAATAGCTTAAGTTCTGTAAGATGAAGCTGAGAGACCGCAATTTTGCCGGAGGAAGTGTTTGCTCTACTGGCTCCTGTATCAAAAGCTTTTCCCTTACTTCAGACCATTCCGCATCTTCCGGTATCTGACGTTCCGCACCGCCTTTGCGTCGCTTACGGCGATGCTGATTGCGCTCATCATCGGGCCGTATGTGATCGAGAAGCTGCGCGAGTTCCAGATCGGCCAGTATATCCGCGAAGAAGGCCCGAAAGACCACCAGAAAAAAGCCGGCACGCCCACCATGGGCGGCGTGCTTATCTGCATCGCCATCCTGCTGCCCACGCTGCTCTGGGCCGATCTCTCGAATCCATTTGTGTGGGTAGTCATGGGCGCGACCCTGGCCTTTGGCGCGATTGGGTTTGCAGACGATTACATCAAGGTGGTCAAACGCCGCAATCTCGGGCTCACGGCGCGGGCCAAAATGGGCTATCAGATTCT
>Ga0335072_10001500_pt1 | contig 37971 bp, 51 predicted proteins | sample Lox_Sample_21_FD_206725 | JGI IMG/M metagenome (GOLD analysis project Ga0335072, IMG submission 206725) | Soil microbial communities from Loxahatchee National Wildlife Refuge, Florida, United States - Lox_Sample_2.1 | ecosystem: Environmental > Terrestrial > Soil > Wetlands | place: USA... | reverse complement strand
CCCGGGCGACGGCCGAGAGCGTGAGCTCGCCCCGACAGACCGGACAGCGCAGGATCTCGAGCAGGTCGGGCCTCACTTGCCGCCGCCCTCCACGATCCCGTAGCCGATGAGGCGCCAGGCGTTGAGCCGTCGCGAGATCGCGACGCGGCTCCCGGGGAAGACGGTGACGGACCGGTTGAGGGAGAGTTCGACCTCGTCGCCCCGCGCGCTCGTCACCTTCCCGCTCGCGATCGTTGTGCCGACGGTGACCGCCAGCACCTCGCTCGTCCGGATCTTCTCGACCTTGATCTCGCGCTGGGCGCCGAGCACACGGTCCAGCAGCGTCGCCTTGAGACGGATCTTCTGGCTGACGGGGGGCAGCGTACCGGCCGTGCCGACGAGTCGGCCCGTGAGACCGTCCCCCTTCGCCAGGGACGGGTCGAGGGTCGTGCCCACGGCCGCGAGACCCCCGGGCCGGAGCTCGTCCCACTCCTGACCGCCGGAGACGATCGACGTGATCTTCGTGCGGAGCGACTCGGCGTGCCCGTTGGCCGCGCCGGTGGCCCCGGGCCGGATCTCGATCTCCTCGCCGAGCGTGAGCCGGCCCTGGAGCAACGAGCCGCCGAGCACGCCGCCCCGCAGGTCCTTCGGGCGCGTGCCCGGACGATTGATGTCGAACGACCGCGCGACGTACATGAGGGGCGGTTTCGCGGGGTCGCGGGCCGGCGTGGGGATCGTCGCGTTGATCGCCTCGATGAGCGCGTCGATGTTGACGCGGTGGTTCGCGCTGATCGGGACGATCGGGGCGCCGGCGATCGGCGAGCTCTTCAGGAACTCGACGATCTCCCGGTAGTTCTCCTCGGCCTTCTCCGACGTGACGAGGTCGATCTTGTTCTGCGCGACGACGACCTTGCGCACGCCGATGATGTCGAGCGCATAGAGGTGCTCGCGCGTCTGCGGCTGGGGGACGTGCTCGTTGGCGGCGACGAGCAGGAGCGCGCCGTCCATGATCGCCGCCCCCGAGAGCATCGTCTCCATCAGCGTCTCGTGCCCCGGGGCGTCCACGAACGACACGGCCCGCAGGAACTTCGCGTCGGCGCCGTCCGCGCACTTCGGGTCGACCGTGAAGCAGCCGGGGGCCTCGACGCCGGGGCACTGGTAGAACGCCGAGTCTGCGTAGCCGAGCTTGATCGAGATGCCGCGCTTCAGTTCCTCCGAGTGCCGGTCCGTCCACTCGCCCGTCAGCGCCTGGGTGAGCGTGGTCTTCCCGTGGTCCACATGGCCCACGAGGCCGATGTTGACCTCGGGTTGCCGGGGGACCTTCATGACGCGGCGAACAGCTCCGCGAGGGGCTTCGCACCCCGTTGATCGACGACGAGGTTGATCTGCACGGTGTCCTCGCTGATCGTGTTGCCGCGGAACGTTCGTCGCTTGCGTTGACCCACGCGCGGGGCATGGAATCCGAAGCCTTCCCCGACGTAGAGGCGGGTCTGGCGGGCCCCCGGGAGATCCGGCCGGAGCGGGAAGCCGCTCTTGTCCGTGCCCCCCGTGATCCGGAACGTGTAGCCGCCCGCGCCGATCAGCTCGCCGCCGACCGTCTCGCCGATCCGCTTCCCCAGGAAGCCGGCGGCCTGCGGGTCACCCACCGTGCGCGCGATCGATTTCTCGCGCTCGGAGATGACGAGCTTGTACTCGACCATTCTCTCCTCGAAAGGCGGGCGCGCCAGTTGGACGTTATTTAAATAGCTTTGCGGGCCGAGAGCGCGCCGGCGAGGGCGACCGAGCCGATTTCCTCGGCGGGAAACAGGGTCCCGGCCGCGCACGCCACGGTCGAGTTCCCGTGCGCGGTCACGTCGCCGGTCGCGGCCGTGACGTTCGCGTAGAACGCGGCCCCCACGCCCGAGCCGGTGGCTCCGAAGCCGCAGGTCGTGTACTCGACATGCCAGACGGGCGGCGACGAGATGAGGGCGTTGACGCCGGGAGTGATCTCGAACGCCTCGATCGCCCCGGGGTTCGACGCGAGCCACGCCGCGCCCCCCGCGGCGCTCACGTTCGCGGCCACGACCGGGGAGTCGACGACGGCGGAGGAGGTGAGGGGCGCGGCGAGCAGCAGCGCCACCCGGCACTCGGAGCCGGCGACGGTCGCCACCCCGCTCGCGCTCGCCCCGTGCACCACGACGATCAGGCCCGAGTCGGTGCCGTTCACGAATCCGAAGGTCCAGAAGGCGGCCTCGCCGGCGCCGGCGGACGCCGGCGTCGCCCCCACGACGAGGGAGGGTGCCGTCCCGCCGATCCACGCGAGCGTACAGTTCGCGAGGGCGGCGAGGCCCGTGAGGTTCTCGGCCGGTACGGTGACGTTCGAGCCCAGACGGACGCCGCTCGCGAAGATCGGGGCCCACCCGCCGCCGTAGTACGGTTGGGCGGCGGCCGAGGCGGTCGCCAGCGCCTCCCGGTAGGTGGGATAGGGCGGCCCGGGAGGCGACGCCGCGGGGGTCAGCACGCCCGACACGGCCAGCGCCGCCACCACCACGACCGCCGCGATTCCGGCGACGACGGCGAGGCGGACGCCGCGGCGCCGGCGGGGCGGGGCGGTCGGGGCGGGGCTTCCGGGCTCGGACGGCATACCGCACGGCGTTCGACGCGCCGAAGGCAGAAAACCCCGGCGGCCGTTCGACTTCCGTCCGGGAAACGCCCTTAAGAGGCCGGTCGTGCGTCGCACGGCCGCCGGCGGTCGAGCGCGTGTCGGAAGTCGGTACGGCACTTCTCCTCGTCGAGGTCGCGCTGCTGCTGGGGGGGCTCGCCTACGCCTCCGTCTCCGACCTGCGCACGCGCGAGGTCGCGGACGGGCTCTGGCAGCTGCTCACCGTGTTCGGCGTGGTCCTCGGAGCCGTGGAGGTCGCGCCCGGCGGGGCCTGGCCGGTCGCGATCTGGCTGTTCGTCGGACTGTTCGCCCTGCAGCACATGTTCGCCTGGGACCGGTACCTCGGCGAGCGAGGGCAACTGCTCGCGGACGTCCTCGAGGGGATTCTCTACGCGGTCGTCCTGCTGCTGGTCGCCTACGCCGTCTGGCGGGTCGGGATCGGCCCGGCGACCGTGCCGTACGCGGCGGTCGCGACCCTCGCCGCCGTCGTCTTCGCTCGGGCGCTCTTCACGGTCGGTGTGCTCTACGGCGGCGCGGACGCGAAGGCCCTCATGGTGGCGGCGGTCCTCGTGCCCACGTTCGCCTTCGCTCCGATCACGCCCACGGCCGCCGTGGCGACGCTGAACGGGGTCCTGCCGTTCGCGGTGAACCTCCTCATGGACGCGGCGCTCGCCTCGATCGCGATCCCGGTCGCGCTCGCGATCCGGAACGCGCGACGCCACGAGTTCTCCGTGCGTCGCGGATTCACCGGCTACGCCCTTCCCGTCGCGGAGCTTCCGGACCGGTTCGTCTGGGTGCGGGATCCCCGCGTCGGACCCTCCCGCCGTGACGAGGAGGCGAGCGACACCGCCGAGAGCGATCGCCGACGCCGGATCGAGATCGCCGACGAGCTCCGTCGCCAGGGCGCGGACCGCGTGTGGGTCACGCCGCAGATCCCGTTCGTGGTGCTGCTCCTGGCCGGAGCGATCCTCGCCCTTCTCGCCGGCAATCTCGTCGTCGATCTTCTGGCGGTCGTGTAAGCGGAGGCCGCGCCGCCTCCGCGCGCCGATTTTCTGACGGCCGGGGCCGGACCGGCCGAGGGCGAGGGGAAAGCTTTTTTCCGCCCCCCCTCGTCGGTCGACGGAGGTTCTGTCCGTGCCGCGAGCGACCGCGACGCCGCCGATCCGGGTGCTCATCGCGAAGCCGGGGCTCGATGGGCACGACCGCGGCGCGAAGGTGGTGGCCCGCGCCCTCCGGGACGCGGGCATGGAGGTGATCTACGCCGGGCTGCGGCAGACCCCGGAGGAGATCGTGCGGGCCGCGGTCGAAGAGGACGTCGACCTGATCGGCCTCTCGATCCTGTCCGGAGCGCACATGGCGCTGTTCCCGCGCGTGCTCCAGCTCCTCCAGAAGGAGCACGCGGGTCGGATCCCCGTCTTCGCCGGCGGGATCATCCCCGACGAGGACGCGCGGCGGCTCAAGAAGCTCGGCGTCCGCGCCATCTTCGGACCGGGGACCACGCTCGAGGAGATCGTGACCACCGCCCGCCATTTGGCCCGCGGCGCGGCATGACCGGGGCGAAGTCGGAGCCCCCGCTGGCGCGGGCCATCGTCGCGGGGGACCGGCGGGCGCTGGCCCGCGCGATCTCGGCGGTCGAGAACGGCGACCCGACGGCGCTCCCGATCGTCCGGGCGCTCTACCCTCGCACCGGCCGGGCCCGCGTGGTCGGCCTGACGGGGCCCCTCGGCGTCGGGAAGTCGAGCCTGGTGAACGCGCTGGTCCAGTTGGTCCGCGCCGAGGGCCGCACGGTGGGCGTCGTCGCGGTCGACCCGTCCAGCCCGTTCTCCGGCGGCTCGGTGCTCGGGGACCGGATCCGGCTCGAGCGGGACGCCGCCGATGCCGGGATCTACTTCCGATCGATGGCGAGCCGCGGCGAGTCCGGCGGGATCGCGGCGACGACGCGGGAGGTCGTCCGGTTGCTGGACGCGGCCGGCTTCGACGTCGTGCTCGTGGAGACCGTGGGGAGCGGCCAGGTCGATGTGGCGATCCGGGAGGTCGCGTCGACCAGCGTGGTCGTGGTCGTCCCGCATCTGGGCGACGAAGTGCAGACCCTGAAGGCCGGACTGTTCGAGATCGCCGACGTCTTCTGCGTCAACAAGGCCGACCTGCCCGGGGCCGACCTCGCCCGGAAGGATCTCGTCGAGCTGGTGAGCCTCGGCGCCCACCGGGACGGCTGGGCGCCCCCGATCGTGCTCACGTCCGCCCTGGCGTCGACCGGGCTCCCGGAGCTGTGGGCCGCGATCGAGAAGCACGAGGCGTTCCTCGACGCGTCGGGGCGACGGGCCGAGCTCGAGCGTCGCCGGCTGGTCCACGAGGTGGTGGGCCTCGTGCGGGACCGCGTCGCGGCGGACCTGGGCGAGCGGCTCGAACGGGACCCCGCGCTCCGCCGCCTCCTCGATCGGGTCCAGGCCCGGGCGATCGATCCGCGGGGGGCGGCCGAGCGCCTGTACGCGGGCCGGCGACGGGTCGCTCGGCGCCGATGATCGCGGGGCCGCTCGTCCTCGCGCTCCTGCTCTTCGTCCTCGCGGGCGCGGTGATCTACTTCGTCTTCGTGACCTTCCTCTTCGGGGCCGGCTACGAGCCGACGTACCGCCGCGCCGTCGAGTCGATGCTCCGGCTGGCGGAGGTCGGCCCGGCGGACACGGTCTACGACCTCGGGGCCGGCACCGGGGCGATCGTCTTCCGGGCGGCGCGGGTCTATCGGGCGAAGGTCGTCGGGGTCGAGATCGAGCCGGTGCGCGTGCTGATCCTGAAGGCCCGTCGCCGGTTCGGGCCGATGGCGGACCGGATCGAGATCCGGCGGGGCAACATGTACCGGCTCGACCTTCGGGGCGCGACGGTCGTGACCGCCTTCCTCTGGGGCGGCGCGATGGCGCAGCTCCGGGCGAAGTTCGAGGCCGAGCTGCCGAGCGGGGCCCGGGTCGTGAGCCACGTCCACCCGATCCCGGGGTGGACGGCGCTCGCCCACGACGCGGCGACCGACGTCTACCTCTACCGCTGGTCGGGCCGGCGCGGACCGCCTACGGGTGAAAGTGGAACCAGAGCCCCGCCCCGATAGCGAGGACGACCGCGATCACGACGCCCGCCGCGATCCAGCCGGTGTACGCGCCCGCGTCGTCGTCCTCCGACATCCGCGAGCCGACGACCGAGGCCATCGGGCGCCCCAGCCGCGTCGGGGTTTATCTCGGGTCGATTCCAACCGCGGCCTACGGGATCCCCGCGCCGATGCGCCCGGTCATGCCGAGCCACGCGACGAGCACGCCGACCACGATCGCCACGGTGAACACGATGACGAGGAAGCTCATCGGCACCGGCGGGAGCTTCTCCTCGGGCATCGGCCCGGCGATGCGGGGGGCGGTTCAAGTAGCCGTCGTTCGTTCCGCGCCCGGTGGCCGGTCCGTCAGGCCGGCGCGTCCGTCGCCTTCGCCGGGGCCTTCGGGGCGCGATGGGCGTGCGGCTTGGCGGCCGCGTCCTTCGCGGGGAGCGCCTCGGCCGGGGCCGCGGCTTCGGGCTTCGCCGGCTTCTCGGACTTCTCCGTGGCGGAGGGGACCTCGGCCTTCTCCGCCGTGTCGCCCTTCTCCGGGACGGGGGTGACGTACTCCTCGACGAGACGGATCGTGTGCGGATGCAGTTGGCTCCGCAGTCGGTCGATGACGCGCGGCTTGGCCGCCATCCAGCCGATGTCGAACTTGGACCGGTCCGGGACCTTCAGCGTGAGCGTCGTCTCGTGCGCCTCGATCTGGAACTCCGCCGCGCGGCCGTACTGGAGCTCCACGATCGCGCGCACCTGCTCGACCGGCTCCGCGATCCGTTCGGTCACCCGGAACTTCGCCTTGATCTTCCGCCCGGCGAACGCCGGATTGAAGTCGACGCGGACGCGGGCCGCCGTGAGGCTCACGACCCGGCCGCGCCGGCCCTCGATGGTGAGGATCGTCCCGATGTCGAGGTGCGCGTCCTCGCGCCGCATCTCGGGCAGCCGCGAGATCTCGTGCATGGAGAACAGCTCGATCAGGTTCGGGTCCCGCTCGCCGAACGCTTCCGCGGGAGCGAACTCCCGCTCGACCTCGTCGCCGACCTTGAGCCCGACCAGGGAGGCCTCGATCGCCGATGGAAAGAACTCGCCGCCGATCTGGTGCGGGCGGGCGCCCCAGGTGCGCCCCTCCGGGATCGGGACGTTCGCCGCCTGCGCGACCTCCTCGTGCGTCGTGTCGATGAGGTCGGTCCGTCCGCCCAGCTCGCCCCAGAGGTCGTACTCGAGGCGGACGAGGTCACCGCTCTGCGTGACCCCGTGGGCGTGGGGGGCATCGGACGGCATGGCCCCGCCGAACCGGGCGTCAGGATAAGGTTTACCCGAGGGCCGGAGCGCCCTCGGCGCACCGACGCCAGCGCATCGTTCCGGCGACCAGCGCGAACGGCTTCAGCAGCGACTCGACGATCACGAGGGGATGGCGTACGGGCGGCCGACGCTCGCCCGCTCGGGCCCGGAGACCGCCGTTCTTCGCGAGCGACATCGCCATCGCGGCCTGGTAGCGGAACCGCTTCCGGGCCCAGGCAACGTAGCCGGGCGCGGTCGCGGGGTCGTGGAAGACCCAGGCCTCGGGGACGTACGCGCCGCGGACCCCGGCGGCCAGCGCCCGGGTCTCGAGGTCGTGGTCCTCCGCGAACGGGATCCGCGGGTCGAAGCCGAAGCGGCGCAGGACGTGGGTGCGCCAGGCCGAGTTCTGGAGCGGAAGGTACTGGAGATGGCCCGGCACGACCCCGTCGTAGATCGACGCCTCCAGCCGGACCGCGTAGCGCTCCACGGCCGAGGTCGGCGTCCGGCTCGGTCGGGTCGGCCCCCCGGAGAAGTCGGCCCGCCCGTCCTCGAGCGGGGCGACGAGCTGGCGGAGCCAGTCCGCGGGCGCGGTCTCGTCGGAATCGAGGAAGACGGTGAGCTCCTCCGAGATCGCCTCCAGCGCCCGGGCCCGGGCCGCGACGACCCCTCCGGGTGCCGCGACCTCGGTGACCGGGATCGGGCCGGCCCGCCGACGCGCCCCCTCCACCAGCGCGGAAGGGGTCGAGGGATCGGCGGCGAGCAGGATACGGTCCGGCGGCCGCGTTTGTGCCGCGAGCGAGGCGACGGCCGCGACGAGGCGCGGGTCGTCGCGCACGGCGATCTCCACGCAGACCGTCCCCATGCCGTCCCGCCCGACCGACGCGTGCGCCCGTCGCGGAGGCTGACCGTGTCAAGCCATTAATCTTGGGACCGATGGGGCCCCCCGTGCGGATCGTTCTGCTCGGCGGGGGCGTCCACCCGATCCCGCCGACCGGCTACGGGGCGATCGAACGGATCGTGACCGACCTCGCCGCCACCCTTCGGGCCGGAGGCGATGAGGTGGAGATCGTGAACCGGGTCCGCCACGAGCGGATGCGGGACGAGTACCCCTTCGCGCGGGAGCTGCCCCGCCTGCTCGCAGGACGGTCGTACGACGTCCTGCACGCGAACACGCCCGTGGTGGCGAACCGGCTCGCCGCCCGGCACCTTCCCTTCGTCTACACGTCGCACTCGCGGCACTGGTACTACCGCACGCAGTGGACGCACCGTTGGGGCTACTGGCTCGAGCGTCGCGCGGTCCGGAGGTCGGCCGAGGCGATCGCCCTGACGCCCCGGCTCGCCCGCACCTTCGCCGAGGTGGTGCGGCCGGCGCCGCCGCGGGTGTCGGTCGTGCCGTTCGGGGTGGAGGCCGCGCAGTTCCGGCCGCGCTGGGAGCGGCGCACCGGCCGGCGGGCCGTGGGGGTCGGGGTCGTCCTTCCGTTCAAGCGGTGGGAGCTGGCGGCGCGGGCCCTCCGGGGCACGGGGATCGAGCTCACGATCGTCGGGCCGACGCCGTCCGACGAGTACGCCCGACGCGTGAAGGAGTCCGGCGACCGGGTCGTGCTGCGGGGCGAGGTGCCGCCGGAGGAACACCGGGCGCTCCTCGCCGAGAGCGACCTTCTCCTGCACCCGAGCGCCGTGGAGATCCTCTCGGCGGCGGTGCTCGAGGGGCTCGCCGCCGGCCTTCCGGTCCTCGGGGGCCCGGCGCTCGACGGCGTGGTCGACGCTGGAGCCACGGGGTGGATCGAAGACGACCGGGACCCGACGGCGTTCGTCGCGGCGCTCCGAGCGCGGGCGGTCGCCCTCGCCGGAGCGCCCGACCTCCGCCGGCGGACCGGCGAGGCGGCCCGGGCCGTCGCGATCGAGCGGTACGCCTGGCCGGCGATCGCGGCCGCCCACCGTGCGATCTATCAGCGCGTCGCCGCGCGGACCCCCGCGGCGGGGCGCTAGCGCGCCCCGCGGCGGTCGTCCTGCATCTCGCGGATCGTGCGGTCGATCGCTTCGGCGCTCGTGAGCTGCGGCGACCAGCCGAGCGCCCGGATCCGTTCGATCGAGAGGAGCGCCTGCGGCACGTCGCCGACCCAGCCCCGTTCTCCGCCGGTCGTCTCGATGCGCGCGCGCCCGCCGTGCGCCGCGACGACCTTCTCCGCGATCTCGCGCGCCGAGATCCGGTCCGTGGTCCCGAGGTTGAAGAGGTTCACCGGTTCGTGGGCCCGGTCCGCGGCGAGCAGCATGCCGGCGACGCACTCCTCGGTGCGGAGGTAGCTCTTCGCCTGCCGGCCGTCCCCGAGCACCTCGAGGCGCGTCGGGTCGCGGCGCAGCTTCTCGAAGAAGTCGTACAGGATGCCGTGGTTCATCCCGGGACCGATGATGTTGGCGAAGCGGAAGATGTGGCCCTCGAGACCGTACGAGTGGGCGAAGGCGCTCACGAGCCCCTCGGCCGCGAGCTTGTTCGCCGCGTAGAGCGACTCCGGTAGGAGCGGTCCGTACTCCTCGGGCGTCGGGAGGACCGTGGCCCGTCCGTAGACCACGCTCGACGACGAGAAGCGGACGGCCCGGACGTCGTGCCGCCGGGCGGCGTCGAGGACGTTGAACGTCGCGAGGGTGCCGTTCTCGAGGTCGATCCGGGGGTCGGCCGTCCCCCGACGGATGTCCGCATTGGCGGCGAGGTGCCAGACCGCCGCCGCCCCCTCGAAGACCGGGGCGAGGGACGCCGGCTCGCGGAGGTCGGCGGTCACGAAGGAGAGCCGTCGCGCCGACTCGCCGCCCGGCAGCTGCGCGCGATCGCCGGTCGAGAGATTGTCGACGCCGCGGACCTCGTGGCCCCGCTCGAGCAGCGCCCGGACCAACACCCCCCCGATCGCCCCGGCGGCCCCGGTGACCACGACCGGGCCGTCCGCTTCGGGGGGCGCCATCTCCTCGAGAGAGGCCAGCAGAAAGGGAAGCATATATAAACGAAGGGCCGCCTAAACTCGCTACCAACGCGGCGTCGGGGGAACTTCCCATGCGCACCTACGTTCGGATGACATTCCACTCGGAAGGGGCGAATCCGATGAAGGTCCTCGAGGCGATGCGCGGGCTCGGATTCGAGGAGTCCATGGGCATGCACGACTTCGTGTTCAAGTGGAAGGACAAGGCCAGTCTGGACGACGTGATCCGCCTCATGGCCGACATGCACGAACGCCTCAAGGGCCTCGACGTGAACTACGAGATCACCACGATCTCCTGAACCCCTCGCTCTCCTTTCGAATGGCCGACGACGAACTCGACCGTCTCGAGCGCATCCTGCTGCTCCACCTCCTGGAGCACCGCGGCCAGCAGATCCGCTTCGAGGCGTCGCAGTGGACGACGGAGTTCGGCGTCGTCCGGAAGTTCGCGCAGGAGGACCAGGCCGAGCTGAAGCGGGCCCTGCGGTCCCTCGAGATGACCCGCATGGTCTACCGGCGGACCCAGTACGTCATCGGCTACTCGGAGCCGAAGCACGTCTTCTCGCTGACCCCCATCGGGCACCGCAAGGCCCTCGAGTTCCAGCGGGAAGAGGAGCTCCGCGGGGCCGCCGCGCCCCCGGACGAGGAAGGGTCCGGCTCCGACGGCCCCCCGCACCCCGCCGGCCGGCGCGCTGCCCGCGAGGCGTGACGCGGGCATGACGGTCCTCGAGGGACCGAACGTCCGTCTCCGGCCGCTCGGGCCCGCCGACTACGCGGCGGTCTTCGCGTGGTACAACGACCCGGAGATCGTCGCCCCGTTCGACCGGTTCGAGACGGACACATGGGAGTCGTTCGTCGGCAGCGTCGCCCGCGCGGGCGACGATCCGGCCTCGCTCGCGCCGCGGTTCGTGGTCGAGCCGACGGCCTCGGCCGGCCCGGTCGGGGTGCTCGGCTACTACCGGGCCCACCCGGTGCTGGAGTATCTCGACGTCTGGTACCTCCTCGGGGACCCGGCCGTCCGCGGGCGCGGCTGGGGCCGCGAGGCGGTCGGCCTGCTGCTCGGCCACCTGTTCGCGACCGCTTCGGTCGCCCGCCTCGGCGCGACGTGCGACGTGGAGAACGTCCCCTCGTACCGGCTCCTCGAGGGGCTCGGGCTCCGCCGGGAGGGGACGCTGCGCAGCGCCCTGTTCCACCACGGCGCGTGGCACGACGTCCACGTCTACGGCATCACGGCGCCGGAATGGGCGGCCCGACATCCATCAGGCGGAGCCGCGCCCGGCTCCCCGGCGCACTCGGGCTGAGGCTCACGGCGACCGCGCCGAGCTCGGACGTGGTCCGAAGGTGGGTGCCGCCGCACGGGCAGGCGTCGGTCGCCTCGATCTCGATGATCCGCACCGGGTCGACGTGGGGCGGCAGCGGGACGAGCCCCGATCGCCCGGCGTCGGGGTGGTCGTCCCACTCCGGACGCGGCAGGAAGCGGACCCGGACGGCTCGCGGATGCTCCACGGCCTCGCGGAGGTCCCCGTCGAGGAGGGGGAGCTGGGACGGCTCGAGCGGCCCCTCGAGGTCGAGGGTCGCCTCGACCCCGGCCAGCTGGGCCCGCCGGGTGCGGAGTCCGGCCCGGGCGTAGATGCGGGCGCTGAGGAGGTGCTGGGCGGTGTGGAGCCGCATATGCCGATGCCGTCGCTCCCAGTCGATCCGTCCGGTGAGCTCGTCGCCCACGCGGACCGGCCGTGCGCCGGTCGAGGCCGCGCGGACCCGGTGCAGGACCGCGCCTCCGCTCTTCGTCACGTCGGCGACCTCGAGGTCGACCCCCTCGGGGCCGACGAGGCGACCCCGGTCGGACGGCTGACCGCCCCCCGTCGGGTAGAAGAAGGTCCGGTCGAGCACGACCGCGCCGGGCGGGAGCGCGGTCACCCGGGCGGCGAACTCCCGCACGTAGGCCGCGGCCGGGTCGGCGAGGTAGGCGAGTTCGGTCACGCGAACGGGAGTTCTCCGGCGAAGAAACGGCTTGCGCGCGCCTCGGCGGCAGGATACCTTTTTAGAGGGGACCGATGTGTCGCGCGAGAGGATTTCGGATGTTCAAGCTCCGCATCAAGATGGAGAGCCTCCGCGAGGTCGTGGAGGCGGTTTCCGTCCTCGTCAACGAGGTCAAGCTCTCCGTCTCCAAGGACGGGCTCGAGGGGAAGGCCGTCGACCCCTCCCACGTCGCCATGCTGGTGCTGAAGCTGCAGAAGAGCGCCTTCGAGGAGTTCACGGGCGAACCCACCGAGGTCGGGGTGGACATCGAGAAGATCAAGGAGGTGCTCCGGCTCTCGAAGCCGGGCGACCTCATCGAGCTCCAGTTCGACGGCAAGAACCGGCTCGTCGCCAACGTCGGTCGGGTCACGCGCCAGATGGCGGTCGTGGACCCGGCGGGGATCACCGACCCCAAGGTGCCGAACGTCAACCCGCCGTCGCTCGTCACGGTGAAGCTCGAGGATCTCCGCCAGGGCATCCGCGGCAGCGAGAGCTTCACCGATCACGTCACGCTCACCCTCGACCCCGAGGCGTTCACCATGCACTCGGAGGGGGACACGGACCGCCTCGACCTTCGGATCCCGAAGGAGTCCCTGCCGCGCCTCGAGGTCAAGGACGCCGTGAAGAGCATGTATCCGCTCGACTTCTTTTCGGGCATGGTGAAGGCGATCTCCTCGGACGAGGCGACCCTCCACGTCGGGAACGAGTACCCGCTCAAGGTCGAGTTCTCCATGGTCGGCGGGCGCGGGGAGGGCCGGTACCTCCTGGCCCCGCGCGTGGAAGAGGACTGACGGGCGCCGGCGGCGGCCGGTCGGGCGCGACGCGGAGGTCCAACGTGCCGCACGAGCCGGAGCACGCCGTGGCGATCCTGTCGGCGGCCCGGACGCCGATCGGGAAGTTCGGGGGCGCGCTCCGCGCCGTGCCGGCCCCGAAGCTCGGGACGCTGGCCGCCCAGGCGGCGCTCGAGCGCGCCCACGTCGCCCCGACGGAGATCGAGGAGGTCCTCTTCGGCGAGGCGATCCAGGCGGGGGTGGGGCAGAACCCGGCCCGGCAGGTGCTGCGCGGCGTCGGCGTGCCGGACCCCGTCGGCGCGGCGACGATCAACATGGTCTGCGGCTCCGGGATGAAGGCGATCCAGCTCGGCTACTCCGCGGTACGGGCCGGCGACTTCGATCGGGTGCTCGTGGGGGCGATGGAGAGCATGTCGATGGCCCCGTACCTCGTGTCCGGCGCGCTCCGCTGGGGGAGCCTGCCCGGGCCGCACACGCTCGTCGACGGCATGCAGCAGGACGCGCTCATCGACGCCTACGACGAGCACGAGATCATGGGCCTCACCGGGGAGCGGATCGCCGCCAAGATGGGGCTCTCCCGGCACGACGTCGACGCCTACGGCCTCCGCAGCCACCTGCGCGCGTCCCGGGCGGTCGCGGACGGGACGTTCGGCCCCGAGCTCGTCCCCGTCCCCGGCGCCTGGACCCTCTCCGGCCAGGAGCTCGGCGCGGACGAAGCCCCTCGCCCGGACACCACGCTCGAGAAGCTCGGGCGCCTCAAGCCCGCGTTCGGGCCGAACGGCGTGCTCACCGCCGGCAACTCCTCGAAGCTCTCCGACGGCGCGGCCGCGCTCGTCCTCGCGAGCGCCCGGGAGGTCCGGCGCTCCGGCGCGCGGCCGATCGCCTGGATCCACTCGGTGGCGGAGAGCGGCGTGCACCCGCGCGACGTGATGGAGTCCCCGATCCCCACGGTGAAGAAGCACTTGGAGCGCACCGGGCTCGCGCCCGGCGACTTCGACCGCGTCGAGCACAACGAGGCGTACGCCTCGGCCTCGATCGCCGTGCAGCGGACGTTCGGGTTCGCCGACGACCGCTTCAACGTCCACGGCGGCGCGATCGCGCTCGGTCATCCGATCGGCGCGAGCGGGGCCCGGATCGTCGTGACCCTCGTGCACGAGCTCGTCCGGTCCCGGACGAACCTCGGGCTCGCCACCCTCTGCATGGGCGGCGGCAACGGGCTCAGCGTCGCGGTCGACCGCGTCGGCCTCTGACGGCCCCGGGTCCGCGCAGGCGCAGGCCCGTGCGGACCTCGAGCTCGGCGACCGCCGCCCGGACGGCCGGCCCGTCGCCGCGCGGGGCCCGGCCGCTCGGATCGGCCCGGAGCGACTGCGCGAACGCGCCGAGCCGGGCGAGCGCCCGGCCGCTGTCGAGGTTGTGCGCGAGGTCCGAGCGCACGTCGCGGACCAGCGTCGCCGCGGCCGCGCGACCCCACCGGCCCCCGGCGCCGGGGCCGGCCCACGCCGCGAACGCGGAACGGATCCGCTCGTACTCGGCGGCGGCGCCGTCGAGGTCCGCGGGTTCCCACGCGATCCGCTCGGCGTAGGGACGGCGCAGGAGGTAGAACCGCAGCGCGTCGGGGGGCACCGTCGCGAGCGCGGCCCGGATCGTGACCAGGTTGCCGGTCGACTTGGCCATCTTGGAGCCGCCCTGGAGTACGAAGGCGACATGCACGAACAGCCGGGCGAACCGGTCCCGGTCCAGCGCGAGGGCGATCTCGTTCTCGGCAAAGTGGTGCGGGAACATGAGGTCCCGGCCGCCGCCGTGCACGTCGACGGGGATCCCGAGGTAGTGGCGGGCCATCGCGTAGCACTCGAGGTGCCAACCGGGCACCCCTTCGCCCCACGGGCTCGGCCAGGCGGCCCGGGGCGCCGACTGGCGCTTCCAGAGGACGAACTCGCCGGCCCCGGCCCCGTCGCGCGGGAACGGGCGGTCGGGCTCGGGCACGGCGTGCTGGGCGATCGCGTCCGCCGAGGAGAAGTTCGCGCCCCGCGGCCGCGCCGGCGGACGGTAGATCCAGGCGTCGTCGACCCGACGGACCCGGCCGGTCCGCTCGAGGCGCCGGGCGACCTCGATCATCGGACCGACGAACGCGCTCGCCCGCGGACGGGCGTGCGGGCGGAGCAGGCGGAGGGCGTCCATGTCCCGGAAGAACGCCGCCTCCTCGCGGCGCGCGAGGGTGCGCCAGGTGAGGCCGAGCTCCGCGGCCCGCTGGTCGATCTTGTCCTCGATGTCGGTGAGGTTCATCACGTGCCGCACGCGGTGTCCGTCCGCCTCGAGGGTCCGCCGGATGAGGTCGAACTCGAGGTAGTTCCGGGCGTGCCCCACGTGGGCCGCCGCGTAGACGGTCGGTCCGCAGACGTAGAGGGTGACCGGGCGGCGCGGTCGCCCGCGCACCGGACGGAGGGCGCCCGAGAGCGAGTCGCGCAGCACGAGGGCCATCGGCCGTCTCGGGGCGCCGCGCGGCCCATAACGCTTTGGGCGGGGGACCCGGGGCCGGCTAGCTTCAAAGGGTACGGACCCCATCCACCGGTCGGGCGAGGCCCGGCCGTGGAGACCCTGTTCCTGCTCGTCGAGACCGAGATGGGCCGTCTCGAGGAGGTCCAACGCCGCATCCGGGCCGTGCCGTCGGTGACCGAGGTCCACACGGTGACCGGTCCGTTCGATCTGATCGTCAAGGTCGAGGCGCCCCAGATCAACGCCGCCCTCGACACCGTCGTGCACAAGATCCGCCGGATCCCGGGCATCAAGGCGACCGAGACCCTGGTGACGGTCGCCCACAGCTAGGCCCCGGTCCGGTTCAAATACGGGCCGGGGCCTCGCGGGCCGATGGTCGCGAAGGGAGAGACCGCCCCGGATTTCGAAGCGCCGGACCAGGACGGAGCGCCGTTCCGATTGGCCTCGCTGCGGGGCACGCCGGTCGTGCTGTACTTCTATCCGAAGGCGGACACTCCGGGCTGCACGATCGAGGCGAAAGGGTTCCGCGACGTCTATGACGCCTACCGGGCGAAGCACGTCGCCGTCGTCGGGGTCAGCACCGACGACTGCCCCGCGCAGAAGAAGTTCGCCGGAAAGTACCGCCTCCCGTTCCCGCTCGTCGCCGACGCCCAGCAGACGGTCGCCGGGCTCTACGGCGTCCTGGGCCCGAGCGGGCACGCGCGCCGGGTGACGTTCCTGCTCGACGCGCAGGGGAAGGTCCTCGAGGTCGTGGAAGGGTCCCCCGAGGAGCACCTGAAGCGCGCGGCCGCGACGTTCCTCGCCTAGTACGGCACCTCCCCCCGCTGGGACTTAGGGAGGCTCGGGGAGTGAAGTCGGGCGAGCTCGCCTTAGCCTCCCGGCCAGGCGTTTCCTCACGGCGTCCTCTCAGAGTCGTCGAGGTCGCTCCGAGAACTCGGCGGCAACGTCGGCACTAGTCGCGTGTCGCTGCCAGCCGATACGCCACGAAGAGGGGCACGAGGACCCACGCGACTCCGAAGCCGGCCTCCACGGCGAAGCCAACTCCCCCCGGCGACGGCCCGAGGGGGGTCCCGTACGGTGAAAGTCCCGTGAGCAGACTCGACGTCAGGCTCGGAAACTGGGGGAGGAAGAGGAGCTGTGTGGGTAGGAGGAGGGAGGTGGCGAGCCCAGGACCGTACGCGGGGTTGCTGAGGAGGAGCAGCCCGAGCAAGAGGCTGGACCAGAAGAAGCCGGCCGCCAGCGGAACGAGACTGAACGTAAGGGTCGATGCCGAGGTTTTGACCAGATGGGCCAGCAGGAATACGAGACCCGCCGACCCGAGGGAAGCAACCAGCAGGCTGCCGAGGATGGGCGCCAGGTAGGCCGTTGGAACGGGTTCTCCGAGGATTCCGGCGCAGGCAGCATCGAGCACCGAGAGTTCTGCGACAGACGCTACAGTCAGTACGCCCGCGACACTAGCGTACCGCATGAGAAAGATACCGCGTCGGGTCACGGGACGGGCGAGGACGGGCTCGACGGCCCCAGACAGGCGGGGGCGTGCGTAGATCCAGTAGGCCACGACGATCGCCGCCATCGGGAGAAAGAAACTCTCCTCGGCCGCGAAGTCCGTGAGGATCGGCACCCCGGGCGCATGGTTCACGACGAAGGACGCGCCCGCGGTTCCGACGCTGCCCGGAAGTTCGACAAGGTCCAGGATCTGGCCCGATCGATTCACCAACTGCAGGAAAACCGTGCTCGCGTTCCCAGGATACTCCCCCAAGGGGAAGTGCGACCAAAACCCCGTCACACTGCCGAGCAGTTCGGTTGGAAGCCCGCTGCATCCCGACCGACCTCCGAAGGGCGAGTAGATCTGAGGCGTCCAGCAGGTCTCAAGGCTAAGACCCGAAGGAAGAGTCCCGTTCGGGCCCGCGGCAAAGACCAGGGCCTGAGAGCTTGCCGAGAAGAAGCCCGCTCCAGAAACGGCTAGCGTAATCCCCTTCACGACGCCCGGGGCCAGATATCCGAGATAGAGGGTAGGCAAGGCAGGTGGCGAACTGTAGAAAAAGCCGCCCCATAGAACCGTCACGGATCGGGCGGAGACAAGTCGCAAGGACTCGACGGTAAGATTGGCCGAGGCCTGATCCGGCGTAGGTATGGTGAGGGCAATTTCCCCTTGCGAGTCGCTTGTGAGCTCATACGGCCCAGCGGGAGAGCGGTTGGACTCTCCTGAAGTTACCGTAATCTGGGCCTGGACTCCTGAAACCGGTGCCCCCCCGGCATCGTAGGCCCAAATGGAGATGTGGTAGGCGCCCTCTTCGTAGTAGTACAGAGCGGAGCCCGACACCGAGAAGGACCCACCGGCACTCAGGATTGCGACAACCGCCGAGGCACCTGCTGCCAGGCAGAGCACCACGACCGCGAAGACCGCTCGGCTGGTCCACGAACGAAGGAGGTCGTGCCGGTAGGGGCCCTGTGTCCTCGCTTTCACGACCCTTCGCCGTCCGGGCCTCTTTCGTCGCGGATGAGTTGAAGGAAGAAGTCCTCCAACGAGATGCCTTCCGACCAGATTTCGGCGACGCGGTAACCCCGCCGGACCAACTCCGCGGTGACCGCTGCCTGAGCCATCGACGACCGGGAGAGGAGCACGACCTTCTGGTCGATCTTCACGGACCCGATGGTCGAGAGGAAGGCGACCGCGCCCGAGTCGAGATTGTCGATGGAGATGTGAAGGTTCATCCCGGCCTTCCGCGAGAGCTCCTCCCGATCCACCACTCGAAGGAGGTGTCCCTGGTGAAGGAAAGCGACCCGGTCGGCGAGCGCCTGGAGTTCGGACAGGAGGTGGGAGGAGAGCAAGACCCCCTTTCCTTGCTTCCGGAGGTCCACGACCCAGGCCCGGACAAATGCCATCCCTTCCGGGTCGAGGCCATTGAGGATCTCATCGAGCAGCAGATTTTGGGGGTCCGACAGCATGGCCGCGGCCAGGCCGAACCGCCGTCTCATGCCCTGAGAGAAGGTTCGAATCGGAGCATCTGCGACGCGGCCGAGGCCCACTTTATCGAGAGCCTCCCGAGCGCGTGCGTCGGCCGGGCTGCCCGAGAGCCGATGGAACCCGGCAAGATAAACCAGCAGCTGTCGAGCCCTTGCTTCCGGGGCGAAGGGGAAGATCTCGGGCACCCATCCAATCGCCTCGGACGCACGAACCTTGTCCCGCACGATGTCGTGTCCGTCGACCAGAACCTGCCCGTGCGAAGGGAGGGTCACTCCTGCCGAGATTCGAATCGTGGTGGTCTTCCCCGCGCCGTTGAGCCCGACAAGCCCGAGGATCTCTCCGTTCCTCAGATCGAAGTGGACATCCTCGAGTGCCGGTGTTGGCTTCCCCGGGTAGGTCTTGTTGAGACCGTCGATGACGATCACGACAGCTGAGTTTCAAGACCTCAGTCGATAAGTCCCTTGGCCCACTGACCCAAGACGGGCAGTCCCTCGGTCGAACCGGCTCCTCGACGGAGAGAGACCCCGAGCCTCGTTCGGTCGTCTCGCCTGCGGCCCCTTGGGAGCTTGCCCGAGCGACCCGTGACCCGACGGCCCAGGCGCGGATACGCCCAAGGAGACCGCATCGGTAGAGAGCATCCCGACCTCGCGTCCCTGAGGCGGACGGACGGTCCGAAGAACACGTCCGCTCACGGGCGCCGGCCGGATCGTCGGATCGACAAGGGAGCCGGTGCATCCAGCTGATCCGGGATGTGCTGAGCCCAAAGTTGAGGCTCTGATCCGAGTTCACGCCCGAGAGCGTACGACAACCCTGGCGGATCCGGACGTCACGACCGACGTCGCGTGGCTTGGGTTACGGTCGACGCACGGCGCAGCCCGCCCGAGCCGGTACGGTAGAGCTCGTCGCCGACGGCGACTTCGCCGATGACTCGGACTCCGGTTTCGGCACTAGGTCGCGCCCGGAGGTTCGGCGGGGGCCGCGGGCGGCCCGCCCGGCGCCGGGGGGCGTCGGCCCGAGAGGCTCCAGACGCGGTCCCCGAGGAGCTGGAGGGTCGCCGGGACGAGGAACGTCCGGACCACCATCGCATCGAGCAGGACCGCGATCGCGACCGAGAAGCCGATCGCCTGGATCAGCACGAAGTCCCCGACGCCCAGCGCCGCGAAGGCGCTCGCGAGGATGATCGCGGCCGCCGTGATGATCCCGCCCGTGCGGGCGACCCCCTCGACGGTCGCCTCGGAGGCCGTCCGCCCCCGGACGCGCTCCTCTCGGACCCGCGTCAGGAGGAAGATGTTGTAGTCGATGCCGAGGCCCAGGATGAGGATGAACAGGATCGTGCGGACGAAGAAGAACAGCGAGTAGCCGAGGAGCTCCTGGAAGACGAGGTACGTGAGCGCCCACGCCCAGCTGATCGAGAGGCCGATCGTGGCGATCGCCATCAGCGCGATGATCCACGACCGCAGGACCACGAGGAGCACGACCAGGAGGCCGATCGTGACGGCGAGGATCAGGAAGTTCGTCGCCGTGGCCGTCGACGTCGCGAGGTCGTTGATGGTGGGCGCCCCGCCGCCGAAGGAGACCGCGGTCACGTCGGGGTGCGTCGCGCGGTAGGAGGAGAACGCCGCCTCGACCCCCGCGACCGCCTGGACCGCGTCGACCGAAAGGCCGCTCGCCGAGGTGACGAGCACGAGGAGGACCGTGCGCCCGTCGGTGCCGACGTACCCGGACCAGGTGCCGAGCAGACTCTGCTGCGGGGCGGTCGGCAGGGTGGAGAGGTTGAGCCAGTCGCCGAGCGGCGCGCCGTACGGGCCGATCGGGGACTCGACCGCCGAGATCCCCGCGGAGCCCGTCGCCCGATCGGTGAGCGCCGCGAGCTCGCCGAACTCGCTCGCGTTGGTCGCGGTCCCGACGACGAGGGGCGCTGCGAACGTGACGAGGGCGAACGACGTGGTCGCGAAGCCGGGGCCGAACCGGTCGGAGAGCTCGGCGAGGCCGGTGGTGGCGCCGTGCCCGCTCGGCAGCTGCTGGTAGAAATCGTAGGAGAGCGGGACGGTGAGCGCGAGGGCGATGAGGGGGATCGACACGAGGAGCAGCACGCCGACCGTCGTCCTCGGCCGGCGCTGGGTGCCGCGGCCGACCCGATAGAAGTAGGTCCGCTCGGTCCGGTTCCGCTCGGCGACGACCGCGGCCCGCTGCCGGAACCGCTCGCCGGTCGTGGGCCAGAAGATCCGGGGACCGAGGAGCTTCAGGAACGCGGGGACGATCGTGAGCGAGAGGAGGACCGTGATCAGGATCGCGAGCGACAGCACCATCCCCCACTGGGCGAGGAGCGCCACGCCGCTGAACGCGAGCGCGAGGGTCGCGATGATCGCCGTCGAGCCGCTGGTCGCGACCGACTGACCCGCCCAGGCGACGGACGTCACGATCGCCGCGTCGGGGGAGGCGCCCCGGACGAGCTCCTCCCGGTAGCGGGCGACCAGGAAGATCGAGTAGTCGGTGCCGACGCCGAGGACGAACACCTCCTCGAGCGTCAGCGCCGTCGAGTCGACGTGCTCGACGAGCGTGCCGATCAGGACGGTCCCCCCGAGGCCGAGCACGAGCGCGATGCCGAGCCCGGCGAACGTCACGAGCGGCGTGATCGGCGACCGGAAGTACAGCATCGAGATGACGAGCAGCAGGCCGACCGTCAGGGGGAGGACCAGCGAGATCGCCGACGCGACCGCGGTGTTGGTGAGCAGGTCGAGCGGTGCCGGACCGGTCTGGAAGTACGAGATCCCGTGGGTCGTGTCGTGCGCCTCGACCACCGGCGGGACGAGCGCGTCCAGGCAGCCGAGGTCCGCGAACACCGGCTGCCCGCCGCTCGCGTTCGTCGTGTCGTCGGGGACGGCGAAGGTGATGGTGATCAGCTGCGCGGTCCCCGCGGCGTTCACGTAGGCGGCGGAGATCGCGTACGGCACGGGGAGCGGCTCCGTCGCCAGGGTCGCGGCCGCCACGGTGGCGTTCGCGAACGCGGCCGCCGCCGCGGGGGTCGCGTCGGCGCGGGGGAACGCGGTCCAGACGGTCGCGATCCAGGGGGCCGCGAGGCCCGACGCGGCGCCGAGCACGACCGCGGCCGTCGCGCGCACGGACGGCCAGACGGTCGCGTTCTCGAGGCCGAGGGTGGCGAGGGTCGCCTCCGCGGCGAACGCGTCCGCTCCGAGCGGCAGGCGGGGGATGAGGGGCGCGAGGTTCGCGCGCGCGGCCGCGTCCGCGCACGCGACCACGGCGCTCGGCGCCGCCGCGCAGTCGGCCGTGCCGTTGAAGCCGGCCCCGGAGCCGCCGTACCCCGCGTAGAAGGTCGTGAGGACGGTCGCGAGGGTCGCGTTGCGGAGGGTCGAGTTCGCCGCGACGAACGCCGGATAGTTCGCCGCGGACGGGGACGTGCCGTTCGCCACCTCCGCCTCCCACGCCGCGAGGAACGCCGCCGGCGGGCCCCAGAGCAGCTCGGCCGAGCCGTTCACGGCGGCGAGGACGGACGGCGTCCCGGCGAGGCCGCCCGCGATCACCCCGTTCGCGAGCTGCGCCTCGCCCGCGAGGTATGCGGCGTACGCGAGGTAGACGGAGCCGACCGAGCGGACCGCCGCGAGCGACCGATCGGCCGCGAGGGCGGCGGTGACGTTCTGCACGACGTTCTGGGCGTTCCGGTCCGTGAGGTTCGCGCCCGTGAAGAGGAGGTACGTGGAGGCGCCGGCGCTGTCGTTGGGGAACAGCTCCGCGAGGCGCTCCGCCGCCGCGGCGCTCGGGGCGCCCGCGGGGACGGTCGTGAACGAGTTCGTCGTCACCGACCCGAGCAGCGGGAGGAACGGGACCGCGACGGCGAGCAGCGCGACCCAGAAGAGGACCGGGTACCAGGGGTGCCGGACGATCGCGCGGCCGAGGCCGCCGAACAGCCGGGCCCCCGCGGCGCCGTGCCCGCCCGGGGCCGTCACGTCCGGCGGGTGGCGGCTCCGAAGATAACCTTAGCCCGACGGCTCCGCGGCGGCCGCGCGGCGCGCGCCCTTCGGCCGCTGCCAGAGCGCCGGGAACGCCGCGGCGTCCACGAAGACCCGCGTGCCGTCGACGACCCAGCCGACGCCCGCCGCCGCGATCGACGCGGAGTCCTTGCGCGCCACCCCGGTCGCGATGAGCTGCCCGCTCCGCCCGACGAGCACGACCCGGTCGCCGGCGGCGAACGGGGTCGGCACGGAGAGGATCCCGCCCGCGGCGAGCCCCGCCCCGTGGGCGACCGCGCTCGCGGCCGCGTCCTTGAGGACGAGGCGGGGGAACTCGCGCCACACCTCGTCGATCGGACGGAGCAGCGCGAGGAGCGGCCCCGGATCGCCCGCGGCCCGGGCGTGCGCCGCGTCGGCGAGCGCCGGCAGGGTGCCGGCCTGCGCCTCGGTGAACGGCCCGTTCCCCACCCGCCGGAGCTCCTCCAGGTGGCCGCCGACCCCGAGCGCCTCCCCGAGGTCGACCGCCAGCGTCCGCACGTAGGTGCCGGAGTCGGCGGTGAGGTCGATCAGGAGGCGCGGGCCGTCGCGCTCGACGAGGGCGAGCCGGTGCACGGTGCGCACGCGCCGCTCGCGCTTCACGGCGGAGCGGACGGGCGGCGTCTGGTAGATCGGGCCGGTGAACTCGCGCAGCACGCGCTCGAGGTCCGCCGGCGCCGCCTCGCCGTGCAGCACCATCGACCCCACGTACCGCTTCGGGAACTCGAGCACGAGCGGCAGGAGCTTCAGCGCGGGGCCGACGCCGATCCAGAGGAGCCCCGAGACGTTCGGGTCGAGCGTGCCGGCGTGGCCGGCGACGTCGACGCCGAGGAGGTCGCGGGCCCAGGCCGTCACCTGATGCGACGACGGCCCCCGCGGCTTGTCGAGGAGCAGGAACGCCCCGGCGGCGAGCCGGGCGGCGACCGGGTCGGTCGGCGGCACCGTCATCGCGCGCTCGCGCCCTCGCGGGCGGCGAGGAACGCGCCGATCCGGCGCGCGACCTCGTCCGGCGGGATCTCGCTCGTGTCGACGGTGAGGTCCGCCGGTTCCCGCTCGGGGTCGAGGCCGTAGAACCTGAGGTAGCGGGTGCGCTCGCTCGCCTCCCGGTGCGCGATCGCGCTCTCGGCGTCGGCGAGCGTCTGGTGGTCCCGCTCGGCGACCCGCCGGACGCGGACGGGCCGCGCGGCGGTGACGAGGATGTCGTACACCGGCGTCCCGCGGCGCCGGCAGAGCGCGCCCTGGACCCGGCCCTCGAGGAGCGCTCCGGGCCGCGCCGCGGTCGCGAGGCGGTCGTCGAGGGCGCGGTCGACCTCGGGGTGCGACTCCGCGTAGCGGCCGAACGCCTCGAGATCGAGCCCGCGCCGGCGGGCCTCGGCCCGGAACAGCTGGCCCGCCGACGTGTAGTCGAGCGCCCAGGCGGCGGCGACGAGGCGGCACGCGGTCGATTTGCCGCTCCCCGGCGGGCCGCCGACCGTCACGACGCGCGAGATCACGCCGCGGCCCCGACGCCCCCGGGGGCCGGGGGGTGCTCGCGCACGTACCGCTGCAGCCAGACGTGCTTCAGCACCCGGCGGAAGACGAGGGAGAACGGCACCGTGTAGAGGCTGAAGATGAGGAACCACCACGGGATCGGGAGCCCGCTCAGGACCGGCTGCATGAGGTGGATCGACGAGCCGCCGAGGCCGATCGTCTGCGCGGTCGCCGACGCCTGGCCGATCACGAGGCCGACCCACGTGTAGATCAGGATCAGCAGGAAGTAGGTGATCGCCATCCCCTTGAACTGCGCGATCGACACCTCGCTCGAGAGCCGGGTGAGCCGCTCCTGGTGGGGCTTCAGCGCCGCGATCCGGTCCTTCTTCCCGGAGCGGATCGCCTCCATCTGCACCTTGCGGAACGCCTGCGACCACTTCTGGACCTTCGCGGCCTTGATCCAGTCGGTCGTGTAGTTGTAGGCGAACGCCGTCATCAGCATCTCGAGCCCGCCGGCGAGCGCCATGGTGAGGAGGAGGTACTGGGACTGGAACCCGATCAGGAAGTACAGCGGGCCGCCCGAGGTCGGGCTCACCCCGAGGGCGCCGGCGAAGGCGTTCCGGGCCGTCTCGTCGAACAGCATCCAGATGCCGAGGAAACCGAGGAACAGGTAGACGAACGTCGAGATCTTGAACGGGGCGGGCGGGGGCCGCGCGCGCGGGGCCGGCGCCGCGCCCGCCGTGGGGGCCGCCTCGGCCTCGGGCCCCGCGTCCTCCGGCTCCGTCCCCTCCTCGTCCCCCTCCGCGGCGGTCGCCGTCTCGGAGCGGAGCGGCTCCTCGTCGGTCGGCATCGGCCTACGACTCCCCGCCGAGGAAGCGCCGGAGCAGCGGGTTCATCTCCATGAGCTGCTCGCGCCCCATCGCCTCGTAGAGGTTGATGATGATCCCGACCATGAGCAGCACCCCCGTCCCGCTCGCATTGCCGAGCGTCCCGATGAGGTCTGCGCCCGCCGCGAGGGCCCCCACGGCGGCGCCCGAGATGACCGTGATCACCGGGATGTACCGCTCGAGCACGCGCCGCAGCACCCGCGGCTCCCTACGGAACCCGGGGATCTGCATCCCGGACGCCTCGATCTGGCGGGCGACGGCCTCGGGGCCCATGTTCGTCGTCTGGATCCAGAACTTGGCGAACAGGATCGAGCCGCCGACCATCGCGCCGAAGTAGACGACGACGTGGATGAGGCCCTGCCACCACGTGTGCCCGTAGAGGTACACCCCGTACTGGCCGTAGTTCAGGATCGGTAAGAGCCACGACTCCAGGCCGTTGACGGTCGAGAGGTAGTACGCCCCGCCGGTTAACGGCTGCGTTTGGCTGATGCCGGTGAGCGAGGAGTACGTCGCGCTCGGGTACGACCCGATCCACCACTGATGGCCGATCAGCGGGAAGTGGACGAGGGTGGGGTTCGACCAGAGGAGCACGGAGAAGACGGAGACGTTGGCGAGCAGGGCGCTCATCAGGATGACGGGGATGTTCGAGGCGTAGATGAGGCGCAGCGGGTACCGCCCGCGCGCGCCGCGCGCCTCGGCGTGCGAGAGCGGCAGCTCGATGCGGGTCGACTCGGTCCAGGCGACGAGGAAGAAGATCGCCGCGGTGCCGACGAGCGCGATGATCGGGTTCGGCGGATGGAGCAGCACCTGCTCCCAGCCGCCGCTCGCCATCTGGCCGGCGGTGTAGTGGGTCAGGAACCAGAGGGTCTTCGGGATGGTGCCGCTCGGCGGGTTCCCCTGATTGATCGGCGCGCTCGGGGTCTGCGGGACCCAGTTGAGCGTTCCCTGGATGATCTGCTGCGAGACCCCGGCGGCGATGAACAGCGAGATGCCGGAGCCGATCCCCCATTTCGAGACGACCTCGTCCATGAGGAAGACGAGGTAGCTGCCGAACACCAGCTGGGCGACGATCACGACGTTGGCGAGCAGCAGCCCGTTCCCGGGCGAGACGCCGCCCAGGGCGGAGACGAACGTGGCGCTCGGGGTGAGGTACCCGAAGACCTGGGGGATCGCCTCGACGAAGATCATCGCGACGACGAGGACCTTCTGGGTCCCCTGGTACATCCCCTTGTCCTCGTCGTCCGTGAGGTCGAGGTTGATGATCTTCGCCCCGGTGAACAGCTGCATGATGATCGACCCGGTGACGATCGGGCCGATCCCGAGGTGCATGAGCGTCCCCTGCGCGCCGGCGAGGATCGCGCGGTAGCTCGCGAACAGGTCGATGACGGTCGCCTGGTCGACGCCGAAGAGGTAGATGTTCGTGAGCAGGAAGTACAGGAGGAGGATGCCCACCGTCCAGAGCATCTTCGTCCGGAAGTGGACGTGGCCCTTCGGCTGGGCGACCGCCGGCATCCGGGTCGTGAGCGGTTTCAGGCCGTACAGCCGCGACTTCGAGCCGCTGTAGGAGAGGCCGAGGTACAGCAGCGCGAGGACGACGAAGATCGCGACCGCCGCGAGCAGGAAGCCGAGGAGCGTCGGCTGGGCCCAGAACCAGACGACCGCGAGCAGCACCGCGCCGAGCACGGCGAGCGGGATCGCCCAGCGCGGATCGCGGGGGGTCTCCTCGTCCGCCATCGGTCGCGCGTCGAGCCTTGGGCCGATTGATATAGTCTACGGCGCGCCGGCGGCCGGCGGCTCGGGGAGGACGGTGACCTTCTCGCGGGCGTGCTGCGTCGCGTGCGCCACGTACACCTTCCAGGGCCGGTCGACGGTCCCCCCGCCGAGCAGCCGGTCGACCCCCGCCTTCGCGAGGTCGACGACGAAGGCGTCGCCCTCCTGGGCGACGGCGCCCGCGGCCCGGAGGACCGGCAGGAACGCGCCGAGGTCGCCGACGTTGAGCGCGGTCGGACGCTCCGCGATCTCGGGCGGGCGCTGGAAGCCGTGCCGACCGAAGTGGTCGGGCGCGTAGATCAACATCGACTTGAACTTGTACTTGTGGAGCCCGGCGTTCCCCCGGCCGCCCTGCTTGCCCGCGCCGCGGCCCGCCTTGATGCCCCGGCCGTGGGTGCGCAGCCCCCGGAACTTCCGCGTGCGGCTCGGCATCGCCCCTACACCATCCGCCGGACGAGGTCGTTGATCGCGCGGCCGCGGTAGCCGAGCGCGCCGCCGTGCGCGAACGGCTTCTTCGTCGATCGCCATCCGCCCTTCGGCGCCTTCAGGCGGAAGAGCGGCTGCAGTCCCTTCACGGTCGGGAGGCCGTGCTCCGCGACCGACCGCGCGAGTTCGGGGAGCTGGGCGTCCTTCCCGACCTCCCCGACCGTCGCGGCGGTGAGCCGGTGCCCCTGCGCGGTCTCGCCGCGCTGCTCGAGCAGGAGCCCGACCGTCGCGGGGTCGGCCTCCCCCCAGGTGACGTACCCCTGCACCGTGGTGAGCATGCCGCGGAACGACGGCGCCTCGGGGACGACGGTCGCGTGGTTGGGCCGGGTGAGATGCAGGAACCGCAGCGTCTCCACGATGTCCCGCCGCGCGTGGATCGTGCCCCGCACCCGAACGATCATCCAGGTCATGGCCGCTACCTCCGGCCTCCCGGCGGGGGCGGGCGCCGCGCGCCGCCGGGGCCGCTCCCGCCGGGCGGCGGGCGGGCGCCGAACCCGGGCCGACCGCCCGGACGGCCGCCCCGGCGCCCTCCGCGTCCGCCGCGGACCGGGCGGGCGCCCTCCTCCTTCGGAGGCAGGATCGACGTGCCGATCGGGCCGCGCACGATCTTGAGGCGGGCCGCGTCCTCGGCGGGGACCTTGAGGCGGGCGAGGGCGACCAGGGAGGCGTAGGCGGCCTGGGCGTAGTTGACGGTCGTCTTCGTGTGGCCGTCGGTGAACCCCCAGGCGTCGGTGATCCCCGCGAACCGAAGGATCGGCTTCGCGACGTCGCCGACCGCGAGGCCGACGCCCCGCGGGGCCGGTCGGAGCGTGACGACGACGGAACCGACGCGCGCGCGGATCGTGAAGGGGAGGGTATGCGACCGGCCGCAGCCGCACTCCCAGCTGCCGCAGCCGCGGTACACCTGGACGATCTCGAGCTTCGCCCGATCGATCGCGCGGCGGATCGTGGGGCCGACCTCGCGGCCCTTCGCCCGGCCGAGGCCCACGAAGCCGTCGCCGTTCCCGACGACGACCGTGACGGCGAACTTGAACCGGCGCCCGGAGTCGGTCATCCGCTGGACCATGTTGACGTCGAGCACCTCGTCGTGGAGGCCGGGCAGGAGCTTGTCGACGATCTGGGGCTCGCGGAGCGGCAGCCCCGTGTCGAGCGCCTGCGCCATCGTCGTGATCTCGTCGGCGTAGACGCGCCGGCCGAGCTCGGTCTTCGGCACCCAGGGCGGCGGCGCGGGCGGTCCGCCCGGTCCGGCCGAGCCGGGGCCCGGCGGCGGACCTTGTCGGGCGGGGTTCACAGCGGCGCTCATGCGGGGGCCTCGGGGCGGCGCGCCAGGTCCGGGAGCTTCATCTTGTACGCCTCGACCGGCTCGGGGAGCGGCTTCGGCAGGTGGGTCCCGTTGAGCCGGTCGGCGGACGGGAACCGCTCTTCGCCGTGGGGGATCTCGAGGCCGGCGTCGAGGAGGCCCTTCAGCGCGGCGGCGAGCCGGCCGCCCTGGGTCGGGTGCCGGAGCCCGAGGTCGAGCACGGCGCGCTCCGCGCCGGCCGCCTTCGCGCGGAGCCCCGCGAGGTACGCCGTGAGGTACGCGGCGGGCGTGGAACGGAGGCTCCCCGTCGGGAACGCGATCCCCGCGAGCTCCCGGCTGTCGGCCGCCGCGACGACGCGGTCGCCCGCCGGGTCGTAGTGCACGATCGCCACCCGGACCCGTCGGTCGGAGATCCGTACGACGGCGCGCTCGGTCCCCGACTTGAGGAGCCGCAGCCGGACGCGGTAGTCGGTCTTCCCCTCCCGCCGCCGGCGGAAGTGGACCCGGTACCGGGGCCCGGTGCTCATGCGGCCCCTCCCGCGAGGTGGCCCGCGAGCTTGAGGTTCACGATCAGGTGGGCGCGGCTGCGGAACATGCCACCCTTCGCCCGGCGGTAGAACTCCCGATAGACGGCCGCGGAGATCTTCTTCGAGGCCCGGAGCTCGCGCAGCGTGTCGCGCTGGGCGCGGATGCGGCGCATCCACCGCTCCTTCTTCGTGACGCGGGCGTTCGGGGTGCCCCGCCGCGAGCCGGGCCCGCTGTGGCGGCCCTTCTGCACCTCGAGGGCGTGCCGGCGCGCGCGCACGCGGGAGGTCCCCTGGATCGGCTTGCGTCGGATGACGCCGGCCTTGATCGCGCTGCGGAGGTCGCTCCGCGTCACGGCGTCCGCGAGCTCCTCCTGGCTCGTCGGGTCGATCCAGACCCGCCCCTCGCCGCACTTCAGGAGCGCGGCCGCGAGGCGTCGCTGGTTCGCGAGGTCGGGCATCGGTCCGCTAGCCCTCCGTCTCGGACTTCACGATCGGGTTGAGCACGTGGACCCCGAGCCGGCGGGCGTCCTCCTCGAGGGTGAGCCGGCGCCGGGTCCCGATCGTCCGCGCGATGACGGCCGCTTCGACGGCCGCGTTGATGCGCTCGAGGTCGGCCGTGGTGCGCACGAGGACCGGCCGGAAGCCGCTCGGCACGAGCCCCCGCACCCGGGCCGGGGAGCGGTAGCCGACGCTGACGATCTGCGACCGGTAGCCGTAGTGGCGGCGCTGCTTCGACTGGAGCCCGCGGGGTCGGCGCCAGGCGCCGTCGCGGCCGATGCGGTAGTACCGGTTCGCCGCCTGCCGGCCGAAGATCGGCCGCCGGCGGTCGAGGGTCCGCCGGAGCTTCAGGAGCCGCGCCCGGTCGTCCCCGAGCTTCGCGCGCTTCGGGGCGACCGGTTCGTCGGGCGCGGCCGGGGCTTCGGGCGGCTCGGCCGCCGGCGTCGGCGCCGCGGCCGCCTTCGGCTTCGCGCGGGTCCGCGGCCGCTTCGCCGGCGCGGCCGGCGGGCTCTCGGGCTCGGCGGCCGGCGCGGGCGGGGTCTCGTCCGGCGTCACGCGCTCGCCTCCTTGAGGTGGGCGCGTTCGATGAGGTAGATGCCGTCCTGGAACACCCGCGGATCGTAGTCGCGGATGCGGGTCACCCGCTCGATGTTGGCGGCGCTCTGGCCGACCTGCTCCACGTCGTGGCCCGAGAGGACGACGAACTCTCCGTCAACGACCGCCTGCGTGCCGGGGACGAGCCGCGTCGTGCGCGGGAACTTCTCGCCGAGGAAGTTCTCGATGACGAGCTCCTCGCCCTTCACCTGGACCTTCATCGGGAAGTGCGCGGCGACAACCTTCATCCGGGCCTCGACCCCCCGCGAGAGGCCGCCCGCGAGGTTCCGCAGGTGCGCGGCCCAGGTCTTGAGGAGCGCGCGGCCGCGCTTGCGGTCGGCGGCGAGCTTGAGCGTGATCGTGACGGCGCCGTCGGCGACGGCGAGCCCGAGGGCGTCCGACGGGAACGGCCGGCGCACCGAGCCGAGGGGCCCCTTCGCCGTCAGGTGCTGGCCGTGGACGGCGAACGAGACCCCGGGCGGGACCTCGATAACCTCCTGCGTGCGGTCCGCGTCAGTAGACATAGGCGAGCAGCCGACCTCCGATCTTGAGCTCCCGCGCCTTCTGGTGCGAGAGGACGCCCTGGTTGGTGGAGAGGACGAGCAGTCCGAAGTCCTGCGCGGGCAGGAAGCGCGCCTCGTACCGCTCGAGCGCGTCGTGCGCGACGGCGACGCGGGGCTTGATCACCCCGCAGGAGTTGATCCGGCGGGAGAGCGTGACGTCGTACTTGCCGCCGCGGCCGGTCGGCACGAACGTGAACTCCTCGATGTACTTGTGCTCGCGGAAGATGCGGAGCACCTCGGCGATCAGCTTCGAGGTCGGGGCGAGCTCGACGTGGGTCTTGCCGTCCAGGTCGGCGTGGCGGAGCGTGACCAGCGCGTCGTTGAGAAGATCCTGCTGCATCGTCGACCCTCCTACTGGTACTTCCGGAACCCCAGGTCCATCGCGACCTCGCGGAAGCACTGGCGGCAGAGGTGGAGCCCGTAGCGCCGGACGATGCCGCGCTTGCGGTCGCAGCGCAGGCAGCCTTCCTTGCGCCCGAACAGCTTCTTCGGCTTGCTCATCGGCGCCTCCTCACTCCAGGATGGTGACGGCGAACTCGCGGGTGAGGAACCCCCGCGTCTCGTCGCGGGAGCTGCGCAGCGACTTCGGGATCGGCCGGGACTGGAGGCGGCGCTGCCGGACGCGGAAGCCGGCCCGACCGAGCTCGACCGCGATGTCCATCCCGTGGATGCCGATCTGCGGGTCGTACTTCATGCCGGTGAAATCGGTGTAGTCGGCGATCCCGAACGAGAAGTTCCCGTTCCGGTCGATCGAGTCGACGTCGAGCTGCCGGTCCCGCGCCTCGAAGGCCCGGGCGAGGAAGTCGTGGGCGACCTCGCCGCGCAGCGTCACCTTCGCGCCGATCTCCTGGCCCTTGCGGATGCCGAAATCGCGGTTGGTGGAGTGCGACCGGGTGGCGACCGGCTTCTGGTGGGTCACCATCGTCAGCACGCGCTCCGCCTTCGTGCGCGCTTCGCCGGACTCGCCGACCCCCGCGTTGACGACGACCTTGATGAGCCGGATCCCGCGGTGCGGGTTCCCGGGCGGAGGGCTCGCGGCGGCGGCGGGCGCGGTCGCGGGCGGGGCGCTCATCGGTCGACGCCCTCCCCGATCGTGACGAGCGGCGCCTTCTCGCCGACGACGTAGACGTACTCCTTGACGGTGGAGAATCCCTCCTTGAAGTGCACGAGGTTCGGCTGCGAGGAGTTGCGGACCTCGACCCGTTCGACGCGCGCGAGCTGGCCCACGTGCGAGCCGCCGGCGACGTAGGCGAGGGCGCCCGCGGCGAGCGGGAGATGCTCGACGACCTTCTGGCTCGGCAGCTCGATCGCGACCGAGTCGCCGACCCGGTAGGGGGTCGCGCGGTCGACGAGGAGGTTGCGCCCGTCGTGGAGCGTGACCTCGATGCGCCCGGCGCGCACGGCGTGCTTGAAGCGGACCCGGCCGATCTTGCGCGTCGCCTCGGTCGCCGGGATCGGCACGAGGCCGAGCTTGCCGCGCCGGTCCTTCACCATCCGGAAGTGGGCGTCCAGCGGCGCCGCGAAGGAGACCGTGTCCATGAGCCCGACGCCGCGGTCCAGGTCCTTCGCGACCTTGCCGTCGACCCGCACGGCCCCGGTGCGGACGAGCTGGCTCGCCTCCCGGGCGCTCGCCACGAGGTGGCGGAGGTCGCGCAGCACGAGCAACAGCGGCACGGAGTCGTCCTGCGGGTGCGGCCCGGGACCGGGACGCTTCACCCACTTCGTCCCCTTGCGGGGGATCGTCCAGGCGCGCGGGGCCGCGCGCCGCTTGAGACGGAACGTCATGCGTCCCCGTCCTCCTCCGCGGGGGCGGCCGCCTCGGGCTCCTCCGCGGCGGGCGGGGGCGCCGCCCCGGAGAGCGCCGCCGGGGCCGGCGCCGCGGCCTCGGGCTCTTCCGGGGTCTCGCCGCGCTCCTCGGCCGTGACGTCCTCGTCCGCGACGCGCAGCGCGCGCCGGCGCCAGGCGTCGGCGAGGTTGAGACGCGTGATCACGAGGTGGTTCGTCTTGAGCGGGAGCGGCTTCAGCTTCTCCTCCCCGCTCTTCAGCGTCACGTTGTCGAGCACGAGCGCGAAGTCCCGGCGGACGACGCGCGCGACCCGCTCCTCCCGGCCCTCGTAGCTGCCGGAGAGCACGCGCACCGTGTCGCCCTTCCGGACCGGCACCGAGCGTCGGTGGAACCGGCGCCTCAGCTCCCGCGAGAGCGGGACCGCCATCTGGAGACGGCGGCGGAACGGCCGGGCGGTGAAGTGGGCCTTGCGCTGGCGGCGGGGAGAGTGCGGAGAGCCCGACACGATCCGTCCCCCTCCCTACAGGATGATCGACGACGCGGCGGCGATCCGGGGCCACCGCTCGGCGGCCTCCTTCGCGACCGGGCCCTTGATCTGCGACCCCTTGATCTCGCCGGTCTCCGTGGTGATCACCGCGGCGTTGTCCTCGAACTGGAGCCGGGTCCCGTCGGCCCGGCGGAGCGGCACCCGCGACCGGACGACGACGGCGTGGAGCACCTGACGGCGCATCTCGGGGGTGCCCTTCTTCACGGAGACGATCACGAGGTCGGCGATGCCCGCCCGCGGGTACCGACGGTGCGTCCCGTGCCAGTTGCGGACGGCGATGATCTCGACGATCTTCGCCCCGGTGTTGTCGACGCAGTCGAGACGGGCCCCCTTCGGGAGCCCGCGGCTGCGACGGCCCGCGAGGCCCTTCATGCCTCCTCCGCGGCCGGCGCGGGGGCGCCGACGGGCGCTTCGGGCTCCTCGCCCTTCACGCGCCGGGCCGCCTCGCCGAGGTCCTCGACGATGCAGAACTTGACGAGCTTCGAGAGCGGGCGGGTCTCGGCGATCCGGACCCGATGGCCGACCGGCACGTTGAGGCACGGCGGGTGGTGGGCGAGGTAGCGGCGTCGCCGCTTCTCGTACCGCTCGAACTTGGGGACGAAGTGGAGGAGCGTCCGCTCGACGACGGCGGTGCGCTGCATCGAAACCGAGACGACCGTGCCCTCGATCACCTGGCCCCGGACGGGGAGCCGCCCGTGGAACGGGCAGTGCCGGTCCGTGCACCGGGCCTTCGGCGCGCGCACGTCCAACCCGATGTCGTGGGCCCGTCGGCGGACGGGCGCCGTGCGCTGAGGACTCATCGCAACCTCCGAGGGCCGCCCGTGAGCAGCCGCTTGGTGCGGTCCTCGGGACGCACGCGAAGGGCGTCGCCTCTTAACGGTAACTCTCCCGCCGGGAGCTCGATCGTGCCGACGAGGCCCGCCTTCGGGACGCGCAGCGGGCGGGCGCGGCCCGGGACCCGGACGACGAACGTCGAGAGGCTCTCGTCCACGAGCGTGCCCCGGAGCGGAGTGCGGACGCCCGGAGCGGCCGCGATCTCGACCGGAGCGCCCAGGAGCTCGCCGGCCAGCGCTTCACGCTCGATGCGCGACAATGACGACGCCGGCCCTGCTCTCCGCCCCATCGGTCCACCTCGAAGCCCCCTACGGTCGGCCGGCCTCCGGGACGGTCGCGGTCCGTTCGTTGAGCACCGTCAGCGCGCGCGCGACGTTCGTGCGCAGCGCCCGCATGCGGCCCGGGCTCGGGGGCGCCCCGCCCATCGCGGCGACGCCGCGCTCGCGGAGCAGGTCGTTCTCGGCGTCCGCGACGCGGCGGCGGAGCTCGTCGTCCGTGAGGGCGCGCAGGTCCTTCATCCGGAGCAGCGTCATGGGCTCGGCACCACCTCGGGCCCCGGGGCGGCCGCCACGGCCTCTTCGACGGGCGGGAGCTCGACCGGCACCGGCTTCGGCTGGGCCTCGACGCCCTTCACGACGATCTCGTCGGGCAGCTTCGCCGCGGGACGCATGATCCAGACGTTGACGCCGATGACGCCCGGTTTCAACCGGGCCTGGTAGAACCCCTTGTCGATCCAGAGGTGCACGGCCTCGCCGCAGTACTTGATCGTGCCGGCCTTGAACCGCTCGGTCCGGTGCCGCTCGCCGGTGAGCTTCCCGGAGAGGATCACCTGGCAGCCGCGCGCCCCGGCCTCCATGATGCGCCGGACGGTCGAGTGGCCGGCCCGGCGGAAGTGCCAGCCGCGCTCCAGCGTCGACGCGAGCTTCTCGCTCATCAGCTGGGCGTTGAGGCTCGGCTGCCGCTCCTCCTGCACCTCGATCTGCGGGTTGTCGAGCTGGAACCGGGCCTGGATGTCCTCGGTGAGCCGCTTGATGAGCTCGCCGCGGTGGCCGATCAGGATCCCCGGCCGCTCGCAGATCAGCGTGACGCGGGTGCCCATCGGCGTCCGCGTGATGTCGAGGCCCCCGAAGCCGGCGCGGGCGCTCTCCTGGACGAGGTAGTCCTTGAGGAGGACCCGGCGCATCGCCTCCTGGATGACCTTCTGCTCGGCGCTCATGCGGCGGCCTCCTTCTGCTCGACGAGCACGATCTCCACGTTCGTGGTCTGCTCGTTCCACGGGGTGGCGCGTCCGTGCGCCCGCGGCATGGTCGCCTTGCGGAGCCGGCCGCGGGCGCTCGCCGCGACCCGGACGACGAGGAGGTCGGCATCGAGCCCCTCGTACTCCGCGTTCTCGCGGGCGTTCTCGAGGACCTTCAGCACCTCGCTCGCCACCTTGCGGGGGTACCGGCCGGGGCCGATCCCCTTCTTGTGGGCGACCTCCTGGTTGAACCGGCGGAACGGCACCGCGCGCTCCAGGGCGACGACCTCCTCGAGGAACGTGCGGGCGCGCGCGACCGGGAGCCCCCGGATCGCGTTCAGGACCTCGTAGGTCTTCTTGGGGGACATCGGGATCTCGACGCCGCGGGCGCGGGCCGCGGTGACCCCGGGTTTCGGGTGGTAGGTGTAGCCGCGCATCGTCTCCCCGTTCCCCTACTTGAGCGGCATGAACTTCGACGAGCGCGTCGCCCCGACACCGGGGCCCGAGTGCTTCTCGAAGCGACGGGTGAGCGCGAACTCCCCGTAGTAGTGGCCGATCATCTCCGGCCGGATCTCGATCTCCTTGAACTCCTTCCCCGTGTGGATCGCGACGCGGCGCCCGATGTGCTCCGGCAGGACGATCGCGTCCCGGCAGTGCGTGCGGACCACCTTCTCGACCGGGGTCGCGCGCATCCGCTCGAGGAAGTGGGTCGTCTCCGCGTTGAAGCCCCGGCGCAGCGAGCGGCGGACCCGCGCGTTCGCGACCTTGGCGAACTGCTCGAGGCTCATCGCCTTCAGCTGCTCGACCGTCTGGCCCCGGAACGTGAACTCCCGCTTGCGGCGCGCCTCCACCTTGCGCGTCTTGCGTCCCTTCGCCGGCATCGCTAGACCCTCGCCTTGCGGTCGCGGCGCCGCTTCTTGCTGGTGGACCGGGAGAACCGACCGACCTTCGCACCCGGCCAGGTGCCCTTCGAGACGGTCGAGGGCCGGCCGACGTGCTGGTGCGCCCCGCCGCCGAACGGATGGTTGACGGGGTTCATCGCGACCCCGCGCACCTTGAACGGCGCCCGGGCCACGGAGCGGGCGCCCCAGACCTTCTTGCCGGCCTTGATGACGGGGCGTTCGCGTCGGCCGCCCCCGCCCACCGCACCGACCTGGGCGCGGCAGTTCTCGAGGAACTGCTTGAAATGGCCGCTCGGCAGCTGCACGGTGACCACGCCGGCGGCGTGGGCCGTCACGAGCGCGCTCGTGCCGGCGGTCCGGACGAGCCGCCCTCCGTCGAACGGCTTCACCTCGAGGTTCGAGACCAGCGTCCCGTCGGGGATGCGGCCGAGGGGCAGGACCGCGCCGCGGTCGACGGGGCCGTCCTGGAACGAGACCGTGTCGCCCGTGGCGAGCCCGGCCGAGGCGAGGATGCGCAGGCGCTGGCCGTCGGGCAGTCGGACCTCGGCGACCGGCGCGGTGCGTCCGGGCGACGGCACGATCGCCTCGACGGTGCCCCGGGCGGAGAGCTGCGGCGAAGGGTGAACGATGGCGCCGTGGTGGCGGTGGCTCGGCGACCGGTACCGCCCCGTCCCGCTGCCGCGCCGCCGGGAGATGATGCGTTTGCCCATCAGAACACCCCGGCCCGGCTGCCGATGTCCTCGGCGGAGAACTCCTTCGCGAAGCGGACGGTGGCGATCTTCCCGAGCCGCACGATCTTGGTGGTGATCTTCGCCACCTTGCACTGGTAGGTCTCTTCGACCGCCCGCTTGATCTCGGCGCGGTTCGCCCGTCGGTCGACGACGAACTCGAGCTTGTTGAGCCGCTCCATCTCGTCCATCGACTTCTCCGTGACGTAGGCGTGCAGGATGATCCGGTGCTGGAGCTCGGTCATGCCGTCGCGCCTCCGAGCCGGACGCGGAGCGACTCGAGGGCTCCGTGCGAGTAGAGCGTGAGGCGGCCGGCGGCCCCGCCGGGCGCCAGGTCCTCCGTGGCGAGCCGCTGGGCGGGGACGACCTCCACCCCGGCCAGGTTGCGGAACCCGCGGGCCCGTTGGGGTCCGCTGGTGACGACGAGCAGGCTCCGCGGCGTCCGGCGCACCCGGCCGCGCCGGCGGGCGCGTCCCGAGGAGGTGAGATGGGTCCCGTCCTGGGCCCGCTCGACGTCCGCCCACAGCTTGAGGCGCACGAGGAGGGCCCGGGCCGCGGAGCTCGTGACGATCTCCTCGACGGGGTCCTCGAGCACGAGCGGCAGGTGGAGCCCGTGCGGCACGCGGTGGCCCCGGGCGCTCGCGAGCTTCGCGTCGCGCGTGGCGGCGAGCGCCGAGGCGAAGGCGAGCCGCCGCTCCTTGCGGTTGATCTTCTTCGCCCAGATCCGATCGACCCGCGGCGGGAACGCCGGCCGCCCGCCGACGGTGTTCGGCGACTGCGCGCCGCGCATCGAGTCCATGAGGCGCGGCGTGCGCGCGACCCCCTTCCCCTTCCCGGACCATTCGACCGAGTGGCGGACTCCCGCGGTCGGCGACGCGCCGTAGGGCTGGCGCCGGTGGCTCTGCGCGGCCACGACCGCGCGGGCGATCAGGTCCTCCCGGAGGGGGGCGTCGAACGCCGCGGGCAGCGAGATCGCCGCCCCCGGCTTTCCCTCGAGGGAGACGACGTGCACGCGGTGGTGCACGGCCTTCGTCTCGGCGGCGGCGAGCGGTGCGGCGGGCGCGGGATCCGGCGGCATCAGGCGCCCTGCTTCGATCGCGTGCTGAAGTAGCGGAGATCGACCTTCTCGACGCTCGTGACCCGGCTGCGCAGCGGCGCCCGGAAGCGGAGCAGCCGCTTCGCCGGACCGGGGAGCGAACCGTGGAGCACGATGCAGGAGCTCCGCACCTCCCCGTAGTGGGGGAATCCCCCCGCCGGGGTGATCGGGTCGGCGCGCGGGTCGCGCACGACCTTGAGGACCCGCATGTTGTACTGGGTCCGGCGGTGGTAGCCCTGCTGGCCGGCCTGCGGGATCCGGTAGGTGACGAAGCTCGGGTTGTGGGGGCCGAGCGTGCCGATCATGCGCCGGTGCTTCGAGTTCTTCCGCGGCTGGAGCTTCACGCCCCAGCGCTGGATGTGGCCCTGGAACCCGAACCCCTTGGTGACGCCGATCACGTCGACGAACTCGCCTTCCTTCGCGAGCTGGTCGGCGGGGATCTCCTGGCCGAGGAGCTGGAGGGCGAACGCCCGCCGCTCTTCGAACTTCTCGCCCGAGACGCGCACCTCGAACAGCTGCGGGGTCTTCGAC
>Ga0335072_10001499_pt1 | contig 37985 bp, 36 predicted proteins | sample Lox_Sample_21_FD_206725 | JGI IMG/M metagenome (GOLD analysis project Ga0335072, IMG submission 206725) | Soil microbial communities from Loxahatchee National Wildlife Refuge, Florida, United States - Lox_Sample_2.1 | ecosystem: Environmental > Terrestrial > Soil > Wetlands | place: USA... | reverse complement strand
AATATCTCTCTGGCGACAATATCATCCCCTCAAGAGACATCGTCGATCCCAGCTATCATATGAAGAGTTGGGAAGAGTATTGTAAAGAGGAGGATTGGTCAAGCATTTTGTAGTCTCAATAAACGCGGATGCCCAGACACACTTTGTATGCTCCAAAAGCCTGGCTTCTTCCAATTCCTGCTATTTGCGTACCATATTCCCCGAAAGCTGTATTCAGTGTGCCCAAAATCTGTGGCCAACCAATTGTGTTGGGTCCGACCCTTCCCTTCAGGCCACAATACGATGAGCAGCACAGCGACCTATTTGATATTTCCTACCACGACCATGCTTAGAGGACCTGCTCTTCTGTTTGCCTCAAAAGAAGCTCCGTTGAGCAGAAATGCGCCAACAGCATTGCAGATCACAAACAGGTTGAAGGTAGTGCCCGTAACACTGGAGTTGGGTGGTGAGATTTCGTGCTTGATGGCGCTGTATTCTCCAGCAACGTAGGCCGCTTGTCCATTTTGGAACGCAGCCCATAGCGATAGGTAGCGCAGAAGCTCTATGGCTGGAAGCAATGTGTTGCTATAGTTTGAAGGCTGCGAGAAAAGCGCCCGCAAGTATCAGGAGGACGCCGAGGGCTGACGTGGCAGAATTGTTGCCGCCGTTATACGTGGCTAGAGCGACACCCAAAAATAATCGGAACGATGGAGCAATATGTTTGGCGGCTATGTGGTATTCTGTGAGGATAGGGGACGAATGAGGAGGAGGACTGTGATAGCTAGACCGGTACCTCGAATGGTTCAGTGGATTGGGAGAGCGACAAGGCTGAGAGACAGATTGGATATGGCGGTGTTGAAGGTTTAGAGGGTTGAGAAACCTGCTAGTAGGAGGTGGTGGCGGAGGAGGAGGGAGAGGGATGGAAGTTTTGGAGGACGTATGGTGTCTAATGAAGTGAAAGATGCTGGCACCTGCAAAGCTGGCCGTTGTATGCAATGCGGTAAGCAAGTGTGGGAATGACACTGTCATTGTTAGCAGGCACTCGATACTCGTCACTCACTACTCGAAAAAGGTAACGGAGAGGACGCTAAAAGACTGACCTTGCTAAGAGGAACTTGTTAAAGACAGTGACAAAGACGTTGGGCAGGAAATAGCCGCCCAGAGCATTGGCGCTGAAAGACATGGTCATTGCCTTGGACGCAAAAGCGGAGGTCAGAACTGTACCCGCATGGATGCTGGGTTGGTTTGGAAGCCTAGATTAAGAGTATGAAGAGATTCGGATCAGTTCCTTAGAAATATCTTCCAACCACAAAACACACAAGCTGGTGAACACCGAGTCCTTGCCACAGTCCTGGTTGTCATCGCCCAGTGGGCTGCCACCGGTCGTTGCTCTATCAAAGTCGGTCAAAGGCGACTTGACTCAATCCCTTTGGAAGCAGAATTTGGCGAAACTCCAAATCAAGTAAATCCCATTGAATATACCAAATTTCGCTTCACATCGTCATTAGATCGATAAGCGCTCAAAGATGCGCAGCTAATGATCTTCTGGGTCCATTGAAATTACCACTTCAATTGATAGCTTCCTTCAATGGAACAAGGCACCAAGCTATGCCTCCGCCAGTAGATACCATGCATCAGATGGGAATGCGTTGATACTGTCTGCCTATTTTTCGTCGGGCGGCCCTTGTCCCTGATCCTTTTTCGCAGCATCAATCTTCACATTGTCCTCCTTTGGTTTTGTGTCTGGTTGAGTGACTGCTTTTGACTTTTCCAGCTCTCTCGGGGCTTCCCTCTTTGCTTCCTGAATAGCTTTCACACCCTCTGTCGTTGTCATCTCGATCTTCTTCTGGCTTTCCTTCGTCGCAATTCCGAGATTTGTTTGACTTTCGGTCTTTGGTTTTCCAAGTCTAGGCTCTTCTTTGCTGAGTTCAGACCTCTCTTTCTCGGATCTTCTCGCTAGGTCAGCCGCCTGCTTCGCTCCTGCAATCTTCGCTCTTTCCGTCAGCCTTTCGCTTCCGGCTAGCACGCCTTCCTTTTCTGCCTTCAGTGTCTCATCTTCATTCTTGATTTTCTCAAGCTTTAGTTTATCTGCTGTCATTATGGCCACTTTTGGCATCACAATGGCCTCGCCAATGATCGGAGAACCCAAGAAGACGTCTTGTGATGGAATGTAGATGGCTTTGACAGATACCCTGATTGTAGCTTTCGTGCCCCGGATGTCCACATGACCGGCGAGATAGCAGCCACCACGCGGACACTCCTTCCACTTTGCGACCTGTAAATTTGTGTGTTTCCGTTTGTACGCACTGACTGCCGCCTCCATGGCAGATTTTGGAGCTGGCGGTGGAAGCAAGACTTTAAGCAGCTCCGCAGCATCCTGAGAATCTACCAATGTTGAGGCACTCGAGATCGTAAAGGCCTTCTTTAGCTCAGCAAGTTCCGCCGCCGAGAAACCTCTGAACGCCTTCGATACGGTCTTGGGCTGCGGCTTCCTCGGCTCCTCGCCGAGTATTTTCGATACCCTCTCCACGACAGAGGCGTAGTAGTATTTGTAGAAAGCCTTCCCACCCGCCCAAAAAGCTTGTGCGAAAACTGTTGGGTGGAATATTCGGTAGAAGCGGCGGCCACGTTCGTCAGATAATTCCTGGCTGGTCCATTTGATACCACTAGCGGTGATAAGTAATCCTGGTCTTTCATATATGTTCGGAGGACTGAAGGGGAACACAAAGTCGATCTGGCCACTGTCGTAAGAAACCGTTCCATCAAAGCCCCACGCCCGTTCGACTTGGGGAGGCAACCCGTCAAGAACACCCGTCGCAATAGTCCGCCCAATTTCTGCTTTCAGCTTCTTTACTCTGTCTCGATCTTGCTCGAGCTTCAAGAACTCCTTCCACTCAGGATCTGTAGGCTTGTAATCTGGAGCCTTTTTTATTGTAGTCCATATTGGTATGGGAACCCAAACGGGAGTAAAGGTAATGGGCTTCCAATTTTCCGCTTTCGCCGTTTTAGAGAGCTCAGATGCTTCAGTATTCCTGCCCACTTCCTTATCAAGTTCCGCCTGTTTCTTCTTGAAATCTTCCCAGTCCTTCTCCAGCGCGTCAAGATGATCCCGCACCTCTTTCGGTACCAACAGCTCCGAGGCTTGAATACCAGTGAATATCAGCAATGGAGCGGTAAAGAAGAGTGTTGTCCGATATCTGCGGCACGTTAGGTGGGGACAGGGCTAAACTGGTGGAGCGTCGCACCTAGGCACTTTTGTAATTCGTGCTCGCTTCACAGTCACTGTGGTGTTGTGCGCTGGTATACGTAAAGACCGAGAGGTCCACCGAGGAAATCGAAACATCAGCGCCCATCAATGAAGCCTTACTCATAGTCACAGAAAAAATTGTCTGTAATGAGGGGGGTTGAAGGATGAGGGCGAGACAGCGGACATGACGCGGCTTGCTCAACAAGTCCTTTGCGAGGCGACCGACCTGGGCAGTTATGAGCGTGATAAAGGAGAGGTCAGATCATCATGAGATGCGACATCAGCAGAAAGGCTGTAACTGGACCCTTGGAGAATCTAATCGAGGGCGATCACGTGTGAGCTTTCGCCGCTCGCTAGCGCAAAGATAGCTGCCTTTCATCGATATCGCAGGCGCGGGCTGTCTCCAGTACCTAATTCTACTGGTGCATTGTCCATTGATTCAAGACGCTCCATAAGTGGAGCGCGAAGAAGCAGGATGAAGGCACTTCCAGTAATCCTGCTGCAATGTCTGACGGTATTGACAAGCGCTACCGTGCAGGGAGCATACATGTACACGCATGACGTCCGACAGAGATCCTCTTCGCATCCACACACTATATCTCCTGAAACGACCTATTCGATATGGACCAGACGACTAGGGCTTTCGGAGAGGCGACGGCTGTCATCTGTCGAAGCTTCTGTACTTGAAGAAATCGACGTGTTCGGAGGTTACCAGCCCATACTCTTCGGGAGTGTTCAGGAACGAACGCCGCCATCTCGGCTCTCGATCATTGTAGAAGGCTTCGATGATGGTGAGCGATCAACTTGGAATGCCTTCACATATTACTGGCTAACAAAGGAGTGGAAGATGTGACGGGACTAGAGCACTACCCACACCTCACCGTGGCTGAACCTTCGCAAGAGCTGACACGTGAACTGAAGACGACGTCCTTGAACGCAGATGGAAGTTCATATCGCATTTTCAATTGGACCTTTGCTACGAAAGACAAGCTCAATGGTTTCTTAGAGCTAAAGTTCGAAGTAAGGACCTACAAATACGTTGACGAAACCAGGTGCAGTAGCTGATCTGTTGCAAGGAAACTCACGGGGCACGTTTGGAACAACTGGAATCCCTTTTCTGGATAAGGGACACTGGGAAAGAGGACTTGCCACGTCTCCTATCAATGTTGGAACTTGATCGACTTTCGTACCTGGCTGGTGGGTACAAGATTGATATTGCCTCTTTGCACCTTGATTACACAGAGGTAGGTTGTAGGATGTTCTTTTATCTTTGAAGCGGCTGATCAGACATAGATGACGGACACCCCTCCTCACAAGAAGTCAGCAATGATTCGCGAACTTGTTTCCTACCTCAACCCACGTCTAGCCAGCTTCGCAACTTCAGGCTCTCAAGAGTCAACCATCATTCTCCTTCCCACAGCAGCAAGATCACCAAGACCACTTTCAAAGCACACGTACTTTGCTCGTCAAGTATCAGAAGAGGAAGAAGAGACTCTTTCAGTTCCGTCGTCTTCTCAATTATCAACAACGCAATCCAACTCATCCCCACCCAAACTTGCCCCAGGAACATTTCTGCCAACTTGCTTCAGCAGCGAACCTCCATGTACAAACGCTACAAACAACTGTTCAGGACACGGCTCCTGCGAGGAGAAGTACGCTGGCTGCTATGCTTGTCGATGTTCGCGTACCATCGTGCGTTACAATGATGACGGGACTACGAAGACTGTGCAGTGGGGCGGGACTGCGTGCGAGAAGAAGGACATCAGCACTGAGTTCTGGCTCTTTGCAAGCTTTGGCATCGCAATGACGGCGTTAGTTGCCGGCACTGTCGCCTTACTGTACAGTATGGGGTCGGAGGAGCTACCGAGCGTCATTGGCGCAGGTGTCGCCGGGCCTAGGACCACCAAATAAAATTATTTCCGTCTTGCAGCAGATGCAAGAGTATGTGCAGGCCGTGGAAATGGTGTTGTTTAGGCAGAATAGTGTATGCATATCGCGATTCTGGTACATCTTTGCTACAGCTGTGATAGAGGCCCATGCCCCATAACTGCCAGTGCGCCGCTTCGCCAACTCGGAACACCACTTCTATGACTCTGCCACACAGTTAGGCCGAAGAAGACTATGGCTAATAGGACCATGATCAGAGGAAGGAGGAGCCACAGCCTTTCGACGTAGACGTAGACTTCGATAATTTCGGCGGCACCTCCCAACCCGCTGGTGGGAGACCCGCACGCATGGCGTTTGTGAGTGAACCTGCGATGTTAGCAATCGTTCCAGTTACGTTATCGAGACCGTTGTAATAGAAGGCTTGCGCAATGTTGGTGGTGAAATCCATAGCGCCAATAACAGAAATGCCACCTACTCCGCCAAGAGTACTGAGCAGACAGTCTTGAAGCGTGCCTAATGCTGTATTCTTCACGGAGAACGTCGGACTCCAATCGCCGATGGTTGTGAGATGCGTAGGCGGTACTTCGAAAGTAAACAGTTCATCCAACCAAGTTGTGTTACTTTCCCAGCTGGGTTTGTCATAGACGTCCACAACGGTCTCATTGGAGAAGCCAAGGTTCTCGCCAGGCTCGTAAGACGTAGCACAGAAAATTAAGACGCAATCCCAGACCGTTTGCTCCCCCGCAACCTCAAAGAGTGCCTCCAGTTATAACGGATATGTTCAATATTGTTCCCAATTGACTGATAAGCGTCGAGGGCGCTTGAGCTAGGAGGAAAGGAAGCCGAAATGTTGATGTATGTAACCGCACTGAGCAAGCTGAGCAAGCTGAGCAAGCTGAGACCACCGGGAAGGCTATAAATGTATGTGGCCAAGTGTCGCGCCGTTAGCATCCAAGGCGGGATTGTAGTAATACCTTAGTAAAGAAGTAATATTATGATAGTGTGAACAAATCGCCAGTGACGCATATGAGTTGAACGTACAGTTCCCAGTAGGGCACTTTTGCTGTGATTGAGGACCCTGATTGCGTCAGATTTGTGCAAAGACCCCGTCATACATTGCAGCCATTATGGATTTACTGCTGAATGCGGCACCGTCGGGTGCGCTTTCGTACTGCGAGAAAGATTGAGTGTATGGTATGGTTGCGATGATATTGCTTTGTGGCAGCGGCTGGTATGGACAACTCACTGACCGTTGCACAAACGCATCAGATGCTAGAGTAAGCAGAGTCACCAGGCTACCGATTGAAGCTGCGTGCCAGAACTTAAGGAGTCGCAGTGTACTCCATGGACCGCGCCATGCCATATCGAAGAACTGGAAGTCATGGAGTGGCTTCCAGCGCTCTCAACACGCCGGCCGAAAAGCCTGGCCTGGTCGGCCTGTGTGGCGTACACCTAGGCCAAACGTAGTATAGATGTTGCAATAAGTGGTATAGATCGGGGCCGCCGCCTCCTCCTTAATGTAATTCTTCCCCCCAGCTTTGCCTGCGCCGCAAAAAGTCGTGTTTTCAGAGCAAAATGGCGGCGCTATTCAATTCGATGGATTGGGTCGATGAGGAGAACGATCTGAGCACTGTGATAGGCCCTGATCGGAACGCCCTCGGTGACGACCTTATCGAGGCTCTGGAATGCTTGAAAGCGTGGTGGGACAATGGGCTGGTTCTACGCCACTGAAGAAGGCGAAATGTACAATAGTTGTCTACTCTATAGACGAATTCATCTCATCTCAGCTTCCTGGACGTCCGCATTCCCAATTAGGGAAGGTGCTATACTCTTAGCGCAGGCCTGGTACGCCGGCCAGGCCGGCCAGGCCATGACCCTACGGCCGGCGTGGCCGGCGTGTTGAGAGCGCTGGTGGCTTCCTCTGACGACTGTACCAGAGCCACTTGAGCTGGCCGAGACTTGTGCATACTGGCACCAGCATGAATCCCTTCATGACGGTTGCGAGTGTTGATAAGACCGTATTGAGCTTGATAGAATGAGGTCAGGTATGGAGGGGTTGTCTGTCGTAGAGGCCGACCGTGATGCCGATACAAGCCAGCGCAAGTAATCGCGATAGCCATTGCGAGGCATTCAAGCGCCCACAAATCGGCGAAGAACCATTGAACCCATACATCGTGTGTCTTCGGTGTGCTGGTAGGATCATCATCTGAGTTTCCAGACACAAGGGTGGCTTTCTCGGGTGGAAGGGATCGAGTGGAACTGGTTGAGGACGACATCTCGGATATGGTTGGGAGCTAGAACTCCGAACTCTGCTGCCAAAAATTCAGTTGAAGATGGGGTGAAAGGGACTCCTTGCCGGCTAGATTGTAATTGTAACCCTCTGCATGATGCAAGCATTGTGGGTCTTTGGGATTTTGCGACGTTTCATTTTGGGGGGGTATGCGAAGACCAAGACTTCATTTAAATTTTCGACGAGGACATCCACGATCTCGTTATGGTTTGTTGGAATCTTAAGATGTGTACAGATAACGTGTAATCCTTAGAATTGGAAGACGGCATTCTAGTTTAATCCACACTGGTGCATCTTGAACCGGGTCCCGGCCACGTGGGGCGATGTAGATCGAGATGATGGATATAGAACCGTGATGAACTACCCTAATTCCTTCTAAGCTAAGGTACAGCGAGGGAGGATCGACAGGGACGCTCGTAAGGTCATCAAGGAGAGATAGAAGAGCGGGTACAGAGTCTACCACTATTATATCAGCTTGGGGTGATACAATTGGCATAATGATTAGGACAAGGAGGGAGGCCGCTAAACGAGGCTGTGGTGGTGATGGCGCCGGAGCTGTGGGCCATTTTCATCCAACGTCGTGATACACAACCGATCTTCTTCGTGCACTAAAGATCTGAGACCACACCTCAACAAGGTGATTCCATGAAATATTCTCAGGAACCGTCCCAGCCTTCCCAGGAAATACGGTGCATTCGCATCGCCTCAACAGCGAAGCGCAGAAAGGGTATTGCCAACACCATGCAACTCCGACAACTCGGTAGACGCCAATGACTAGTATAATATGCGACCGCCGACTTTCACGGTCATTCCAGTGCTGCGCGAAATCCACGCCAACTGCCAACCAGCGAGCGGGCACAGCTAACAGTTCTACGTCGACAGCCTTGTGCTTGTGTGATTACCCGCCATCAAAATGAATGAGCGCATCGCTCACTAGGCCAACCATTTCGAGGGCCATTCGAGGAGCAACGGTGGGCCCCTTCTGCTTGGCACTGTTATCAATTCCAGCGGCATCATCAGCATTGGTAGGTATTCTGGCACTCTGACACCTTTTCTTATTTGGCGCTGACCATTGCGACTTCCAGGTCCTAGTGACAATCCGACACAACGCCTCGAAGAATTATACCGGACCGATCCTCGTTATAAAGAGCGAATTGAACAAGATTGCCTACGTTCTCTTTGCTTCCCTGGCATTGATGCTCGTCGGAACGACATCGATCAGGCTCATCGAGATACGTGCGACTGGCTATTCGAAACGGCACAATTCCAGCAATGGCAGGATCGGAAAGACCTTCCCGGCCACAACGGAGTACTTTGGATTAAAGGCAAACCAGGAGCTGGGAAGTCGACATTAATGAAACACATCTTGGTTTACTGCCAAAAGACCTTCAAAGACCACGTTATTGGGGCATACTTCTTCAACGCTCGAGGGAGCAACCTTGAGAAGACTTTTCTAGGCATGTTACACTCGCTGATATATCAGCTGCTCGAACAAGATCTTCTGCGTGAACTCTTCATTCCCATGTATCTCGACAAGCTGAAAAAGCATCAGAAATGGGAATGGAATGAAGGAGAACTCAAAAACTTTCTGCTCTCTGAGTCGAAGAAGTGCCAACAAAAACCAGTGGTCCTCCTCGTCGACGCCTTAGATGAGTGCGGTGCGGCAGATGTGCGAAGGGTTGTATCGTTCCTCGAATCACTGAGCATCAATGCTGTCGATGCTAAGGCCCGTCTTAATATCTGTCTCTCCAGCCGCCATTACCCGAACGTCAGTATGGGAAAGAACCTTGAGCTGATTGTGGAGGATAGAAAAGAGCATGACGAAGATATTGCCAGATACATCCAGCACAAACTGAAAGGAAAGGACAAGGAGATCGAAGAAGAGGTTCGCCGCAAGGCGTCAGGTATCTTTATGTGGGTCATACTTGTCGTCGAAATGCTTAATCAAGCATTCGATGAAGGCAAGATTAGAGCAATACGGGAGAAGCTCCGCGAGGTGCCAAGTGACCTTGAAGAGATGTTTCGGACTCTTCTAGACAAAGACAATCAAGACAAGGAACTGACTATACTCATGCTACGATGGGTTTTGTTCGCAATAAGGCCATTAAAGCCGGAAGAGTTGTATTTCGCTGTATTGGCCGGAACAAAGACACAAGGATTAGAAGCTTGGGATCAATCAAAAGATACTAGTGAGGTTATCCAGCGATTTATCACCAGCTCCTCAAAGGGTCTTATAGAGGTACGCAAGGGATATACAGAGACTGTGCAGTTCATCCACCAGTCTGTCAATGATTTCCTCCTACGAAATAAGAGGCTTCAGACACTAGATCCTGCGCCCGACTCGAACCCCATTTACACTAGTCATGACAAATTAAGAGCTTGCTGCATGTCGTATATTATGGTAGGGGAGCTGAACCCTTCAGCAAAAGACAAGTCGGAGGAGGAACTGAATGACAACTATCCGTTCTTAAACTATGCTTCGACTTACCTTCTCCACCACGCTGAAAAGGCACAAGCTGGGTGCATTTCGCAGGAAGCTCTTTTACAGTGGCTACAACGGCCGAACGAGGGATTTGAGCTACTGAAGAGCTTTCGCAATACCTTTGAAGAAGACTATAAGTTCAGATATAGTACAGATGTAGAGCTACTCTACGCCTTGTCACTTCATGGGTATTATGAACTTGCCAGAATTGTGCTACTTGAGAAGGGCGCCGACGTTAACGCTCAGGGTGGACTTTACGGCAATGCCCTGCAGGCGGCTTCAGCACAGGGAGAAGGGAAGACCGTAGAGATGCTGCTCGAGATGGGTGCCGACGTTAACGCTCAAGGCGGACTTTACGGGAATGCACTGCAGGCGGCTTCAACACAAGGAGAAGAGGAGATCGTAGCGATGCTGCTCGAGAAGGGCGACGTTAACGTTCAAAGCAGATTCTTGGGTAGCGTGCTACAGGCGCCTCTAGCTAAAGAAGAGAGAAGGTTGTTGGCCGCTTTGAGATGGGCCGCTTTGATATGGGCCGCTTTGATATGGGCTGCTTTGAGATGGGCTGCTTCGATATGGGCTGCTTCGATATGGGCCAACCAATGCTCAGATGGAGCTCACAATGGGCTGCAGGAGGAGACCGAAGTCAACTCTGAGGCCCGTGTCTACGGCATCGCGCTAGAATTGGCAGCAAGAAAAGGAAAAGAGAAGATCGTGACGATGCTGCTCGAGAAGGGCGCCGACGTTAACGCTCAAGGTGGACCCTTGGGTAACGCGCTACAGGCGGCTTCAGCAAAAGGAAAAGAGGATATCGTGAGGATGCTGCTCGAGAAGGGCGCCGACGTTAACGCTCAAGGTGGACCTTACGGTAACGCGCTACAGGCGGCTTCATCAGAAGGAGAAGAGAAGATCGTGACGATACTACTCGAGAAGGGCGCTGACGTTAACGCTCAAGGCGGACTTTACGGTAACGCGCTACAGGCGGCTTCATCAGAAGGAAAAGAGAAAATAGTGACAATACTACTCGAGAAGGGCGCCGACGTTAACGCTCAAGGCGGACCCTGGGGTAACGCGCTACACGTGGCTTCAGTACAAGGAAAAGAGAAGATCGTGGTGATGCTGCTCGAGAAGGGAGCCGACGTTAACGCTCAAGGCGGATTCTGGGGTAACGCGCTACACGCGGCTTCAGCGCAAGGAGAAGAGGAGATCGTGGCGATGCTGCTCGAGAAGGGCGCCGACGTTAACATTCAAGGCGGACCCTGGGGCAGCGCGCTACAGACGGCTATAGTGGAAGGAGAAGAGAAGATCGCGGCGATACTGCTCGAGAAGGGCGCCGACGTTAACGTTCAAGGCGGACCCTGGGGTAACGCGCTACAGGCAGCTTCAGCACAAGGAAAAATGGAGTTCGTGGCGATGCTGCTCGAGAATGGTGCCGACGTTAACGCTCAAGGTGGACCCTATGGCAACGCGCTACAGGCGGCTTCATCAGAAGGTGAAGAGGTGATTGTGGCGATGCTGCTCGAGAATGGTGCCGACGTTAACGCTCAAGGCGGATTCTGGGGCAATGCGCTGCTGCTGGCTGCAGCAGAAGGAAAAGAAGAGCTTGTGAAGATGCTGCTTGAGAGAAGGGCCGACATTAACGACCAGGGCGAAGTCCAAGGTATCTCGTTGCCGGCGGCTTTGGCTGAAGAGTACGAGGAGATTTTAACGCTATTACTGAAGAAACGGGCAAACATCAATACTTTGAGGCTGCTTCTTTGGAAATGATTTAAACCAATGGCGCTTGAACTCCAAAGCCATGAGCTTGTGGCTATACCGACATACGAGCTGCGAGTCTTTTTTTGATGTAGTGGAGACGAACGAATTCATCCTCGAGAATTGCCCGACTAGGACTTAGAGACAATGCGGATATCGAGCCATTCTGCAAAGAGTCCATAACCCATAGTCTCACATCTCAGGACGAGTGCTGGAGGGGTAAAGAAGGTGCTGGGGAAAGAGCATTCCCTTTACGCTAACAAGCGTCGACAACCTGGCATCAGCGCTGCGGTACCAGGACAAATACGAGCAAGTAGAGGAGATGAACTGACGAACGCTGGAGGGGACGGAGAAGCTGTTGGGGAAAGAGCATGCCGACACGCTGATGAAGGCCTGCTGCCTTGCATACCTTGTCATTTTTCAAGACTGGTTGCTTTTTCCTGTAAGACTTGTCGCTTTTCCTCCAAGAACTGGTTGCGAATCTTCGCCGCCGGGAAGTGCTAGTAGAAGAGCCTGGAACGGAACACTCCTGGAAGGAAGCTCTTGGACGGGAAATACTAATAGCAAAGTCCTGGGCGGGAAATGCTAGGAGAAAAGTCCCGAGTTAAGTTAGCGCACGCCAAAATATGCTGGACCGCACGCCAGGCCATCTGTGCCCTTTCCACTAGGTCTGCAGCCAACCACAGCGACCATACAGCCACAGATCATCCCCAAACACCTCCCTCAATATCGTCCAACGCCTCTGGCAGCCACAGCATCATGTCCAGCTGTTTCGCCCTGCCCAGCCCCACAATTTTTGGCTTGTCAAACGCCTCATACAAACTCGACGTACTAAACGGATACTTCTCATACAGCTCCCTCCTCACCACAAAGAGATGCATAATCGGAAAGATCCCATACTGCTTGTAATACTAATACTTCTTCTTCGTCGCCTTGAAATCCGGAAACAACATCTTAACATGCGACGATTTCCCAAAACTTGCCGGCAGATCTACCCTGATCGTCGTATCGATCTCCCCATCAGCAAGCAGGTCACTACTCGGCCTCTCCGACGTCTGTATTCTACGTGATCTTCACTGGCTTCAGAGGCGGCAATACCGTCGGCTTCCCATGGGGTCACAGGATACTCGGCCGCACCTTCTACCCACTCAATGCCCCCAGATCCACGCCCTCCTGATTCAGTAGCTACATCGCGGCCGTCATCGTTTACGGCTGCACGCCAACTTCTTTCCCTTTCGGATCCGTCGGCTCCTTCACCGTCCGATCATTAACAGCAATGGATCCCCGCCGAAACGCCCGTGACGGGAAGACCGACAGCACGATGAACTGTCTTTTGCTAGTGGCACAGCGGCAGATGTACTCCGAAGCAGAGAGCTCGAAGGCGTCGAACTCGCGCCTGCCGACCACGCGGTCGAAGACGTCCCGAGAAGGTGGTGAACAGCCAGGAAAGTTGAAGTCGATGCCTTCGAGCTTGACCTCGCCGGTGCACAGGGCGTTCATGCGGCCCGTAGAGCCCACAGGCGAAGGCCAACATGACGGTTTGGATGAAATATGTTGGCACGGATTCAGAATATTTACCTGACTTTGAGACTGCAAATCGCTATGAGCCTTTGAGACTTTAACGATGATTATGCCGCACGAACTCGGTTATGAGGTTTCTCGAAATAAAATCCAACGAGCTTATTCCAAGTCGACCACTCATCCCACATGTCCATATATGATTGACATCATCCACGAGCATCAGGTTGCAACTGTCTTCCCCCAATAAGGTTATGTGCCAACAGATGTCCTACACCGGAGAGTTGCCAGCTGACTTGGAGATGAATAGAAGGGGAGCTAGGAAAATTAGGGTCAATGGAATTCATTGCTCAGTACGTGCCAAATACTCTGAACTATCACCCACTTGGCATGGCTTGTTCTCGTTTCTCGTTGGCTAGCCTGGCTCAGTGAGAACGTGGTATCTATTTCTGGGTATCGCTCATTTCCGAAATTCCACGGCCGTATGTTTCCCTTTGAGAGGCATAGATAAGTGAATAGTGAAGCCCGAATCAACCCACGTTTGTCCACATCGATAAGGACATTCTCCTCGACATCTCAAACCCGTCCCACCATTCCGTATCCCGAACTTAGTTACAACTTGAACTTTGCAAGATATTCCGTCGCAGCAGCAATGGCTTCATCCACCTTCCCAGTCTCAGTTCCATTCCCTACTGCCATAGGAGCCTTGCCGCCTGCCTTCCCACCTACAACGTACGAGACCGACGCGGCCCATTCAGAAGCAGATGCTCCAGCGCTGCTGGCGGTCTGCATAACATTTAGCTTGTAAAGGGCAGGAAGAAGCGTGTGAACTTACTGGACTGACGTAACATCCGTGAACCACTCTGCCGTCGGTTCCAGCATCTTCACCATCTGCGGCAAGGACATAGACGCTCTTCTCCTTCATCTTGCTTTGAATGTGTTTAATCACATCCGCCACGATCTTGGAGTTCCCGGAGACCGGCAGCCGGATCACCGCAGACGCATCCTTCTCATGTGCCTTGAAGTGCTCGGTAACGGCATCGAGGGCCTTCTTGCTCTCCTCTTTCTGCATCTTCTTCTGGTGATCTAAGATGTCCCGGGTGATTTTCTCAATTCTCTGCCTAAACTCGCTCTTCCGAACCGCAGATATCGCAAGGGCGTCGAGCTCTAATTTGATGCTCTTGACTTCCTGCTCTAGCTTTGGCGAAACAAGCATCCCTTCCAGTTTCTGTAGTCGCTCCGAGAACTCATCTGCTACTCTCTGGACGGTATGTGCATCCTCACCCGTAACGGCGATTATTCTGCGAATACCCTTAGCAATGCCACTCTCCTCAGTGATGACAAGGTCTTTGATGTCGGCCGTGCTTCTGACATGGGTGCCTCCACAGAACTCAATACTGATCTTTCCCCATCTCTCATCCTTGACGTTCTTCAGAATGTCTTCGAGTGGAATTCCGACAGACACCACCCGCACCGGATCGGGATACGTCTCGCCGAACACCGCTCTCACGCCTGTGATCTCGCGTGCAAGAGAAAGCTGGACGTCCTTTGTAAAAACTGGACAGTTCTGCCTGATGTATTCTGTGGATTTGTCCTCAATCTTCTGCAACTCCGAATCTGATATCGCTGACTTATGGGAGAAGTCGAACCTGAGCTTTTCCGGAGCAACGAGCGAACCTTTCTGGTCAACCCCATCGCCAAGAACTTCTCTTAGAGCGAAATTAAGGATGTGAGTTCCAGTGTGGTTGTTTCTGATGGGCCATCTCCTGAGTTCGTCGTACTCGCAAATGACATTTTCGCCCACAGAGAAGGAGCCGTATTTCATGTATCCTGTATGCAAGACATATCCAGCGTAGACCTGCACATTTTCAACATCGAGCTCTGCCTGGCCATCAATGACAATCTTGCCAGTATCGTATTCCTGGCCACCTTGCTCCGCATAAAAATTGGTCCTTTCGAGGATCAGCCCGATCTGATCGCCTTCAGGTATCGAATTGGTATCATCGACAAATTTTTTAGCGTGGTAGATTGCTTGAATCTTGGAAGTAATGTTCTCTCTGCCAAACTTGGCACTGTCGTCTGTCTTGGTCACTGTGGGCATCACCTCCAAAATGCCAAGGTCATGCACATCGAGCTTGACAAGACCTGACGTCGCCTTCTTCTCCCCTTTGCTTGCCTCTTTGGCTTTGAGACGTGCCGCCTCGAATTCGTTGTCGTCGATGGACAGGCCCCGCTCTTCCGCCATCAGTCGTGTCAGGTCAACCGGGAAGCCGAAGGTGTCATATAGTCGCCAAACATCTGCTCCATGTAATGACGTGAGACCTCGCTCTTTGGACTGCTGAGCATAGTATTCAAATTGCCGCTCTCCTCGATCCAGGGTCTTTGCGAAAGAGAGCTCTTCTTCGTCCAGAATCTCCTTCACGTCTTCTTCCTTCTTCTTGATTTCTGGAAACATGTCGCCCATCTGCTCCACCAGTGCGGGCACAATCTGTGAGAAAAAGTTGCCAATTTCAACATTGAAGTATTTCCGGGCATATCTGGCGCCTCTCCTTAGCACTCTGCGTACAACGTATCCTCTACCTTCATTGTTCGGAATGCCGCCATCGGAAATTGCGAACGTCAGCAAGCGGACGTGATCTGCGACCACTCGGTAAGCTGTATCCACGCCATCCGAGTCCTCATGGCCGAATTTGCCCGTATATTCTCTCGCGCCCGTGACGTCTTGTATCGCCTTGAATAACGGGGTGAAGACGTCGGTATCGTAGTTAGACATCTTGTCTTGTAGAACAGAGACAAGGCGTTCGTAGCCCATGCCGGTGTCGACGTGCTTGGAGGGTAATGACTTTAAGGACTTGTCTGGCTCACGGTTGTATTGGATGAAGACATTATTCCAGATCTCAAGCACGTTAGGATCATCTTGGTTGACCAGATGAGCAGCATTTCGTCCACCAATTCGGTCATAGTGGACCTCACTACACGGACCGCAGGGGCCCTGATCACCCATTTCCCAGAAATTGTCCTTCATATTGCCAGGGAGGATGTGATCCTCTTGGACGCCAGCGGACCTCCATAGCTCTTTGGCTTCGTTGTCAGGTTCTAGTCCACTAGCTGCGTTGCCTTCAAAGTAGGTGACATAAAGTCTGTCTGGGTGCAGGCCGTAGACCTTCGTGAGTAATTCCCAGGAGTAATGTATTGCCTCTTTCTTGAAATAGTCGCCAAAGCTCCAGTTACCGAGCATTTCAAAGAATGTCTGATGCGGCCGTTAGTCGCATCGAAACTTGGGGCTTCGCGAGTTTGTGACTCACGTGATGGTAGCTGTCTTTACCAACATCTTCGAGGTCCTGTCATGGTCAGTGTTACCTCACGTGAGCTTTCTGTAGAGCCCGTACATTGTGTTTACCCCCTGCACGTATGCACTATTGTCTGTCAGCTCTCGAGGCTTGTCATACCTAGCTCTTTCACAGGCGAACCTTTTGTGAGTTGACCGCTCTCTTTAGGTGGGCAAAGTCCGAATTTGGGTCGACAGTACCGAGGAATATGGACTTGTACTGGTTCATGCCAGCATTGGTGAAGAGTAGAGTAGGATCTGAGAGTGGAACGACGGAGGAAGAAGGTACTGTGTGCCATGTCAATTAATGTGAAATTCTGGCCAAAGGGTCATGCGAGCGAACCAAAGGTATGATCGTTTTGCTTGAAGTAGTCGAGGAATGTTTCTCGTACTCGCACAGCACTCCACTCAGGAGCCTCGATCTTTGTAGAGCCCATCCTGACCTTATATGCAAGTGAGAATGGTTGTGGTGGAAAATGAGGGCGTCGTTTTTGTGACTGGTTTCTCAAAAGAGAGCTGGTTTGACTCAAGCCGCAGCCTCTCCAAATTCCTCCAACTCGCATCCAACCGTTTTTTTTCCGCGGACTCAAGTTTCTGAGCTCAGATCAACCTTTAGTTGAGAATGGTGTAAGAGCGTTTAACTGCAGGGCGCGCCTTGCTGTCGCTAAAGGGTTTTGTCAAGCTTGGAGAAAAAAGCGATGGCAGGAAATCAATTCGGAGAACATCACGGACAAAAACGGCACGCAGACGACGAACTAGAGTCGAACCACAACATTTCAACACAGTTCAAGAAGCTACGCATTAGTATTCATCCGTTCCAAACTTCCCATGAAGCTGCTGACCAGGTTTTAGATCATTCCTCCCGCCGCGGACTCGTAAATGGGGTTGAGCATGGACAGACGGCTGCGCCCACGCCCGTGGCAGATTATATGCCGGTAGATGAGACGAAGGATAGGATATTCATACACGACCTAGATGCAGAGATTGCCGAGATCGAAGCGACGGAGCCAAAGACACTATTTTTGCCAGACATCGACAAGAAGGTTTCTGCGATTCCACGAAAATTACTCGAAGATCAAAGAGGGAATACCAATAATACACAGATGGTGCTCTACGGAGTACCTTCGTCGATATCAGTGCCGAAAGAGGCGGATGCTGTTCGCAAGGCTATTATCGCTGCTAGAGCACGGGCGAGGGAGAAGCAGGCTCGGGAACTGGAGAAAGAGGATATAGCATTTGCTATTTCAGATACCGATCCTGATAGAACCTCCGACCTGCGAGAGACGCATACCATGTACGATCCCGATGCCATGGACATAGGCTGACAATCGATCTCAACTTCAGCTCATACCCTTCAAAGCCCATATGTACAGTTGTCATGAACCTAAAAATACATCCACAACGCCAAGCTTCGCTGTTGCAAGACCTGCCATACACTGTTCGTGTCTCAGTCGTATGGAAAGAGATTATCGCGGATAAGAGCTGGACGAGGCTTCTGGCGGTGTAACCGTCACAACAGGCCTTTTGTAGCTTGGGCCTTCCTCGGAATGTGATGGAGGAGGGCCAGGAGGTGGGATCTCAGCGTAACTCTGGGCAGGATTGGCCTTTGAGGTGCCTTCTGGTGGAGTATATTCTGGGACGTTGTCGCCATCGGGGTTGTAGGCTGAACACGGACAGTCAGAATGTGGTGGGTTTTTTGAAGAAGGGTGTAAGACAAACCTGGAGGTGGAGGTGCATAGCCGTACATTGCATAGCCGTCTTGCGCACGGTAGAAGGATAAATCATTCTGGGGAGGTGGTTCGAATCGTGCGCGTTGGCTGCTTGTGACGAGCCACTGAGAGAGTTATTGCCAATTTGAGCCAAGCATTGTCTGATTGACATACTCTGTGATATCCTAGAGGCGCCAATCCCCTTTTCATTCTTCTCTGTGCGTGGAGATAACCTCCGAGGAAAAAGACAAGGAAGAGGATGAAGATGCCAGCAATAATGCCCCATTTGACAGCATAGGCCGTTGGACTTGTCCACCACCAATCTGCACCCAGATCGTCTGTCTGGCCGTTACCACTCCCGTCATCTCGTCGAACGATTACATCGAAGGGTAGGGTTTTGAGCGACATCTCACACTGGTTTCGTCCGTTTAATTTGGGTCAGCAGTGAGGCTTATAGTACAGACGGCTACCCGCTAAGATAGAGTCGGCGCGGGGGACGTTATATCCGAGTGACGCCCCGATCCCTAGGGGGTGCTTTTGAGGAGGTCAGAGCTGAAAAAAAGGGGTAGAAAAATTATCGCAAACAGAAGTGCGTGAGGATTAATAGTTCTGGAACATGTATCAGAATGAGGGAGGTGTGTTTCGAATAAAATCTGTCCTTGAATCCCCTAACGTGGCGCAATGAATGCCTTGGTCTCAACCTTAGCGTGGTGCTTGTCTAACTCCCCTGGATCTTGGGTGTTGGAGACTGCCCCACCTCAATTCATATCACAAAAGATTGGTAGCTTTTCGAATTATTCTTCTTTACAGCGAGGGTAATGGCGTCTTATCATTCCATGACATACTGACATTATCTGAGAGCTCTAAATGATGGATGGAAAGCCTGGTATTAGCTCCCTTGCCTTCATTCCTAGGCAAAGAACAGGCTTTGCTCTTTCGAACTAGTCGCAAGGCCTAAGGGTGCCATGGTGGGTGACTCCGGACGGGATCACTTGCCAGAACCGTGGGTCAGCCCCCGTTCCGCCTATTCTGAAAAGACTGAAGAAAATCTGATCCCGGATTTACTGCCTTGGTCACAGGGTTGAGGTCATATGTAGTTTGGTTGTGTAGGCTGCGGACTCTCTCACGGAAGACTTTGGGACTTCAGAGCAGTTATCGAGAACGATTCATAAATATTTAGCGCTACTAAATCTCGATCCAAAGTCAGCAGCCTTCTTCATCATTTCCTTGCGCTGAGATGTGTTTATTTTCGTCCCGCCAGCAATGTCCTTTTCTCGGTCGAATGGTCGTGCGCTGGGGTCATCCTCCTTCTCTCGCGGGTTGGTCTTCTGATGCTGATCATAAAGTGATGGGCCTCGAGTTTTCTCCTGTCATCACGTTAGAGCTCGTACAGCAGACAAATCTTTTTGCTTTGCTTACAGTGTATTCTCGTAGCTTATGAGATGTAGCGTCCGCCTTTGCAGTGTCCTGACGAGGCGCCTTCAACTTCGAAGTAGTTTTGTCTGATATGCCCATCATCTCTCTTTCCAGCCGCGCCATTTTCTCTGCAGCTGTCTCTGTCCACTTATTTTCACCCCCTAACGTGGCACCCTGCGGCTCCGCATTCGCGCCTTTACCCGTATTGAACTTTCGAGCTTTCAGCTTGGTAGGATCGACGCGTGCAGACCAGTCACTGTTTGATGGGGGCACTATCATCCACTCGTCTCTTTGACTCTTACTTGCCTCTTGCGGACCAGTCTCAACGAAGGATTCCACGGGTCTCTCGGCAGATCCCGCTGTCGATTCGCCTGCGCCGGGTAGACTGGGTCCAAAGCCATCATCGTCGCTACTCGTATCTGAATCCCCAGCTGGTTCGCTTGGCGGTCTCTCATCAAGGCTCGCTGGAGGTAGGGTAGGACCGATAGTGCGAGATCGCTTTACAGAAGAGTTAGGAGTGAGTGACCTGTCTTGTGACGGAGTTGACGTGTCTGATTGGTCATTAACCGTATCTGACTGCTCGTCTCTCTTTCGCTTCACTGCAGACGAGGAGGGTAGCTGGGGGCCCACAGACGTCATATGGGGCAAATCAAGGCTGTTGCTTTCGAGTCACTTGCTTGTCGACTAAATTTCACTTCTGCTCGCGAGAATCGGGATTCTTGGCATTTGAGTTATGCAGCTAAATCAGCGGCAGGCTGCTTAAGCTCTGCGGGGCTTCTTCTCTCGTCCCGAGCGGTCCCTTCAGTTCCTGACTCTCCACAAAGCCTCCTCAAACCCCTGATCACACCTTTCTTACTGGTGACGCTAAAGGCCTGCCATGGTCCGGCCTCAGCTGCCCGCCATTAGTCATTGGCTACACGCCCGGAGAAGCGCCCGGAACGTTTTTAACTACCCGCCTAGAATGTTCAAGCACAGGCCTTGAATGGTTGGCAGGCAAAGAGAACCTCCATTACTACTATTTGTAGCCTCGTCTTTTACTCAACAGTGTATTTTGACATGCAGCCGGACAATCCGCTTGCTGCACGCATGATTTGACACTCGAAGGAAATGGCAGATATTGGTGCATGAGTGAGCAAGGCCAAATTCACATTTCTCTTTCCTGTTCCTCGCACATACTTCCTGTTCCTCAAGGAGCATTCCGAGCTGTTCCTGGAATTTCGCCATTTTGTATCCTCACCATCTCTTGCTTGCTTCAGCCGCGATGTCAGGCCTTGAAGTTACAGCCGTAGTGTCTTCCATTATCGCTGCGTTTGGCAGTGGCATGGACCTGTTCAAGAAGATGCGCGCTAAGGCAAAGGCCAAAAAACAAGATAAGCACGGAGCAAAACTCACGCAAGACGAGCTAAGACTGCGACAATCGTTGTGTCGTGGACCTCAACAAATTCAGGCAGAGTATGACAAGAACGTTGCCAGACTTGGCCATCGATTTCAAATTGGCGACCCGATCGCCCATTCATCATTAGCGCAAACTCTTGTCGTACTCAACACTGGTTTGGTTAACATCCTCAAGCATGCGTTGTCAGAAGACTCGAAAGCGAGAGAGATGTCGAAGAAGTCTCTGCTCGGCTTATCTGAGCTGGCCACAGCAGACACCATCAATGCTCTCGGTCAGCTGAACAAGCGTCTGACATCTGCTTCGAGCCTTGTTGTTCAGCCTCAACCATATGCAAAAACAACCCACAGGAAGAAAACAAAGACCGCTCAGCAGCAGGATCAAGCTTTCATGGCGTCCAGGATTAGTCCCCCTCAGACGAAAGAAAAGAAACGGCCAGGCCCTGACTCACTAGCCCGTGGCGGCTGGGTTCGCTCTAAAAGTGGTACCTCGGTGGTACCAAGTGGTGTCTCGATCCCCCGACCTGCGAAAAAAACACGCAGCCATTCATTTCCTTTCCGGGGCAAAGGTTCGCCGTTGAGCCGGCCAGAACCAATAGCGCTAGATCCACATCCTGCGCATGGGAATCCGCCATGCGTTTGTGGAACACAGTTTTCGGGCTCCAGACATGATATCGAAAATCGCAAAGACGAGCCACAGGCGTATGGGCAGTCGCAGCTACAAGAGCCAGACTTATTACTGGTCTCGCTAGATGCGTTCAACACGGACTTACCACCGCCAAGACCCCCGAAGATCCCCTTGGAGCGGCCTGCGCCTAGCAGGAAGCCCCGTCCACCATCTGTAGCCACGTTCCTCACAGCAAGCACTAAGATCGGCGAGATCCCAGAGCATCGGTGGCTCGATCGACCTGTATTACCATGGGACGACAGGCCACTGCCGTACGTGATTCCACCACCCCTTGAGCCGGAGCCTGTCAAGAGGAAGACTAGGGGCTTTAAGTCTTGGTGGAAGAGCGGTAGTAGGGACGAGAGAAGCGCGAAAAGTGAGGTCCAGGGGTGAATGACTCGAGAAATTTATTCGATACTCAAAACTCACTCATCTCGGCGAGTGATCTTAGCCGTGAATTGTTGATTAGGCGGATTTCGGTAAGCATAGCTCCATTCACATGACTGGCTATGGCGATCTAAGACAACATTTCACCTTCGCCGTTTAACTTGCCTTCGATCATCGTCAGCTTCCTAAAAGCACTCTATGGTCTATGCACAACGAACGACCCAAACGCCTTACGCAATACCTTCTCTATCCTTCTCAAAGTTGGGTAAAAATGGCGGACTGTACTGCCCCGGATGTTGGAGAGTAAGCTCTCATACTTCTGAAATCACATCTCGCTCTATCTGAGACTGAAACATATGGATAGATTACTTGGCGCCGAGTGTGTTCACATCTTCGGTGGTCCCAAGAAAAAGCAATAAGAAATTCACGAGAAGCTAAACCGCATTCGCGCTCCGTTCTTCTAGAAGCCTTTCCTTGGGTCTTTTCAGGAAGCCATCGATCAATCGATCTACCTCAAGGAGGAGCATCCTACAAGATTTGAGCTATTCGTCTCCTGACTACGCCTTGGGGATCTTCCAACAGTCTTGCCCAAAGACGCCTTGAACATTGACAAGTTCGATGAACAGCATAAAGTGGACTGCTATTTTGATCATTCACTCACGCTCAAGCTGGTTGAATTCTTCCTTCTAGCCGAGAAATTTCTACCACAAGCTGAGATTAGGAGAGCTGAACTTGGCAAACTAGCTTTTATCCAAAAATCCAAGGACAGTCTGGATTCTGAGCCTCTGCCTTTCGAACTCATCAGTCAGGCGCTCGATAGGACTTCGCCTCACGCGCCTCTTTGTACACTCATCCTCGACTACGTCTCTTCCGACTACCTCGCCAAGAACTCGTTCATGACTAGGATCAGAGACGAGCTGCTAGAAGCATTCAAAGACCGCCAGACCAACAATGACTACCAAAAAGAGACACGGCATCACAATCCAGAACAAGTTGAGGAAAGTGTTGCGAAGGTGAAAGCATATCAGAGAGGATATCTAGAGGAGCGCACTCAAGCCGACTATCTCTCTCAGGGAAACAGACTCGGAGATGGATCCAACAGCAAAGACACGTACACAGACTGATGAAGGCGACAGAACTCCTGGAGGATGGACACGTGAAAGGACATCTCTAAGAATCCTGCAATGGCGCAATGGATATATTTCAGATATCGCCCGACACTCTTGAGTAGCAACGTCGGAAACATCTAGGTGTCTCGATGAAACCGTGTCATTTGGCCTCTCTTTCCTCCCACAGATAGCTCCGATGAAGAGCCTGAGACTTTCTTCGTAAACCTTTCATCCGGTCGCCGAGCCTAGCTTGCGATCTTTCTGCTGATGCTTACTAGATCTCCTGCTTTCGTAGAGGGTCTGTCACAGTGATTGACCACGAATTTCATTTGCTCACTACCCCTTCCCTCTTCACCGCCGTCACATCTCCCCGCACTGTACAATACTAACATCGTGGACTGGCCGATCCCCCTTAGCCGGATTCGTCCTCACCTGCTCCACCTTCCTCACCACATCCTGCCCCTCTATCACCCTCCCAAACACGACATGCTTCCCATCCAGGAACGGTGCCGGTGCACACGTGATAAAGAACTGACACCCGTTCGTATTCGGGCCCGAGTTCGCCATCGAAAGCAAAAAGGGAGCGTCATGTTTGTGCGTGAAGTTCTCGTCGGGGAAGCCCTGGGGGTGCTTGAGGGCGTAGATGGACGTCGAGCCAGTACCATCGGCGTGCAGGAAGTCACCGCCCTGGATCATGAAGGACTTGATGACGCGGTGGAATTTGGCCAGCTTGTAGCCTTGGAGTGGGGCGGTGGGAGAGGGCCGGTAGCCGATGCAGAATTGGCGGAAGTTTTCGGCAGTGAGTGGCGTAGTGGTGGAGTAGAGGAGCATTTTTATGCGGCCGAGGGGTTCGCCTGTGAGAGGGGATGGGATGAGTTTGGTTTTATTTGGGCTGGATAGGGTTAAAAGGGAGGGTAGACGGTGGTGGAGTAGCGGGTAGATGGAGAGTGTAAGGGAGCAACCATCAGAAGGCCGAATATTGTTTGGAGAAAGACATGGTTCTAAGAATTTTGGTGGCAATAGCAAACGGCGTGAAAGAACTGCAGATAGGCATATCCTGTAGAGGTCCGACTGAAGGTTATACTGAGCGGTACTCTTGCCGAACAGGAAGAAATCATCCACATTTGGCAGGAATATACGCAGAAGCATAAAAGGAATTGAAGCAGACTAACCTCCTAGCGTTAAATCGAAGAAGACAATGGGCTGGCCCTCGCCAGGTTTGGGGACAGGTTCAGCCATGTTTGATTTTGTTGGCTTTGTTTGGGCGGATCGGCGTGCAAAAAAGTAGAGTTTTAGAGATTTCAAAAACAACACAGGGTATTGGACGAGAGACGCCGAATATTTGATGGAAGACACTTTTCGAAGGCGGACGCTCAAAGAAAGTTCATGTTTTTGGAAATGACATGCATCGTTGGAGAAATTCAGTAGGTTGCCTTTTGATTAATGAATTCTTGGATTAATCCCCCATAATGGTTGCTGGCGGTCATTTTCATTCCACCACATATCAAACTTGAAGTTTTCAGGCTGCACAAACACTTCATCCCCGAGTTTGATCCGAAGCGTTTGCTTTGCTACAGATCCCAGAGCAACGTGTGAATGAGACATTCATGGCCAGGTTGTGAAAGGGGGAGGGGGGAAGGTGTGATAGCGGTGTCGGGATGCATGCCGATGCTGCACGATGCGACGCCTACGCCAGATCTACGTTTCAGGTGCGAGTGCTCTGCGAGCTGCTGCCGCATCGAAGAGGTTGTAATTTGCTCACACAACAGCATCGAGGCATTTTTCCCCCAAACCCAAGCCCCCAAAACGGCAGGGATAGCACTCAGGCTTGATTCCAAATCCCTCGTCCCTCGGTGAGGGCTTTTAGGCAGGCTTAACTTGCTGGCGAAAAACCTGCTTCAGAGTGGGCACAGGGCGCAGCACGTGTCTCGAAGTCCAGTGCATCGTAGACTCGTTAGCCACACCGTTTGGGCATAGGCGGCGGTTTGCCGTTGCTTGATTTGTTAGCTTTCCACAGTGTCGCAGCCAACAGCGACTGACCCACCGAGGATCTCGTCGATAGGTCCGACCTAAACGTACGATCACAAGCTTGCCGTGCTCCACTTTCCTTCGGCGGCATCGGCGCTCGGTTTCGCGCATTCTTGCACACCCAACTCGGCACATTCACCTCCTCACAACCCTTTAGCGACCTCGTCGCCAACATCACCAAATAACTCGTCCTCGCTTTACCACCTGTTGTCCTATTGTTTTACTTATCGCTTGGAGAACACTGGCAAAAACACTGGCCAGGATTACTCGACCACGGCTCTCGACTCCTAATCCGGGTTGTGCCGACCAGCCACTGGCCCCAGTACTTACGGCTAACGACATTGGACAACGGCTCACATCCCTTTTAAAACCCTTCATCGACAATTCTCTACCTCTCTTTAGCCTGTCAGGCTGCTTTGTCTACGGTGTCCGTCACTATCCAGTGCTCGAGTCTCCCCAAGGCTCGAAATTGGAAGAAGAGGAGGAGGCGGGAAGGCTAAAGTGGTTTCCATACGATCTTGACGGCACCTCTTTTGCAAGCCAAACGACATACTGTTGTGCTCCGCTTGATTGCGAAAACCGCCTCCAGTGAGCCGAAAAAGGCAGAGAGAAAATATATCATCACAATGTCAACTCCAACTTCAGCTTCAGCGGCAGCTTCGGCAACGTCAAGTCCCAACGCCCAAGGCGGTAGTAGCCCTGGTCCAACCAGCTCACCACTCCTATTTTTCGTCGCATTGGGCTTTGGTGTTGTTTTCACGAATCTTTGGTGAGTTCACAAACACGTTCATCCTGCACTTAACTTCAGCACCTTCCACGCTTCCGAGAGTAAGCTGACAATAAATGTCAGGATTATCGTCGGCGTGAAGTACTGCTTTCGATATAATCAGCGAAATCGCGCGTTGAGAAATGGCGAAGATGGCGAACCCATCGATCTCGGTGCCATGCCTCGGGCACATCGCAGGAGGCGGGAGAAGAAGCTGATGACAATGGACGAAGTTAACGAACGATTCCCACTTACAAAATACAAGGCTTGGATGACAACAAGAGCTGCAGAAGGCCTACCAACGGCTGGGGGTATAGCAGCGGCGGGCAGACCTCTCAGTATCAAGAATGAGGAGGGCACCACCAAAGACATCGATGGCTCGAAATCGGCGGAAGCCACAAGCTCGACTCCTACGAAATCTTTATTTGCATCAACAGATATCGCTCCAAGTGGCGGACAAGAATTCCAGCATGGCAGTCTTGAGATCCTTGCTGTTGCAAGTACAAGACAACCTGACCATGCACCTGAAATAATCTCCCCTGGCGATCGACCCGGCACGGCCAAATCCATTGCGACACATACGGATGCTGTTACCAAAACCGAGACGAATGAGGAAGGCGAGGCCGAGGATGATGAAGATCAAATTCAGACCGCAGTACCTGCCGAGCAGTTACCTGACCCAGGAGATGCATGCGCCATCTGTTTGGACACAATCGAAGAAGATGATGACATCCGTGGTTTGACATGCGGTCACGCGTTTCATGCATCCTGTGTTGACCCATGGCTTACCTCACGTCGTGCCTGCTGCCCTCTTTGCAAAGCTGACTATTATGTTCCAAAGCCAAGGCCTGAAGGAGCTGATTCGGCCGAGCAGTCTACTGGAAGAAGGGTACGAGGGCCCAACATGCCTGCTCCGCCACAGTATGCCTTCATGGGTTCTGGAAGAGTAGGATCCAATCCTTTCTCGACCCGTAGACCGAGCATGGTCCTTCCAGGCAGATTTATGACAATTGTTTACAACGACACTGACAGGTATGGATTCCCAACTGTTGCCAGGGAACCAAGACCAAGCCGAGCCGAGCGAAATCAGGTGCACCGAGCCAGCTCCGCTGCGTTTCAAGCTAATAGAGAAGCCTCCAACGCCACCGCAAACGCCGCTACGAATAATGAGAATCAGCGAAGTGGATGGCGACAGCGGCTGGCGAATCTCCGCTTACCGCATAGGAGCGGTGGGCAAGACCAAGCAGAAGGAACGCCGGATGTTCCTAGTCCTGCCCAGCTTGAAGCTGGCAGAGCATGATTTGATTGATGACATTGTGTGCCCTAATTCTTTACATATTCTTTACAAAAGGCGTTTGGTGTATATACCAATGGCGGCAAGGCAGGCGCACATTGGGTTCAGCACGGGCTTCACCAAGACTGAACATTGCTGTGTATTTATGTACGTTACGAACGTTGATGATCACATTTTACAACCAAGCTTAGCCTGATTACGGGAGCGGACTCGTTGAAATGTAACCCTTTGACCTGCAACGCATAGATTTCGTAACCATAGGGTCGCCATGTACTATGGGGGGATCTTACTTCCATATTAAGACAGCACAAAGTGAAGTCCAACTGCAATCGTACTGGCCCACTATCCCATCGACGGCCAGTTTGGTTGGGCATTTAATTTTCGCCCTAAATCATTGTAGTTCCTGCTCAATCGACTCTATCTGTCTTGCCTCGAAGATGGTTAAGTAGTCCTCTCGATACTCCCGAACTGCCTACGAGGTCGAAGAGCTGCCCTTGCTTGGTCGAGAGCTCACTGATCACAGCACGGCAGGACTCGTGCCAGTTCTCGTAACCCGGCTCCTCGCTCTTCTTCGACCGTTCACTTCGGCGTAAAATGCTGATGGCGGGTTGAACTGAGATATTCTGCCACTTCCACGTAGGGGAAACCTGAGAAGGTACGATTTGTCTCTCTCTATCAAGGCTTTGATCTCGATCATCGGTATCACTTCAAGTTGGCAAGTTGGGCCATGAATCTACTTTTGTAATCAGCCAGTTACTCGAGGGGCGGTTTCAAGGTTAGCACGGTAGACCTATCGTTTATACAGAGCGGAGACCAATTGCACCTGAACAAGAAGCAGATTTAAGGCAGATAGAGCTTGAAGATGATAACCCAGTCACCGGTGAGCGAATGGTCTCATACATGTACACTTTCGACTACAAGGACGAGTAACATGCGGACCCTGATATCTGGCAGTTCTCGTTTCCAATGGGCCTCAATCGCATTCCCAGAACGACGACGATGTCCCTCTTCAGGACACAATGCAAGTCCAACAACCACGACGCGCCAGACCAGCCGTCTTGTAGCCAACTTGCCCAGCTCCTATCAAGATCCAACGGTCGCCATGGCAGCAGGCTCTCGGGGTATCCGCTGGCTGCCTTGGAGCGCCGCTCCTGAGGATCGCATGCATGCCACTGGTGCCCGAATTTGCAGGCAGGATTGTTTCTTCCTTGTGGAGGACATTCGCATTTTCCTCTCGTATCTGTTATGGATTCGCCGACCTCTTGGGTTTGGTGTCTGTCTTTGTACGTGGCTTGGTGGTGCGGCCCTGGCACTTGCCGTATACAGGTTGTCTTTTGTACCTAGCGGCTCTGCCTCCCCTTCCTCTCTTCTTCATATTGTTGTCCTAGTTTAATGACACCTCTGTGATTCGCTCTAGACTGGCCTCCTAATAGTATGACCCGAGATCTTTCCAATAAGTCAAAGTCGCTAAGCAAGCAAGCAAGCAAGCAAGCAAGCAAGCAAGCAAAGAGCTCTGAGATTCGTGTACAGCCTACTTGTACGATAGAAGCATCAATGAGCAATGGCGTAGATTTCCTCAGAGCACCTTTCTCTGAAGAGAAGGCAGCTGGGGAGCAGAATTGGCCAATTTTATGAAGATGTCTGCTTTTGTGGACCAGACGGCGCGCCAGACCAGAAGCTAGCTTCGGCCCAGCCCTGCCCAGCAACTGCGACTGGAGACCCTTAGGCCTGGCCCCGAAAACTGCTCCTCCGATTCGATCTTAGGCTGAGGAGGGGCATTTTCTTCACCAACACATTCATGGGCTCACTAAAAGGAAGGCGCAGCTCTCTCAGAGAGCCTTTACCATGCCATAGCGGAGGTTTAGACTACTGCGATGTGTCTCAAATGATGAACAAATACCATTACGGTCTCTGTTTCAATGGTTCCGGTTTGGACGGGTGATGTTTGCAAGAATAGCCCGTGTACAACACAACAGTCCGCCTCCCCAGAACATCGTGAGTTCCGTACATATCCAACATAACACCAGAAATGCAAATACCCTTTTCCCATTCCCATATAGCGCTAATGCATTTTATCACATGGGGTATCTCTGCTACTTGCCAAAACTTATTCCACCGAAACGCCTTTCCCACATATTCTATTCATTCGCATGTCCATGCAGCGCGCCCTTTCCTACATGCAAGGTTTCTGGAGGACCATCATTAGCTTCAACAGTCGTATAGGTCCTCATATTCGTTTTCTTCATCTGGATCGCTTCTGAGCACAGTCGGTGCTGAGTTAATTGGTAGGCAATTCAGCTCGTGCTCAGCTCTCTGTGAAAGGCGCAGACCGATGTTGTCAACGTCTTCAAATAGTATTCCAAGTTACCAAATTCTTGGACCAGGCCTGGTGAGATCATGGAATTTAAGGAGTTCCTCCTCGGTCAGCCTGCTCCGACGATGCTGAACTAATTCTCGAGCACATTCATCAACCCGAGTTCGTACTTCGTTTCTTTGGAGGTAGCTCTGGACTGCATTCTCCATAGTCTGAAACGTTCTTCCCCCGCTCTTGCATTCAGCGATCCGCATCTTCTCTAAACCGTTAGGATTGAACCGGTAGTAGAGTCTGTGACCATGTTCCCCGGCTCGGCGCTGTAGATCCAAATGAACGTCTTCGGTGTCCGTGAGATTGCCAACAGCCTTACGCAGGAGTTTGCGAATCTTTCCTAGAGGATCGCCGGGATGAAAGGCCCCAAGAGGAGCTTGAAGACCCGTTCCCATGCTAACGAAGACGCCAATCCTACACGGATTGTTGACAAGTTCTTGCTCGGGTTGTGCTGCAACGTCCTCATTGTCGGCTTCCTCATTAATGGCGAAGCGTCGCTTCGGAAAGTTCGCCCAGGCTTCTGTCCAAGCCCACTTGCTGGGGTTGTTTTCCAGAATAGCGCCGTCCATGTATCGATGACCGAGAACGAGTTCTTCCTGGAAGAAGCCTGGCGCTGCAGAAGTCGCCCGTGCAGCCTTAGAGATGTAGACCGATTGTGGATTCCTAGGACTGACTGGACTGAGAATTTCTTCATCCTGCCATCGCTTGTATGATGTGAAAGGATGGATCCGGTCCCTCTCACCCTCACACTTCTCGGTGGCGAGAACGACCCTAAAGGATTGTCAGACACGCAGCCTGGAATGACAAGTTTGATTTGACTCACGTCCGACAAGCAATGTCGTCTGTAGCCTTGTGGTACATCATGTCTTTCCCATCTTTCTCCGAATTCCCATCATGGCAGTGCCGCATGATAACGTCTGTGATACAGTCTTGCAATATCTTGTGATCGTACCGGTAGTAGTGGAAAAGTCGCTTCTTACGGAATACTTTGACTCCGAGCCTCCTGTACTCCACGAGACAGTGTTTGATATTCATGCGCAGGCGACCGAGCATAATTGCAATAAGCCTGTCGGGAAGGTAAGGGTTGGAATTGTTCCACGGTCCGAGCGGGTGATTCGACTTACCCTCCTGTACTGGTTCCTACAATATAGTCGAAGTAGTGGCACGGAAGTGGTGGTGAGCTCCTCAGAGGATCATCCTCGGGCACATATGAGGAGGTAAGGTTTCTCGATTGGCGTAGGAGTGCGTCGGCACGTTGTTCCTCTTCGGAAACACGTTCCATCAACTTACGGAGCATTAGAAGAGATGCATAACCTCGAATACCTCCGCCATCTGTCGCACAGTTAATCTTGGGTGTGATACGAGGTCGATTAAAGATGCATGTACCACAAGTCAAAACAGTTTCCTTCCAATTCTCCCGCAGGAGACCGTTTCGATTACGGCCGGATTCTTGCACATTATTGGCCATGAATTTGATCTCACGACGATGGAACGATGAATGAGATATGTCGCACAGGTAAGGGGCGAGTGCCCTGTTGAGAAGCTCAAAATATATGGGATCTGACGAGGCTCTGTGACAGACGTCTGATGAAAGGATGGGAATTTGCCCGATCCGGGCATCCACACAGCCCCTGTCGAAATGAATCTAGACAGTTAGCGCCTCGTGGACCCTCAGCCCAGAAGACAAATGGGGCAGTGAACTCCTGCTCCAATCGAGCAATGCAACCACGCAAAGTACCCATAAGCGAGATGTGGAGGCTGTATGTGTGAACGGTGGCGACCCCCCCGATGTTTCGGTATGACAATGCGCAAAATTTGAGAGATCCCATTGGGAGTGCAATTCTTTGGTGAAGCAAGCGCTGCCAAATCCAGCCGAACTAAGTGAAAGGGGATTGCAGTCGGTGGACGCTCCGGCTGTGCTCGTCATCACTAGCACGCCACAGGCTTATCCACTCAAGAGCTTGGATAGTGGCTTGAGCACCGGTGGGGTAAGAAGAGGTCCAGAACCCAGAAATGTTCGCAAACATTAGTTGGATCAAGAATATAGAATCTCAAGAGAGACCATGCTGGTATAATACGTCCTTGATGCTTCTATGGCGAGGATGTACGGCCATGACTCGCCTTCACAGTTCCACAAGCCAATCATCCAGCTTGCGGAAGCGAAGTGGCGCATTGTGTGGTAGCTAACGCAAGGCAGAAAATGGACTTCGACGAGAGGTGAAGGGTAGTTCCGCAAGGCTGCAAATATCACTTCGAGGAGGCTGCGGGACTTTTCATCAACGAGATTGCACAAGTCTCTCACACGGCTGGAAAACCTTTCGCTGAGGATGCAAAAGTACCATCTCGAGTCAATAGAGATCACAGAGGGCAAGACAGGAGACAATGATGCGTAAAATGGGTAGGGGCCAATATATTACACAGCCAAAACCACTGAGCCATCTCCTGAGGATGTGGGCTGTGTTTCCAGGGATCATGTCCGTTACTGTCGCCCACTGTTTTTCCAACCCTGGTAAAATCACCACACTAAGAATCAAGTCTAGAGCTTTGACTGGAAAAGCTTAGAAGATGCGGCTGGAACAGTCCGCTTTAGAGGCGATGGACGGTTGTTTAGAGGACCGAATAGGCGGTCAAACCCCCCGGAACCGCTAAGGACCCCATTCTTAAGTCGCAACGGATCATCACCTCATGTGTAATGCAGAAAAAATGATCGCATGAGGGAGAGCCACCGATGCATATAGGGCGCTAGTCTGTGAAAAGTAATTTGTGGTAAGTTGTGGGCGAAAATCGATCAAGGGTGCGGAAAACAGGGGGGTGGGCGACAAGTTCAGCTCACATACTTCGCCCTATTTGTAACCCTGTCAGCAGGTGTGATCGATTGCAAGTACCCAGAAGTGGGGCTTGGGTGACAGGGGTCTTTAGCATGGCACTTTCAAGTGATGACGAGTGAGACGTTCACCGATTGGCTTAAGAACAATGCACGCTGCGTGGGGACTGTCGCAATTTACTGAAAAAGAGTGACTGAGGAAGCCTAGCCCAAACAGGCCAACGGTAAATGACCTTGGCATTGCATTGCCTGGGAGGCCGCAGCCGCCGTAGGTGAACTATGACCAGTTTGAGTCGGTGTGGCCTTTCGGGCAACCAGGCAGCGCCAGCCATCCACCCACTGTCAAGCACTGCCATCGCGACCAATACGAATATCTCTGACGGATGCTCGCCACGTCGGCCTTGCTCTCTTCAGTCCCTTGGTTTTCATCATCTTCCACCCATTTCAGCCCTAACCCATCCCTTCCACGCAGTATACCCTTGTCTCTTCGAAATCATCCAATTCCAATAGTCGTTCTTTGTGGTATGGCTTGCACACATAAGCTATCCGAGCGTTGTCACAGCATATCCGCCGAAGATACCGCAGTCATCCAAATGCCGCCTCCTCGGCGCGACTCTCCCACGAGCAGTCTTGGGGCCTCTTCCAGTGCCTGTTCGCGGGTTATAGTCTGGGACTGCATAGAGCAAAGGAAGCTGAAGATGCCTAAGAGTGAGCTCTTCGATATCGTTGGTGAGTAACACGTTCGTGCCATGAACATGACACTGCCCTTTTATTGTCGCTGCTTGATTCCAGGTGGCTCAGACCTTCCGCATTCAAGAGCCAAATACTGACTTCGCGGCAGGTGAAAACAAAGTACAGTCACAACGAATACCACGGAAAAGCGGCTTCCGCGGGTATGTGGAACATGTAGAAGGAAGGAAGGTCAATATGACTCCGCTTGACCGCCTCAGATGTATTCTCAGCCATCAAAGGTTATACATTGTAGGCGCAGAATAAGACGCTTGGTCGGAGGAATGCGTTGGGAACCGCAACCTTGCAGTTGGACGAAAGATGGGACAAACAATGTCTTCGACGGAGGCGACCTACTTGTTAGTGCGCATGTCATGTTTGAGAATGACAGGCTGTATATCCTCGCGTTTCTTAGTTAATGCACAGTCCGTTTACTCCTGCATTCGTCCGGTTCAGCTCGTTGATAGGCGGCATTGCCGGGGTTTGTCTGGTTGATGATGCCTTGCAGTCCCAGAACTCTCTAGGATAGCAGCTCAATCGTCAAGTCAACAAGCGGTATCGTTGCAAGAATTTCAAACACTGTCAGTAGAATGTGACATAAATTGACCACACTCGAGCGACATCTAAGGTGCATTTTGCAGTCAATGAAGGCCGCAAGGGGATCCCGTTTCGGTGAAGGGTCTGGACCAGATAACTGAACAGACAGAGAGGCTGATCTAGGGGTTGAAAAGAGTGAAACCGCTGCGTCAGGCAAAAGGCTTTGAGTATATAGTCAGTGATGGAATAGAAGACAACAGAATTCGTGATGGCTGCGAACGAGAATTTAAGCATAGGCGACGAGAAGTAGCAGGGAACTTTCCAGCGGCTGAACATGCTCCAGCGAACCGAAGTTGAGCTGGGATCCATAGAAGCTGTCATAAACGTCATTTCGCAGGTCCGTTTACCCTAGAGAATGGAGGTGTGAGTTCCACTTAATGAGGTGAATTGGGTTCAGTGCAGGACCAGGCATCAATCTTATATGCAAGTGACCGGTTCGCCAGGCAGGCAGCCGCTAACTTGCTAGTGCAGTCGGGGTGTCTGAGTATTTCGGCTCTCAAAAGTCTGCCCTTTGGACTTGCGGTCGGTCAGCTGCTCGAGTGACAAGACTTATGCTACCCATTGTCACCAATATGCGAGGCGGTGGCTGAAAGAGGGTAGGGTGTCAATGGGCGACGAAGCCCATAGATTCGCCAACCTTGAATGCGTCAGATTCCTCACAACTGCCAGAGTGTTCATCTTGGGCGACCCCATCAAACTGCAGCAGGATCCTTTCTCGAAAATCTAGACTGTGGGAGCCTTACTGCCGCGAAAATGAGCACTGGCTAAACAAAATCCGCTGTTCGGAGGTCCCAAAATAGCATGGAGAATCAGCCGTCATCCCTATCCATATCATCCCATTTCCCTCTTCGATGTCGGCTTCCTGCCTCTGGGTGGCCTTCTACCTCTCAAAACGGCCACTCACCCTCCTCCCTCTATTCCCGTGTAGATCCTTTATCTCCAGCGCTACACTTCCCTGAGCGGCCAGGAAACTGGCAGCAAAGGGTGGATTATGGGTGTGAGCCTAACCATCATGCTCGCAGACGCAGTAATTAATCCTAGCTGGTTCGTGGCGAAACCCCTTATTCAGCAAAGTCCTGCATGGAGCAGGATCGCAAACGAGTGCTTCAAGACCGCCCCAACATGGAAGGCGAAAGAACTCGGTGGCTACGCGGCTCTCTAAACGTCTAACCCTGAACCTCCTATGCCAATTGACTCTCACCAAAGACCAAACGGCAAGCCCAATCCTGCCTACTCCTCCGAACCACCGGACGACGCTCCACCGCACCGCCTTGGCTCCACCCGCGCAGTCCTCATCCTAACCCTCATCTTCTACGTCGTCTACATCCACATCACGTTCAGCGCGTATATTCCCATCTTCGACCAACCCAACATAATAGTGTCGAACTTGAACGTCCTCCAGCCCCAAATTCGATCCTAGAAATGCGGCCTTTCTCGTGCGGATGATCCTCGGTACATCATATCAACATGTACCAGCAAGGCAAGGAAGTGGCCTCCCAGATGATGCTTCCCCTGATCCAACCTCGCATTCTTTACCAGACTACCCGAAACAGCAGATACCGCCTAGTGCTCGGATGACCAAAATCAGTAGAGACCTGGTCGATCCTGAAGCTTTGCGAGACGCGCACCTGCGGTTCGAAGAAATAGAAGGCTTTGTAATAGTCTCAGGAGTCCTTGACGCGGAGGATATCGAGGACCCTGCGGTAAAGACCTGGGACATCAGAGGTAAGCCGAGACAGGAGGGGTAAGACGCTTCTGAGTAGCGGCGAATTGGTGTGTTGACGATGTGGGGGGAATCTTGGACATCAGACGAGATGGGCGGAGTTTGAAGAGCATTTGGATGGAGAAGTGGAGGTTCGGAAGAAGCTTTAACTTTGTTGATCAATGATGAAGATGGCAGCAGCTTGTTGTTGGGAATCGATCGGCGGCGTGGTCATCATCTTGTCGCATAGAGTTGGACGAGACGGCTCTTTGGGGAGAGCTGTGGTGATCTGCTAATGATATAGAACCCTTCTCATGCGTTCAGTTGCGTGCTTTGGTGCTTAAGGACCTTGAAGGCCGTCATGACCCGTAAGTCTCCTCGATGTGAACCCAAGGGCTCCGATCAGAAATGAATACCCTAGTTATATAAATCGTACGGCGTATCAAGAAAGTGACGAGAGCACCGTCCTGGCTTCAGCGACTGCAGGATAGTCCACCAAGATAGCTGAAATCAACGCTGAGTCAAGCTTTGGGAACTCCGACTCCAGTCGCTCCTGTGCAGTCAAGACAGGTTCCGCAGTTTCCAACGACGACACCCTCGCGGTCTCAGATGGCGTTTTGACGTAATCGAACAGCGACAGTGACTCTCGCGGTGCTTGGTCAAGCCTATATTCTTCTTCTAACCCACGCCCTGCCCTTCCGTGATGGCCACCTCGTGAACGTCGCGTATTGCTCAGTTTCATGGTGCTGTGATCAGGCTCCCTATCCACCCCATCACCCCCACTGCCCACCATTCCTGCACCCTCATGTGCCGGTGCAAGAGCCTGTACGCGCCCGACCTGGCCATCTGTGAGTCGGACTTTGATCCCGCGAGGATGGTCGCCTCGGGTCAGGATGTTCGATATCTTGCCTGCCGTGAGCTTCCCTGTGCGCTGGTCTGCCTTCAGGACGATCCTCACGCCGATGCCTTTCTGGAGCTGGGACATTTTGGGAACGGGCATTTTTTGGAGGGTACCTCTCAGCATTAGGAAGGGTGGATTTCATGCAGCGCCGTACTGTTGCATGTTTTCTGGTTACGGTCAAGATAACTTTTCCCCGTGAGCCGCTTTGGCGTTTGCTTGGCGACCTAAGCTGCTGAACAAGAAGTGTTTCGAATGTCAATGTAAGCGAATGCAAGTGTTTTTGAGCCTGATATATGAGCTGGCATGGTTTAGAAAAGCTTTTTCCCATCAGCTTGTAGTTTATCTCTGTCATCTACGATCTAGCACTCTTGCAGCATTCATGTTGCCGTGTATTGGTAACATCAATGCTGGAAGTTAATAGCTCCGTCCATGCTGTAAGTGAAAGCTCATTTCCCATCATAACGCCATAGCTTCATCCCATGTTGCAATGAACTAGCGTCTCCTGTGCCCTCACCGGAATCGCCCCTTGCTCTGACGCAATTGCTTTCCACATCAGCGTAATAGTTTCGTCAACTCGTTCTGGAAAACCTTCATCTGCTCCTCGTGGCTGGGCTTCTCTCGCGCCCCGGTTCCAGCTCCATACCAGCTACTATCATCAAAGTTCTCGGGAAGGAGCTCAATAATCCCCACAGCTGCATCGAACTTTCCCTTTGCCAAACCCACCGCTTCGAGCCAGTGGAATCCGTCCCTGTACACCTGCATTGCCACACTCTTTGGATTAGATCGCCAGTGGAGCCGGCAGTCAAGGTGCAAGCGTCTCAGATTGACCGCACTGACTAGCAGGGTGAACGCAGGGTGATTGAGGGCCTTGTGGGTTTTCGAATAGCCCCATGCTTTTATCGTCACATCTGCGAGGAGCACGCTGTTCCTAGGTCCAACGTTTGCGAGGAAGGCATGTAGTGCCATGGTGTCTTCGAGCACGAAGGCATTCATGCCATAGAGGAATGGCTGAGCTTCGCTGTAGATCTGGTGGCTCAGAGCGAGGAGATTGGGCACAAGAGTGGGCAGAGTGCTAGTAGCAGAGTCGGAATCGGCGTCTGAAACTGGCTGTGGTTGCAGGTGTCGACGTCGCCAGTAGGAATGGTAGCTTTGCGAGTCGCCGGCACTGAAGACAGCGCGTTTCACCCCACGACGGTAGTGCTTGAGTTTGGAGACGAGAAAAATGCCGTTTGGGTCTGTGAGTGTGTGGACGTAGATGGCGTTTCTGATCTCTGCCGGGAGAGATTCGAAAGGGAATATCTTTCGCTTAGGAAGCGGCTTGGTTATGATGGCTTTGGAAGCGGTTTTAGGCTTCTGGACAAGTGATTAGAACGAAGCTTTTGCTACCAAGGCGTACGTCCCTGGGCCGCACCTTTCTCAAGATGGAGTCCTCGACCGCATCACCAGATTCATCTGTGTCGCTTCCATCTGAAGAGTTGGCTTCACAGTAGGAGACTGGCGGCTTTTTCCGCTTCGGATAAGATTTTGTGGCAGGAGAAACAAAGGCCATGTTTTAAAGCACGAGGAAGCTAGACTGCTTGGAGAAGATGAGAGAATAGTTGGGTAGAGAACTTTAG
>Ga0335072_10001498_pt1 | contig 37986 bp, 23 predicted proteins | sample Lox_Sample_21_FD_206725 | JGI IMG/M metagenome (GOLD analysis project Ga0335072, IMG submission 206725) | Soil microbial communities from Loxahatchee National Wildlife Refuge, Florida, United States - Lox_Sample_2.1 | ecosystem: Environmental > Terrestrial > Soil > Wetlands | place: USA... | reverse complement strand
TCCGCTTCGGCGGCCCTCCCTGTAGAGAGATAAACCGAGGCGAGGCCTGCGTAATTCCCGATCTGCGAAGCGTCGCCGGCCATAGCGATCTGAAATTCATGCACGGCCGGCTCCCACGCCTGCCGCGCCGCGTAGTCTTCGCCCAGCAGCGTGTGGGCGCGGAAATTGGATGGATCCGCCGCGACCAGCCTGTCGAGGGTTTTCTGCGCATCGTCATACTTGCGCCCGGCGATGTAGAGCGCCGCAAGCTGAAGCTGCGCATCGGCGTTGGCGGGATCGAGTTCTACGGCCGAGAGGAATTCCTGATAAGCCTGCTGCGGAACCTTCAGTTCCATGTAGGCGAGGGCCAGGCGATAATGCGCGGCAGCCCAGCGGGGATCGATGGCAATCGCGTTCCGGTATTGAATGACAGCTTCCTGATATTTTCCGGCCTTGGCATACTTCTCGCCGCTGGCGAGGAATTCAGCCTTTTGTTTGGCGGGATTACCGCCGCAGGACGCCAACGCGCATGCAAGCGCGGTCGCGACGGCGCAATACTTCCGCAGATCGGACGGCGGGTGCTTCATCCGAGGTGCCTGACCGCGTGAGAACCTTCGTGATGGCCATCCTGAGGCAAGGCCTCGGCAGGGTAATGCTTCGAGACGCGAGGGAATTGGTCATGCGGTCGCGGCACTGGGCTGGCTTTCAGGGAGTTCGGAGTCGAGCGGAGAAGTCCGATGGCTTCAATGCCTGGACTGACCCTTCAAGGGGAGTTTGCGAGCAAGCAACCAGACTCCAAGAGCCATTGAGATCAGGATTAATAACGTGGAAATTTCGGGAACAGTCGCCGCCAGCTTGAAATTGCTGCCGGTGTCGGCGCCGACCGCGCCGGCTTCTGAAAAAATGCCGCCAGAGAAGGACAGGGTGTCCAGTCCTCCATGTGCCAGGAAATCCAGTGTTCCGACGCTGGAAGAGCCGTTATAAATGAGGCTGGTGACGCTGGCCAGCGACATACTGTAGCCGTTTTGCATGCCGCTGATACCGGTAATGTTGTAAATATCCCCCACGATTTGCGTGGCGGTGATGGTCCCGCTGGCGGTAACGCTGCCGGTCCCGGTTCCGGAGTAGGAAAACGAGAAGGTTGCAGCCGGGGACGGCATCGCGCCCCACAGCAGGGCCGCGACACAAAACACCTTACCTATCACGATCGCTCTCATCGATTTGTAATCGCTGGCAATTTGGCTTCCTAATTAACCATTTGCAATTCAGAGGACTTAGCGGTCTCAGTAGACCAATGAATCCGAAACTTTAGGATCCGAAGCAACGGATCTTCGATTCTCAAGTCTGAATTGATGAAGACCGCCTCCTCAAAGCGAGTTCTAGACAGCACAGAACGGATCTCGCAGCCGCCGGCAATCCACGGCACGCGAGTTTTGCGTCGCGGACTCCGATTTCCATCCAATAACGTTGCCCTCAACTTCGGCTATCCTATACCTTTCAAGCACGTCTACATCTGAAATCTATGTCGAAAAGCATCATCGGCGCCGCGGCGGCCACTGCGGTGTTCCTTCTCTCCGCGCAGGCCCAAACCAAGCTGCTGCGCTTCCCGGATATTCATGGCACCCAGGTGGTTTTCACCTACGGTGGCGACCTGTGGACCGCCTCGGCATCCGGCGGCACGGCCACGCGCCTGACCGCCCATCCGGGCCTGGAATTGTTCGCCAAGTTCTCGCCCGATGGCAAATGGATCGCCTTCACCGGCCAGTACGACGGCGATGAGCAGGTCTACGTCATGCCCGTCACCGGGGGTGAGCCGCGCCAGCTTACGTTCTATCCCGCGCGCGGCCCCATGGCGCCACGCTGGGGGTACGACAACCAGGTTTACGGCTGGACCAACGACGGTAAGCGTGTCATTTTCCGTTCCCTGCGGGATGGGTGGTTCAACGGCTTCAGCCGCCTGTACACCGTTTCCATGGAGGGCGGCCCGGCCGAGCCGCTCCCCATGCCAAATTCCGGCGCCGGATCGTTTTCAGCCGCCGGCAATCGCATCGTCTACTCCCCGCAAGCCCGCGATTTCCGCACCGAGAAACGCTACAGCGGCGGCACGGCGAATCAGCTTTACATTTTTGACATCGAGACCCACGAGGCCAAGAAAATCAGCGAAGGCGAGCGCGCCAGCCGCGACCCGATGTGGGTGGGCAACGCCATTTACTACGATTCCGACAAGGACGGCCACTTCAACCTGTACTCCTACGACGTCCCGACCGGCAAAATCAGCCAGCTCACCACCAACAAGACTTACGACATTCGCTGGCCCAGCACCGACCGCGAATCGCGCATCATTTATGAGCTCAACGGCGAGTTGCAGATCTTCGACATCAAATCGCACAAGATCACGCCCATCTCCATCAACGTCCCGAGCGACGAAGTGGCACGCCGGCCGAGCCGTGTGAACGCCGCGAACATGGTGGAGCAGTTCGAGCTCAGTCCGAAAGGCGAGCGCGCCCTGTTTGCCGCGCGCGGCGATATTTTCACCGTGCCGATCGAGAAAGGACCGGTCCGCAATATCACCGACAGTTCGGGGGTACACGAAAAATGGCCCGCATGGTCGCCCGATGGATCGAAGATCGCGTATGTTTCCGACAAGACAGGCGAGGAGGAGATCTGGGTGTCGCCGCAGGATGGCGTCGGCCCGGCGGAGCAACTCACCACCGGCGGCAAAGCCATGCGCTACCGGCCCCGCTGGTCGCCCGACGGTAAGAGCATGGTGTTCTCCGACAAGGACGGGCGGCTGTTCCTGCTTACGGTCGCGGATCATCAGTTGAAGGAAATCGCGCACGGCGCGCGCGGTGGAATCTTCGACTACACCTGGTCTCCGCACGGCAATTTCCTGGCCTTCAGCATGAACGGCGCCAACGGATTCTCGGTGCTTTATATCGCCACGCCGGACGGCCAATTGCACCCCGTGAGCGACGAGAATTTCAACTCGCGCGAACCGGTGTGGGACCCCGACGGCGACTATCTGTACTTCCTCGCCGACCACGAATTCGGCCCGCTCATCTCCTCGAGCGAGTTCGACTACGCCACCTCGCGCGAAACCATGATTTACGCCATGGCGCTGCGCAAGGACGTCAAGCCGCCGTTCCCACCGGAGAGCGACGAGGCAACCATCGCCAAGGACAACGACGCCACGAAGGACGAAAAGAAAGACGAGAAGAAAGACGAGAAGAAAGACGAGAAACCGGCCGATCTGAAAATCGACTTCGACGGTCTCCCGCAGCGCGTGGCGCGGGTTCCGCTCGAAGCCGCCAACTATTTCGACCTCAACGCCAAGACCGGCTATCTCATCTACAGCGTCGCCCCCACTTTTTACTACAGCCGCCCCGCGGAAACCAAGAATTCCATCCGCATCTACTCGCTGAAAGACCGCAAAGAGACCACCCTGATGGACGATTACTTCGGGGCGACGCTCTCCGACGATGGCAGCAAGATGCTGGTGCGGAATGCCGCCGGCTATTCGCTCATGGACGCCACTCCCACCGGCGCATCTAACAAGAAAGCGGTTTCCGTTTCCGGCCTTTATGTCGATCGCGTGCCGGCGGAGGAATGGAACGAAGTCTTTAACGAAGTCTGGCGCCGGTATCGCGACTTCTTCTACGCTCCCAACATGCATGGGTTCGATTGGGAAGCCCTGCGCAAGCAGTACCAGCCCCTCTTGCAATATGCCGCCCACCGCACCGACGTGAATTACGTGATCAGCGAGATGATCGCCGAGCTCACCGTACAGCACGCCTATATCGACGGCGGCGATTACCAGATGCCGCCGCGCCCGCGGGTGGCGCTGCCCGGCGCGCGCTTCGAGCTCGACCCGGCTTCGAACCGCTTCCGCATTTCCAAAATTTTCCAGGGACAGAACGAAGAGGAGCGCTATCGCTCGCCGCTCACGGAGATCGGGGTGGACGTGAAGGTGGGCGATTATGTCCTGGCCATCAACGGGCACGAACTTACCGGCAAAGACGATCCCTATCGCCTGCTCCGCAACGCGGCGGACAATCCCGTGGAATGGCTGGTGAATTCCACGCCATCCACCGAGGGCGCCCGCAAGATCGCCTACCGGCCCATCACCAGCGAAGAGAGCCTGGTCTATTTCGACTGGGTGGCGGCAAACCGCAAAAAGGTTGACGAGCTTTCGGGAGGGAAAATCGGCTACATCCATGTCCCCGATATGGGCGCCGAGGGAATCTACGAGTTCGTCAAGTGGTTCTACCCGCAGTTGCGCAAAGACGCGCTGATCATCGACGACCGCGCCAACGGCGGCGGCAACGTTTCGCAAATGCTCATCGAAAGGCTCAGCAGGCACGTGCTGGGCGCGCAGTTCGGACGCACCAACGAGGATCCGGCGTTGTACCCCGACGCCTTTATCGGCCCGATGGTCACGCTGCTCGACGGCAACTCGGCGTCCGACGGCGATATCTTCCCGGCTATGTTTCGCGCCGCCGGTCTCGGTCCGCTCATCGGCAAGCGCAGTTGGGGTGGCGTGGTGGGCATCACCGATCACGGCCCGCTCATCGACGGCGGCCGCATCAACGTGCCGGAATTCGGGTTCACCAATGCCAAGGGTCAGTGGATCATTGAAGGCCACGGAGTGGATCCCGATATCGAAGTGGACAACGACGCGGCATCGCTGATTCAAGGTAAGGATCCTCAGTTGGAACGCGGCGTGGCGGAATTGATGAAGAAGCTCGCCGCCAATCCGCCCCAGCGGCTGACGCGTCCACCGGACCCTGTGAAGGCGAAATAGCGCCGCGAAAATACTTTCCCGGCCCGTGGTCGGCCTCCGCGAATCCGGAAGCCCGGACGAGGCGAGAGCGGGCGAGGGGCCAAACCCCTGCCGCCGGGCGGAGCGCCATGCCGGAGCCGATGTGAATATGAGCCGCTCATTGGGCGCGGGCGAGGCACGGCCGACGATCCGCGAGGCCGGCGCGCGAAGCCTGGCGCTGGGGCAAACCGTTCCCGGAGATCGGTTTTCATTTTTTCGTGTTGCACCCATTAGGTTTACGCCGAAGTGACCGATCTCGGGATCGGTTTGGGGCGCCCGCCGCGATGTCTTTCCCGGCGAAACATGGTATGCATTGGCGTATGCCACCGCGCAATTTTGAGATCCTGATCGCGTTTGCCCTGCTGTTCACCCTGCCCGGCCAAACCGCCAATCTGGCCGCCGCTCCGCCCATGGGATGGAATAGCTGGGACTCCTATGGGTTGACTATCGATGAACCGCAGTTCCGCGCCAACGTCGAGGTGCTTGCCGGCCTGAAAAGCTACGGCTGGGATTACGCTGTGATCGACGAAGGCTGGTACCTTGCCAATCCCTTGGCCAAGCCCGCCGCCTTCAAATATTCCTGGGACTCCAACGGCCGCCTGATTCCCGATGCCAGCCGTTTCCCCTCATCCGCCAACGGCGCGGGATTCAAGCCGCTGGCCGAATGGGTCCACCGCAAAGGTCTGAAGTTCGGCATCCACATTGTGCGGGGCATCCCGCGCGGCGTCGTAAAGGAAAACCTGCCGGTGGCCAACTCGCGATTTCTGGCCGCCGATGCCGGCGATTCCGGCGACACCTGTCCCTGGGATGCCGGCAATTACGGCGTTCGCGACACTCCCGCCGGGCAGGCCTACTACGATTCGTTGATTGGACTTTACGCGCGCTGGGGCGTCGACTTTCTCAAAGTGGATTGCATTTCCGATCACCCCTACAAAGCCGGCGAGATTCGCATGATCGCCAACGCCATCCGCAAAGCCGGCAGGCCGGTGGTGCTGAGTCTCTCGCCCGGGCCCACGAACCTCAGCCATGCCGCCGAGGTCGCCGAATATTCGCAAATGTGGCGCATCGCCGACGACATCTGGGACGGATGGGCATTCCCGGGCCAGACCTTCCCGAACGGCCTGCTCTCCGCGTTCGACAATCTCGCGAAATGGGCGAAATATGCCCGGCCCGGCAACTGGCCCGATGCCGATATGCTGCCGTGGGGATCGCTGACGCCGCATCCCGGGTGGGGCCCTCCGCGGCAGTCCCGCCTTACACAGGATGAGGAGCGAACCCAATTCGCGCTCTGGGCGATGGCCCGTTCGCCGTTGATTCTGGGCGCCGACCTCACCAGGTTGGATGACTTCACGCGATCTTTGCTCACCAACAAGGAAGTGATCGCGATCAATCAGGCGGCCACCACCAGCCAGGAAGTTCCGGGCTCTCCCGAAGATGCGGCGCGCATGCGTGTCTGGACCGCGGAAGCCGCCGGGCGCGCTCTCACGTGGCCGGGGCCCCATGCCGCCTGGCTCGCGGTGTTCAACTTGCAGGACTCGGAGGTGCGTAAAGACCTCCCGTGGCCGCCCGCGCTCGCGGGCAGGAAAGAGGCGATCTTCGATATCTGGAGCGGTGCGCGGGTTGCCCCTTCCGACGCGGTACACGTCAAGCTCCCACCCCACGGCTGCGCGCTTTTCCGCGTCGAAAAATGAGAATCAGAGCGCCGGTTAGGATGATCGCGGCCAGCAGATAGACCAGGTGCGAAAGAGTCCAGAGAACCGACTGGATGCGTGCGCGCATATGGATAGCGCTCCGGTTCGCCTGCGCCGGGATAGTCACGGTCCGGCCCCAATCCATCGTGGTAAGCCGCGGTAGAAAACCCTGCTGAACGCAGCCTTCCAGGCTATACACTCCCACCACGCGCGAAAAATGGCTGGCCACAATCAGGTCGCGCGAGAACTCGTCCCAATGGAGCGGGCCGAATCTCCCGCTGGTGGCCGGATCGCCGGCCGTGCTGCCCACCGTGACCACCTGCGCATCGGGGCCGTACTGCCAGATCATTGCCGAGTCCATGCTGTGATTGAAGCTGGTGTAGATCATCAGCGCCTCGCGGTCCCCGCGCACATCCACGATGCCAAGCAGACGCTCAAGCACTGTGGCGTGAACTTTGCGCTCGTCGGCAAGGAATGGGAATTGATAAGTCTCCACGGGATAACCGTCATGTTCCATGCGGCTGATGAGCGCGGCATAGGCGCTCCGCGCGGCCATCACCGCGCGGCCATCGAAGCATCTGCCAAGCAGGGTACACGCGAGGTGTGCCCAGTGCCCGGTTATCGCCAGGTTGAAGTCGCCCAGGCTCGGTTCGATGTCCAGGCCCACGCGCGAGAACCGCAGGCCGTTTTCGCCGCTCCATTTTTCGAAATCCGTGAATCGATTGGCAGCCTCGGGCTCGTTACCCGAATTCAGGTAATAGCCCTGTTCGCGCGGCAGCGCCATCCACGCCGTTACCGCGATTCCGGAGTCGTTCAATCGCCGCACAATTGCCGCCCGCTCCGCACTGAAATCGATCAGCGAAAGGCTGATACCCGCGTGGAGCTGCTTTAATTCGGAAATCACTTCGGGGTTGGCGAAGAGCGATTGGAGATGAGGGGTATCCAATTCGCAGGCAAAGGCCAACTGCGGGGGAGGGGAAGAGCCCGACGTTTGAATGTCGCCGGGAAGAGGTTCGCGCCAAAGCACCAGGAACGTTCGCGCGGAAACGCAAAGAATCACCGCGACCACCAGCCCGGCGCCAAAAACTACCAGCCAAAGGACCGCCCTTGCCGCCCTCCGCACTCGTGCACCTCTGCTTCCAGGTTAACTCCCGAGGAGTTAGAATGAATCTGTCCGCGCCGAAGATTACCCGATGACCCTTCGTTTGGCTCGGACGCTCCTGCTCACGGGCGCCTGCCTCATTCCGGCGATCGCCGGCAACCAGATTCTGCTTCGCAATCTCGATCCGACGGATGGCACCCCCGCGCTTTTGGCCGGAGGAACCAACGGACAGATTTACGTCATATCCACTCTCACTTCCAACCTCACCGGCCAGAATCTCTCGCGAGTGGTCGAACTCGATTTGACGGGGACACGGCTGGCGAGTTTCGACCTTCCGCAGTTGCCGCAGCCCGCGGCTGCCATCACCGATGGGCAGGGCAACCTGATCCTCGCGGGGCAGAATGCCGGTTCGCAGGGCGCGGTTTTCAGGCTCGACCCGAAACTCGAAGGCGTGACCGCGGTAGTGACTTTGCCCGCCGTGGTGCGCGCGGCGGCGTCCGATAGCGCCGGTAACGTTTATGTCACAGGCAGTACCGGTTCGACCACCTTCCCAGTGACCGCGGGCGCCTATCAGAGCACGCCGCCGGGATCGGATTTTCACGGCAGCGCAGCTTATGCCTTCCTGACCGAAGTCAGTCCCGCGGGTAAGATCGTCTATTCGACTTACTTCGGCAGCGATACCACCACGTGCATCGGAGGCAGCTACTGCGTCGGCAAGTTCGGCGTGACCACCGGTACGGCCATCGCACTCGATGCCAGCGGCGCGATCGTGATCGCGGGTTCGACCACCGCGACCGCGCTGCCCACCACTGCCGGCGCCTTCGAGCCCACCTGCGGGTGCGGCTACGGCATCGGATACCCGGACGAAAATGCCGGCTTCGTGGCCAAGTTCCAACCCAGCGCCACGCAGCAGCTCCAATGGTCCACGTATCTCAATGCGAGCGCGGCGCAGGCTCCCTCGCTGGCCGTAAACGCGATTGCCATCGATGCCGCGGGCAACGTGATTGCCGGCGGAAACGCTCCTCCCGGTCTGCCGGAGACGCCCTCCGTGTTTCAATTTCTCGGCCCGGACTACGGGGGCGGGGGATTCCTGCTGGAACTGAACAGCACCGGCTCAGCGGTCAACTGGGGAACTTCATTCGGCAACGTTACCGCCGCGGTCTCTGGGCTCTTTGTCGATCCGCAAGGCCAGATCGTTTTCAGCGCCCAGATCGCGCCGTTGAGCTACGTGGCCCGCATGTCCGACGCCGGCACAACGCTTGCCGCCCTCTATCCGGGGCCCGAGATCTCCACTGCCGGTCCGCTGCTTGCGCCGACCTCGGCTGGCGGGTTCGCCGCGGTATTTCCGTGCGGCGCGTTGTGGATTGAGACAACCGCTTCCGTTCCTTCTCCTTCCATTCTCAACATCGCCAATAGCGCCACCGGCCAGTATTCCACCACCGTGAGCGCCGGCGAACTGGTGACGCTCTACGGCAGCCTGATCGGACCCGGGCCCATAGACGGGCAGGTCGAGAACGGCGTCTTCACCTCGTCGTTGTCCGGATACCAGGTGCTGTTCAACGGTGTGCCCGCTCCGCTGCTCTTCGCCGATTCCGAGCAGATCAACGCCGTGGTCCCCGGACTGGTCGAGCCCGGCTCCATTCTGGTTCAGCTTGTCACGCCGGCGGGAACCCTGGATGGGCCATCCATTGCGCTGGCACATATTCCGGCGAATGGCGTCTTCCAGAACTCACAAACCGGTCTGGCCGCGGCCTTGAATCAGGACGGCAGCGTCAATTCGCCGTCGAACCCTGCCAAAGCCGGGAGCTTTGCGGCCATCTTCGTGAATGCCTACAGCCCGGGAGATTACGCCCCCGGCGCCGTGGCCGCAAATGCCATCGTCGGCACTTCGCTGCCGGTCTATCTTTTCGACGACTCCCGCTCTTACGGCATTGCGTTCGCCGGATATGCGCCAGGGCTGGTGGACGGCGTGATGCAGATTAATTTTCAACTGCCCGATCCGCTTCCGGCGGGAAATCCGTTTACGTTCTACGTGCAGATCGGCGGAACGTTAGGTCCCGTCGCTCAGGGACAGATCGCTGTCGCGGGGCAGTAACGGTCAGCCGTTGAATCCGTAAGGGGAGCGCTGCGGACGGCTCAACATGGAATTGGCCTGGTCGTCGTTCTCGAAACGCTCCTTCACCGGATCCCAGTGGAGGTGGCGCTTGAGTTTCATGGCGATGTGGTGCAGCAGACACGTGGAGCAGGCCCGATGCGCGATTTCCGCCGGCGCGAGCGGCTCCTTGCGCGTGCGGACGCAATCGAGCCAGTTGGCGTGATGCTCGTCGGCCGTGGCCAGGTGAATCTCGTTCGGTCCAATCACGCTATCGAGAATCCTGGGATCGCTGGCTTCGAGCACTTTCCCCGGCGGCTTGCCGCTCACCGGATCGCTCGGCGTCACGTTCCCCTCGCGGGTCACGAAAATCCAACCTTTGGTGCCTATGAATTTGATGCCGTTGGGATAGTCGCCCGAAATCGACATGGTCATGCCGTTGGCGTATCGCCCTTGGGTCTGGAAGCGGCCGTGCACGTTCCACAGTCCATGGGTGGGAAACTCGGCCCATCCCCAAATCTCCACCGGGCCGGTAAGTTCGGTATTCATGCCCCAGTGCGCCGTATCGACGTGGTGCGCGCCCCAGCCGGTGATCATGCCGGCGCCGAATTGCTCGCAGCGCAGCCAGCCGGGGCGGTCGAAGCCTTTTTGCGGATGGACGCGCATTTCGGTGTAATAGACCAGCGGCGTGGTGCCGAGCCAGGCGTCGTAGTTGAATCCCGCCGGCACCGGCATCTCCGCCGCATCGGGACCCGAGGGATCGCCCGGCAGCCCCACCTCGACATGCTTTACATCGCCGATTCGCCCGTTGCGCACCAGTTCGCAGGCGCGGTGAAACTGCTTCCACGAGCGCTGCTGCGAGCCGATCTGGAAAATACGCCCCGAAGCCTTGACAGCATTCGCCATGTAGCGGCCTTCGGAGATGGTCAGCGACGCCGGCTTCTGTAGATACACGTCCTTGCCGGCGCGCACCGCGTTCACCGCCAGCACGGCGTGTTGATGGTCGGGCGTGGAGATCACGACCGCGTCGATTTCCTTATCGGCCAGCAGCTCGCGGTAATCGTGGTATACCTTGGTGCGGTTCACGGAATACCAGCCATTCACCAGCGCCTGTCCCTGCTCGAGCCGGCTGGCATCGAGATCGCAGACCGCGACGATGCGGGCGTAGTCCACCTTGCGGATGGCCGGCAGGTCGTGCGTGCGGGAGATACGGCCCACCCCGATGGCGCCCACGTTGATGCGATTACTGGGCGCGTTTTGCCCGAACACGCTGGACGGCACGATCGCGGGGAAGCCGGCGGCGGCAGTTTTCAGAATCGATCGTCGGGATATGTCCTTCATAGAACCCTCGCGTTCTTCTGTGCCTTGAGCACCAGTTCGGTGGCCAGCAGGGCCTGTTGCTGGTCCTGAGCCACGTGGGTACGGTTGACGATGTCGGCCACGAACTGGCGGCCGAACGGCAGATCCACCTGGTTGCAATCCATGTAGGTAGCCTTCTTCTGGTCGACGAGGAACAGGTGATTGCCGCCCGGCCGGCCGGCGATATCGGCGTACTTGCGCAGCTCGATGTACCCCTCGGTGCCGAGAACGAACAAGCGGCCATCGCCCCAGGTGCCGAGCCCTCGCGGCGTGAACCAATCGACACGAACGTAGCCGAATCCGCCGTTGCCATGAAGCATCATGTCGCCGAAATCCTGGAATTTCGGCCGATGCTGGTAATTCACGTTGGCCACCTGCGACGCCGTGACATCGGCCACAGTCGAACCCGTATAGTAAACGAACTGATCGGCCTGGTGCGAGCCGATATCGCACAGGATGCCGCCGTAGCGCGCCGGGTCCCAGAACCAGTCGGGACGCGTCGGCTCGTTCACCTGGTGCGGCGCCAGGTTGACGGTCTGCACCACCTTGCCGATTGCACCGGCATGAATGAGTTCGCCGGCCTTCACCGCGGCGCGCACTTCCAGGCGCTCGGAGTACATGACCGCGAAGATGCGGCCGGTCTCCTGGATGGCTTGGCGCACCTCGGCCAGTTGCTCCAGCGTGGTCATGGCAGGCTTGTCGCTGAGGTAGTCCTTGCCGTGGCGCATGACACGAACTCCCAGCGGACCACGCAGGTCGGGGATGGAGGCGCTGCACACGAGCTGGATCGAAGGGTCGGTCAGAATTTCGTCTTCGCTGGCCGCCGGCCTGGCTTCGGGGTATCGCTTCTGAAAAGCCGCCAGCGCAGTCTGGTTGGAGGAATGGACTTTCACCAGTTGGCCGCCGCCGCGCTTCAAGGCATCGGTGATGCCGTTAATATGATTGTGGTCAATCCCGATGACCGCAAATTTTACGGAATACCTGGGCTTTTCGGCGGGCGCTGCGGGGGCTGTGACTTCCTGCACCTCGGCGGGTTGGAAGGCGAGCGCCGCTCCCGGCAATCCGGCCATCAACCAAGATCGCCGGCTGACATCGTAGGCCATGAAATCCTCCTGGACGCGATTTAATTCACATGTTAAACCAAATCGGGCGGCGAGAACTTACCGTCCTCGCAGCAGGATGGAGGCGAGTTCGAACACGGCATCGTAGACACGGTGGAGTTGCGGCCCGGCGGCACTCCAGCCCGGCAGCGGCGCCGGACCCAATTTCGCGAAGAGGTCTTCGTCCGCCAGGCGCCGCGCGCCCGTTTCGGCCGCGGGCAGCGGCGTCTCGGCCCAATAGAGATCCGGATCCGCCGGCAGTTTTTCGAGCCTGACCGGAATGTCGTCGAACTCCTCTTCGGGCCCGTCGTCCCGCTCGGCAACGGTTGTTCCATCTCCACGCAGGAGATCGACCAATTCCTTCCGCTCTATCCCGCGAAGTTCGAACAGCAGCAGCGGATCGCGTTCGAAATCGCGTCCAAACTTCAGCCACGCGGCAACCAGGTGTTTGCACGGTTTGAGCCAGTCCGCGCAGCCGCACTCCAGGTGCAGGTCCACATAGCGCTCCGGCATGAAGCGAAGTTTGGCTTTGGCGAACGCCGTTTGCACCTCCAGAGGCAGCTCGCCCATGGCCAGCGATGAAGCGACCGCACGCCTGTCGCGCAGGTTGGCGAACAGTGCCTCCCACTGCTCCCGGGAGAATGCTTCGAACGTGATCCTCACGGCCGATGACTGCTCCTGCCGGGCCTGCACGTTGGCGATGACTGTCCGACCTTCCAACCGGCAACGCTGCACGTGATTTCCACGCAGGTAAGCCATGCCGTCCGCGAATCGGGACGGCTCCGCCAGACGCTGCATTTTTTCCACCCACGCGGTGGCCCACCAGTTGGAACTCATGCCAGCGCCTCCTCTCGCAGGCTCATCAGTTCCTTGATCTCGGTGGTGGAAAGCTCGGTGAGCCACGCTTCGCCCGTGCCGATCACGGTATCGGCGATGGCCTTTTTACGCTCGATCATCTCGTCGATCTTCTCTTCCAGCGTGCCGACGCAGACGAATTTATGCACCTGCACATCGCGTCTCTGGCCGATGCGGAAGGCGCGATCGGTGGCCTGGTCTTCGACCGCCGGGTTCCACCACCGGTCGAAGTGGAAGACGTGGTTGGCAGCCGTGAGATTGAGACCCGTGCCGCCGGCCTTGAGCGATAGCACGAACAGCCGAGGCCCGTCGCCGCCGCGCTGGAACCGCTCCACCATTTCGTTCCGCTTGTGCGCCGGGACCCCGCCGTGGAGCAGCAGAACCTCCTGGCCGAAGGCAGCCGCCAGGTGGCTCCGCAGGCGCTCGCCCATTTCCGCAAACTGCGAAAAGATCAGCGCCCGATCGCCTTCCGAGAGCAGTTCCTCCACCATCTCGGTCAGGCGCTCCAGCTTTCCCGACCGGCCGGCAAGCGGCGATTGATCGCCCAGGAATTGCGCCGGATGATTGCAGACCTGCTTCAGTTTTGTGAGGGCCGCCAGAATCACTCCCTTGCGCTGGATTCCGGTGGCGTCATCGAGCGCGGCACCGACCTCATGGACCACGCTTTTGTAGAGCGAAGCCTGTTCGGGCGTGAGATTGCAGTACACACGCATTTCGTTTTTTTCGGGGAGGTCCTGAAGCACGGTCCGGTCGGTCTTGAGCCGCCGGAGAATGAACGGGGCGGTCAACTTGCGCAGTTTGCCCGCGCACTCGCCATCGGCGCCACGCTGGATGGGCAACAGGAAACTGCGCCGGAACTCGGCGGCGGTTCCCAGAAAGCCGGGGTTGAGAAACTCCATGATGGCCCACAGTTCGCCGACGTTGTTCTCCACAGGCGTGCCGGTGAGCGCAATCCGGTAATCGGCGTCGAGCGAGCGGGCCGCGCGCGACTGCTGCGTCTCCGGATTCTTGATATTCTGCGCCTCGTCGAGAATGATGCCGGACCAGGGAACGCCGCGCAGCACATCGAGATCGCGATGCACCAGCGAGTAACTGGAGATGACGAGGGCGTGGCGAGCCGCCTCCTCTACGAACTCCGGCCCGCGCCTGCGCGCCAGGCCGTGGTGAACCAGCACGGAGAGCCCTGGAGTGAAGCGAGCGGCTTCCTTGCGCCAGTTGCCTACCACCGAAGTGGGACACACCAGCAGGGTAGGCCGGTCCACGCCATTGGCGCGCTCGCGGAGCAGGAGCGTCAAGGCCTGGGGGGTCTTGCCGAGACCCATATCGTCGGCCAGGCAGGCGCCCAAGCCGTATTGGCGGAGGAAACTCAGCCACGAGAACCCGCGCACCTGGTAAGGGCGCAGGGTTCCCCGGAAATCCGCAGGCACGGGGAGTTCTTCGAAGCGCGCTTTGCCGCCGAGCTTTTCGATCAACTCACCGATCCAGCCGTCGGCGCTGGTTTCTTCCAATTCGATTCCAGGGGGAGCTTCGATCCCGGTGAGCACGCTGCGAATAGCCTCGCGGGCGGGCACCGGCTCGCGCTTCCAAAGCTCCAGCGCCGCGCGTACGCTCTGCGGATCGAGCGGCAGCCATCTGCCGCGGATTTTCACCAGCGGCGCGGTGGAAGCGGCCAGCCGGTCGAGTTCCTCGCGCGTGCATGTTTCGCCGCCAATCGCCACTTCCCAATCGAATTGCATCAGATCGTCCAGCGAAAAAGTGGCGGATTGGCTCGCCCGCGCCGGCTTCAGAAGCGGACGGGCGCGCACGGCGGCGCGGTCCCGCCGTTTCCACCATACCGGCACTTCCACTCCAAAACCCTCGTCGGCGAGCGCGGGCGCCGTATCGGTAAGGAAGCGGAACGCTCCCATCACGTCCAGGGGGAAACTGTCGGATCCGGCGCGGACGTCGGCACAGATGCTGGCGGCATTCGCCAGCAGGCGATCGACGTATCGCAGCGAACCGCGGCTCATAGCGCCGCGGTCGATCGCCACGGTGGCGCCGCCGCCCACCGGTTGCAATCCGTAATGGACGTGCCAGGCGTCCGTCTCCGCGGCCTCCTCGGGCTCGAGCAACTGGAAGCCGATCAGCCACGGAAATTGCGTTTCCCGCAAGACTGGCCGTTGCCAGTTTTTCACACGATCGCAGAAGCTGGCGAGCAGCTTGCGGTCGCCGGGAAGCTGCGATTCGCTGGAGCACAAGCGATTCACCCACAGCGCCGTGAGATGGGATTCATCGATCGCGCGCGGCTGCGACACGGGACGCTCCGGCTGATAGGCCTGGCGCGCGATGGCGTCAATGGTCCACTCCACGAAATCGGCGACCATGCGCGCAGGGTCGTCCTCGGGCGGTTGGCCGCCTCTGGAGCTGTCGAGCGTGACGGAGCGCGCCGGGGGAGGCATGGAGCCGGCGAGTTCGCGCAGACGCCAGTGGTCCGGAGCAGACAGCAAGGGCAGCCACACGGCGCGAAAGGATTCGCCGCGCGCCTCCAGGGACGGCATGATCCGTTCGCGCGCGGCCAGCGCCGCCGCGAACCGAAATGCCGCGCCCCAGAATCGCGCCGTGGAAGCGATCTTGACCTCCGGCGACTCGGCACCGGGATTGCGATTGCAGGAGTCCAGAAAGTACCCGGCCTGATGCGCGTTCAGGATCGCGACCGGCAAGCGCCAGGGTCGAAGGGCGGTGCTTTGGGCCGGACCGCCGCCACGGTCGATGGCTTCGCCGTCACATGTTGGAACCCAGATGATGGCGTCTCGATAGGTGACCGGTGGAGATTCGCCTACGACTTGGAAGATGGCATGGCGGAGGCGGTCGCGTTTCGCGGCGAAAGGCAGGCCCCGCTGGCCATCTATGCGGACAGGGGTGATCTGGCCCCATAAAAACAGCTTTCGTTCGCGATAGGCGGCGTGGAGCTTGAGCACGTCGAGCGCGGCGGCGTTTGGAGGATTATATCGGGCGGTTTGCGGCAAGCACCCATACTAACGTGCAGAATCCGGAGCCGGCGAGCCGGCTGGCGAGAGAAATACGTTATCCTGCGGTTTGACATCCGCACTCGACCTCACCCATGCCGCGGTGGCTTTCGGAGCAGCGTTTCTGGCCGGCGCCATCAATTCCGTCGCGGGCGGCGGAACCCTGGTGTCTTTTCCCACGCTCATCTGGCTCGGCCTCGATTCGGTGACCGCGAACGCCACCAGCACGGTCGCCATCTGGCCGGGGACAGTGGGCAGCGCGTGGGGCTACCGCCGGGAACTGCGCGGCGTGCATTCGCGGTTCCTGCTGATGGTGGTGCCGAGCCTGGTTGGCGGGATTGCCGGCGCGGTCCTGCTGAAGTGGACTCCCACCGCGACCTTCGACCGCTTGGTGCCCTTCCTGATCCTGTTCGCGACCTTTCTGTTCATGGCACAGGAGTGGGTGCAGCGCCGGCTCGGCACGGGCGACCCTTCGGTCCGTCATTCCACCAAATGGCTGGCCGGCGGTCTGCTCTTTCAACTGATGGTGGGACTCTACGGCGGGTATTTCGGCGCCGGCATCGGCATCCTGATGCTGGCCGCGCTGAGCATCCTCGGGCTGAAGGACATCCACGAAATGAACAGCCTGAAAGTGGTGCTGGGCGGCAGTGTCAACGGTATTGCCGCGGTATATTTCATTTGGGAGCGGATGGTGTACTGGCCTTATGTAGTCCTGATGGCGGTGGCGGCGATTTCGGGGGGGTATGGCGGCGCCGGCGCAGCCCGAAGACTCGGGCGGACGGCGGTGCGGCGGATGGTGATCGCGGTGGGACTCGGAATGGCAATCTCGCTATTTGTACGAAAGTAGGGGCGCGAACAGTGACGAAAATTTATGTTCGCCGGAATAGCCAATCAGGGCTAGAATAAAGCCGAGGGAGCCCGTTCGGTATGCGTGGACGGCAAATCGCACTCGGCGTGGCATTTATGCTGCTGGTTTCGGTGAAGGCGTTGTCGGCCGCGCCCGCCCGAACCTGGCAGGATGGAGAACTCATTTCGCGCCATACGGTTCCCGTGGGCCGATCGTTGCAGAACCACTACATCTACCGCGTACGCGGGTTGAATCGCGAGTATGTGGTGGAATCCGATACCCCGCTCCAACTGAACTTATATGTGCCGATGAAGTACTGCCCCGATCACCGGCAAATTCTGATTCAGGATGCTGACGGCAACGAGCGCAAGGTGCGGATTTTGCAGCGGGCATCGGTTTCGCTGCGCCAGTAGTCGCGGCGCAAAATGATAAAATACGGACTGTGCGCCCGTAGCTCAGTTGGATAGAGCGTCTGGCTTCGAACCAGCAGGTCGGGAGTTCGAGTCTCTCCGGGCGCACCACATAACTCATTAATTCCACCGGCTCTACGCCACTTCCGGACCCCAATCCCAACCCTTTCAAAGAAGCGCAGGTTTTCGCGAACGCTGTTGGTATCGGAAAGAACGCGATCTTCGTCCGCCAACCCATTTACTGGGGGCATCCAACCGGGGCCGCAGGACTGGCCCTCGATCCCCAATTTGATCCGTCAACTGCTGCAACCGAGCTAGATCTGGTTGGCTCCAATTGGACGATGCCGTTCGTGCTAGTCAAGTGTCAGGAAATAATATATTAGGTACCGTTTATCTATAAATCGAAGTCCTCAAATCCAAGATAGTTCCTTGCGGTTGGCGGTCCTGGCTCGGGCGGCCGTCACCACCCCCGTTCTTAAGCTCCGCGGTCACGCGCGCACAGGGCTTACCAGGATCCGGAGTAGCCCATTTGCGGCACTGGTGACATTGAGGCAGAATTCCGCGCAAGCCCAATAGAGATTCCGGCTTTGGCATCGAAGGCGGCGACGATCAGGTGCCACCGGTTTACCAGGAAATTGGTCTCGGGCAGGTAACCCACGTATCCCTGGCCGGGGTCCGGCATTAAACAGGTTCGCCGGATAAAGCTCCAGCCGCGGGACATGGCCTCGGGCGGAAACGTGCCCGGGTAAAAAGCCCGCCGCCGCTTTCTCGCCGCCTCCTCGGGCAGCGGAGTCCCGGTAATTTTCAATCAGGGATACCAAGGCAGGGAGGTGGTGGATCTTTCCGGCAAGGCTCACGCGATGTGAATCACTGACACGGCAGTGCTGGCTGGCATTCCCTCTCAGGCGGCGGGCAGAATTGCCCATCCACCTAATCGATGGCCGGTCCGAAATATCCTTGGGCCAGAGCCGGTTCCGCTTCGAGCGCCTTTGCCCAGCAGGCGCGCGCCTCGTCCGACTTGCCCGTGGTCTCCAGAATGCGACCCATGTTCAGCAGCGCTTCCGGCATGTGGGGCTCGAGCGCCAGGGCTTCGCGATACAACTTGACCGCGTTCTCCAATTTGCCGGCCTTCTCGTACATCAAGCCGGTGTTGTAGAGGATTTCGGGGGACCGTTCGCCGAGGTCGATCAGGCGCACGTGGAACTCGAGGGCGGTATCGAAATCGGAAGCCTGAATCGCCATGGCGGCCAGGCCGCGCAGCGCTTCGACCGATTTCGGATCGGCCTCCAGCATTTTTTCGTACAGCCGTTCGGCGTGCTCACGCTCACCCATTCCGCTGTACGCCAGCGCCAGGTTGGCGTGCGCTTCGGGCCACACCGGCCGGTGTTTCAAGCAGCCTTCGAAAGCTTCTGCCGCGCCACGAAAGTCCTGGCGTTGCAGGCGCAGAAAGCCGAGACGGAACCGCGCTTCTTCCTCGCGCGGGGACTTTTCCAGGATCTGGCGGTAATATTTTTCGGCTTCCTCGGCCCGGCCGCTGTGTTCCAGCAGCAGCGCGAGATTCCAGACGGGAGCGAGCCCTTCGGGATTGACATCGGTGGCGTGCATGTAAGCTTCGTGAGCGCCATCGACATCATCCAATTGCTCGCGGACGATTCCCAGGTTGGTGTAAGTCTCGGCCGATTGGGGCCGCAGCTTGAGCGCTTCCTCGTAGGCTTCCGCGGCTTGCTCCCAGCGGCCCGATTTCTGATAAGCCAAGCCCAGGTTGAACCAGGCTTCGAAGTGCGTGGGAACGGCCGATGTCAGCAGGGTGCAGAACTTTGCGGTCAGCGCGTGATCGCCGGCGGCGCAGGCCCATGCGGCCAATCCCTCGAGCGCGATGTTGGATTCCGGCTTGAGTTCCAGCAGCCGTTCGGAGAACTCGCGAACCATGTCGAAGTCCTCCTTCGCCATGCCGATCAACACCAGGTTCGCGAGCGACTCTTCCGATTCGGGATCGTGCTCGAGAATGCGCTGATAAATCACGGATGCTTCGTCAGGATGGCCCAGCGATTGGATGGCGGCGGCCTTGCCGAAGAGCGCGTCGGCGTGTTCGGGAGAAAGTTCCAACACCCGCTCGAAGGCGAAGAGCGCGGATTTCGGATCCTCCAGGCGCAGGTGGCTGACTCCGAGCCCGAGGTGCGCTTCCAGGTGCGACGGATCGAGCGTCGCGGCCTTGTGGAACGCTTGTGAGGCTTCGTCCCACTCCTCCATGCGCTCGAGGCACACACCCAGATTGAACCACCCCTTGGCATATTGCGGCTTGAGTTCGGTGAGGTTCCGGTAGCTCTCGGCCGCGTCGGCGTAGCGCTCCAGCTCGAATTGGATGTGCCCCGTCGCGCGGTAGATCTCCGGGGAGTTTTCTCCCGAATCGACGGCGCGCTCCAATTGCTTGAGCGCTTCTTCGCGCTTGCCGGCCAGGTGTAGCGTGACGGCGCGCGCCAGGAAGCCGGAGGTGGTGGCTGCCATGCCATTCTTCTCGCCGGCATCGGTCTGGGAAGGACGGACGGAGGGGACTTTAAATGGACGGGACGCAATGGTGCTCATCGCTTCGAATACTCCTTGCTTATGTGGCCGATGGGTGTGACTTTAACCCAGTAAAGGCGCGCACGCTCTTCCGCAGAGCTGACAAAGCCGATGCCGCCGCTGGTCAGGCGGGCATCGGTCCAGGTATCGATAGTCTGGCCATCGATTGATATCGTGAATTCGTTTCCGGCTACGCGCGTCCGGACCGTGAGGGCGGTCTTGCCGCTGTGACCCGGCGCCGCCGGAGGGGCCGGCCGGACCGTGGCGTCTTCTGCCGTCCCGCCGATCACGGCTTGACGCCGGAATTCATACCCTCCACCCGGCGCCACCGCCAGAGTGGCCTTGTAATAATCTGTGCAGTTGGCCGCCCGGAACACCCAGGAAACCCCTTTCTGTTCGATTCGCGTCAGGAACTCGAAGACATAATTGGGAATTTCGAGTGAAGGCGAGTACAGCGCCAGTGAACCGGGACGGACGCCCGCCACGTCCACTTTCCAATCTTCGGTTCCGCCCACCCACTGGTGCAGCCCGCTATCGAAATGTTCTTCCATGGTGGCCGGTGGAGAGTCCACCTTGCGCACCGGCGCGGCCCCGAAGTGCATACTCGTCAGGAAGGTGCCGTGCAGATCGCTGGGACACTGGAAGGGAGTTTCCTGGGGCTGGAACGTCACCAGCGTGAGACGAGGGCTGGGTTGCATGTCGCGGGCCTGTGAAGGCGGCAGGGAAGGAGGGGCCGGCGCGGCCGCGCGAAACCGTGCCACTCCGTTGCGGTAGTGCAGTTCCGGTTGGCAGGGAGACTGGCCTGCCCAGCGCACATCGCAGTTTCGGGTGACGGGAATCTCGCCCCGCTCGGCCGGTGCTCCGCTGATCAGAGCGTCCGGCCACTGGAATCCCGCGGCGGCGCTCTGTTTCGGCCCTCGCGGGGACGCCGGAATACGCACGATGAAGCGAATTACTCCGGCCTCCACCGCGGCGAGCTGCTTGGGCTGCGAATTCCCGGTGAGAGCGCGCGCGCCGGTGGACCGCATGGGCGGATTGGTGCGCGGCTGTCCGAGTTCGACGGAGCGGACGCGAGGAGTGGAGAGGCGGAATCCAACGCCGCCGGAAACCCGCAGATCGCGGCCGCGGTCGGCGGAACCGCTCAGTCTCCGGGCCGGTTGCGCCTCCTGGCAGTTTTGGGTGGCGATCCGCAGTGGCCGCACCTGAATGCCGCTGCCCCCAATCTGCGTGCGGCGCGGGACCAATCTCAGGTCCGCCACTTCGCGCCGGAGTTGTGTTACCTGGGCGCCGGCGAAGCGGGGCATTACCGCGCCGGCGGGCATGATCCGCGCCGGAAATGTTCCGCCGCGCGGCGGTAAAACGGCGCGCCCGCGAGCGCGGAACACTCGCGGTTCGATGCTGCGGACTTCGGCGGGCATCGCCGCCGCGGCCCGTTCAACCGCCGGCCGCATGTTTTCGGAGTGCGCGACAATTCCAGGCATCGCCAGCACGGCGCGAAGGTGGTGCGCCGCGCCGAACTCGGGCCGCCGGACGGGCATGCGCGCGATCGGGGCCACGCGCGGTCCGACTTTCGAGTCCCGCGCCAGTTGCGTGGCGGGAATGGCTTTGGCATTTTCGCGCCGGCGCATCAGGCTCGCCACTTTGTTGGCTTCCATCAGGCGGTCCATGCCCAACCGCAGGCGAAACTGATTGCGGTGTTCGCGGGAGCAGAAGTCGCCGCCTGAGCCGACACCGAAGCGGCTGAGGGCCTTCCCGCAGAGCTGGCATGTGCGCCCGTTCATTTTGGCTCAATTATAGGGGCATTGTTCATGAATTGCTATGCTAATGGAGGATAATATCTGTACTATAAAAAGTTAACTGCTTACATTTACAACGGTTATATCTTATTACTAAAATCCAATAACCTTGGTAAATCTCGCCCCAATTATGTGTGAATTTGAGAAAAATGCGCGTAAAATCGTAGTCCTGAGAGGATCTCAATGCTTGACTCCACTGCGCGTGCGGAACGCGTCGAAATAATCGCACCAGAGGCTGCTTCGTACACCTGGGAGGTGCCCCAAAAGCCGGTGGCAGTGCGTCTCCCAATGCCGCTGATCGATCGCCTGGAGTCCGAAGCCGTCGAGACGTTTCGCTCGCTCACTTCGCGTGGTTCGGAAGTTGGCGGATTGCTCCTGGGTTTTCACACGCCCGGCAGCCCCACGCTGGTCACGGTATCGGATTTCGAACTCATCTCGTGCGACTACAGCCGGGGACCGCTGTACCGGCTTTCCGACGGTGACATGGCGCGCTTCGAACAGGCGATGGAGAAGCATGCCGCCGGAAGCGGCGCGCGCGTCATGGGCTTTTTCCGCAGTCACACGCGCAAAGGTTTGTCGCTCGATGCCGAGGATGTCGCATTTTTCGAACCGCGTTTCCTCGAACCGCATCACCTGGTACTGCTGATTCGGCCGTTCGCCACCAAGGTGAGTACGGCAGGCATTTTTATTCGCGAGAATGGCCGCATCGGCGCCGAGAACAGCTACCGTGAATTTGCGTTTCGTTCGTCGGAACTGACGCACCCGGGCGCGGGTGCTGGAAAAACGGAACCGGCAACGCCATCTGCTCCGGCGGCGCAAGCCGCGGCGCAGCCTGTCGCGCCGCCGAAGCCGCCGTCGAGAGCGCAGATCGTTCCGATCGCGTCGCGTCGCGAAATCTCTTTGCCGGAGCCGGTCGTTATATCTCCCAACGCGCCGCCAATCGTTGCCGACCGCGTGGAAACGCCCGCTCCTCCGGCACCAAAGCCCGCCGCGCCGGCGCCCGAAAAGGACGAAAAGGAAAAGGCCGGCGAGAAGGAAAAAGAGAAGCCTGCCTCTCCTCCGGTGTCTGCGCCCCCAGTGCCTCCAGCGGTTGCCGCCCCAGCAGCGGCAGTGCCCGTCGCCCGCGTGGCAGAGGAGAAGGTCGAGGAACCGTTGCCGGCGACTCCGGCTGAAGAAATCGCGCTATCCGCGCCCGCTCCCAAAAATAAGAAACTGCGTCTCGTGGTAGCTGCCGCGATCGGTATGTTGGTTCTCGGAGGCGGTGGATTGGTGATCTATCCGACGCTGATGAGGCATTCTTCCCCATCGCACCCCAATGCCCAGCAGGATTCTTCTCCGCTATCGCTGCGCGTGGAACGAACGTCCGGCGGCATGTTGCTCACCTGGAACCGCGACCTTCCGGTGATCCAGAGCGCCAGCAAGGTAGTCCTGTCGATCACCGATGGCGACCGTCATGAGAACATCCAGCTCGATCCCAACCAGGTTCGCACCGGCAGCATTCTGTATCCGCCCATCACCGGCGATGTGAGCTTCCAGATGGAAGTCACCGACCCGCACCAATCCAAGACCACCAGCGAATCGTTGCGCGTGCTCGATCCGCGGCCCTCCCCGCTGGATGAGCCGGCTGCCGCGTCGAGCGCCCCGGGCGCGACGAAAGAGGCTTCGGCAGCGAAACCGGTTACCAACAGCGCCGTCACCAACGCGGAAGCTAACCCGGCATCGGCAACCGTTCCCGCTGGCGCAACCGACGATACCAAGGCCCCGGAGGATACCACGGCTTCTCATCCGGCCGCCAACCTGAAGCCTTTTAATACCGCTTCTCTGGCGCAGCGGCTGCGGCCGGTGAGTTCTGCCGACCTACCGGAGGCGCCACCCGTGGTTCGGGCCACGCCCGCCGTTTCCGGGAGCCTGGCCGGAATCGTCTCCAGCCAGACTGCCGTACCGGCTCCTCCCAGACCGGTGCCACAAGCCCCGGCGCCGCCGCCTAAAGTTGGCGGCCAATTGACGGCGGCCAGAGTCATCAACCGGGTCGACCCCGAATATCCCAGGCTCGCGAGGCAAGCAGGCGCAGGCGGAGTAGTGGAATTGGAAGCCACCATCTCGGCTGACGGCAAGGTCAAGAACCCGCGCGTCGTCCGCGGTAACAGCATGCTGCAGAAAGCTGCCATCGATGCCGTTCTACAATGGCGTTACCAGCCTGCCATGCTGAATGGAAAGCCGGTGGAATCTCCGGTGGAAATCAAGCTGAACTTCGTCACGCAGGGCCACTAGATACCTGACCGCGTGGGATCTTCGTAATGGCATCCCGAGGCAAGGCCTGCAAGGGCAAGGCTTCGAGACGCGAGGAAATTGATCATGCGGTCGCGGTACCAGCAGGGCGGCTTTCCGCTATTTAGAGATTACGGAGGCACCGGCCCGCTCGCGGTCCCGGCTCTTCCGCTCTAAGGGCCCGCGAACGTACGTGGACGGTGCTTTTTTGGTTAGCGCTAACTTTTTCCACGAGGATAGTATGAGAGGAAATACTCCGGCCGCTTACCAATTCGAGTATTGTGCGTTCTAGGATCTACCCTTATTCTCGAAAGAGCTTTTGCAGTCGGAGAAATCCATGGATGACCTCAAATTGGTGTTGACGTATCAGATGGCCGGAGAGACGCACCAGCAGGTACGTGGTGCCTGCCGGATCAAGGTGGATGGCCGCGGAGGCCTCCTGTTATACGACCCTGGCCGTCACGAAGGCGAGCGCATCGACCTCGGCCGTTTGCAATCGTTAAGCCTTTTTGGAGTCACGCCCGCGAATACGATTTCGGCACTGCCGAACTAGATTTCAGGCCCTCCCAAAACCCAAGCCGGAAACCCAGATTCTCGGTCCCAAGTCATGGGACTCTTTGCTATCCTTCGGGATACTCCCGATATAAACCATTGAGAACACGTTTCGCCATTGTCTGGCCCAAGATGTGCATGTGGGTACAGTCAAATGGCCCAGATCATTGAACGGAACATCGACACGGTGGTGCTCTCGGTAGTTTCGATGCTCTATTCAGTGGCTGTCGTTGTCTTGAAACGCATTCATAGCTAAAGGTTTACCGGGATGCTCAACGCTTTGACCATTGACGTCGAAGAGTATTTCCACCCCACGGAAGTACAGAACAGCATCGGTGTGGATTCCTGGCCGGATCTTCCCTCGCGGGTAGAGGCCCAGACACACCGGATCCTGGACCTGCTCGCTGAAAAGAACACCAAAGCCACCTTCTTTCTTCTGGGATGGGTGGCGGAGCATCACCCGGGGGTCGCGCGAGCGATCGTATCCGCGGGGCACGAAGTGGCATGCCACAGCTATGGGCATCAGCTGGTTTATAACCTGACTCCGGACGAGTTTCGAGCCGACACTCGAAGGGCCGTCGCGGCTATCGAGGATGCCTGCGGTATCACTCCGAAGGCATATCGGGCACCCAGCTATTCGGTTGTGAAAAAGTCTTTCTGGGCGCTGGAAATATTGGTGGAAGAGGGATTTACGCAGGATTCCAGCATTTACCCGATCAGCCACGACCGCTATGGAATTCCGGGTTTCGAGCGTCACGCCCATACCATCCATACCCCTTCCGGATCCATCCAGGAGATTCCCATCGCCACCGCGAAGGTATCCGCCGACAAGTTGGCGCCGGTGGGTGGGGGAGCCTATTTGAGGCTGCTTCCCTACCGCTACACGGCTGCCGGAATCCGGCGAGTAAACGTCGAGGAGGGAGAGCGGGCCTGCATTTATTTCCATCCCTGGGAAATCGACCCACAGCAACCGCGGATCGCGAGAGGCATCGTTGCCAAACTTCGGACCTACTCGGGATTGAGCGGCATGTATGACAAGCTGAGCCGGTTGATGACCGACTTCAAGTTCACGACTTTGTCGGCGGCATACGGTTTTCAGGGAGCTGCCTGCCGTACCGTCGATGAAAGATTGCCCTTCGCGTTGTCCCCTAAGCCGCTAGCCTGATTGGCAGCGCGCACCCCACCATCGATGCCATTTTCGGAACCGCGCGTGCTAAAGGTGTCCACACGCAGGTTCCAGCATGATTGAAATCAAGCGTTCGATCCGCACCGTTGCGCTCCTGTGGGCTTGCCTGTCGATTGGATTAGTTACTACCGCTCGGGCGGCCCTGGATGCCTCGCAGGTTCTCATTCTGGTCAACCGCGACTCGCCGCTCTCGGAGCATGTGGCCGAGATCTATGCGCACCTGCGCCAAGTCCCGGCCGCCAATGTCCTGCGGCTCGCGATGGGGACGAACCAGCAGATCAGCGTCGACCAATACTGGAGCAAGGCCGGGGAGCCGATTCGGAAGTACCTGGATGATCATCCGGAAATCCGGTGCATTTTGACCACTACCGGGGTTCCCTACACGGTGCAGGGAAACGACGGCTCGGACGACGGCGCCGCTTTCGATAGCATTCTCGCCATGGTCCTGAGGGAAGAGCCGGGCAGCCGGAAGCGGCGCCAGCCGGATCCTCTCTACTTGAACGGCCTGAATCCGTATGGAATCAGCGATCCGCGGCAACTGAAAATGATCTTTGTGGCGCGGCTGGACGGCCCCGACCTGGGAACGATCACTCGCATGGTTGAAGACGCGATTGCCACCGAGAAATCCGGGCTGGCCGGCCTGGTTGCGGGCGACGCTCAGGGACTCGAGGAAGTGACGGGCTATGGCGAGGGCGATGCCACGATTCGGGCCGCGGTGGACCGGCTGGGCGGCGCCGGATTTCCCATAAACCTGGACCTGAAACAGGAAACCTGGAAGCAGCCGCCGTCCGGGCCCGGAAATCAGGCTGCCGGCGCGGCATTTTACGTGGGGTGGTATGCGCTGCTGAACTTCCAGGATATTTTCGGCGAGCGCGGGCTGGCGCGGGGGGCGATTGCCTGGCACATCGCCAGCCAGGAAGCGCAGGATATCTGGAATCCGAAAGGGACTGGCTGGTGCGTCAACTTGATGCGCCGGGGAGCCGCGGTGACCATCGGGCCGGTGCGCGAACCCTACGTGGCCGCCTTTCCGCACGGCGACGTATTCGTGGAGGCGCTGCTGAGTGGCATGAGCGTGGTGGAGGCTTACTGGCTCTCCTTGCCGCAGGTATCCTGGGCGATGGTGATTCTTGGCGACCCGCTGTACCGGCCGTTCGGTCTTCACCCCAGGGCGTCGATTGTAGCGCGAGCATATGTTTCTACCGGGCCCAGCCAGGTACTGGTTCGCGGCGAAACCAGTCCTCTGCTGGTGGAACTGGAATGTGTCGGTGTGCCGGGCACGAGCACTCCGGCGTTGGTGGCCACGGCCGAGCCGGAGATGGGATTGAAGGCGGCGTCGGGACAGGTGGAGATACCGGCGATGAAGGCCGGGGAGACGGAGGTGGTGAGAATCCCGAGCGTCACCGCGGGCGACGATCCTACCGGGCTGTTTCGCCTGCAGCTGATCACGCAAGGTCCCCCCGACAGCCCACGCCACATCGTATTAGAGGGGCGGATCGGCTTTTCCCGCCTGACGGGCGGGCTGGGGCCGAAGAGGCAGCTGTTCGCCAATCCCGATGGCGGCAGCCTGATCTCGGGACAGCCGGGACGGAACGTCATCGTTCAGACCGCCAGCCTGCAATCGCGCCCGGTCAGGCTGCCGGAGGGCTTCGTTTTGGCGAATCTGGCATTTGCGCCAGGCGGGGCACATCTAGCCATGGCGCTGGCCAATCCGCAAAGCAAAGAGGGTTCGGTGGTGCTGGCCGACGCCGGTCTGGCGCACATTCAGACTTTGCCCGCCAAAACGGAATTCAGAAGATGGCTCGATCCGGACCACGTTCTGCTTGGGAGCGAAAATGGCATGATCAGCCATAGCATCTCTGGCGGGACGGACCGGGATTTGGGGCGTCCGATCAGCCGGATCGGGAACGTCATTCCAGGTACCGATTTTCAGTACTTCCGATCGGACGCCGGTCACGTCATGGTTCGGAAAGGGCCGGCCGAACCGTTTCAGGACGTGTTACAAGGCACGCGAGTCAATCAGTTTGTCGCCGTGGCCAACGATCTATCGCTTTTCGGCGGAGTGGACGCGGACAAAAAACTGTGGGTGCAGCACGGGCTCGACGGGCAGCCGGAAACGATCGCGACTGGTGTCGTGAACGTGGTGTGGGGACCGATTTCGCGGCGCGCCCTGGTCTGGGACGGTCATAACGCCCGGGTTTACGACGGCCGGGACAACTCCTGGATAAGCCTGGGTGTGGTTGCGCAAGCCGAGTGGAGCGACGATGAGGAGTCGATGCTATTTGTGGAAACCAAGCCGGACAGCAGTATGCTTTCGCTGTTGTCGGGAAGGCTGGTGGAGCAGCTCTGCCCGATGAACCGTATCGGACAGATTGAACGGATCGTCTTTTCCGAGGATCAACGGCGGGCGTTTCTACTGGCTTCGTTGAGTGGCGAGTTCGACGCCTGGATGATGCTGCTTCCCCCGCGTGTGCCGGCGCCGCCCAGGGCTTCGAAATGAAATACCTGTGCTTGCTGGCGGTTTCCGTGACGGCGTTTTCCAGCCCGGCCGCAGTTCGCGATGCGAACCCCGCCAATTATAGGGAATTATTGCGGCAATTGAAGCCCGGCGACACGCTGAACCTGGCAGCGGGGTGGTATCCGAGACTGTATGTGTCCGGCTTGCGTGGGAATGCCGGCTCCTGGATCCGCATTGCCGGACCGGCATCGGGTGCGCCGGCGGTGATCGAGGGAGACGCGGATCACAACACCGTGGAGATCGAGAATTCGAGCTACGTGTCGATCGAAAACCTGCGGATCGACAGCGGGGGCATTGAGGGCGTGGCCGGTGTCAGTGCCAAGGGTGGATCGGCCAACCTGACGCACCACATTCGTCTGGAGGGCAATACGTTCGTCGGCCAAAACCACGGACAGCAGACCGACGCCATCTCGACCAAAACGCCTACGTGGGGATGGATCATTCGCTTCAACCGGATTCTCGGCGCAGGAACCGGAATGTACCTTGGCAATTCCGACGCCACGCAGCCGTTCGTCTCGGGCATCATCGAAAACAACCTGGTCCGGGACACGATTGGCTACAACATCGAGATCAAGGACCAGAGGGACATCCCGAATGTTCCCGGGATGCCGCTCGAGCCGACGGTGACGATCATCCGGAACAACGTTTTCATAAAGAACGACGGACCAAGTCCCGATGGCGACCGGCCGAATCTGCTGGTGGGAGCTTTTCCGGAAAGCGGCGCCGGCTCGCAGAACCGCTACGAGATTTACGGGAACCTTTTCGTACACAATCCACGCGAGGCGCTGTTTCAAGGATCCGGCAGGCTTTCTCTGCACGACAACATCTTTCTCGATGGCTGCCCGGGATATCCCGCGGTGGTGCTGATGAAGCAGAACAAGCCGCTCGAGACGGCCTGGGTTTACAACAACACCATCTACACTGCCGGACTGGGGATCCGCTTCGGTAGCGCCGCGGTCAAAAGCAGTGTCGTGGCGGGCAATCTGGTATTTGCCGGAACGAACCCAATCGAAGGTCCGATTCAGGAATTGGCGGACAACATTACGGGATCTTTGGAAAGCGCTGGGGCGTCAGTCCGCGCGCCATCCTTCGATCCGGCGTCGGCGGATTTTTATCCGCTGCCGGGCAAGTGTCAAGGTAGCCCGCTCGACCTAAAGCGATTCGAGGGGGACCAGGATTACGCACTGGATTTCAATGGCCGGTCAAAGCTGCGGTCCAAACGAATCTGCCGGGGTGCATACTCCGGCGAAGGACAAAATCCTGGCTGGCACCTTCAGATAGATCTGAAGCCGCCCGGTCCGCCCTTGCCGAAAATCGATTGAAAGGTACTAAGGCCCGGCGGATTTTTTTACAAGTTTGAGAATTCCAAGCACGGCATGACATTTCCTGGCGTGTACGGAAGTGTTTCGATCGCAAAAGGTATTTATTTTCTGCAATCTACACAAGGTTCGAGCTGGCTCGGGGATTGCAATGAGAAATGCTAGCCCGGTATTTGCGGGCGATTTCGTACTCTTCCAGGAGATCGGATGAATCTGGCAGCTAAAATCGTTGGGCTGGTGGTTATTGCGTTGGCGCCGGCGTTTGCGGACAACCTGCTGGTTGTGGGAGGTCCCACGACCGGGACATTTTCCAATCAGACGGCAGGAACACTCCATCTGGGAGATTCCAGTTGGACATACGCCGGCAGCGGAGATTTTTCGAGCACTCTTACGTTTCTCTCTGGCGATCTCGGCTTTCTGGGTGTTACCCCGGTTGGTCCATTCGTAATTGGTATTCTGACCGACGACAACAACGATGCCCGCGGAAAACACGATACCGCCGACACCACCGTGACGGCGAACCTCGATGTAAACGTGCCGTTCCTGTTCCCGACACTCGATACGGTCTCGTTCGACGGGAGTGGGCTGACGGTCAGCGTGGAGGAGAACTTCAACGCGGCTCACGACGACCAGGTTCAGGGTCTTAACAACTTCGAAGGACAGACTGCCGGCTTCACCTATAACGGCCAGCAATACCTCGTTACTTTAGAAGGGTTTTACAGCCATTTCCTGAATCAGAACGGGGGGCCGATTTCCAGTTTCGATACGGCTGATGGCTCCAACTCCGCTTACCTCTGGGCTGACATTACCGCGGTCCCCGAGCCTTCCAGCGCGATCCTTTTGATCACCATCTGCGGAATGGCAGGGTTGACTTTACGCCAGCGCCGGAAAGCTTGAATTGCGGCGCATTTTTGCCGATGGCCGGTTGGACGCCGTCGAGGCTGCCCAACCGGCATTCGCATTTTGGGGCTTACAAGCGGATGAGTTTTTCCGAGGTGACGCCGCGGAGGGCGTTGCGCGTATCGACTACTAATTTGGCGTCGCGCAGGACGGCATGATAGTCGACGCCGCTGTGATCGGTGACAATCACAACACAATCGGCGGCGGCGAGACCGGCGGAAAGCTCGGACGCGAAGATCTCTTTGCCATCGATCCGCACCAGTGGCACGAAGGGATCGCTGAAGGTGACTTCAGCCCCGCGGCGCATCAGCAGATGCATGACATCGAGGGCGGGGGATTCGCGCACGTCGTCGATATCGCGCTTATAGGCGACACCCAGGATGTGCACACGGGAGCCTTTGACTGCCTTTCCAAAATCGTTGAGGGCGTTCTGGACGCGCTCGGCGACGAAGTGGGGCATCTGTCCGTTGATGTAGCCGGCAAGCTCGATGAAGCGGGCTTCGATACCGGCTTGGCGCGTTTTCCAGGAGAGATAGAACGGATCGATCGGAATGCAATGGCCGCCGAGCCCGGGACCGGGATAGAAGGGCATGAAGCCGAACGGTTTGGTAGCGGCGGCATCGATGACTTCCCATATGTTGATGCCCATCCGGTCGCACATCATGGCGAGCTCGTTCACCATTCCGATGTTGATCATGCGGAAAGTGTTTTCGAGGAGCTTCACCATTTCGGCGACCTGCGTGGAACTGACCGGGATAACGGTTTCGAGCGCCTGCGAATAGAACTGCGCTCCCATGCGAGTGCAAGCGGCGGTCACGCCGCCGACGACTTTGGGAATATTGCGGGTCTGATATTTGGGGTTGCCTGGATCGACGCGCTCGGGCGAGAAACAGAGGAAGAAATCTTCCCCAACCTTTAGATTTTCGCCGGAAAGCATCGGGAGAACCACTTCTTCGGTAGTACCGGGATAGGTGGTGGATTCGAGTATGGCCAGCATCCCGGGGTGGAAATACTTGGCGACTTCCTGGCAAGCCGACACGATGTAGCTCATGTCGGGATCCTTGGTCTTGCGGAGCGGCGTGGGGACGCAGATGTTGATGGTGTCGAGATCGGAGATGACGGAAAAGTCTGTGGTGGCGGTGAGCTTGCCGTTTTCGACGAGCGACGAGACGTCCTGGCTGGTGACGTCCTGGACGTAGGAGTCGCCGGCGTTGATGCGAGCGATTTTGGATTCGATCAGATCGATGCCGGTGACATGAAAGCCGGCTTTGGCGAATTCCACGGCCAGCGGAAGACCGACATACCCCAATCCGACGATGCCGACCCGGGCGGTCCGGGCGGCGATTTTGGAAGAAAGCGCAGCACTCGAGGTGGCGCTCGAAGACGCAGTTGTAGCACTCATAAAAATAAATCCTCTCGGAAGGGGCTTTATTGACCGATGGCGGCTTGCCAATTCGAAGACATTTCGGCTTTGGCCGCAAAGGGCACCGGCTTGTCCTCGACCCCGAGCTTTTTCATCTTGTAAAGCAGGGCCTTGTAATCGATCCTCAGAAGCGCGGCGGCCTGTTTGCGATTCCAGCGGGTGGAATTCAGAGCCGCCAGGATGGCTTCGGTCTCGGCCAGGTGCTTGGCTTTGGTGACCTGCTCCAGGATAGGCGACTCGGCTTCTTCCGGTTGCGGGGCGACGGCGGCAACGGGCGCCGGCAGGGCGGCGGGTTGCGGCGTGGGGACCGGTGTGGGCGCCGCCATTTTGCGGACCGAGCGGGACTGCAACTCGCGAGCCAGCAGAGCGGAATCGCGGAGGACCGTCAGGCGGCGAACGAAGTTTTCCAGTTCCCGAACGTTGCCAGGCCATTGATAGTTGAGCATGGCATGTTTGAGATTCGGGTCGAGCAAGGGAGTTTCGTTGCCGTTGACGGCATGCCGCTTCAGCAGGAAGTCGGCCAATGGAACGATGTCTTCCCGGCGCTCGCGCAGTGGGGGAATGTGAACGTTGATGACGTTCAGGCGGTAGTAAAGATCTTCGCGGAACTGGCGGTCGGCGATGGACTGTTCGAGATCGCGGTGAGTGGCCGCCATCACGCGGACGTTGACGCGCACGGTTTCCTTGCCGCCGATACGTTGAAATTCGTGGTCCTGGAGCACCTGCAGGAGCTTCGCCTGAAGGCGGACGTCCATGTCGCCGATTTCGTCGAGCAGGATCGTGCCGCCATCGGCCATTTCGAACATGCCGGCTTTCTTTTGGAAGGCGCCGGTGAACGCGCCGCGCTCGTAACCGAACAACTCGCTTTCCACCAGCTCGGAGGGCAGGGCGGCGCAATTCAATTTCAGGAAGGGTTTGCCGGCGCGAGGCGACTGAGCATGCAGTTCGCGGGCGATGACTTCCTTGCCGCTTCCGGTTTCACCCTGGATCAGGACCGGGACTTCCGACCAGCCGATCTGCCCGATCAGCCCCTGTATCTCCTTCATGCGAGGGTTGGAGCCGAGGAAGGCTTTGGGAGCGGCGGCGGGAATTCGCGGCGCGCGAACCATTTCCACGGGCTTCAGATTTACGGCACGGGAAATCGCCTTCTGCAGATCTTCGTGCTCGACCGGTTTGCAGAGAAAATCGGTAGCTCCAGCTTTCATCGCGCTGACGATGTTCATGCTGGAGGATGCGCCGGAGACAATGATCACCGGCAGGTTCGGGTCAATTTTCCGAATTTCGCGCAGTGTGTCCATCCCATCGCGATTCGGCATCATAATGTCCAACAATACGGCGGAAATATTCGAACGGGAAGTTTGGAGACAGGCCAGCACTTCATCGCCGTCCTGAGCTAGCTCTACTGCATAGCCGAGGCACTTGAGAGCCATTTCCAGATAGCCTCTCACTTCCAACTCGTCTTCCCCCACCAGAATAGTCTGACCGGGTCTAGGCGTCATGATCCCTCCGAGAATCTTCATTGAGCATTTGGAACAGGTTGTGGCGGCGGAGCGGAAGAACAAACGAGAACATCGCCCCTGTGTCCGTGTTCTCGGCCCAGATGTCGCCCTCGTGCCGTAGCGCAATCATTTTGCAGATTGCCAGCCCGAGTCCGGCTCCTGAGCGGTCTCGCCCGCCTGTGTAGGTAGTGTATTCTTCGAAAATACGTTGCAAGTGCATGGCAGGGATGCCAGCACCGGAATCGCGGATATCTACTCGGTATGCGTTGGGTTCCCGATTGAGCCCCCGCCGGCGTTCCATATCGGGGGGCAACCCGGCATTGGTTTTCCGGCGCTCCCAGAAGAAAGGATAGCCGGAAATCTCGATGACGCCTGCCTTCGGCGTAAACTTGCAGGCGTTGTCGAGGAGATTGATAAGGATCTGCTCCATTTGCCCCGTTTCGAAGTACAGCGTCTGGCCGGGAGATATAAGGTCGGTCGAGATGCTGATCCGCTTTTCTTCGGCAAAGGGAGCGATTTCGTGCAATGCCTGGTCCAGGCACTGCTGGAGATCGGCCGGTTGGAAATCGGGCCGTTTCTTCAACTGGCGGCCGACGCTGAGCTGAAACATAGCGTCCGCCATGCGGGACAGCCGCTTGGCGCTGTGCTGCATCCGCACCAGGACTTCCTTCTGATTGTCGTTAATGCCGCCCAAGGCTTCGCTGAGGAGCAAGCCGCAATAGCCGCTGAGAGCTGTGAGGGGAGCCCGGAAATCGTGGACCGCCCGGGCAAGAAAATTAGTCCGGTCCTGGTCGTATTCCTGGAGCTTCAGGTTGGTCTGAATGAGGCACTGGAGCAACTCGTCCCGGTCGGCGCGCATGGAGTTGGCGGCCATCATGCGTTCTTCGTGGGCGGAGATCGCGAGGCTGAGAAACGCTGCCAGCGTCGCCCGGGTGAACGGCTTTAGAAGGATATTGGCGGCGGCGCCTCCGGTGCGGGCGTGAAAATCGGGGAGTTCTTTGCGGTGGACGAGGAAAAGATTCCGGGACAGACTATTGTGGATATTGGGCGGAGGCAAAAAATTGGAATTAAAATCCCAAACGTAGAGATCCGCTTCGGAGCGGGTATCGGCTGCCTCCGCAGGCATGATTGCCCAATTCGGGTTACCGATTTCCCCTACAATTTCACAGCACAAGCTATAGAGTTCCGGGTCTTTAGATACAACTTTGACTTGCATACGAAGATCGTACGGTTTTAGCCGCGCCTGTTCCGCCGCTGCATCGATCCGCTCAACTTTGGTAACTCTACCCATGTTGCTTGACTTATGTCTAAATTCCGGGATTACAGAATAGCTGACCTGTCGGCGAAGTCAAGGGTCTTAGTGCTACCGGAAATGAGCCAAAATAGCCCAATCGTGGGATTCAGTCCTTGTGGAAAACCCGTTGCATTTTTTGCAACACATTGATATTTAAGGATATTTCAGGTACTCACCCGACAGCCCGGTCCCTCTAGTACGTTTTTGCCAAATCGACCCTGCTATCCAGAGTTATTCCTACAGAGATAAATGCTGTCCTACACAAAAATTATTACGTCTAGAGTGACGCTCCCGGAAAGGGCAAAATACCTTCGGGAGCTAACGCAAGAAGTTGCACATTTTGTGCAAACAATTAAAACAAAAGTGTTTATAGGAAAGCATGGCCGCGAAACTGCTGTGGGAGGGCAATCGCTATGTCGAATTTCCAGGAATTCGCGATCAGACCCACGGAAAGAACCATACCGCAGCAAGTATTTCATCCGGAGAGACGAAAACGTGTGCGGACTACGGTTCACTGGCCCTTGTTTATTTTCCGAAATGACTCGGCGGACGGGATTGAGAGCACCACGCTAAATTTGAGTAGTACAGGGTTCTTTTGTCTGTCACGCCAAAGTTTCGATCCTGGCGAATCTCTTTTTTGTACTCTCCATGTACCTTCTCACGATCCCGAAGGAAGAGAGCGGCTCTGGATTCTGGAGTGCCGGGTGCGGGTGACGCGAACCGAGCCGGCGGCGGGCGAGGGCCTGTACGGATTGGCTTGCGAGATGGAAGATTACCGGCTGCTTTCGTCCCACCAGGCGATGCGAGCGTGAGATAGGGCCGCCCGCTGGCGCGGTACCGGGCCGCGACGACACTGCCCCGGAGAAAACAGGCGCCCGCCCCACCGGAACGCATTTCCCATACCAAAATTTTAGAAGAATTCCTACTGTTTTGCCGCTCCGGGCCGCCAATCGCCTGGATTAGGTAAACATAGGGGCTCGCTGGATACCCGAAAGTTAGTGGTGGCCGCGAAAGTGCAAATAGGCTTGAACGACGTGCGAGAACAGCTTCCTATGTTGAAATCGAATTCCAGCAAATTCCTTGTTTCTAAACTGTTTATTCTGGCGGCGTACAGCGCGGCGTGCGTGCTGTCGGCGCAGGAGGCGCCCCCGAAAGACCTGGTTCAATATGTTCGGGATGCGATCAAGGCGGGCGAGAGTCCGGCGCAGATCCAACAGAACGCGGTCAGTTCGGGCTGGTCCGCGGCCACCGTGTCCAAAGCCGTGGGATATGTTCGTGATCAGGACGCAACCGGGGCCGCGGCCCTAACCGCAACCGCGGTGGCGGGAACGGCTGCCAATACCGAAGCCAAGCCGGAACCTGTGAAGACCATAGGCACAATTGGAAGCAAGCCCTCGGTCAATCGCGGTGTTCCCGACGACTATAAGATTGGCGCCGGGGACGTCCTCGAGATCAACGTCTGGAAGGAGCCAGATGCCTCGGTGAAGAGTGCGATGGTGAGGACGGACGGCCGGATTTCGATGCCCCTGCTGAAGGATGTCGAAGTAGTGGGCCTGACCCCCATGGAGCTGGAAAAGCTGCTTACCGAGAAGCTCTCGTCACTGATTAACTCGCCCGATGTCACTGTCATCATCACCGGGACCGGCAGCAAGAAGATTTACGTGCAAGGCAAAGTGAACCATGAAGGTCCGATTGCCTTCACCTACAATATGACGGTCATGCAAGCGTTGAGTGAAGCCGGAGGAATTACGATATACGCGAAGAAGAGCAAGATTTATGTCCTGCGCACGGATAACGGCAAGGCCACCCGGCTGGCCTTCGATTATTCGGCCGTGCTAAAGGGACAGCGTCTGGATACGAACATCCAACTGCAGGCCGGCGACATGATTGTAGTTCCGTAAGCCATTGGCTTAGGACTGGCATAGTACTTGACAATCGTCGCAACCATCGACGGACGCACGAGCCGTTAGGCATTCTGGTTTTGTGCGGAGAAAAAGATCAGAGCGGAAGATGCTGACCCATCCGAATTGTGTTTACCAGAAACGCCTCCAGATCTCTTTGCTGGTGTTTCTCGCGGCCGCGAGCGAGGGCTACGCGCAGCTCTCCTCGTCTGCGTACCGGGCCCTGGGTCAGCCGAACCTGAGCCAGAACGGTCTGAACCTGATTCAGGGAGCGGCTCTGCATAATCCTGATGCCATTGCCCTAGACTCACGAGGAGCGCAGGTCCACCTGTACGTTTCCGATACACAGAACTATCGGGTTTTGGGATGGGCGGACGTGAGCGCGTATCAGGCGGGGCAAGCCCCGGCGATAGTGCTGGGACAGTCTTCGCTTTTAAACTCGGTACCCATGGGAATCGGGGCGAAAGGTTTCGACGGACCGCTGGGACTGGCGGTGGACCCGATGTCGGGGAACCTGTATGTTGCGGACACCGGTAACAACCGGGTGCTGCGATTTCAGTCCCCTTTCGACAATCCGACTGTGGTGGAACCGGACGCGGTTTACGGCCAATCGAACTTTACTACGTTTTCTAGCGCTGCTCCCTCCGCCACTTCGTTGAACCAGCCGCGCTCATTGGCGTTCGACCCCAGCGGGAACCTCTGGATCGCCGATACGGGGAACAATCGCGTGGTGCGGATTCCGGCGGCGAACCTCAATGTTCCCGCGCCGGTCGCGGCGGATACGGTGATCGGGCAAAAGGATTTTTCGGGCGGACAGGCGGACGCCGGCAGCGGAGCGGTCTCCAATTCGGGATTCGACGAGCCGGCCGGCATCGCGTTCGACGTGATCGGCGATCTGTATGTGGCGGATTTCAATAACACGCGGGTATTGATGTTTCCAGTGCCGCTGACGCCGCCGGCGGCCGCGAGCATCGTGTGGGGCCAAACGGATTTTACCAGCCGCGGCGTGCCGTCGCCGGCCACGTCGTCGAGCCTGGCAGGTCCGACCGGGGTCTCGGTCGGCGGTGGCAACCTTTACGTGGCCACGCCGTTCGATGACCGGGTTCTGGTGTTTTCGGCGGGCGGCCCGAACGGTACGGCCGCGAAAAGCGTGATCGGACAGCCGGACCTTACGACTACCACGGTGAACACCGGTTCCTTTCCGCTGGCATCTGCGACTTCGCTGGCGGGTCCGACGGATGTCAAGGTGGATACGAGCGGGAACGTGTGGGTGGCGGACGCCGAAAACAATCGCGTGCTGATGTTTCCGCCGGGATCGAATTCGGCAAGCCAAGTTTGGGGACAAAACGACTTCGCCTCGAATGGGCCGAACCAGGTCAAGCCGGCGAGCCTCAATTTTCCGTACCAGGTGGCGATCGACTACTCGCAATCGCCATTTGCGCTTTACGTCTCGGATACCAACAACAATCGCGTCCTGGTGTGGAAAGACTCGGCGCACTTTCAGAGCGGCGA
>Ga0335072_10001497_pt1 | contig 38011 bp, 35 predicted proteins | sample Lox_Sample_21_FD_206725 | JGI IMG/M metagenome (GOLD analysis project Ga0335072, IMG submission 206725) | Soil microbial communities from Loxahatchee National Wildlife Refuge, Florida, United States - Lox_Sample_2.1 | ecosystem: Environmental > Terrestrial > Soil > Wetlands | place: USA... | reverse complement strand
ACGCCGAGGCATGGGCCGCCGCGCTCCGGGCCATCTTGTGCCGGTATGGAGTCAAGCAGATGCTCGCCGACGCGGACGAGGCCATGTGGCGGTTCGCGGCCGGCAACATCGCGGCACCCACGGCCGCACTTGCTCAAGGGCTCGCGCGCGTGCTGTCCGGTGACCTCGAGGGCGCCGACATGTCCTTCGAGCACGCGGTCGGCGTCGGGGAACGGATCGGCGTGCACGAGACTGTCGCGGTCGCGCTGTGCGAGCGCGCGCTGATCGCTACGGCCGCCGGCCAGTGGGAGCGGGCCGAGGACCTAGCCGGGCAGGCACGCGGCGCCTTGCGCCAGGCCGGGATCGAGGAAAGCTACGCGACGTCCCTCGTCTGCACGGTGCATGCCCGCACGGCCTGGCACCGGGGAGACGTCCCGGCGGTACGCCAGGAACTCGTCAGGTCCCAGCGCCTGCGGCCCATGCTGACCTACGCCCTGCCTCACCTCGCCGTCCAAGCCAGGGTCGAGCTCGCCGAGGCCCACATCGCGATCACCGACATAGCAGGGGCCGGGACGCTCATGCGCGAGGTGGATGAGCTGCTCAGGCACCGGCCGGACCTCGGCACGCTGACCGGCCAGGCCGAGGCGCTCCGGGCCCGGCTCGCCGAGGAGCGTGGTGCCGTCGTGGCCGGGATGTCATCACTGACCGCCGCCGAGCTTCGCCTGCTGCCCGTGCTCGCCACGCACCTGTCCTTCCCGGAGATCGCGGCGCAGATGTTCTTGTCCCGGAACACCATCAGGTCACAGGCCATGTCGGTGTACCGGAAGCTGGGCGCCTCGTCACGGAGCCAGGCGGTGGCCCGGTGCCGTGAGCTGGGGCTGCTCGAGGGTTCCTCGTGACTTTCATGCAATCAGGAGGATGAGACTTCGCCGCGGCGCGAGATGGAATGGTGTCACTACGTGACGGCGAGCGGAGCGCTATGGGCCAGACGGCGAGATTCCAGGAGACCCTGCGCAAGCTGACGATGATCGACGAGGTCTTCGTCGAAGGCGACGCCGGGCTGGGGCTCGGCCTGGGCCGGACGGTCTGCCTGGATGCCAGGACGGCGGCGCTGCTTCAGTTCGGGGCGTCGGTGGCGATCGGGTCACCGGCGGCCTGCCTGCAATGGAGCGCGGCCCGGGCCATGACGGCGGGCGCGACCGAAGACGAGGTCGCCGACGTGCTGCTGACCATCGCCCCGGTGGTGGGGCTCAGCCGGGTCGTCTGCGCCGCACCCGATGTGGCGGCCGCGCTCGGGTACGACGTCACGGCCGCGCTCGAAGAACCCGATGGTGGCTGACGGGAAATTAGCTACCCCCGGTGCCTGCGCGACCGGGACCGGCGCCCCGATGCTCCATCGGGCCGGTCCCTCGCAGGCGCCGCCCGGTCACGATCCCGGGCTCGATGCGGATGAAGTGATCCCGGGCGCCTGGCGCCCACGACTGCAGGCCGATCTTGTCCAGCACAGCGAGATCCCCGGCACCGGTTACCTCCTCGCAGCGGCCGACTACGGTGACGCTCCAGCCCGACCGGCGGACCGGGTCGAGGTCGTCGGCCTGGAACGCCACCACGGCGCGGTGGGTCGCCGCCGCGAGTTTGCCGCCCGCATCGGTCCTGATCACGATCGCTCCGTCGTGGACCGCGAAGTTCACCGGCTCCAAGGCCGGCAGAGCCTGCCGGGTGTAGGAGATCCGCCCGATCGTGACGGTGGCCAGCAGCCGCAGGCAGTCCGCCCTGGACAGTTCCTCCAGTACGGGGCCGTCAGGTTGCGTGGTTGCCATTGCGGATGAAGTCCTTCCCCGACTGTGTTGCGAGCCCTCATTTCACGGCGAGGCGCCGGCCTCGCGCTAGGGACCAAGGTCCCTTCTGATTACCTGCCCGTCAGGCCTCTCGCGAGCCGAGGGGTAGACCGGACCGCGCGGCGTTCTCCCAGTCGTCGTCGACGTGGACGACCCGCCGGCCGGCCCGCTCGAGAATGGACGCGCCGATCGACGCACGGAAGCCGCTGGCGCAGTGAATCCAGACCTCGCCGGCCGGAACCTCGGATGCGCGGGTCTCGATCTCCCAGAACGGGACGTGGACCGCCCCGGCCAGATGCCCGGCCTGCCATTCGTCCGGCCGCCGGACGTCCAGGACCACCAGGCCGGGCTGGTCCCAGGCGGCGGCCAGCCCGCCGAAGTCGGTGACCCGATAGCTGGACAGGCTGCCGTCGGGGGCGAGCGCTTGCGCCGCGCCGGTGGCGGCACCGGCTATGTGGTCGATGCCGATCCGGGCCAGGTGGACCTGCGCCTCGGCCACCTGATCCGGGCTTTCGCCGATCAGGGTGAGCGGCGTGCCCCAGGGGATGGCCCAGCCCAGGTACGTGCTGAAGGAGTCACCGAATTCGATGGAGATGGTCCCGGTGACGTGAGCGCGGGCAAAGGCTCGGCGTTCACGCAGGTCGACGATCCATTCCCCAGCGTCGATGCGTCGGCGTAGCTCGGCGGCGTCGGCGCGTTCGGGCGGCGCCAGGTCGGGCGCCCGCGGACCGCGCCGGTTCGCGGGGCCCATGTGCGCGTAGTACCGCGGGTAGGCGCTCAGGCCCGTGATCAGCTCAGTGACGAAGGCGTCCTCGTCGGTCCGCAGCGCCACGTTGACCCGCCGCTCGGTCCCGATGGTGGACCAGGTACCGGTTGTCGGCGTCGCCGAGCAGAAGCTGCCGAACCCATGCGTGGGGTAGACCGCCACCTCGTCCGGCAGGTCCGCGGCCAGGCGGCGGACCGAGTGGTACTGGGCCCGGGTCAGCTGGTCGGTCTGATCCGGGCCGATGAGGTCGGTGCGGCCGACGGCGCCGTAGAGCATGCAGCCGCCGGTGAAGACCGCAACCGGATCCCCGCCGTTTTCGCTCAGGACATAAGAGAGGTGGCCGGGGGTGTGCCCCGGGGTATGCATGACGGTCAGCGTCAGGGACCCGGTGCTGATCTGGTCGCTGTCGCGGACGGCTAGGCGGTCGAAGCTGACCTGCTCAGCTGCCGCGACCACGTACGACGCCCCGGCCCGGCTGGCCAGGGCGAGACCGCCGGTCACGTAATCGTTGTGGATGTGGGTTTCCAGCACGTGCGTGATCCGCACTCGCCGGGCCTCCGCAGCGGCCAGAGTGCGGCCGATGTCACGCTGAGGGTCGATCACGACCGCCTCGGCCTGGTCATGGATCAGGTAGCTGCGATCGCCCAGCGCGGGCGTCTGGATGGTCACGACCTCAGGCATATGGTTACCGCCCCTCAATTGTCAGTCCAGGCCGAGAGTCGTTACGAGCAGGCGGGCTGGAGCCCCGCCTGTCTCGATAGCCGCGTCGAGCGCGGCGGGCACGTTCAGGTCGGCAGCCAGGAGACGGCGGATCTCATCCGCGCCGTACCGGTTCGCTTCACCAGTACGGCCGGCCGCGTGGTATAGATCCGCCAGCCTTGCCGCGGCGGCCTCGAGGCACGCGTCGCTGTAGTCCCAGTCTCCGGCCCAGGGGCGGTCGAGGATCATCAGCCGGACCGCGGCCGCGGTATGGCGGGCCAGGAGATCCTCCACGAGCACCAGGTTGCCGACTGATTTGGCCATCTTGACGCCGCCGATCGTCACCACACCGACATGAAGCCACGCGCGCGCGTACGGGCTGACCCCGGTGAACGCCTCGGCCATGGCGGCATGGTAGGCGTGGTGCGGGAAGCGCAGATCGTTCCCGCCGGCATGGACATCCACGCCGACGCCGAACGCCGACAGCGCCATGGCCACGCATTCCGCGTGCCACCCCGGACGGCCGGGCCCCCAGGGCGAATCCCACGCCGGATGCCCCGTCTCCCCCACCTGCCACACCGCGGCGTCGAGGGGATCGTCCTTCGCGGGATCGTCCGGACGGCCACCGTACTCGGCGGAAAGCCGCAGCGCCTCAGCACGGTCCAGACCTGCCCGAGAGGCCGCGGCCGGGCCGCGGAAGTAGACGCTGCCCTTCCGCTCGTACGCCCGGCCGACCTCCAGCAGGCCCTGCGCCAGCCTGATGACGTGCTCGATGTAGCGGTGCGCGCGCGGCTCGTGCCGGGGCGGACGCACGTCGAGCATGGCCAGGTCGTGCTCAAAGTGGTACTGCTGAATGGCCGCAAAGGTGTCGTACGGTGCTCGGGCCCGGAAAGCCGCCGCATCGAGCACGTCGTCCACGTCGGTGACGTTGCGGCAGACCTCTGCTTCGACGCCCAGCAGGCGAAGCACCCGGCCCAGCGCGTCGACCCATACGAACGTCGCGGCGTGCCCGAGGTGCGTAACGTCATACGGGGTGATCCCGCACACGTACATGCGGGCCCGATCCAGCATCGGTACCCTGCGGCCCGCGAGAGCGAGCCCGGCCGGGCCGGGCGGCGGTTCGCAGGCGGCGTGATCATCTGTCATGTCCCCAGTGTGCGCCTGCGTCAGGTCAGCCTGCGCGGTGCCACCGGAGAGTGGATGACCGGCGTTTCGTCCCGTTCCGGAGCGATCGCCTCGTCGGGCCGGAGGAAGACCTGCAGCAGGTTCCGCGGCCCGACCACTCCGAGCAACTTCCCGCTCTCGTCGGTCACCGGAAGGCAGGTGACGGCGTGCCTGTCCATCAGCTGGGCGGCCTCGGCCACGGTGGCATCCGGGCGCACCGTCAGCGGGCTGGCGCTCATGATCTCCCCGGCGGTCTCGGCCGTGGCCAGGTCCCGCCGGGCCCGGTAGTTCAGGTGAAGCGAGTGCGGGCCGTCCGGGTCCCGCTGAAGCTCTTCCTTCCTGAGCAGGTTGGTCTCGCCGACCATGCCGAGGAGCCTGCCCCGCAGGCTCAGCACCGGCACAGCACTGATCTTCTGCCTGACCAGGAGGTCAGCAACGTACTTCAGGGACGTGGCCGGGGTGACCGTTACCGGATCGGTGGTCATGACCTCTCGAACCTGGTGATGATGCATCATGCTCTCCCTTTCATCAGGTCCAGGCCACCATCAGCAACATATGCCCCGGTAGGGCCGCAATTCCTCTGCAGCGCGGACGAACGGCCCGGCCCTGAGGGCCACGCCGATGACAGGAACGCAGATGCCCGGCTTTACGACGCTGCACTTACCGGCCGCGACCCGTACACGGCGTCCTGCACCGTCCAGATGGCCGAGGTCAGCGTGCCGAATCTGTGCAGATGCCGGCGCATCTCACCGGACTCCCCCGCGCGGGCCGCGGCGATCGCGTCGTCGGCTGCGGCCGCCAGGCGGTCCAGCCGCACCCGGAGGAACGTCTCGTCCCCCGGACGCCTGCCGTGGGCCAGCGCGGCACGGCCGGCCGCCTCGACTTCGGCGAGCACCGTGCCAGTCGCCCGGGCAACCTCGACTACGACCCAGCGCGACAGGGTCGCTCCGACCTCCTCGCGGGCCAGCATCTGCAAGCTGATCAGGGGCACCGCACAGCGCGCTCGATGCTCCTGTATCTCGTCGGTGACAGGCATGGCAGCTCAGCGCCTTTCATGGTGCGACGGATCTCATCTCATGGCGGTCCGCGGCCGCGCGCCTAGGGACAAAGGTCCCCTCTTGCGCGTGCGCCGCCTGGCCGCCCGAGCCCGCGGACCACGCGGGCTCAGGACGGGTACTTGGCGAGGATCTCCTTGAGCTGGGCGACCAGCCGGAGCGAGTCGTCGTGGCTGCGCTGGAAGACGTTGCGGCCGAAGATCAGGCCGGTGGCGCCGGCTTCCATCGACTCGCGGGTCTTCTCCAGCATGGCCTCGTCTCCGGCGTGCTCGCCGCCGGAGACCAGTAGCAGCGTCCGGTTGGCCGACCGGACCACGGCATCGATGGCTTCCTGCGGCGAGATCTCGCGACGGTAGGGCTCGGGGACACCGGACTGCTTGGCAGGCTGCGGGAAGTTCACCTTGACCAGGTCGGCGCCCAGTTCGCTGGCGGTCCGGGCGGCGTAGTCGACTGCGTAGAAGCTGTCCCGGCCACCCCTGGCGTCGATCGCGGCGCCACGCGGGTAAGACCACACGATCAGCGGCATCCCGAACCGCGCGGCGTCCTCCCGCACCCGCAGGTACTGCGCGAAGTCCCGCTCCTGGGCCGGGGAGCCGACGTACAGGGTGTAGCCGACGGCGTCGGCGCCGAGACGGACAGCCTCTTCGACGGAGGCGTTCAATGGCGAGAGCGGGTCCGGCGGGGCGGGGATGTCGGTCTTGCCGTTGAGCTTGAGCACCAGCGGGACCTCGCCGGCGTATTCCCAGTAGAACTTGCTGGCCAGGCCGATCTGGATGGCGATGCCGTTGAAGCCGCCTTCCAGCGCGAGCTTGATGATGTGCTTGGGTTCACCGGACCCGGGGTCGCCAGCGAAGTCCCGCGGACCGTGCTCCAGCCCGTGGTCGTAGGGCAGGAAGATCGCGGTGCCGTTGCGCACGCCGTGCTGGTAGAGGATCCGGTACAGCCGGGTCTTCTTCCCCGCGCCGATGCCGATCTGGTCCAAAGAAGGCCGGGTGATCATCGAAACCTCCATCGTCTGGGTGCATGTCTTACCCAGGCTTCGTCCGCGAGTCACGGGCCGTCAGGGCCGGACGTCCGGTCATCGTTTGCCTAACGGACCTGACCTTCTTCCCGCATGACCCGGACGAACGGCCCTGCCCGGCGGCGGCGCCCGAGACGAGACTGGCAAAAGGGGAAGAAGTGAGTAAGGCGAGGTTTGATCACGATGAACGCCGTCGTCAGGGACGTCATGTCCGCCCGTCCGATTTCGGTGCGGGAAAACGCCTCGTTCAAGGAGATCGCCGGCCGGCTGCGTGAGTACCGGGTAAGCGCGTTTCCCGTGCTCGGGTACGACGGCACGGTCATCGGCGTTGTCTCTGAAGCAGACATGCTGGCCAAGGAGGCACTCGACGCCGAGCGTCACGGCGTGCGGGGACTGGTCGCCGGCATCGTGCACCGCCGAGCGTTCCGCAAGGCTGCCGGGGTGACAGCAGGCGACCTGATGACGAGCCCGGCGGTGACGGTCGGCGCGGACGACACGGTTGAGCACGCGGCCTGGCTGATGTACACCCGCGGGCTCAAGCGGCTTCCCGTGGTCGACGCGGCAGGCCGGCTCGCCGGGATCGTCAGCCGTACCGACGTGCTGGCTGTGTTCGACCGCCCGGATGAGGAGATCCGCCAGGAGATCATCGACCAGGTGATCCCCCGCCTGTCGGAGCCGAGCTGGTACTCGGCCCGGGTCAGGGACGGCATCGTGACCCTGGAGGGAACCCCCGAGACCATTTCCATCGGGCACCAGGTCCTCGACCGGGTGCACCGCGTCCAGGGTGTGGTGGCCGTACGTGACCGTCTTGCCTACCCGCTTCCTCCTGTCCCGGCCGCCCCCGGCCCCTACTTCTAGTCAGGACTGGGCCGCGAAACAGGGCCAGGAACCTGGCCCTGGCATGGGACCTTAGTCGGGACGTTCTCCTCTGTACTGCGCGCCTGGGCGGGGGGCCATGTGGAAAGTGATGACAGGCCGCTGAGGTCACGTCCGGTAGGCAAGGAGGTCGCCATGACTGGGATGACTGACGGGATCATAGCCGGATACGACGGGTCGGCAGGCAGCGGTGAGGCACTGCGCTGGGCGGCCAGGGAAGCCTGGGCCCGCGGGACCGCGCTGACCATCTGCCTGGCCTGGCCGGCAGCTGACCTGCGGCAGCTCGGCGACTGGGCGGCCCATGACCGGGCCTGCCTGCTCGGCGGGGACATCCTCGCCCGTGGGGTGCGGCTCGCCGAGGCGGTTCCCGACCTCCCGGACGTCCGTACCGTGCTGGCCGACGGGTCGCCGGCTCACGTGCTGTGCGAGCGGAGCGGCACCGCCGATATGGTCGTGGTCGGTTCCCGCGGGCATGGCGGCCTGGCCGACTCGTGGCTGGGATCGGTTTCCTGGCAGGTGGCCTGCCACGCGCAGGGACGGGTCGTGGTGGTCCGCGGGCAGTGGCGGCCGGTGAACCAGTCCGCCGGCCCGGTGGCGGCCGGCGTCGACGGATCACCGGCCTCGCTGGACGCGCTGGCGTTCGCTTTCGAGGAGGCGGCGCTACGCGACGTGCCTCTCGTCGCGGTGTGCGCCCTGGCGGATGCGCCCGGCCGGCTCGGCGGCATGCAGCACATGGAAGACGACTTCCACCGCGAGATGACGCTGCACGAGAAGGAGCACCCGGAGATCACGGTGCTGCGGCAGGTGACGTTCGGGACGCCGCGCTCGGCGCTGCTGATGGCCGCGGCCGAGGCTCAGCTGATCGTGGTGGGGTCACGCGGCCTGGGCGGCGTGGAGGGCATGAGCCTCGGCTCGGTCGCCGGGGCGCTGGTCCACCATTCGCCCTGCCCGGCCGCCGTCGTTCACCCGGCGCGCTAACCCTGATCCGGGCCGGCGGTCGCCGCGAGGGGCGGCGCCTGGACCGGCTCGGCGTGGCTGTCCGTCCTGGGCACGATCAGGACCGGCCGGGTGGCCATATGCAGCAGCCGGCTGGCCACGCTGCCCAGCAGAAGGCGGGGCAGGTCGGTGCGGCTGCTCGAGCCGAGCACGACCAAGCGCGTGTCGTGATCCTGCGCCGCGTGCAAGATGGCCGCCGCGATGTGCCCGAAGTTGACCTCCCGGATCTCGCCTTCCGCGCTGACGCCCGCGGCCTGCAGGCCGGCCACGATCTTGGAGACCACGGCTTCGCCTTCTCCGTCGCCGCAGTCGACCCGGATACGGCCGAAGCGGCCAGTGGCGAACTCGTGCACGTGCAAGACGATGACGTGGTCGCCACTGTCATGGGCGAGGTCACGCGTCATGTCCGCGGCGGCCCGCACGTGGCGGGCGGGATCGCGGGAGGCCGCGTCGACGGCCAGCAGGATGTTCTTGCTCATCGCTCCTCCAGGCAGGGATCAGCGGACGACCAGGACCGGCCGGTCGCTGAGGTGAATGACCTTGTGGGCGGTGCTGCCCAGCAGCAGTCCGGCGATGTCGCCGCGGCCCCGTGAGCCCATCACGATGACGTCCGCGCCGACCTCGATGGCGTCGTTGACGATCTCGCGCGCGGCCAGCCCGAAAATGGTGTTCCTGACCTGGCCGTGCGCCTTGACCCCGGCCTGGGTGAGCACGTCGACGGACGCTGCCACCTGGGCGTTCGCCTCCTCCGTGGTCTCGTCCTCGGTCAGCACGCCGGTCTTGAACCCCATCTCGCGTTCCCGCAGGTGAAGCACCCAGACCTCGCCCTTGGACAGTACGGCCAAGTCCCGCGCGGCCAGGACCGCGCGGTCGGACATCTCCGAATGGTCCACGGCAACCAGGATCTTGTCGTACATCGGTCCCGCCCTCCACCGTCCTGCCTCTGAAAGGGAAACTATTGATCCTTTCCTGGGGTCTTTCTACTTCCGGCTCGTGGGGTCCGGCAGGGGCTGAAGCAGGCAAAGGTCGGGACCTTCGTCTCTACCGGCGGGCTGATGATCGAGGACCTGCGTCCCTTACGGCACCGTTCGCCACATGCGCATGCTGATGGCGCAACGAGCCGGCCGAGTCACCGGCGTGCCTCTGGTCGGCACTCGGGAGGAGGATTCAATGTCCACACTTGTCAGCCCCCGGACCGGCGGCGGGCAAGATCATGAGCCTGCGCCCACCCGCGCGCAGCAGAAGGCCCGCGCGCTGGGCCTCACGTCGGCGACCGGCCTGGTCGTCGGCAGCATCGTCGGAACCGGGGTCTTCGCCATGCCCGCCGTGCTGGCCGGCGCGGGCACCAGCTCCATCGTCGTCCTGGCCGTGATCGCGGTCGGCGCGATGCTGCTCGCCGTGCTGTTCGGCCAGCTGACCAGGCGGATCCCGAACTCTGACGGCGGGCTGTACGCCTACGCCCGGTACGAGTTCGGCGACTTCGCCGGCTACCTGACCGGATGGTGCTACTGGATCCAGGCCTGGGCCGGTAACGCGGCCATCGTGGCGGCCTGGGTCTTCTACGTCGACGCCTTGTTCGGGATCAGCCCGTCGGGCTATGGCAACTGGGGTATCGCCCTGTGCGGCCTGTGGATCCCGGCGGCCATCAACCTGGCCGGCGTCAAGCAGATGGCCTGGTTCCAGAACCTGACCGTGGTACTGAAGTTCCTGCCGCTGCTGTTCGTCGGCGTGGTCGGCTGGTTCTTCGTGTCCAAGGGCAACTTCGGCGCCTTCAACGCCTCGGGCGGCAGCCTGTACAGCGCGATCGGCATCGCGGCCGGGGTGGCCCTGTTCTCGTTCATCGGGGTCGAGGTCGCGGCGATCACCGCCAAGCGGGTCAAGAACCCGCGGGTTAACGTGGGTCGCGCCTCGGTGCTCGGCACCGCCGCCTGCGCCATCCTGTACATAGCCGTGTCGGCCGCGATCATGGGCCTGGTCCCGCATCACGAGCTCATCCACAGCACGGCGCCGTTCGTGCTGGGCTTCCAGACGATCTTCCCGCACGGCACCTGGGCCGGCAAGCTGGTGGCCGCGCTGGCCGTCGTCTCCGGCATCGGCGCCCTGAACGGCTGGACGCTGGTCACCACCGAGGTGTCCCGCGCCGCGGCCCAGGACGGCCTGTTCCCGCGGGCGTTCGCGTGGACCGACGGCAAGGAAACCGCCTGGTTCGGCATCGTGATGGCGGCCCTGCTGCCCTCACTACTGATGCTGTGGAGCTACACGACCGCGACCGGGCTGACCGTGTTCACCGACCTGGTCGACCTGACCGTGGTCACCGTGGCCATCCCGTACCTGTTCTCGGCCTGCGCGCAGCTGACCTACCTGGTGTCCAAGCGGCGCCGGGTGCAGGGATGGCAGCTGGCCAGGGACCTGACCATCGCCGGGGCCGGCGCGCTGTTCTCGCTGTGGGTCACGTTCGCGGCCGGTTACCAGTCGGTGTACCAAGCGCTGATCCTGGTGCTCGTCGGAGTGATCCTGTACGCCTTCCTCAAGGCGCGCCGGGAAGATGCCGGCCAGGTCCCCGCGCCGCAGGACAACCTGCCTGCCAGCCGGGCTTGAGGACGAGGCCGGTGGATGAGATGAACTTCAACGTCCAATCAGAGGTGGGCCAGCTCCGCCAGGTCATCGTGCACCGGCCGGGCCTCGAGCTGTCCCGGCTGACGCCGCGGAACGTCGGGGAACTGCTCTTCGACGACGTGCTCTGGGCCAAGAAGGCCAAGGAGGAACACGACGCCTTCGCCGAGGCGCTCCGCGACAAGGGCGTGCGGGTTCACTACTTCGGGCAGCTCCTGGGCCAGACCCTCGAGCGGCCCGAAGGCCGGGCCTTCGTCCTGGACCGCATCTGCACGCCGGAAATGTTGGGTCCCAACCTGGTCCGGCCGTTGCGCAAGCTCTTCGACGACCTCGACGGCCCGACGCTGGCCGAGTTCCTGGTCGGCGGGGTACTCAAGGCCGACCTGCATCCGGCGGGTGCGCACAGCCTCAAGTGGGACATGCTGCGGGCCGACGACTTCGTGCTGCCCCCGCTGCCCAACCACCTGTTCCAGCGGGACAACTCCTGCTGGATCTACCGGGGGGTCACGGTCAACCCGATGGCCAAGCCCGCCCGCCAGCGCGAGACGCTGCACAGCCGGGCGATCTACCGCTTCCACCCGATGTTCGCGGGAGCAGATTTCGACCGCTACTACGGCGATGACGACGCCAGCCATCTGCCCGCCACGATCGAGGGCGGGGACGTCCACGTGCTCGGCCACGGCGCGGTGATGATCGGCATGGGCGAACGATCCACGGCGATGGCCATCGAGCTGCTGGCCAGCGCCCTGTTCCGGTCCGGGCAGGCGAGCCGCGTTATCGCGGTCGAGATACCGGCGTCGCGGGCCACGATGCACCTCGACACGGTGATGACCATGATCGACCGGGCCACGTTCGTGCAGTACCCCTACCTGGAACGGCAGCCGCGGTCCTGGACGCTGACCCCGGACGGGGACGGCCGCACGGTGTCCGTTACCCGCAACCGCGACCTGTGGCAGACGGTGGCCGAGGTGCTCGCGGCCGACAAGGTCACGGTGCTGAGCACCGACGAGGACATCCGCGCCGCCGAACGGGAGCAGTGGGACGACGGGACCAACTACCTGGCCGTCGCCCCCGGCGTCATCGTCGGTTACGAGCGCAACGTCGCCACCAACACCATGCTGCGCAAGCACGGCATCGAGGTCGTCACCATCGCGGGCAGCGAACTCGGCCGCGGTCGCGGCGGACCCCGGTGCATGACCTGCCCGATCGAAAGAGACCCGGCATGAACCACCATGGCAATGCATCAAGCCAAATCGATCGATCAAAATAGCTTGATGTATTGTGGCGCGGGTGAGCGCAGGTCAGGACACGCGGTCCGGGTGATGAGCGAGGACGGCGTCGACATCTCCGGCCGGCCGTCCACGCACCTGGACGTCTTCTCGGGGCAGCGTTTCGACTACGTGATCAGCCTGTGCGACCGGCTCCGGGAAGTCTGCCCGGAGTTTCCCGGCGCGGCAGAGGTGATCCACTGGAGTATCCCCGACCCGGGCGCCGGGGGCGGCAGCGACGCCGATACGTACCCGGCGTTCCGCGCCGTGGCCGCCGGCCTGCGGACCCGGATCGGGTTCCTGCTCGCCCGGATCAGCGATGCCGCAGGCTGAACCGGTGTCGCAGCAGGGCCACCAGGCCAGCCTGGCCGCCGTGCTGCGGGAGTGGGGGCGGGTCGGCTGCATCGGATTCGGCGGCCCGCCCGCGCATATCGCGCTGCTGCGCAAGCTCTGCGTGGACCGCGAGGGCTGGCTGGATGCGCAGGAGTTCGAGGACGCCGTCGCCGCCTGCAACCTGCTGCCCGGGCCCGCCTCCACTCAGCTGGCGATCTTCTGCGCCTGGCGGGTCCGCGGCCGTCTGGGCGCCCTGGCCGGCGGCACCGCGTTCATCGTGCCCGGCCTGATCGTGATCCTGGCCCTGTCGGTGCTGTTCCTGGAAGGGACGCCGCCGCTGTGGGTGCGGGGAGCCGGAGCCGGCGCAGGCGCGGCGGTCGCCGCCGTGGCCGTCCAGGCCGGCTGGTCACTGGCCGGGCCCAGCTGGAAGCGGGCGGCCGGGTCCAGGCGGGCGCGCTGGATCGGGTACCTGCTGGCGGGCGGGGCCGCGGCGGCGACCATCGGGCCGTGGCTGGTCCTGGTCCTGCTCGGCTGCGGCCTGATCGAACTGATCGTCCGCCGCCAGCAGGCCGCCGGCGCCCGCGGGGTCGTGGCGCTCCCGCTGCTGGCCGCCCAGGCCATCCGGGCCGCGGGCCCGGCCCGCGCCCTGGGTACGGCCGCCGGCGCCGGGGTGCTGCTGCCGGTCGCCTGGACCGCGTTCAAGGTGGGCGCGCTGTCGTTCGGCGGCGGGTTCGTGATCATCCCGCTCATGCAGGCCGACGCGGTAGGCCATCACTGGATGACCAGCAGCCAGTTCCTCAACGGCGTGGCGCTCGGCCAGATCACCCCGGGCCCGGTCGTGCAGACCGTGGCCACCGTCGGCTACGCGGCCGCGGGCCTCGGCGGCGGCCTGCTCGCCGCGCTGGTCGCGTTCTCCCCCTCCTTCGCCTTCGTGCTGGGCGGCGCCCGCCACTTCGGCGCGCTGCGCGACAACCAGCAGGCCCAGTCATTCCTCGACGGCTCTGGCCCGGCCGCCATCGGCGCGATCCTAGGCTCCGCGATACCGCTCGCGCGGGCTCTCACCCAGCCCTGGCAGTACGCCGTCCTGGCCGGCGCCGTCGTGCTCCTGCTCGCCCTGCGCCGCGGCGTGGTCCTCACCCTGCTCGCCGCCGGAGCCGTCGGGGTGACCATCGCCCTGGCGGGCGGGCCGCTGCCGCATTAGCCCAGCTGGCTGCTCACCCTTCCGGAGCGGAGGGAACGGTGACGACCGGACCGTGCGCGTGGTTGAGCACGGCGTGCAGGACCGAAGCGGGACCGTGGTGCGCGGCCCGCCTCCCGAGGACCACCAGATCGGCGCGGGCCGACAGGCCGGCCAGCGCCCGGCCCGGATGGCCGTGGACAACGTCCTGGCTGACCGGGACGTCTGGATACTTGGTCCGCCAGTTGTCCAGCAACTGCTCTAGGCGCTTGGCCGTTTCGGTCTCGGCGACGTAACGCTCGGGTTCGGTGAAGATCGACCCCGCCCGGGATATATCGGAATCGGGCAGGTGCCAGGAATGGAGGGCGATCAGGCTGGCCTTGCGCAGCGCCGCCTCCTCGAACGCGAAGGTCAGGGAGGCACTGTTCTCCAGGTCTCCGACGCCGACGCCGACCTGCCGGTGCGCGGCCCCGGTCTCCTCGCGGACCACCACGACCGGGCAGGCCGCGTGGGTGGCCGCGTAGCGGCTGACCGACCCGAGGATCATCGCCGCGAACGCGCCGTTGCCGCGGGAGCCCACGACCAGCATCAGCGCGCCCGATCCGGCCTCGGTGACCGCCTCGGCGGGCGCCCCGTCCAGGCGATCGGCGTCGATGAGCAGTCCCGGGGCCGCCTGGGTGGCCCGCTGGGCCGCAGCGGCCAGGGCCTCGTCGCGGTGCTGACGGATGGTGTCGGACACGGTCTCGTAGTCGGACATGGCGTGGCCGCCGATCATCCGGGGCAGTAGCGCCGCGGCGGAGACGATCCGCAGCGGGGCGCCGTGCAGCACGGCCTCCCGGGCGGCCCAGTCCACCGCCCGCAGTGATTCGTCAGAACCGTCCGTGGCGGCCACGATGGGCTTAGCTGACATGCCGGCCTCCTCGCCGTTATGCGTCATCGACATCATGATCGTGAGCCGACCGGGTCGGCAAGGGGATAGGTAAATCGGTCCCGGACGGCGACAACGCCCTCGACATGCCGCACTTGATCGGCGATGTTGCGGCCGAGGACGACGCTGCCCGGGGCGCCTCCCAGCGTGACGATCCCGTCTTTGACGGTCACGGTGAGCCGGGCCGGGTCGGTGAAGAACCCGTCCAGGATCACGTCCCGGGTTATCTCGCGGCGGATGTCCTCGTCCGGCCTGCTGAACACGCTGAGGACGTCGGACCGGCAGACGATGCCGACCAGGTGTCCCCGGCCGTCAACCACGGGCAGACGCCGCAGCTTGTGCCGGGACATGAGGCGGGCCACGCTGCTGACGGGTTCGTCCGGGCTCGTGGTCACGGCCGGGCGGGTCATCAGGTCGGCGGCCGTACGTCCCGCCGCGGCTCGCTTGGTCAGCAGATCGGTCTCGGACACCACGCCCACGACGGTTCCCTCGGCATCGACCACGGGCAGTCCGCTCACCCGGTTCGCCCGGAGTATGGCGGCCATCTCCCGGTACGACGCATCACGCCTAGCCACTACCACCTGGGTGGTCATGATGTCCCTGACCCGCGCGTGCACGTGATCACGCTCCGGTGAGCAAGTCGGCGCGGATCCACGCCGCGACGTCCGGACTGGTCCCGGGCAGGGCCTGCACCACGGCGTGCGCGGCCGCGAGGGCGGCGCGCGAGACGCGGTAGTGATGACCGCACAGCAGCAGCTCGGTCTCGTGCGCCCGGGCCCGGGTCGGTGGCATGGTCACGCGCACCGTGGCCCGGGCCGGGCAGCAGCAAGCCCGGTCGGCCAGAGGCTCGCGGGCCGGGATGGCGTCGTCGAGCGGGTGGCCGGCCGGCTGGGCGTCTTTGCTGACCGAAGGAGGCAGGAATCTCGCGTTCATGTCATCAGCTTCGCCGCGCGCCTGCCGGTCCGGAAGAGACCAACCTCACCTCTGGAAATGCCAAAGGTCCCTCACCTTGGACCCTGGCTGTTACCGGCGGCGCGGCGGTTTCCTCGGAGTATGTCCAGCCCTCAGCGCCAGGTACCCGAACTGCCGGATGGCCGGTGGTACACGGCCAAGCGCCGCCTGCTCGGTCCCCCGCTGGTGACCGAGCAGCTGAGCAGCGAGCGCCTGTCCAAGCCGCTCGCGCTCGGCGTGCTGTCCTGCGATGGGCTCTCATCGGCCGCGTACGGCACCGAGGAGATCCTCTATGCGCTGCTCCCGTTCTTCGGCCTGGCGGCCTTCACGCTGGTGCTGCCGCTGACGCTGCTGGTCCTGTTCGGCGTGATGCTGGTCGTGCTGTCCTACCGCGAGGTGGTGTCGGTGTACACCCGGGCGGGCGGCTCGTACGTGGTGGCTCGGGAGAATTTCGGCCCGCGGGTGGCGCAGGTCGCCGCCGTCGCACTGCTGATCGACTACGTGGTGACCGTCGCGGTGCAGACCGCCGCGGGCAGCGCGGCGATCGTGTCCGCGTTCCCGGCGCTGTCCAGGATCCCGGTCATCGGCCCCAAGATCCTGCTGGTCATCTCCGTGCTGGCCATCCTGCTCATGTGCCTGGGCAACCTGCGCGGCATCCGCGAGGCGGGCCGGATCTTCGCGCTGCCGACCTACCTGTTCGCCGTCTCGGTGATCACGATGATCGTGGCCGGCGTGGTCCGGGAACTGGATGGCGGCCTAGGGCACGTGGCCACCGGGCCCGGCACGGTCGCCATCGGGTCGCACTCCGGGCTGATCGCCTTCGGGGCTCTGTACATCATGGCCAAGGCCTTCGCCAACGGCGGCTCGTCGCTCACCGGGATCGAGGCCGTTTCCAACGCGGTCAGCGCGCTGCGTCCGCCGGAGGGCCGCAACGCGCGGCAGATCCTGACCATGCAGGGCTCGATCGTGGCGTTCCTGATCGCAGGCATCTCCTGGCTCGCGCACGTCACCCACGCCACCCCCTACACCGCCGGGTTCCCGACCGTGCTGGCCCAGGAAGCCGGGCAGGTATTCGGGCACACCCCGGCCGGGCAGGTCATGTTCTACGTCCTGCAGGCCGCGACGGCCGCCATCTTGTTCACCGGCGGCAACACCAGCTTCACCGGCTTCCCGTTCCTGGCCAGCTTCGTCGCCGAGGATTCCTTCCTGCCCCGGTGGCTGACCAGGCGCGGCCACCGGCTGGTGTTCTCCAACGGGATCATCCTGCTGGCCGCGCTGTCGCTGACCTTGATGCTGGTGGCGGGCGCGACCGTCGACGCGCTCATCCCGTTCTACGCCATCGGCGTGTTTACCGGATTCGCCATGGCCGGGTTCGGCATGGCCCGGTACCACCGCCGGACCCGGGAACCGGGCTGGCGGCGCCGGCTGGTGATCAACGCCGCGGGCGGGGTCTACACCGCCCTGGTCGTGGTGCTGTTCGCGGTGGTGAAGTTCACCGAGGGCGCCTGGCTCATCGTCATCCTTTTCCCGGCCCTGGTGTACCTGCTGATCCGGCTCAACCGGGAGTACCGGCACGAGGCCGCCATCCTGGACAACCTGACCGGGGGCGACCTGCGGCCGAACCCGCCGAACTACTCCCGCCGCTCGGTCCTGGTCCTGGTGGACAGCTACGACCTGGCCACCATCGCCGGGCTCAAGTACGCCAAGAGCCTGCGGCCGTCGAGCTTGCGGGCGGTGCACTTCAGCGTGGACAGCACCCGGGCCGACCGGCTCAGGCGGCAGTGGCTGGAGGCCGACACCGGGACCCCACTGGAACTCGCGGACTGCCCGGACCGGCGGCTGGCCCACGCCGCGGCCCGGCTCGCCGCGACCGAGGCGGCCAACCCTGGCACGCACGTGACCGTGGTGCTGCCGCGCCGCAGCTACCCGGTGCTGGCCAGCCGGCTGCTGCACGACCACACCGCCGACCGGATCGCCCGCGTGGTCAGCCGGGTCCCGTCCGCGGCAGCCACCATCATCCCGTTCGACGTACGTCACAAGGTCGAGACCCTGAAGGCCAAGCGAGCCAGGCCGAGGATGAACACCGGCGGGCTCGGGGATTACGAGTGGCCGGCACCGCCGCCCGGCACCGACCCGATCGGGTCGCTGCACCAGCCCGGCCAGGCCACCGTGCAGGGCCGCCTGCGCGCGGCCCAGCTCCGCCCCGTTCCGAAGAACAACGTGCTGGCGTGCGAGGTGGCCGACTCGACCGGCGAGCTGACCGCCGTGTTCTACGGCCGGACGCAGATCGCGGGCGTCGAGCCCGGCCGCCAGGTCCGCCTGCACGGCATGGTCGGCATCGGCGGGGACGGTCATCCGGCCATGATCAACCCAGCCTGCGAGCCGCCGCGGTAACCCGGGAGGTTCCGCGGGGCCGCGGCATGCCGGGGCCGACGGCTGATCGCTGGCCCGTTCGGAATAAAGAGGGACCAAAGCCCCTGGCTAGCGAACCAGACGGCCCTGCCGCGGCGGGTCCTGCGGTCCTAGCGTCAGTAGTGAGAGTACGGCAGGGAGCTCTGACAGAAGGAGAACGGAAATGTCTGGCATCATCGTCGGCGTAGACGGTTCCGGCCATTCACGGCGGGCCCTGGAGTGGGCCATGAACGAGGCGGCTGTCCGCCATGTGCCGCTCATCGTGCTTACCGTTCACCCGGCTATCGTGGGTTACTTCGGCGGCTTGGTCACCACCCCGCAGGACCTGGAGCTCACCGAGCAGACCCAGACAGCGGTGAAGGCCGAGGTCGACGAGGTGCTGACCGCGCTCGAGGGTCCGCACCCGGAGTCGGTCACGGTCCGGGCCGTGCACAGCTTCCCGGTCCAGGAACTCGTCAACGAGAGCAAGGAGGCCGACCTGGTGGTCCTCGGCTCGCGCGGCGCAGGCGGATTCACCCGGATGCTGCTGGGCTCGACCGCCGGCCAGGTGGTCCAGCACGCGTACTGCCCGGTGGTCATCGTCCCTCCGGAAGACCGCGGTGACGCCTAGTCGGCCGGGCCCCCTCGGCATCCGGCGGCTGGCGGTCAGCTTTCGAGCAGCCCGGCCAGCCGGTCGAACGCGTCTTCCATGCCCCGCCGGATCTCGGCGGCGGCCCCGTCCGGCGAGGGGCCCAGGCGGTCGTCGGGGACGGTGACGTGCAGGTGAACCTCGGCGCCGGATGGCCGCGCCGTGACCTGCAGGGAGCCCCGGTAGCCGTCGTCGTCCTCGGCGCCCCACTCCAGCCGGCGGTCGCTCTGGTCGATACGGAGCAGGCTGTCCAGTGAGTAGGGGTGACCGTGCGATTCACCCTCGACGTGGACCTCTTCGGTACCGGCCGGCTGGGCCAGGCGCATGGTCGGCACCCAGTCGGCGAGCCGACCGGGGTTGGCGACCACGGCCCACACCGCGTCGGCGTCGACACCGAACTCATGAGACCCAGCGATCTCCGCCATCGCTATCACCGTCCTGGGTTGGCTAGGCGTAAGCCTAGCGGTCAGGGCATCAGGCCGAAGTGCGGGAAGACAGCCTTCCTGGTGGCCATGATGGCCCGGTCGACCGGATCGGCCGGGTCGTGACCGGCCTCGTAGTCGACGAAGGCTGCGGGGGCGCCTTCGGTCATCCGTTCGGGTGCGGTCTGGCTGGTCGTCCAGGAGACGTATTCGCGCCACAGCTCGGGGATGGCTGAGGCTGGGTCGAGCGGTGCGCCCGCGGCCTCGAACAGCAGGTGGGTCCAGGTCCTCGGCACCACGTGCACGTGCTCGTAGCCTCCGCCGCCGGTCAGCAGCCAGCGGCCGCCGCTGACCTCGTGCGCGAGCGCGTGGATCGCGGCGTGCGCGGCGCGCTGTCCGTCGATGCTCAGCGCCAGGTTGGTCAGCGGGTCGTCCCGGTGCGAGTCGCAGCCGTGCTGGCTGACCAGCACCTGCGGGCCGAACGACCGGACGATCGGCGGCACCACGGCGTGGAAGGCGCGCAGCCACGCGGCGTCCCCGGTGCCGGCCGGCAGCGCGAGGTTGACCGCCGACCCGTCGGCCTGCGCCCCGCCGGTCTCGCCGGGCCGCCCGGTGCCGGGGAACAGGGTCTCCGGGTGTTCGTGCACGCTGATGGTCAGCACCCGCGGGTCGTCCCAGAAGGCCACCTGTACGCCGTCGCCGTGGTGCGCGTCCACGTCGATATAGGCGATCCGCTCCGCGCCCTGGCTCAGCAGCCAGGCGATCGCGACGGCCACGTCGTTGTAGACGCAGAATCCGCTGGCGTGCCCGGCCATGGCGTGGTGCAGCCCGCCGGCCAGGCTGGCGCCGTGCTGCGCCGCCGACGTCCAGACCGCGCGGGCCGCGGCCAGCGTGGCCCCGGTCACCATCGCGGACGCCTCATGCATGCCGGGAAACAGCGGATCGTCCTCGGTGCCCAGCCCATGCATGAGCAGCGCGCGGGTGGTCAGTTCGGTGGACAGGCCGCCGCCGAGCGCCTGATGCCCGGCGAGCCGGACCATGCCGATGTAGTCGGGGTCGTGGACGAGTTCCAGTTCGGCGCTGGTGGCCTCGGCCGGGACCTCGACGGTCACTCCGGCCTGGCGGTCCAGGCCGAAGGCCCGGGCCAGTTCCATGGTCAGCTTGAGCCGCAGCGGGGCCATCGGGTGGCCCGGGCCGAAGTCATAGCCGGCCAGCCGGTCATCCCAGGCCACGTACAGGGTGCAGGTCATCTGTCACGGCTCGATCAGGTCGGACGCAGGACGGCGGGCCGTGGCGTGCGCCGTCCGGCTGATGCCGAGGGCGAGCAGCATCTGGGGCGCTCCGGACAGGCCCAGGCGGTCCCGGATCCGGGTCCGGGTCGCGGGATCCTCGAGCGGCTGGGTGTTCAGGCTGGCGAACACCCACTGCGTGGCGGCGTGCAGGAGCAGTCGGTGCAGGGCCTGGCCGGCGTGCAGCCAGTCTTCCCGGCTGTCACCGGCGGTGAGCAGCACAGCTGTCACCGCCGGGGCCGGACCGCCGGCCGGCAGCAAGCCGAGGCCGCGGCCGAGGTCGAAGTCGCGCTGCGGCAGCGTCGCGGTCTCGCGGCTCGGTACGGCCGGGAAGGCATGCGCGGGCACGCCGTCCCGCTCCGGGCTGGTGGGGCTCCGGCTCCACCGCCATGTCTCGGCCCATGATCGTGGATCGCGGTCCTGCCTGCGGTCTGAGGCGGCGGCGAGCACGTTGAGCTGCTCGCGCATGGGTCCGGGTTCGATTTCGGTCAGCGTGGCGCCTTCGGCCCGGGCATCGTCCCGCAGCCGCGCGAACAGCCCGGCCGGCAGGGGGGCGGCCTCGAACGGGCCGCGGTGCGTGTGCCGGTGTGGCACCGCGGCGAGCATCTTCCGCTCCTCGGCCGTCATGGCTGCCGATAGGCCCAGCCGAACTCGGGCGAGCGGCTGCCGCACCGGCCGCTCGGGAAGTAGCTCGACCCCGGGTTGGTACCCGAGTGAGCGCACCCCGAGCCGCAGCCCGTACAGGGCCGCGCCACAGCTGATGAGCATTTCCCGGCCGTCGGGATCGACCGCCAGCTGGCGGCTCGTGTCGGCATATAGCTCGATCGCGTCTCCGCTGACCGTGAAGCGCCACGGCTGGGTGTTGTGCAGCGACGGCGCGCGGCCCGCCACCTCGATGAGATAGCGAGCCTGCCTGGCCAGGATGGGCGTCGCGTCTTTGTCGTTGATACTCGCCTCGGTCACGTTTCTCACTACCTCAGTCAGATTCCGCTGGCTGTCCTATACCGCAAGCTAAGCCTCGCCGCCGCCGGTGACAGTGGCCAATGGGCCCCCGGTGTCCGGGCCTTTGGGCCTTACGTCGTCCCGCGCAGCCGGCCGATAATGCCGCATGCCCGCTTTACCGCCAGCGGGCGGTACCGGCTTTCGAGGTTTGACCATGGTCACTCGCGCGCAGTCGCGCAGACTGTCCCGCCAGCGCTCGATCCATGACGTCCGGAAGGCTCAAGGGGACCTACTGGAACAAGGCGCGGTGCCGGTCGGCGTCAGGGGAATAGTCGCCGACTCGTGGCTGCGGTCAGCGGCCGCGGGCGTGAACGCGGATACCAGCGATCCGCCCATCACGCTCCCGGCGGACCTGCTCGCTGACTACCGGGCCGAACATCCCCTGTCCAGGGTCTTCCCGCTGCTGTACGACGTGGCCGGCCGCGCCGCCGAGGACTGCGACAGCGTCCTGGCCGTCGCCGACGAGCGAGGGCGGCTGTTGTGGGTACGCGGCAAGCCGGCGGTCCTGCGCCGGGCCGAATCCATCCAGTTCGTCGAGGGCGCGCAGTGGGACGAGCGTCATGCCGGAACCAACGCGCCCGGGACGGCGCTGTGCCTGGACGCCCCGGTGACCATCAAGTCGGCGGAGCACTTTGTCCGCCCCGTACAGCGCTGGAGCTGCGCCGCAGCGCCGGTACACGAGCCGGTCTCAGGTGCGATCCTCGGCGTCATCGACGTCACCGGCGGCTCTGCCGTCGACGCGCCGCAGACCCTCGCGATGGTCAGGGCCGCCGCCCGGCTGGCCGAATCCGAGCTGGCCAGGCAGTCTCTGGTCGCGGCGATGCGGTGTCCGGACCCGGGCCCGACCGCGTGGCCAGGACCTCACCATCCGGTACCGGAGATCGGCCTCAGCGGCCTGGGCAGGTCGGACTGCGCGGTGTCGATCGGCCCGCGCACTCTGCGGCTGAGCCCGCGGCACAGCGAGATCATGATCATCCTGGCCGCCTGCCCGACCGGCCTGACCGGCGACGAGCTGGCCTACCTGCTCTACCCCGATGACCTGATCTCGAGCACTCTGCGCGCGGAGCTCGTCCGGCTGCGTACCCTGCTCGGCGGCCAGGTGCTGGCCTCCCGCCCGTACCGGCTCACCTGCGAGGTCACATCGGACTGGGCCGCGGTATCGGCGCAGCTGGCCGCGGGTGACCTGGCCGAGGCCCTGCGGCTGTACCGCGGCCCGCTACTGCCGCGCAGCGAGGCACCCGGCGTCGTCGAGCTGCGCGGGGCTCTCGATCGCGCGCTGCGAGCGGCGATCCTCGCCTCGGGCCAGCCGGAATTCCTGGTCGGATGGACCAGGTCCCGCTGGGGCGCGGATGACCTGGAGATGTGGCAGCGGCTGTGTGCCGTGCTCCCATCGTCTTCCCCGCTCCGGCCCGTGGCCGCGGCGGCGGCCGAGAAGCTCGACGCCGACCTCGCCTGCTGAGCGCAAACACGCAACGTCCTTGCAACGTTGCAGTTTCTAGCGTGACCCCAAGTCAGTCCGATTCATCAAAGGGGTCACCATGACACAGTATGCAGCGCCGGGTCAGCCAGGCAGCCTCGTCCCGGTGCGGGACCGGTACGGGAACTACATCGGCGGGGAGTTCGTGCCGCCGAGCAAGGGCCAGTACTTCGAGAACATCTCGCCGGTCACCGGCCAGCCGTTCACCGAGATCGCCCGGTCCACCGCCGAGGACGTCGAGCTGGCGCTCGATGCCGCGCACGGCGCCAAGCGCGCCTGGGGCCGCACCAGCGTCACCGAGCGGGCCAACATCCTCAACCAGATCGCCAGCCGCCTGGAGGCCAGCCTCGAGATGCTCGCGGTCGCCGAGACCTGGGACAACGGCAAACCGGTCCGGGAGACGCTGGCCGCCGACCTGCCGCTGGCCGTCGACCACTTCCGTTACTACGCGGGCGCGATCCGGGCCCAGGAGGGCAGCATCTCCGAGATCGACGCCGACACCGTGGCCTACCACTTCCACGAGCCGCTCGGCGTGGTCGGCCAGATCATCCCGTGGAACTTCCCCATCCTGATGGCCGCCTGGAAGCTGGCGCCCGCCCTGGCGGGCGGCAACTGCGTGGTCCTCAAGCCGGCCGAGCAGACGCCGTGGTCGATCCTGAAGGTGATGGAGCTGATCGCCGACCTACTGCCGCCGGGCGTGCTGAACGTCGTGAACGGCTTCGGCGTGGAGGCCGGCAAGCCGCTGGCGTCCAGCTCCCGGATAGCCAAGGTCGCGTTCACCGGCGAGACGACCACCGGCCGCCTGATCATGCAGTACGCCAGCCAGAACCTGATTCCGGTCACGCTGGAGCTGGGCGGCAAGAGCCCGAACATCTTCTTCGCCGACGTCGCCGCGGCGCATGACGACTTCTACGACAAGGCGCTCGAGGGCTTCACCATGTTCGCCCTCAACCAGGGCGAGGTCTGCACCTGTCCGTCCCGGGCCTTGATCCAGGCCGACATCTACGACCAGTTCCTCCGCGACGCCATCACCCGGACGCAGGCGGTCCGGCAGGGCAACCCGCTGGACACGCAGACCATGATCGGCGCGCAGGCCTCCAACGACCAGCTGGAGAAGATCCTGTCCTACATCGAAGTCGGCAAGGCCGAGGGCGCGAAGATACTCACCGGCGGCGAGCGGGCCCGCCTGGGCGGCGAACTGGCCGACGGCTACTACGTCACGCCGACCATCTTCGCGGGCGACAACTCCATGCGCATCTTCCAGGAGGAGATCTTCGGCCCGGTGGTGTCGGTGACCAGCTTCGCCGACGAGGCCGACGCCCTGAAGATCGCCAACGACACCCTCTACGGCCTCGGCGCGGGCGTGTGGACCAGGGACGGCGCCCTGGCCTACCGGGCCGGCCGGGAGATCCAGGCGGGCCGGGTGTGGACCAACTGCTATCACGCCTACCCGGCCCACGCCGCCTTCGGCGGGTACAAGCAGTCCGGAGTCGGCCGCGAGACGCACCTGATGATGCTCGAGCACTACCAGCAGACCAAGAACCTGCTGGTCAGCTACTCCCCGAAGGCTCTCGGCTTCTTCTAGGCCGCGCCGCCATGACCGCCGATGAACCGCGCCGGGTTGACCTGACCGCCGCCGCAGCCGATCTGCTGCGGCGGCTGGCCGGCCAGCACGGGCCGCTCATGTTCCACCAGTCGGGCGGCTGCTGCGACGGGTCGTCGCCGATGTGCTATCCCGACGGCGAGTTCCAGACCGGCCAGGCCGACATCCTGCTGGGCAAGCTGCTGGTGCCCGGGCTGGACCGGCCGGTCCCGTTCTGGATGTCCCGGGTGCAGTACGAGTACTGGAAGCACACCCACCTGACCGTCGACGTCGTGCCCGGCCGGGGCAGCGGCTTTTCCGTCGAGGCCCCGGAGGGCGTCCGGTTCCTGATCAGGTCCCGGCTGCTCACCGAGGAGGAGCTGGTCCACTTCGCGCTGGCCACCAGAACGAATAATCCCTAAGGAGCAGGCATGTCAGATCCGTACTCTTCGCTTGGTGACCGCCTTGAAGGGCTACTGCAGGTCGAGAGGTTCCCGCCGGCCGCCGCCTTTGCCGCACGGGCGCAGGTGCGCGACCCGGCCGTGTACGAGCAGGCCGCGGCCGATCCGGAGGCCTGGTGGGCGACGCAGGCGCGGGAGCGTCTGCACTGGGACACGCCGTTCGCCACGGTGCTCGACGACACCAACGCACCGTTCTACACCTGGTTCGCCGACGGGACCATCAACGTGTCTTACAACTGCCTGGACCGCCACGTGCTGGCCGGGCGCGGCGACCGGGTGGCGTTTTACTGGCGAGGTGAGGAGGGCGAGGAACGCGAGCTGACCTACGCCCAGCTACTCGACGAGGTCCAGCGGCTCGCCAACGCGCTCAAGGCGCACGGGGTGGGCAAGGGCGACGTCGTCGGCATCTACCTGCCGATGATCCCCGAGGTGGTCGTGGCCATGCTCGCCTGTGCCCGCATCGGTGCGCCGCACACCGTGGTCTTCGGCGGCTTCGCTCCCACCGCGGTGCGCGAGCGGCTCGAGGTCTCCCGGGCCAAGGCGCTGATCGTGGCGGACGGAGCCCGGCGCAAGGGCAAGTTCATCCCGGTCAAGCAGCAGGTGGACGACGTGATCTCCGATCTGCCCGACCTCGGCGCGGTCGTCGTGGTCAGGTCGGCCGGTACCGGCTGCCCGATGCAGCCCGGGCGGGACGCGTGGTACGACGACCTGATCGCCGGCGCCGACCCGGTCTGCCCGGCCGAACCGATGGACGCGGAGCACCCGCTGTTCCTGCTCTACTCCTCCGGCTCCACCGCCAAGCCCAAGGGCATCCTGCATACCACCGGCGGATACCTGACCGGGGTCACCACCACCATGGCGATGGTCTTCGACCTGGACGCCGACCATGACATCTTCTGGTGCACAGCCGACGTCGGCTGGATCACCGGCCACTCGTACATCGTGTACGGCCCGCTGGCCAACGGCTGCACGTCGGTGATGTTCGAAGGTGCCCCCGACTACCCGGACAAGGACATCTGGTGGGAGATCGTCGAGCGATACGGCGTCACGATCTTCTACACCGCGCCGACCGCCATCCGGGCCTGCATGAAGTGGGGCGAGGGATACCCGGCCAAGCGCAACCTGTCGTCGCTGCGGCTGCTCGGCACGGTCGGCGAGCCGATCAACCCTAAGGCGTGGCTGTGGTACCACGCGGTCATCGGCGGCGAGCGCTGCCCGATCGTGGACACCTGGTGGCAGACGGAAACCGGCGCCATCATGATCTCCACCTTGCCCGGCCTGACCGCGGCCAAGCCGGGATCGGCGGGTCTCCCGCTGCCGGGCGTGACGGCCGCCCTGGTGGATGAGTCAGGCAGCCAGATCAGCCACGGCAGCGGCCTTCTCGCGCTGACCAGGCCGTGGCCGAGCATGCTCCGCACGCTGTACAACGACCCCGACCGTTACGTCCAGACCTACTTCGGCAGGTTCGGTGCCGGTACCTACTTCGCCGGCGATGGCGCCCGGCGCGACGAGGACGGCTACTTCTGGATTACCGGGCGCGTCGATGACGTGATCAACGTATCCGGTCACCGGCTGTCCACCGCCGAGATCGAATCGGCCCTGGTCTCGCACCCCTCGGTGGCAGAGGCCGCGGTCATCGCCACCGCCGACGACCTGACCGGCCAGGCCGTCGTGGCCTACGTCACCCTGAGTTCCGGCGTCGTACCCGAAGAAGGCCTCGAGGCGAGGCTGCGCGAGCACGTCGGCCAGCAGATCGGCAAGCTGGCCAGGCCTGGCCGGATCATCTGGGCCGACGACCTGCCCAAGACCAGGTCCGGGAAGATCATGCGCAGGCTCCTGCGTGACATCGCCGAAGACCGCGAGCCAGGCGATGTGACCACTCTGCGTGACCCATCAGTCCTGGCTCAGCTACAGCACAACGCCAGCGCCGGGCGGAGGTGAGGTGAGCCGGACCAGCTGGATCTTCTTCGGGAGGGCCGCGGGTCACGAATGCGTGAGGGCGCACCACGGCCCGTTCGGCCTCAATGATCGCGGCATCCCTGCCTAGCCTCGGCTGCGGTCGCCGGTTATCCTTACGGTGCATTCTCGCGGGAGGGATCTCCAGGTGGAACCTGAGGCAGGCAACCGCCCGGAACTGCAGCCGCACCTGCAGTTGGACGAGCTGCTCGCTGAGCTGCAGGGACGGCTGCAAGCCGTGCTCGCCACCAGAGACCGGATGCGCGGCCTGCTGGAGGCGGTCGTGGCGATCGGCTCCGGCCTGGACCTGGAGTCCACCCTGCGGCGGATCGTAGAGACCGCGGTCGGCCTGGTGGATGCGTCCTACGGGGCGCTGGGCGTGATCGGCGAGGACAAACGGCTGGCCGAGTTCATCCCGGTCGGCCTGAGCGAGGAGGAAATCAGCCGGATCCACCACTGGCCGGAGGGGCGCGGGCTGCTCGGCCTGCTGATCGACGATCCCCGGCCGCTGCGCCTGGCCAACATGGCCGACCATCCGGCGTCGTCGGGTTTCCCGGACGGGCATCCGCCGATGCGCGGCTTCCTCGGCGTGCCGGTACGGGTCCGGGACGAGGTGTTCGGCAACCTGTACCTGACCAACAAGCGCGGCGGCGGGGAGTTCACCGAGGACGACGAGGCGGTGCTGGTCGCGCTGGGCGCCGCGGCCGGCGTGGCGGTGGAGAACGCGCGCCTGTACGATGCGGCCCGCCGCCAGCAGCGCTGGATCCAGGCCAGCGCCGAGGTCACCACCCGGCTGCTGTCCGGCTCCGAGCCCGCGGAGGCGCTGGCCGACGTCACCCGGCGGGCCCTGGAGCTGTCCGGCGCCGACCTGGCCGTGCTGGCCCTGCCCGACGAGGAGGGGCGCCGGCTGACGATCACCTACGCCGAGGGCGACGGCGCGGACGCCGTGCGCGGCCTGGTGCTTCCGGCCGGCCAGTCCCTGTCCGGGAAAGTGCTGGCCACCGGGGAATCGGCGACATCCGCCGATTTCGCCGCCGACGCGCGGGTCGCCGCGGTCGCGCGCGGGGCGATGAGCCAGATCGGGCCCGCGATCGTGTTCCCGCTCGGCGTGCCCGGCAACGTCCGCGGCGTGCTGACCGTCGGGCGCCTGCACGGCGCGGCCCCGTTCCCGTCGACGCAGGCGGATGTGGTGGCCTCCTTCGCCGCCCAGGCCGGCGTCGCGCTGGAGCTGGCCGCCAGCCGGGCCGAGGCCCAGCGGCTGTCCCTGTACGAGGACCGGGACCGGATCGCCCGGGACCTCCACGACCTGGTCATCCAGCGGCTGTACGCCACCGGCATGTCGCTGGAGGGCACCATGCCGATGATCACCCGGCCGGAAGTGGCCAGCCGGATCACCAACGCGGTGGACGCCATGGACCTGACCATCAAGGACATCCGGGCCACCATCTTCCAGCTGCAGGCCAGGGACACGGCCGACCGATCGGATCTGCGCGCCGACATCGTGGGCGTGGTCGAGGAGATGACGCCTTCGCTCGGGTTCGCCCCGTCCCTGCGGCTGGGGGCGGGCCTGGGCGGCGAGATCAGGCCGGAGGTGGCCGAGCAAGCGCTCGCGGCGCTGCGTGAGGCCCTGTCCAACGCGGCCCGGCACGCCGCCGCCAGCCGGGTCGACGTGACCGTGGACGTCAGTGCGGACGGGATGCTCGCCGTCCAGGTCACCGACAACGGGACCGGCATTGCGGCCGGTGGCAGGCGCAGCGGGCTGCACAACCTGGCCAGCCGGGCCGAGAAGCTCGGCGGCGAACTCCGGCTCGGTCCGGCCGATCCGGACGCACCCTCGCCCGGGACCAGGCTGGAATGGTGCGTGCCGCTAAGCTGATCGCCGCGGATTCGCGGCGCCGCTAGGACGATTGTCGCTGGCCCGGGTGTACATGGCGTTCTCGCCCTCCACCCGGGCCAGTCCGGTGGTCAACAGGAGTGTGTTGTTCCTCTGGGCCATACATCCAGGGTCCGCGATCGCGGCGGGCTGCCCCAGGGCCGGTGGTCAGCAACGGCGGTGGACCTTGGTCCCCAGTTCCACATCAACCAGAACATCCAGCCTGCCGACGGGCTGAACCTTAGATCTGGTCGGCCTGGTCAGAAGCTTTCGGCACTGACGCACTCCTGCAGGATCCGGTTAACGTCCCCCGAACCGTGAGTGCGTAGCCGACGGCCGTTGAATATCCCCGGTGAGATCCGGATGAAGTGATCCCGCCCGCCGGGGGCCCACGAACTGAGGCCTATGAGCTCCAGCCGGCCGATCTCGTCCGGATCGGTGACCTCCTGCGACTGGCCGATGACGGTGACGCTCCAGCCGGCGCGACGCTCCGTGTCCACGCTGTCGGCCTCGAACGCGACCACGGCACCGCGAGTGGCGGCGGCCAGCTTGCCGCTGTGGTCGGTTCTGATGATGATGTCGCCGTTATCAATGGCGAAATTGACCAGCTCCACCGCTGGCAGCGCCTGCCGAGTGTAGATGATCCGGCCAACAGGCACCGAGGTCAGGAGGTGAAGGCATTCATCTCTGCTCAGTTGCTTCAGGCCCAAGCCGTCGGAGTACATGGACTGGAGGATGCCCGCACGGAGCGGGCAGACCCAAGGGCACAAAGTCCCTACTCCTCAGGACTCCCGGCGTCGTGTTGGTCGCCGAAGACGCGGACCGCGTAGGCGGCGGCCTGGGTCCGCCGCTCCATGCCCAGCTTGGCGAACAAGGCCGACACGTAGTTCTTCACTGTCTTCTCGGCCAGGAACATCCGCTCGCCGATCTGCCGGTTGGTCAGGCCTTCCCCGATCAGTTCCAGGATCTTGCGTTCCTGCGCGGACAGACCGGCCAGTGGATCGCGACGGGCCGACTGATTCCGCAGCCGGGCCATCAGCTGGCTGGCCGCTCGCGGGTCGAGCATCGACTGGCCGGACGCTACCGTGCGTACCGCTCCGACCAGGTCGGTGCCGCGGATCTGCTTGAGCACGTACCCTGCCGCCCCGGCCATGATCGCGTCGAACAGTGCCTCGTCGTCGCCGAACGAGGTGAGCATCAGGCACGCTACCTCGGGCATCCGGGACCGGATCTCCCGGCATACCGACACCCCGTCCCCGTCCGGCAGCCGCACGTCCAGCACGGCCACGTCCGGCTTGAGGGCCGGGATGCGGGCCAGCGCCGAAGACGCGGTGCCGGCCTCGCCGACCACCTTGATGTCCGGCTCGGCCTCCAGCAGGTCACGGACACCGCGGCGGACCACCTCATGGTCGTCCAGGAGGAACACTGCGATCGGCGGCCTGGCGTCGTCGCCTGGCCCAGGACCGCCCGCCAGATCTGTCACCTTAACTCCCGACTTCCGTGAGTGCCGCCCCGGCGATCGTGCCGGAACGGGATCAATGTCACGTCAACTCTAGGCACTCTGCCCACACCGGCGTAAGGACCAAAGTCCCTGGCGCAGCATCCGGACGGCCTGGTTTCATGCCGGCGCGGCGTGCGGGATCCGCGCGCCGGCCTCGTTATGTTCATAAGCATGTTCGACCAAGGCGACATTCTGGACGGGCTGAACGAACAGCAGCGGCGGGCGGTGACACACGAGGGCGGGCCGCTGCTGGTGCTGGCCGGAGCGGGCACCGGCAAGACGCGGACGCTGGTGGCCCGGGCGGCCTGGCTGCGGGACAACCTGGGCCTGCCACCCAGCCGGATCCTGCTGCTGACCTTCACCCGCCGTGCGGCCAGCGAGATGCTGGCCCGGGCCGCGGCCGCCGGGAGCGGCCCGGTCTCGGCGCCCGAGCGGATCTACGGCGGCACGTTCCACGCCATCGCGCACAAGATCATCCGACAGCACGCGGAGTCGTTCTCGCTGCCGCCGCAGTTCACCATCCTCGACCAGGCCGACGCTACCGAGATCCTGGACGCGCTGCGCCCGGACCACGGCCTAGCCGAGACCGGCCAGCGGGCACCCCGGGCGGCGACGTGTGCCGACATCTATACCCGGTGCGTGAACACCGGACGTCCGGTCAGCGAGGTGGTCGCGGCCAGCTTCCCGTGGTGCGTCCCGTTCACGGCCGAGCTGGCGAACCTGTTCCGCGCCTACACCGCCCGCAAGCGCGCTCGCCACCTGCTGGACTTCGACGACCTGCTGCTGCTGTGGCAGGCGGCGCTGGCCGACCCGGCGGCCGGACCGGTGCTGCGCGGCATGTTCGACGCGGTCCTCGTCGACGAGTACCAGGACGTCAACGCGGTGCAGGCCAGCATCGTCCGGCTCCTGCAGCCCGACGGCAAGCAGCTGACCTGCGTGGGCGACGACGCGCAGGCCATCTACGGATTCCGCGGCGCCGACCCCGCGCACCTGCGACAGCTGGCCGCCGACTACCCCAGCCTGGATATCGTCCGCCTGGGCCGCAACTACCGGTCCCGGCAGGGCGTGCTGGACCTGGCCAACCTCATCCGCCCGTCCGCGCCGGGCCTGGACCTGACGCTGACCGGCGATCGCGGCCCGGGCGTGCCGCCGCTGCTGGTGCGCTGCCACGACGAGGCCACCCAGGCCCGGGAGATCTGCACGCGGATCCTGGAATCGGTCGAGGACGGTGCCGCCCTGCGGGACCAGGCGGTGCTGGTCCGCACCGGCCATCACAGCGACCTCCTGGAAATAGAGCTCAGCGCCCGCAAGATCCCCTACGTGAAATTCGGCGGCCTGCGGTTCACCGACACCGCCCACGTCAGGGACTTCCTGGCCGTCGCCCGGATCCTGGCCAACCCCGCTGACGACCTGGCCTGGTTCCGGATACTGCGCCTGCACGACGGCATCGGCCCCAGCCACGCCCGCCGCGTCCTGGCCATGGTGGCCATGCTGGACCCGGATGCCTGCGCGCCCGTCAACTGGCCGCAGGCCGTCGAGGCCGTCGAGGCCGTCCCGGCCCGGTCCCGGCCCGCTCTGGCCGCGACCCTGGGCCGGCTGGCCGCCACGGCGAGCGATCCCGCCCCGGCCCAGGTCGAGGCGATCGTGACGATCCTGGATCCGCTGATCCGCGCCCGCTACGCCGATGCCGTAGCCCGGCTCGCAGACCTGCGGCGCCTGGCCGACGCCGCCGCGGGCCAGCCGTCGCTGCACGAGGCGCTGGCCGAGCTGACCCTGGACCCGCCGGTCTCCGGCTCCGACCTGGCCGGGCCGCCCCGCCTGGACGAGGACTACCTGACCATCTCCACCATCCACGCCGCCAAGGGCCTGGAATGGCCCGTGGTGCACGTGCCCCATCTGGTCGACGGCGCGCTGCCCAGCGACATGGCCCTCGGTGACCCGGACGGGCTGGCCGAGGAACACCGGCTGTTCTACGTCGCCCTGACCCGGGCCCGCGACCACCTGTACCTGTACGCACCGCTGCGGCTGCATCACCATCGCCGCGGCCGGGACGACCGGCACGGCTTCGGCCAGCTGACCCGCTTCCTGCACCGCGACGCACTGGCCGCATGCGACGACACCGCGGCTGACCCGCCGTCGCCGGCGCTGCCCGTCGTCGGTCCGATCAGGGTTCAGGTGGACGCCGCGCTCGGCTCGCTCTGGGATCGCTGAGACCCGGCCCGTACCGGCTGCCGCGCCGGGCGGCTGGTACGGGCCGCGATCGTGTACAGATCCAGGGCGGGACCGGCCAGGCGGCGGCCCTCGACCCAGACCGCCATCAGCGTGCGGCCCAGGTCGACGCCGGTAACGGGCACCGCGCACAAGGTTCCGGCAGCGAGCTCGGCCGCGACGGCCAGGGAACTGAGCACCGCCGGCCCGGCTCCGGAGGCGACCGCGGCCTTGATCGCGGTCGTGGAGGACAGCTCGGCGGCGGGCGGCAGGCGTTCCAGCCCGGCCTGGACACGCAGCGCCTCCTCCAGGAAGATCCGGGTACCCGAGCCCGCTTCGCGGCTCACCAGGGCGGTCTGGGCCAGTTCGGTGGCGGGCACGCCACCGCGGCGCCGGGCCCACCGGTGGGCCGGAGCCACCACCAGGGTCAGCACGTCCCGGCCGATCGGCTCGGCATGCAGGCCCGGCGGGATACCCGGTCCCTCCACGAAGCCGATGTCGGCGCGGTTGCCGAGGACCGCCTCGGCGACCTCGGTGGAGTTGACGGCGGACAGCGCCACGGCCGCGCCGGGATGGACGGTCCGCAGGGCCGTCAGCCACGCCGGAAGCAGGTACTCCGCGACGGTCATGCTGGCCGCGATGCGCAGCCGGGAATCGCGTTCGCGGCGCAGGGCGGTGACGCCAGCGTCCAGGGCGCTCGCCGCATCGACGGCGGCCTGGGCCCAGCCGGCCACCAGGACGCCGGACGGCGTAAGCCGGGAGCCGCGCGGGGAACGCTCGATCAGCGCCAGGCCCAGCTGCCCTTCCAGCAGCCGCATCCGGGTACTGGCGGCAGGCTGGGAGATGCCGTGCTCGGCCGCCGCGCGCCCCAAGCTGCCCACGCGGGCCACGCTCAGCAGCAGGTCAAAGCCGGTCAGATCCGATACCCGCGAAGGCAGAGGCATAGACAGAGGTTATGACCTCACCGCGGACTGGCCCTATCGCGGTCCGCCTGTTCCGGCCGCTGGCCGCGGCTGTGCCCTGGACAAACTGGATCTTCCGCACCGATGATATTTGGTATACCATCCAGCCACATGCCGCGGCGAGATGGGCTCAGAATCCGTGGTGAGATGCACGCAGGAATGGGGCTTGTGGCACACGTGCCCCGATAGATGGGGCTTGTGGCACACATGCCCCATATGGCAGGTGCCCGAGGTCGGCGGGCGGCTCCGGCGCGGGGGCTCGGCTCCGGCGGGGGGCTCGGCTCCGGCGCGGGGGCTCGGCTCCGGCGGGGGCTCGGCTCCGGCGGGGGCTCGGCTCCGGCGCGGGGGTTCGGGTGGGCGACGGGTGTGCGGGGTGCGCCGGGAACACGCCGGGCCGGGGCGCTTTAGCGAGACGGAAGGGGTTGCGGTGGATCTGCGGCTAGAGGGGAAAGTGGCCTTCGTCACCGGCGCCAGCAAGGGCATCGGGCGGTGCGTAGCCGAGTTCCTGGCCCGCGAGGGCTGCGACGTGGTCATCACGGCCCGCACCGAGGGCCCGCTGGAAGCGGCCGCGGGCAAGATCGCCGCCGAGACCGGCCGCGCCGTGCTGCCGCTGGCCGGGGACATGAGCGTGACCGCCGACGTCCAGCGCTGCGTCGATGCCACCCTGGAGCGGTTCGGCGCCATCGACATCTTGGTCACCTGCGCGGGCAGCTCCCCCGGCGGCCTGCTCGAGGACCTGACCGAAGAGCAGTGGGTGGCCAGCCTCAACCTGAAGTTCATGGGCTACGTGCGGTCCGTCCGCGCGGTCATCCCGCACATGCGGCAGCGCGGTGAGGGCGCGATCGTGCTGGTGGTCGGCAACGACGGGCTCAAGCCCAGCTACTGGGAGATGACCGCGGGCGTCGCGAACGCCGCGGACATCAACTTCGCGTCCTCGGTCGCCGAACAGTACGGGCGGTACGGGGTACGCATCAACACCGTCAACCCCGGCCCGGTGAACACCGACCGGTGGGACACGCTGGAGAAGGCTTTCGCCCGGGACAAGGGCGTATCCCAGGAGCGCGCGCACGAACTGGCCCAGCAGTCCATCCCGTTCGGCCGCATCTGCGAGCCGGAAGAAGTCGCGGCGCTGGTCACCTTCCTGGCCTCGCCGCTGGCCAGCTTCATCAACGGCGCACACATCCCCGTCGACGGGGCGCAGCGCAAAGCAATCATGGACCATTGAGGAGGTCCGCCATGACTGAAGGCGCACAGGCCACGGAGCTGCGGCCGCTTCAGGTCGAGATGAACGGCATCAACGTGATCTCCGAATCCGAGCGCAAGGGCCACCCGCGGGACCTGTTCTGGCCGTGGTTCGCCGCGAACATCTCGGTGCTGGGGCTCAGCTACGGCTCGTTCGTGCTCGGTTTCGGCATCTCGTTCGTCCAGGCGCTGGTCGTCGGCGTGGTCGGGATCGTGCTGTCGTTCCTGGCCTGCGGGTTCATCGCGGTGGCCGGCAAGCGGGGATCGGCGCCGACGATGGTGCTGAGCCGGGCCGCGTTCGGCGTCAACGGCAACAAGCTGCCCACGGCGATCTCCTGGCTGCTGACCGTGGGCTGGGAGACCGTGCTGGTCATCCTGGCCACACTGGCCACCGCGACCGTGTTCCACCAGCTGGGCTGGGGCGGCGGCACCGGCACCAAGGTGGTCGCGATGATCGTCGTGGTGGGGCTGACCATCTTCGGCGGCGTGATGGGCTTCGACCTGATCATGCGGATGCAGACCCTGATCACCATCGTGACCGGGGTGGCCACGGTGGTGTTCATCGCACTGGTCGCGGACCACATTCACTGGCACACCGTGTCCGCCATCCACGGCGGTCCGGCCCAGTCCGTTATCGGGGCGCTGGTGTTCGTGATGACCGGCTTCGGGCTGGGCTGGGTCAACTGCGCCGCGGACTACTCGCGCTACCTGCCCAGGCGGTCCTCGGGCGCGGGCGTGGTCTGGTGGACCACGTTCGCCTCGTCGATCGCCCCGATCTTCCTGCTGGTGTTCGGCCTGCTGCTGGCCGGCTCGTCCAGCAGCCTGAGCTCGGCGATCGGCGCCGACCCGATCGGGGCACTGGCCACGCTGCTGCCCACCTGGTTCCTGGTGCCGTTCGCCATCGTGGCCGTGCTCGGCTTGATCGGCGGCTCGGTGCTCGACATCTACTCCTCGGGGCTGGCCATGCTCACCCTGGGCGTGCGGATCCCCCGGTACGTCGCCGCCCTGATCGACGGCACGGTCATGACCCTGGGCACCATCTACGTGGTGTTCGTGGCGCACAATTTCATCGGCCAGTTCGAGGGTTTCCTGATCACGCTCGGCGTCCCGATCGCGGCCTGGTGCGGAGTCATGCTGGCCGACATCGCGCTGCGCCGGCGCGACTATGCCGAGCCCGAGCTGTTCAACCCGGCCGGCCGTTACGGCGACATCCGGTGGGCCCCGGTCCTGGCCGTCGTGATCGCCACCGCGATCGGCTGGGGCCTGGTCACCAACACCGCGGCGAGCTGGCTGACCTGGCAGGGCTACCTGCTCGGCCCGTTCGGCCTGGGCGGCAAGACCGGGGCCTGGGCCTTCGCCAACCTGGGCGTTCTGGTCGCGCTGGCCATCGGCTTCGTCGGGCACCTGGTGTTCGGCCGGGCGGACGTGCGGGCCGAGGAGGCGGTGCCGCTGCCGGCTGCCGCGACCGCCGGGGCGTGAGAACCCCCTCAACGAACCGGTAACCATGCCCGGCTAGCTATTCTTTGCCGGGTATGTGCCGTTTACCCTGGCAGTGTGGAGATGCCGGCGACCGGCCCTCCCGGCTGGGACCCCTACGATCCCCGGCGCTCCCCGAGCCCGCGGGCGCGAACCAGCGCGGCCGCCCGGCGCCGCAGGCGCCGCCGGCGGTGGCGGCAGGGAATGCTCTGGCTGCTGACCCTGGTCACGACCGGCGTCCTGCTGCTGATCGCCGGGTTCGTCAGGGAGATCTCCAAGACGCCCACGGTGGCCAGGCCCGCCGCGCTGACCGCGACCGCGCACGGCACGCGGCACGCAACCCCCTCGCCGTCTGGCTCGGCGACGGGCCCGAAGATCACCGACGCTTCCTCGCGGCTGTCCTACCGGCTGCTCTCCTCACCCTGGCAACAGGGCTGCCCGGGCATCCTTGACACCCCCGTGTTCAGCTGGAGCGCGGGCGAGCACGCCGTGGCCGGACAGGTCATCATCGGCGGGACGACGTTCGACTGGCACGGGAACGCCTGCTCGGGCCGGCTCGGGCAGCAGTTCGCGTACTCCGGCCCCGCCGACCTCGAACGGGCCGCCCTGAGAGTGGCCGACGGGGTCGAGCTGGCCTACTACTCGGGGCTACAGGACAGCAGCACGACCGAAAGCAGCTCCGCGATGCTGGTCAGCGGGCATCAGGCCTGGATGGTCACGTTCCTGGTGACGTACCCGGACGCCGCGAGCGAAGGCCTGGCCTGGACCAGCGAGGCCGCCGCCGTGGTGATCGTGGACCGCGGCGCAGGGCAGGCTCCCGCGGTGTTCTACACCTCGGTGCCCAACAACCTGGGCACGTCGGATGTCAGCACCCTGGTCAGCTCGCTCCAGCTCAGCCCTGGCTGATGGTGATGTCGCCGCCGGCACTGTCGATGCTGATCTTGTGGGTGGACTTGGAGTTGACCAGCGACGACGGGTAGCTGACGTTGCCGCCCTGGGTGTCGGGGAGGGAAAGGCCGTAGGTGGTGTCACCCGGCGGGAGGATCACCGTGACGTTGCCGCCCTCGGCGGTGATCACCAGGCTGTCCGGGGCCTGGGTCAAGGCCAGCGTGATGTCGCCGCCGCCGGAGTCTATGTTGACCGCTCCCGAGGCCACGCCGCTGGCGTCGACGTTGCCGCCCTCGGTGGCGAGCTGGACGTTACCGGTCAGGCCGCTGGCGCTCAGGTCACCGCCGCCGGTGTCGATGTGCGCGGTGCCCGAGCCGGTCCAGTTGTCGGCGTTGATGTTGCCGCCCTCGGTGGCGACCTGGATGGCGCCGGTCAGCCCGTTGCCGGTCAGGTCGCCGCCGCCGGTGTCGAGCTGCAGGTCGCCGGCCAGGCTGGTGGCGGTCACGTTGCCGCCGCCGGCCCACAGCGTCACGCCGCTGGAGAAATCAGCCGCCGCGATGTCGCCGCCGTTGCTCCACAGCGTGACGGCGGTCCGCGGCGGGACGTCGAGGCTGGCGTTCATCCCGCAGTTGGTGTTGACCCCGTTGCAGCTCATGCCGATGTTGGCGCCGGTCGGCGTGGTGCTCTCGCTGATGCCGGGCCGGATGAGTCCGTAGTAGACGATTCCGCTCAGCCGCGCGGTGGTGGTGCCCGGGGCCTCGCGCAGCGTGACGTCGCCGGCGTTGGTGTTCACCGCCACCTGGCCGTCGTCCACGGGGACCGGGTAGCTGAACGGGTAGCTTCCCCGGGCGACGGTGGTGACCAGGCTGAAGCCGGTCCAGCCGATCAGGGCCAGAGCTACCGGCACGCCGATCGCGAGGGCGATCCAGCGGCCGGAGGTCATGCGCAGGGGGCCGGACGGCCCCCGG
>Ga0335072_10001496_pt1 | contig 38016 bp, 40 predicted proteins | sample Lox_Sample_21_FD_206725 | JGI IMG/M metagenome (GOLD analysis project Ga0335072, IMG submission 206725) | Soil microbial communities from Loxahatchee National Wildlife Refuge, Florida, United States - Lox_Sample_2.1 | ecosystem: Environmental > Terrestrial > Soil > Wetlands | place: USA... | reverse complement strand
CTCGAAGTCCCCTTGCACTCCAGGTGCGAGGAAAACCACCGTGGAGCCATCCCGCAATTCAACTAACGGCATAATCGTTCTCCTTTGGTGTTCTCATTAAACGTACCATTTGAGCTTGCCCTGAGAATCATTCAGATATGCCGCATCGGAATCCCGAGAACAATTCTCACAAAAAACGCTTTATGAGTCTCGTGGGAAGCCTTACAGGATCGGGATAGCGACAGGATTTGAAAGTCATCGATTTCATTGACCTCGCGCAATGATCCAGACCCCTCTCCCCGACTGCCGACATAGGAGGGCAATATCTTTCCATGAAACCTTCAGAACTCTACGAGGCGCTTCATGCGCTGATCAACGAACGTGTCCCCCTGCATGTCTGGGGCGCCTGCGGTGTCGGCAAGTCGCAGATCGTCGCTCAGGTGGCCGCCGACCGAAAGTGCGACTTCCTCGACATCCGGGCGGTGCAACTCGATCCGGTCGATCTTCGCGGCCTTCCGCGAATCTCGGCGGACCGCGCGGAATGGGTACCGCCCAAGTTCCTCCCGCTCGATGGAGAGGGGATTCTGTTTCTGGATGAGCTGACTTCGGCGCCGCAGATGACCCAGGCCGGCTGCTATCAGTTGGTCCTCGATCGCAAGCTGGGCGAGTACCGGCTCCCTGATGACTGGGTAGTGATCGCGGCCGGCAATCCGGCATCGGAGCGAGGTGTCCACTTTTCGATGCCGCGGCCACTGCGGAACCGTTTCGTCCATCTCGACCTCGAACCGGACTTCATGGACTGGTGCAAGTGGGCCGTCAGAGCTGGGATTCGTCCCGAGATCATCGCTTTCCTGCGCTTCAAGCCGGCACTTCTTCATGATCCCGATGCAACGTCCGACGTGAATGCGTGGCCGACGCCAAGATCCTGGGAGATGGCTTCGAATGTCCTGAGTGGTTTCGCGCGCCGGCAGCAAAGTGGATTCTTTGCCGGCACCACCGAAATTGAGGCGCAGCTGCTCGAAGGAACGATCGGCGAGGCGGCCACCACGGAACTGGTCGCCTTCCTGCGTCTCTTCCGGGAATTGCCATCGATTGACGAAATCCTGCTCAATCCGGACTCGGCACCGCTGCCCGATGAGCCGTCGGCACGGATTGCCATCGCCACGGCTCTCGGGCGTGCACTGACCGATCATTCGATTGCGAAGGGGATCCGGTATCTCGACCGGATGCCGACCGAAATGCGCGTACTTGCTATGCGCGATGCCGCAGCCCGCGATCGGGCCATCACTCACACGCCGGAATTCGTTCGCTTCGGTGTAGAACATGCGGAGGTTTTGCAATGATCACCGAACGCGCCATGCTGGCAGCAATTCACATTAGCGTCTGGACCGCGATCAAGCACGACCGAAAGGTCAGCCGGGAGGTAGCCGAGCAGCACGGAGCCTATGCCGGCGCCGGCCGCTACAACAAACAGCTGCTCCGCCAGGCGGAACGGCTGGAATCGCTTCGGTCGCTCTCGGGGCAGATCCGTCAGTACTTCTACAAAATCACATTGCCCTGGTCTGACGAGGGCTATCGCCTTTTGCCGGCGCATTTCTACTTCGAGCTGACCACGAAGATGCGGGAGTTCGAGCAGGCCTTCGCGCAACAGGTCGAGGAGTTCCTGGCTGTCTATCCTTGCTACATCGAGCAGGTGAAGCCGGAGTTGAACGGCCTGTTTCGAGAAGAGGACTATCCACCGACCGACAAACTGCGGAAAAAGTTCGGGGTCAAGCTCGAAGTTCTGCCGATCCCGAGCGGGAACGACTTCCGTGTGACGCTTTCCGAGGAAGAACAGGCCCGGGTTGCGCGTGAAATCGACGAGAATGTCCGGCAATCGCTTCAGAAAGGGACAGAGGATCTCTGGGCGCGGCTGAAGGGCGTCGTGTCGCACCTGATCGAGCGACTCAATGAACCGGAGTCGCGCTTCCACGCGTCGCTGGTCACGAATATCGGCGAACTGGTCGATCTCCTGCCACGTCTCAACGTGAATCAAGACGAAGAACTCAACCGCTTCGCTTGGGAAATCCGGGATCGGCTCTGCGGATTCACGGCACGCGAGCTCAAGAAGAACGAGATCCTGCGCGCGGCAACGATGAACGATGCCGCACATATCCTTACGGAGATGGACGCCGTTCTGCGCGAACGCGGACAGAATGCAGGCGATGATTCTTCTGTGAATGCTGTAAGCGCAGACGAAATTTTCGCGCACATGTCTCCCTTCATGGAGGCTCCGGTGTCATGAATCACCTAATACCAGTCGGGCTGCGCATTCAGAAGGCGCGGACCACGCTGCTTCTGGATCATCCCTTCTTCGGCACTCTGCTTTTCCGGCTGGGGGCCAGAGCGTGCAGTTCAATCGCAACCATGGCCACGGATGGAGTGTCGCTCTTCTATAACCCGGCGTTTGTCGACACTCTAAATGCGGCAGAGCTGGCGGGCGTCCTGGCTCACGAGGTAATGCACCCAGCGCTGCAGCACCATACCCGCCGCGGTGACCGCGATCGGGCGCGGTGGAACATGGCCTGCGACTATGCCATCAATCCAATTCTGGTCGATGCAGGCCTTGCGCTTCCCAAAGACGTGCTTATCGACAACCGGTTCCGCGGGATGAGCGCGGAGCGGATCTACAACCTGATCGAGGAGGACGAAAAGCAGAAGGGCTCCTCCAGTCAGTCTGAGAGCCAGCCAGGAAATGGTTCAGGCGGATCGGATGGCTCTCTTCAGAACAATGAGACCGAAAGTGAACCGCATGCGCCTTCGACTCCGGGCGGTGTAGGCCAGGTCCTGGACGCGCCAGAACCGGAAGGAGTATCGGGCAATTCAGTTGCGGAGCAAGCACGCGAATGGCAGATCGCCGTCGAACAGGCGGAGACCGTTGCCAAAGTGGCGGGCAAACTTCCGCGGGGCGCTGTACGGGCACTCGAAGCTTCGCAGGCGGCCAAAGTGGACTGGCGAGAATTGCTGCGCCGGGCCTGGTCCGACACGATCCCGTCTGACTACAGCTGGACCCGCCCAAACCGCCGTCATGTCTGGTCCGGCCTCTATCTGCCGGGGATTACTACGGAAGGAGTGGGAGAGATCGCGCTTGCTGTCGACTGCTCCGGATCGGTCAGTGCCCGGCAGCTCGGCCTTTTTGAGTCGGAAGTCCGGTCGATCCTGGCTGGACAGCGACCGCAACTGGTCCATGTGCTCTACTTCGACGCGGCCGTTCAGAAGGTTGAAACGTATCAGGCCGGTCAGCCTGTTTCACTCTCTCCCGTTGGGGGAGGTGGAACGGATTTCCGGCCATGCTTTGAATGGCTCCGGGAGCTGGGCATCGTCCCGCAGACTCTGGTGTTTCTCACCGATCTGTGCGGGACGTTTCCAGATGACGCACCGACATTTCCGGTGATCTGGGCGTCAACAGAATGTCGGAAGGCGCCGTTTGGGGAGGTCGTTCCGATGCAAGCTGCATAAACCCTTCGAGGGACCGACGGGCGAGTAAAGTCTTGAAAAAACAGCCGGGCGCCGAGCCTCGTAAGTCTCCAGTACCCTAATCCAGGCAGCGGCCGCGTGTGCCACAGATAGAGGCCGCCAGAGCCCAAACCGGTACAGCGGAGGTTTTGAAGATTTAATCAGACCACTATCCTGCGGACGAAACGCTATTGCGTTCGCTTAATAACAATTACCGTTTTGTCGTCTACGCGATCTTCTTCGCCAAGCTGCCTCAAGCGTTCATCTTGCCGGACCGCATGGGCCAGAACGGCATTGCAAATCGCTTTCGCGGGCTCATTTTGATGTTCACGAATAACCTGTTCGATCTGCAGTCGATCCTGTTCGTCGCTGCCATCGTACACTCCGTCCGTATGCAGGAAGAGGATGTCTCCGAAATTCATCAGTTGAATTTCAGAAACTTCCGATGGGTCCATCCTGTGCGCACGCGGCACCATGGAGAGATATCTATTTCGGTCTGGATGATCTTCCGGAATCGTCATGCCAAGTGGCAAAAACTGCACGATCGAGGACTTGCCGATATCCATAAATCTCCCGTACTCCGCGGAGAATACGAGTGGAGGTGGATGGCCGAAGTCAACGAAGCGGAAATGACCATTGGGGCAGATCTCGCCGTAGAGCATCGTGGCATTTTCCCGCCAATTCTCCTTCTCATCGCATCCGAGAGCATTTCTTGGAGTCGCGGATTCGGCCATGCGTAAATTGATCCTTTCGAACATGTCCGGGGTTGTCCTTCCGTGCCGATCAAGGTCTGAAAGAATGAAGGCTTGAAACGTGTCGTGAACCGTCGATGCAATCTTCGCCGAAATGATGTCGTGGCCCTGGGCGTCGACCAGGAGCACTCCAGCGGTTGTACGGAGTGCTTGCAGGTCCTCGGCGATTCTTAGTTGTTCTGACCTCTTGGCCTTTCTGTACTCCGCCGCGTCGGCATGGCAAAAGTCCGGCTTGGACTGCATCCACTCCACATGCACGTCCACCAGGTTGCGTGGAAGCATGCCTTCGGGAAGGTGCTCCAAGTAGTCCATGGACAGTTTCAGGGCACGCGCAATGCGTGCATCGATATCGTAAAGTTGCTGAAAATTGACGTACTCGACAAGATCGCCGCCCACCTTCCCTGCGGGAATGGATCTGCCGTACATGTCAATCCCGGCCAGTTGAGGAACCGAAACCTCAGCCGGAGTCAGCCGCTTGCGAAGGTACTCCTCGATGCCAAGCTCCGGTTGTAGAGTGTTCATGCTATCGATCCCGCTGGATGATTAACAAAAGGTGAAGGAAAAAGCCTGGAATCGCAGGCGAAGGAACTGGATCTCAAAAAGTCCGACGTGCTGCGCCGACGGGTCAAAAGCGGTCGACGTCGATCACAGCTTGAGCAAAGGCCTGTGGGGCCTCCTGAGGTATGTTGTGGCCGATTCCGCCGGTGATAAGGCGGTAATCATACTTGCCCGAGAACTTGCTGCGATATGCTGCACTGTCCGGATGGGCTGCACCGTTTGAGTCGCCTTCCATGGTGATGCTGGGCACGTCGATGATGGGAAGCTCGGCCAGACGCCTCTCCAGGTCGTCATACTTCCGCTCGCCATCAGCCAGGCCAAGCCGCCAGCGATAGTCGTGCATCACGATGTCAACGTGGTCCGGGTTATTGAAGGCAGCTGCCGTGCGGTCGTAGGTGGCATCGTCGAAATTCCATTTCGGCGAAGCGGTCTGCCAGATGAGCTTATTGAAATCGTAAAGGTACTTCGTATAACCGGCTCGACCAAGTTCGGTAGCGAAATAGTATTGGTACCAGAACGCAAACGCTGGCCTCGGTGGCAACGGTGTCTGGTTGCCCGCGGGGCTACTGATCAGATAGCCGCTGACGGAAACAATCGCTTTGCAACGCTCCGGCCAAAGCACTGCCATGACGTCCGCGGTGCGCGCGCCCCAATCGAAGCCGGCAATAATTGCCTTTTGGATCTTGAGCGCATCCATCAATGAGATGATGTCGAGGCCGACGGCCGACTGCTGGGCGTTGCGGAACGTTTCGCTTGAAAGAAAACGTGTCGTACCGTAGCCGCGAAGATAGGGGACGATAACGCGGTAGCCCGCCGACGCGAGCAACGGCGCGACATCAACAAAACTGTAAATGTCGTACGGCCATCCGTGGAGAAGAATCACCGCGGAACCGTCTGCAGGGCCCGCGTCAGCATAGCCGATATTCAGCAGTCCCGCGTCGATCTGCTTGAATGAGCCAAACGAGGTGTTTGCTCCCGGTTTTGTCGCGGGTAGATCAGAGATTCTTGGATTTGCGGGCTGCGCGTTCGCGGGATTGAGCATGCCGAGCTGGGCGGCGGCAAGAGTCATGGCCGCAGTTCCAAAAAAGTGCCGGCGGCTGCGATGGATCATTTCAGATGTTCTGATTGGATTCATTGGGAACCTCCCGTTTCGATGATCGGTTAAGGCGCAATCCCTGACCGAGCGCTTTTGGTTTGCGGTCATGCCCTTAGTCGCGCTGTGCCGCGTCCGCTGCCGCGGCCAGATTGCCCAGGAGCGCGAAGAACGCCTCCGATTGGCCAATGAAGAGTCCCATGGCCGTTAAGAACTTGACCGCTCCTGTGGCCACTCCCGTCGTGTTCGTCGGACGGATTACCGAACACACCGGCAAGCTGGTGCTGATGAATGGACAAGGTTCTGGCAAGATCAGGTTTGTCTGGAACATCTGCCTGACTGCAGCGCCTCTCGCTCCGGTGTTCGGATCAACGCCGCAGTTGAGATCGGGGAATGTCAGCCCATTGGTCGGGTCGGTGAGCGGCGGCACATTGCCATCCAATTGTGACCAGGTCTGAAAATGCAGGAGCTCAATCGGCCCCATGCTGATGAGGAGCCGCAGTACCTCCACGCTCGTAGCCCTTTGTGCCAGCGCCAGGCGCAAGCTGCCGCCGCCTTGTTCAACAGTCGGGATATGGAAGGCCGCCGTGTTGGCGATGGCCTGAATGTGTTCATGTGGGAACAGGTCATCGTCTGTCCGCGGAATGGCTGTGAACTGCCCGTTATGCAGATCCGGGACCGCCTGCTCGAAAGTCGTTGGATTCACGTCGGGATTGTTCGTGCTGCTCCGATAACGCGTCCACCAACTGGTGTCCACCGTGAGCTGCATCAGATTCGTGAGCCGCAACTTCCCGCTGGATCCTGTCGCGGTGCTACCCTGCAGCGTGCGGAACGGTTCGAGGTCTATGGCTTCCGCTCCATTTGCAACCAGGTATGCATTCAGAAAATTCTGATGGCTCATCTCATCGTCGGCGATGTCATGAAGATATTGAGGAAAATTGGGATCGATTCTCCGCAACCTGTCTGTGTAGACTCTATTGCCATTTCCACCGGGAACTTCGCTGTCCTGGATCCCGCCCAGTTCGTTGTATTGCTCGTAAAAATCGGCCTCAAGAGCTTCTCCTGCAGCCAGAAACTGCAGGATGGCGACATCGCCTGCAGTGAGACTGCTGCCAGAGCCCGTCTGCTGGGCCGACGCCGTCGTGCCGCGCGCAAGCAGGCCGGTTCCCAAAGTCGCCGCGCCGGCGACGGCAAATCCGGTTTTCAGAAAGCTGCGTCGATTCCGAAAGCCATTGATTACATTTCCATCATTCCCCATGTTGCTCCTCCTTCACAAAGGTGTGAGTTGCGGTCGGTATCGTGCTCGGCGGATCTCTCAGCCGTAGCCATTAGGCCCTAAATGCGATACGGGTTCTACTGGATGAAGGTATAGATTTATACCTTCGTCTCAATGCGCTCGATGCCGAGGGATCTGCGCCCGCAGTTGCTGCCTCATCTGCGCGATGTGTGTGAAGTCAATCGACAGCGAGGGCAACACACATGTTCCGCGAGTCAGCCCGTTATTCAACTTGCTGATGTGCGCTGCAATTAGCCGCACCTCGCGTGAACGAATGTGTAGCATGTCCCACTGTGAGGGTGCGGGGGTTTGGTCGTGGACAAAACTGCGTGTTCTAGAGGGAGCCCGCGGGACGCATCGTTCTATCACATCACCGGAGCCCTGTACCGACTCATCCAGAGCGAATATCTAGGTTTTCAATTGTTGCGTTACAGAAGAAAGCTCGTCTGGAACTTGGTGTAGAAACTCATCGGACAGCCGGAGCTGTTGCGGGAAGAGATCCTTTTATCCGAAGCCGTGCCGCCATGTTGACGAGTCCCGCGAACGAGTCGGCTTCCATCTTCCTCATCAAATTGCCCCGGTGGAATTTCACCGTGATTTCCGTAATTCCTAATTCATCGCCGACTTGTTTGTTAAGCATCCCAGAGACCAGCAATGCCATCACTTGGCGTTCGCGCATGGTGAGCGTGGAATAATGTGCTCTTAGCGTCTGAATCTGCGACTCGCTTTCAAGCTTTACCCGGCTGCGCTCAATGGCGCTCCGTATCGCATCCAGCAGGCGCTCGTTGGTGAACGGCTTCGTGAGGAATTCCACGGCTCCCGCCTTCATGGCCTCGACTGTCATGGGAATGTTGCCAAATCCAGTGATGAAAATGATCGGCATATAAGGCCGTTCAACAGCAACGCGTTTTTGGAGCTCCAAACCATTCAGCCCCGGAAGAGAGAAGTCCAGAACAAGACAACTCGGCGCAAGCAGTCGCTGGCGTGCGAGGAATTCCTGGGCAGAGTTAAACGTTTCGGGATGCCAGCCTTGCTTGCGAATCAGCAATTCCAAGGATTCGCGCACAGAAATGTCGTCGTCTACTACAAAAACGGTCGGTGCAACTTCAACCATTTGGACGACCTCACGTCATTGTCAAATCAACAGGCAAGGGATGATTTCGCTCCACGGCAAAAATCAAATCGCAATTCACCGTCAGACACGAAACGCCGTTTTCAGTGCCTCACGCAAAGCTGTAGGGTTAAAAGGCTTAAACAAACACTCGACTGCTCCTTTTTCGAGCATGGATGCGCGAACCGTCTCGTCTCTCACCGCGGTGATAAAGATAATCGGAATCTCCAATTGCCGCCGTTTCAGCTCACTGTGAAGTTCAGGCCCCGACATGCCGGGCATCGCGATGTCGAGAATCAGACATCCGGTCTGAGATGCACGGCCTGATGAAAGGAATTCTTCCGCGGACGAGAAAGCGTCGACTGCAAAGCCAAAGGTTCTTACTAGACGGGGCAATGATTCGCGTACCGATTGATCGTCGTCGACCACAGATACCAGTGAATCAGCCATTTCCCTTATCTCTCATTGCGCGCACAACACAATGGCAAAACTCATTGCAGTCTGCACTCGACATTCTGCTCCAAAGCAGCAGAAATCGCCTCCGTTAGAGGCTTGTCGCTGTACTTCGACACTCAATGTTCTCCCGCACAGCGACACTGGTCAACTGTACGATGGTTTAGGTTCTTCACTCTTGAATCGTCCCGTCATCGTTCCGATTGGCGTCAGCCCCACCTCCTGCTGCGCTGCAAGGGATTGAAAACGAAAATGTAGCTCCTGGTCCATCATCGGCCATTGCCCACAGGCGTCCGTGATGAGCTTCGATAATGGAGCGGCTCACGTTCAGCCCGATTCCCATCCCATGCTCCTTCGTTGTATAGAAGGCCTCGAAGAGTTTGCCAGCAGTTTGCGGTTGGAACCCGATTCCAACGTCTTTTACACGAAGACACACCCGATTGTCCTCGTCCCGTTCCGTTGTGATGAGCAACTCTCGTGGTCGATCGTCAATTTTGCTCATTGCGTCCGAAGCATTCCTTATGAGGTTCAAGATCACCTGTTGAAGCTGGATTCTGTCCCCAGTGACGGAGGGCAGATCGTCTGCAAGCTGGTGGCGAACCACTATTCGGTTTCGTTGAAGGTCGCTCAGCGCCAACGAAATAACCTCTCGAGTTGCCACATTCAAGTCCATGGATTCGGGGCGAGAATCTTTTTTGCCATAAAGGGTGCGCAGTCGCTCGATCACATCAGACGCGCGGTTCCCATCGCGGATCATTAGCTGTGCGGTTTCTCGGGCGCCAGCAACATCGGGGGGATCGGTAGAGAGCAACCAAAGGCATGTGTTGGCATTAGTGACGATGCCGGAGAGCGGCTGGTTGATTTCATGGGCAATCGAGGCGGTCAGTGCATTCAGTGTCGTGACTCGCGACACGTGGGCGAGGTCGGACCGCGCCCGGTTCAGGGCTTCTTCGGCGACCTTGCTTTCCGTCACGTCCTGAAGAGCGCCGATAAAAAGCGGTCGACCTGCAATATGTTCGATGACCCGCGCCATGCCTCGAATGTGCTTCACTGCGCCTCGGGACGTCACGAACCGGAACGAAAAATCGACATCCTTGCCGGTCATGGCGCGCCCGATCATAGAGTCGAATGAAGGTAAGTCCTCCGGGTGGATCCCAGCCCGAATCATCTCCACCGTGACCTTGGTCCCGGAATCGAATTCGAAGATCCGGAAAGTTTCTTCCGACCAGTCGTGCTGATCCGCCACCAAATCCGTGATGAAGCTGCCCGTCTTGCTTAACTGTTGGGCTTCTGCGAGACGAAGGTACGATTCCTTGACCTCCGTCTCGGCCCGCTTTCGGTCTTCGATGTCGAACGCGGCCGCACACCATCTGTCGATCTCTCCCCGATCATCGAGGATGGGGTTGTAGCGGACCAGGAACCATCGATATGCGCCGTCCTTGCCCAGTGCGCGTTGCTCATATTCGAAGGGCACGGGCCGTTTGAGGGCTTCCTCGCGCTTCTCGCGTATCCTCTTCCGGTCGTCCGGATGGAAAAACCGAGAGCGAAAGTCCTCTCTTTGAACATCCGCAATGCTGACACCGTGGTAATCCAGCGCCGATTGACTGGCCGACAGAACAGTTCCATCAGCCCGCGACACTTGTATGGCCGCAGGGATGGCGCTGATCATCAGGCTCAGATTACGTTCGCTCAACTGTAAAGCCTCTTCAGCCCGTTTACGGTCATCGATATCGGTTAGAAGAACATACCAGTTGAGAATTTGCCCGTCCGGATCGCGCAGGGGGAGCCCTCGCGATTGGAACCAGCGATATGCACCATCGAAACGCCTAAGGCGATGCTCAACATCGAACGGATCGCCGGCGGGCAACGAATTGTTAAATACTTTCATTGCGACAGGAAGATCTTCGGGATAAATCGCGTCGGTGATTGCCCAATTCCTTACCTCTTCCAAATCTTTTCCGAAATACTCTAGCAGCGGCCGATTGACTACTTGGACCTCGCCAGCGGGCGACACCCGCGCCACAAGACCCGGAATGCCGTCTACGATCATGCGGGCATTGAGCTCGCTTGCACGCAGGGCTTCTTCCACCCTCTTTCGATCGTCGATGTCTGTGTGAAGGGCATACCAGTTAAGGATTCGACCCTCCGCATCTCTTAGCGGGATCCCGCGCGCTTGAAACCAGCGATATACGCCATCGTGCCGCCTGACGCGAATCTCCATGTCGTATGGATCGCCACTGGCGAATGCTTTGCCGGCAATTTCGATTGCGCGCGGAAGGTCTTCTGGGTGAACGACACCACTTGAGGTCCAGCTCCTTATGTCCTCCAACTCCTTGCCGAAATACGCCAGAAGTTGCCGATTCGCGAGTTCCACTTCGCCTGCCGCCGACATTCGCACAACAAGACCGGGGATACTGTCCACAATCAAGCTCAAATTGCGCTCGTTGACCCGCTGAGCCTCTTCCGCCTTTTTGCGGTCATCAATATCTGTGTTCAGCCAATACCATGCCGTTATCTCACCTTCCGGATTTCTGACTGCGCGGCCGCGTGACTGAAACCATCGGTAAATACCATCGGCGCCCCGATTGCGCTGTTCAACTTCGTAAGGCTGGCCGGTTTCAACCGACTTTCTCCATGCTTCGATCACGCGAGGAAGGTCGTCAGGATGAACGATGTCGACGCGGGACCAGTCTTTCAAATCTTCACTGGACCTCCCGAAATACTGCAGCACCTGCTGATTAAGAAACTCGACCTCCCCTGTCGCACTCGTCGTGTGCACCAGCCCAGGAATGTTGTCGACGATCTGCCTCCATGACAGTTCTCTCGCACGGAGGTCCTCTTCTCCCCGCTTACGATCCTCGATGTCGAGATTGGTTCCGTACCATTTGACGATTCTCCCCGATTCGTCTCGTAGTGGATTGGCTCGAAACAGGAACCAGCGATAGGCGCCATCGAAACGGCGCATTCGCGCTTCAGTGTCAAATGGCACGCCCGATGCCAGACACGAGCGCCAATTTTCGAGCAAGCCCTCGCGATCATCGGGATAAACTGCCGTCGCCCACCCCCAGCCGCTGGCGTGTTCTGCGGTCATGGCTGTGAAATCAAGCCATGGCCGATTGCAATAGTCGACTGAACCATCGGGCGTCGCGCTCCAGAGCATTCCAGGAATGGTTTCGGTTATTCGGCGCAGGTTCAGTTCGCGCTCGCGCAGTCGGTCCTCTGCAACGCGACGCTCAGTGACGTCCTGAGCCGCGCCAAGATACTCCAGCCGACCATCTGCAACGCGAACCTTGTGGCCGACAAGGTGAATGTACTTGATAGCGCCATCAGGCATCACAATGCGATGTTCATACTCAAACTGGCCTTCTGCTCGATGGGCTCTCGAAATCATATCCTCGAGCATCGGGAGGTCTTCAGAGAGAACTCGACTGCCAATCAATTCGAGCGTCACGGGCGAGGCTCGGTCGAAGCCAAAAATGGAGTACAGTTCCTCCGACCAGATAACCTCATTCTTCTCTATCGACCACGAGAATGTGCCGGTCTTGCTGAGATGTTGACCGTCGGCAAGAAAAGCCTCACTGCGCTGTAAACGTCCCTCCGCTTGCTTGCTGTCGTCGATGTCCGTGCTTGTACCGTACCATCTGATGATCTGTCCGCTTTCGTCACGAAATGGCTCGGCCCGATTGAGAAACCAACGGTAGGCGCCATCGAAACGACGCAGGCGCCCCTCGATCTCGACCGATTCGCCGGTGGTGACCGCCGCCTGCCAATAGCTCACCATTCGATCTAGATCGTCGGCATGGATCGTGACCTTCCAGCCCCAGCTTTCGGCCTCCTGCGATGTCAAGCCCGTGTAGTCAAGCCAGCGTTGGTTGAAGAACTCTGCCGCCCCATCCGGTCGGGCGGACCACACCAGCGACGGAATCGCATCGATCACCTGCCGCAGCTTAATGTGGCTTGCCTGTAGTACCGCCTCCGACTCTTTGCGTTCCGTGATGTCCTCGGATAGCACGAGAATGAATCGCGGCACTCGTTCCGTGCCGGGCACCAGGCAGACGTTGTTTCGCACCCACACCAGACTGCCGTTTTTTCGCCGATACTGCCTCTCGTTTTGAAATTGCCTGCTCTTCCCAACCAGAAGGTCTTCAACAAGCGCGCAGTTGTGATCGCGGTATTCTTCAGGGGTAATATCGAGGAAGCGAAGCTGTTGCAACTCTTCTTCTGTGTATCCAAGCATTGCCTGGTAGGCGGGATTGACTGCGATGAACCGGCCGCTCGGGTCGGTCAACGCAACTCCGATTACCGAATTCTCGAAGACAGACCATCCACGTGCCCGTTGCGCAAGCTCCGCGTGCTCCTCATGCAAAGAGTGCGCGCTCTGCCGAAGTTTTTCAGCTTTGGTCTTTCCTGATTTGCGGCTGCGCTTGGAAGTGGGCTTGAGTTGGGCCATCTTGTCGGAGCCCCGCATCGTTTGGCATTGGCCTCCTATTCTACCAATTGTTCACGAAGGCGCCCCTCCAACCTACACCTTGGCATAGGTTTATACGTTCGTCCAGTAGATGCGCAACTGAGCGCATGTGACGATGTGCTCCGTCGGAGCGGCGTTTGGGAATCAAGTGCACGTTTGAACGGAGTGCGCGGTCAGTGATGCACCCGGCCAGAAGTCAAATATCTTCGAACAACAGCGTCCAGGAGGGCATTTGCAATGAAGCGGTCCTTCATTGAGATTTGGTTTCGCCTCTCAATTGTCACAGCGTTGGCATTCACATTCGTCCGATACGAGGGCAATCTAGTTCATTGTTTCAACAAACATGGGCCGTTCCCGGATGGACGCTCTGTTCCTGACGATTCGGGCGGGGGCTTCTTGCTCAGCACCCCTGTGGTGCAGGCAGCGGGCGCGAAGGAACCCATGCCAAAACTTACCTTTGAAGGATTGATGCCGGAGTTGAAGGGCGGCGAATGGGTCAACTCCGCACCCCTGAGCACGAAATCTTTGCGCGGCAAGGTGGTGTTGATTAATTTCTGGACCTATACGTGTATCAACAGCCTGCGCGCACTTCCATATGTCAAAGAGTGGTCCGCGAAATACAGGGACTCAGGACTGGTGGTGATTGGCGTACACACGCCTGAGTTCTCGTTCGAGAGAGAACAATCGAATGTCGAAATCGCAATGCGAGAGCGCAACGTGACCTACCCCGTTGTGATGGACAACAACTACGAAATCTGGCACGCCTTCAGTAACGAGTATTGGCCGGCGCTCTACCTCGTCGATGCAAGAGGGCAGATCCGCTATCGCCATTTCGGGGAAGGTGATTACAGGGAAATAGAGATCGCCATTCAAGATCTGCTGAAAGAGAAAGGATCGAGCGACGTGGAATCCCCTGATGATGACACCGTCGGTCGCGGAATCGAGGCGCCACCGAGCGCGGATGAGCGTTCTCCCGAGAGTTATATCGGCTTTCGCCTTGCTGAACGTTTTGCCTCGCCTGGCGGGCTGAAAGAAAACCGAGAAAAAGAATATGGCTCGCCTGCAAAGCTCGTTCTCAATTATTGGGGATTGATCGGGCCGTGGGACGTGAATGCCGAGAGTGCGGTTCTGATCTCCGCCCCGGGCAAGATGGTCTATCGCTTCCACAGCCGCGATCTGCATCTGGTTTTGGCGCCATCGAAGGATGGCAGGCCCATTCGTTTCAAGGTGACGATAGATGGTGCAGCCCCCGGCAACGATTGTGGTGTCGACGCTTCTCCTGATGGTACGGGAATCGTTCGCGAGCCTCGGCTTTACCAACTGATTCGACAAAAGGGCGCAATCAGAGACCGTACCTTCGAAATCGAATTCCTTGACCCCGGCGTGCAGGCGTTGGATTTCACGTTCGGCTGATTTCTGGCCTGCGCCTGGCAACGTCTTCGAACATAGAGGACATTGGCGGCTGAATCGGTGACTCGGAATCCATGAAGTTCCTGACAGATACGCGATAAAGGTCCAGGCCGTCGTTGACGAGGCGGGCCGCGCCTTGCGACTGCGGACCTTTCGAACCCGCGTCTAGCACTCACCTCAACTTTGGTATGAGCCTATACGATGGCCCAGTAGATTCGCTTTCATTCTTCGGGCTTAATGGTAATCGTGCACTCCATCCGGGAGGAGAACTGACACCAATGATGCACTCAACCAAGCTTCTTTGCGACACTGGAATTACCGAAAGAGATTGTATAGTCCGACGGAGCAATGATCTCATCGCCGCGGTGCGAACCGGATCGAGCGCCGCATTCGAGGAGATTCAGAAGCTCTATTCGGGTCGCCTTTACAAGCGAATTCTTTCGATTACACGGAACCATGAGGATGCGGAAGACGCACTCCAGGATACGTTCATGCGCGCCTTCTTGGCACTCAGCTCCTTTCAGGGCCGATCGCACCTGTCAACCTGGCTAACCAGGATTGCAATCAATTCGGCACTCATGTTGATACGTAGGCGCCGCCATATCTACCTTGAGGTCTCACTGACGCCGCCGGCTGAAGCGGGGGCGGATGTTCAAGAGCTTGATATCCGCGATTCGGCTCCCACGCCCGAAGAGATCTGTGAACTGAAACAGCGATTCGACAGAGCATTCAGTGCGATCGAGCGACTGGATCCTAAATCCCGTACTGCGATCGGGATCTGGTCCACACAGGAATGTTCAATGAAGGAACTGGCCCACGCTCTCGATGTTCCGGTTTCGACAGTGAAGGCACGGCTCCATCGAGCACGAAAGAAACTCGCCGCCTACACAGAGCGCAAACGTCGAGTGCCTGTTTCGCAGCAGCACGGGGACTTCGAATTCAGAACTCAGAATCGAGCCGCGATATGCCTGACTTGCAATTGAATGAGACTCGAGTTTTGTTAGGGTCCGCCGGTCGCGGGGACAGCGAGGCCATTTCGGAACCAGAACGCGAGTTGCACAGCTTCATTAACTCGGTAGGCGAGTTGATCGGGCCGGGCTCGACTCGCACTTTGACTGAAATCTGGCTGGATGAGTTGGCCTGTATGGACTGTATCCCGGAACCGATTAGCGAGGGTTGGCGAATCGTGAGCCTCAGGGCGTCGGCGAGCCTGGCAAGTAGATTGATTGCGTCGCAGCTTGGAGACCTTGAACGTGAATGGGTTCGCGGCGGGTTGCTGTAGGGGGATGAGAGGAATGCGCCTGATTTGGAGATTTGCCATGGCCGGAGCAGTTCTTTTTGCGCTGGCGCAGTTCATTCACCCGGTGATTCCCGCTCAGCCGGCGAAGGCCGAATTAGATGTTCCGCCTGCTGTAAAACAGATTCTTGAAAAGAGCTGCTACAGCTGTCATTCGAATGACCCGCGGCTGGCTTGGTTTGATCAGATCGAGCCTGGCTACTGGATTGTGCGGCACGACATCCTGACGGCGCGATCGCATCTTAACTTCTCAACCCTTGGCGCCGCTCCGCCCGCAGTCCAGAGAGCCAAGCTCTTCGAAGCTGTGAATATGATCCAGCTTGGCGCGATGCCGCTCCGTCAATTCGTCGCATTGCATCCCGGCGCAAAGGTGACTGATGAAGAGTTGACCACGCTGAAAGCCTCTCTTGCACCTTGGGGCGCGACGCCTGGCCTTTCAATCGACGCGAACGGAAATGATGATCATCATGATGTACAAACGGCTGCTTCTTCGCTGAGCGCTGTTGAGCCGGAGCGCAACGGGTTGGTCTTCGACCCGTCCTTCGAGAAATGGGGGCTGTTGAGTACCACCGATCGAGGCGACAACAACACTTTCCGATTCGTACTAGGCAACGACATTGCAGTGAAGGCTGCCCGATCCGGCAACATTTCTCCGTGGCCGGATGGTGCGAGATTCGCAAAAATTGCCTGGGAGCAGAACCTCGGTCCCGGCGGGCTGATTCATCCGGGGAAATTCGTACAGGTCGAGTTGATGGTGAAAGACGCCCGAGGCTACAAGGCTACCGATGGATGGGGTTGGGGGCGCTGGCGTGGCCTCGCGTTAAAACCTTACGGAGAAAATGCACACTTCGTCGATGAATGTACGGGCTGTCATATGCCGGTGCATGATAACGACTACGTCTACACACTTCCCATCACGAGCGCTCATCTCAATCGCGAACAGATTGTGAACAACGCAGCCGCGTCCCTCCCGGCGAGTTTGGCTTGGCAGCCGCTTGAGTGGCGAGCGCTAACGATGTACGTCGACCCGAAGACACGAAGGATGGCCACGCTCTATGGGAACGATGCGGCACTACAAGCCCTCGAACACAGAGACCCAGCGGGAACCCGTCCTCCCGAGTATCCATCAGGCGCCGTGTTGGCGTTGGTCACATGGGCCCAGCGGGACGACCCTCATTGGTTCGGCGGGCGTATCCCAGATACGCCACTGGAAGTCGAATTTGTGCAGACATCGTCAGGTAACGGCACAGATATCTATCGGGTCTTCGAAGGGAAGGCACTCACCGAAGCGCACGTGGACAGTCAAGCTGCGGCGCAGAGAACAGATTTCATCCTGAATCTCAAGTCAGTCTCGTTACCGTAATCGAGCGCGGATCGAGAGAAGATGGAAATCGATTGCTCCAGCGACCGCGAGCAAGTGTACAAGAACAACATTTCTCTGAACGGAGGTTCTCATGTCCAAAGTATGGTTAGTAACAGGGAGCGCAAGTGGCTTAGGCCGCGAAATCGCCGAGGCAGTTCTGGCATCGGGTGATCGTCTGCTAGCGACAGCTCGCGATCCGCAACGATTGACCGACCTAGTTAATCGCTATGGGAAACACGTGTCTACCGCCCCTCTCAATGTCGCTGATGAGGCGGCCGCAAGAGCCGCAGTTGCCAGGGCTGTCGATGTCTTCGGGCGATTGGACGTTCTCGTCAACAATGCCGGATATGGAGATACTGCCCCGTTCGAGCAAGTGAGTTCTGAGAGATTCCGCGCCTTGATCGAGACGACCTTCTTTGGCGTTGTCTCCATGACGCGAGCTGTTCTTCCAATCATGCGCAAACAGAAAAGCGGGTGCATTCTGCAGATCTCATCCGTCGGCGGTCGGCTCGCAACTCCGGGAGGTGCTGCTTATCATGCTGCGAAATGGGCAGTGGGCGGTTTCACGGAGTCCATTGCTCTTGAGGTTGCGGCTTTCGGGGTGAAAGTATGTGCCCTTGAACCCGGCGGCATGCGAACCAACTGGGGCAATCGCGCCAATGCGGATATCCCGATTCTGTTGCCAGAATATGACCCGTCCGTCGGAGCACACATTAAGAGCCTTGAAACTTATTGGGGACACGAGGCCGGTGACCCTGCTAGAGTCGCCCAGGTCATCCTGCAACTCGCCAGGAAAGATGCTCTTCCTGCTCACCTGCTGCTCGGCAGCGATGCTGTGGAATATGCACGGCTTGCCGAAGAAAAACGAGAGTCGGATGCCAAGGAGTGGCTTGAGGTCAGCCTTTCAACTGACTCTGAGGGCGTACAAGAGCAGCCTGCGTTGAAGTTCTGATTCTCACTTCGAAGTTTTGATTCTCACTCCGTCGACAAAAGCTGAGGGAGCCTGTGAATGACCGATTCCAGATCGGCTGTAGAAGGCATGAAGTCATGAGGTTTGGTTGGTGAAGGTGCGGGCATGGTATTGTCCGTTGCCGCCAGCTATTAGTAAGTAAATCTGAGGCATGGAGTGTGCCGTGAACTGTGCCATGTCATTCGTACCCGACCGCGTGAAATAAGTATTTTAGGCTTGCAACAATAGCGCTTCCGTGCGGGCTTATTCTAAAGGGTAAGTGCTTGATTTGACTATTAGTTCTCTCAGTATTGTGCGTTCCGAATTGCTGATCCGGTATCAGCATGCCCGAGCCGATTGTGTCTGAGCTTCCATAAGGTGTGCGCCGTCCGATGCGCAACAAGTGTGCCGAAACTCTGCGGTTTGCTCAGAGGAGGGCGGTTAGGCCACCCCTGAAATGGCCACGGCTTCGTCCATATTGCCCCGGGGATCGTTAACCCCAGTTGCCGAATTTCCTTTCACAATCCTAATCCCCCAAAAATTCATCATTGGCCTTCCGGCCAACTCGGAGGATTCCGTGCGACTCCGTCAAAACCAGCTCTGTCCCATACACCGCTCTTTCTCCTGCTGCGGCAGGGAGGCAATCCCGAAGGAAAGGCGTCAACGCCTGATTGGTGTCCGGCGCATCGACGATCCTCAGCATCCTCGTGGATACCGCGAATTGCGCTCGAACGGGGAGATGCGGAAGCTGCTGAATCGCAAGATTACGGCTCAGAACGGCATCTGCGGCATCTGCAAAGAGAAGTTCACAGATTACAGCGACGTCGTCCCCGACCACATTAGTCCCCGCGGTATGGGTGGCGCATGGCGGGACGATCACCCCGACAATATTCAGGCCGTGCACTGGTGGTGCAACGGCGAGAAAGGGTCGAGCCGCGGCTGAAGAGCGGAGTTCGCCCTAGCTAGCTTCGCGAGAGCGCGGACCTACAGCGCTGGCTACCATGAAATGTTTTTGTTCAGATTAGCGTGTACAAATTGCAGACTGATCGATTGAAAGAACGGGTGCCACCGGGAAGGCGCGAGAAACGCCATGCGCCCGAGCGACTCCCAGACAGGAACGACGCTTCCCTTGAGCCCTGCGGCGTTGGCGCGCAATTGCAGTTCGCCGACGATCTCCTGCTGCTCGGCTTGAGTACGGTGGCCGAAAGAAGAGTTCAACGGAATGATGATCAAATCGATTTCTTGTTCGCGAATATGGGCCAGATCGTAGCGAGGCATTTGCGGCTCCCGTTTTCACAATGTCTTCGATATGGTTTGAACGTGAGGCTCCGTTCGGCGGAAAGTGGGGTGGGAATCAGACAGATTGCGCGAGGCTAGAATCGAAGCGTAGCATCGATGCGTACGCGCAATCCTGGCAATCTGCTCGCGAAGAGCGCTCATCGCGAGCTCACAGCAAGCCGACCGAGCGCGCAAGCCCAATAGCGGGTATTCCCGTGTAAGAAATGCCATCACATTCGTGGATAAGTGGTCGAACATTTCCCAGCGCTGTCGGATCCCTTCGTCATCGAAAGAATAGCTATCCAGGAACTCGTCGACGTGGCGCTGGCCGTGCGAGAAGATTGGAAACGCCTCTTGGATGCGGTTCAGGACTTCGGGTAAGGAGAACATACCGTCAACCTCCTAGAGCAAGAGTCGATCTGGAGTGTCGTACCGCTGGTTACGCGACCAGGACATCCAGCAGGTCATCGATGCCGTAGGACAACACGTGCTCCGCAACGGTGCGGCAGCCATGTTTACAACGTGGGTTCTTGAGCATCAAACAGGCAGAGCAAGTCAGAATCGTTCCCCAGATGAGTTTCCTTTTCATGCGTTAGTATCTCCCTACTGCCAAGATCAGGTTTTTGCTTAAAGTCCAAGCCGCTTCGCTGTCCAGGTCTTCACGGCACCGCTGAGCAGAGTCTGCCAATCGGAATAGGACGTATTGGCTGCAATGAAGGCATCCCATTCGCGATCAGGAATGGACCTAAGGTCTTCGGCGGACTCTATTTTGAATCCGCTTGCCTCAAACATGTCCTCGATGGATTGAAATCGACTGCAACTCGTGAGAAACTGCGGGGTCAATAATTCCGCAATGGGCACGTTATGTTGCCCATCCAACTGCCTCGCTCGCCGGGCCAGGTCTTCGAGCGGCTTGAGATTCTTGGTTACGCTGACTTTCAGCATGTACACCCCTCCCACGATCCCTTGAAGGCTAAATTATGCTCTCCGATTGCGTAGGTACTCAGAGAGAGAGCTCGAGCCGGTACGCTCGAGCAGGGTGCGAAGATGAGCATCGCCGCGCATTCCTTCGCCGAAGTCCTCGCCGTAGGTTTGGCGCAAAGTGTCGATGCGCGTATTGCAGTTCTTCTCTCGAATCTGGCCGTCTTCGTCACGATACCGGCCGTCGAGGCCCCTTGAGTTAGCCATCGCCTGCTTCTCCTTATCAGTTCTTGGCCGACACCGCAGCCGTCCAGCCGAACTGGCTGTCGCCCTTGGCACGATTGTTCTGCCATTGGAGTGGTTGAAGGTTCGAAAGATCGTCACTGCCGCCGCGTGAAACCGGTTTGACGTGATCGATTTCCCAGCCCTTGCCGAACTCCTGCGTATTGCCGTACGCCGACCATTCGATCCATGCGCCGCAACTGTCCTTGCGCGTGAGATTCGGATTCACGCCGGGCACGACCTGCGCCTTGTTCCAAACTGCCTGAATCGTCAACCGATCGAAGCTTCCGCCCCGCTCGGTCGTGTTTCTTCCCCTAACCAGCGCCATGGAATTCCCACTTTCCCAGTACGAGTATTCCCATGAATTGGAATATTCCAATCATATAATGAACCAAGCTCGCCATCCTGTCAAATTGATTTTTCCCACAGGAGGAAACCGGCCGCGTGTATCCTCTAGGGCAAGGGGTGTCGATGGCTAAAAACTTCGACTTGGTCAAGTTTGGAAGGCGATTACGCGAAGTGAGAATTCAGCGGAAGGCGACGCTCCGCGACGTGTCCGTCAAGACGGGGGTAAGCATCCAGACTTTGTCCCGAATTGAACGCGGGGACGCGAACGATGTTGAGAGCCAGCGGCTTCTCGCCCTTGCCAATTGGGCCAACCTACCGCTTGAGAACTTCCAGGATCGCGAGACCGTCAGCTTTCCCAAGGCGGTCCCGAAGGGAGCATCAACGCCGGATATTGTCGAGCTTCACCTCCGGGCTGATAAGCACCTCTCGAGCAAAACAGCCGAGCTGCTGGCCAAAATGTTCAGGGCTGCCTATCTGGAAGCGGCCGCCGAGAAGAAGGAATGAGCCAGTGGCTTTTGTTCCGTTCAGCGCGAGATCGAAGGAGTGGGAACCCTTGGCGCAGCAGCTGCGGCGCAAAGTTTCCTGGCCGGATCGGGACGCGGTCGCGTTTGATCCCTGGAAGCTCGCGCCTCTGGTTGGTTTGACGGTTCTTGAATGCTCGTTTCAAGGGCTCGATGCGGAGGAGCAAGGTTACCTTTCAAATCACGCCAGCGGGGACTGGTCAGGAGGCGTTTTCGCCCAGTTTCTTCCCGATGGTTCGCGCGTGTGCATGCTGAACCCCACGCACCCACGGCGCCGGAACAAGATCACGCTCATGGAGGAGATCTCTCATTGTTTTCTGGGTCACACGCCCACCAAGCTGGTCGCGAATGGCAACGGCAGGGTGAGGGATTTTGAGAAGGCTCAGGAGGAGGAGGCCTTCGGCATCGGCGCCGCAGTCCTCCTACCCTGGAACCTCTTCTTCGGGTGCATCAATGCGGGTGGCCCGGTCGAGGAAATTGCAGACGAATTCGACGTCAGTCAGGAACTGATCCGCTACCGAATTAAGATTTGCGGGGCGACTTATCTCTACAAGAGTCGGTGTGGGCGTGGTTAGCGCCAGTCCATCCATTGCGATCACTAGCCGCCCGAGAAGGTGTCGACGGCTGTCGCCTGATCGCGTGGCTCGCCGGCGCATCGATGACAATCAAATAGATCTATACTCGCGAACGAGGCCAAATTAGGTGGTGCCCGAAGAGACTATTTCGAAAGGCCGGGATGACTTTCCCGTCTCTGTGAAGGAGATGCTGGCTAAGCGCGTCCGACACGAGTGTTCCAACCCCGATTGCCGGAAACCAACGAGTGGGCCGCAGGAAGATCCGCTGAAAGCGATCAATATCGGCGTCGCATCGCATATCTCCGCCGCTTCACCCAATGGCCCGCGTTTTGACGCTTCTCTGAGTCCAGAACAGCGCTCCGCGATCGACAATGGGATTTGGCTCTGCCAGAATTGCGGCAAGCTGGTCGACAATGACGCGGTGCGGTATACGGTCGAACTCTTAAGAAGTTGGAAGACTCTGGCGGAGTTCCGCGCGGCACGGGCTCTCGAAGAAAGCAGAATTCCCGGTGCTCAGGAAGATGACCGATTGGATCGGGTCGAAAGGCTAATGCCTGACCTTTTGCGAGAAATGCGGACTGACTTAAAGGCGCACCCGCTTTGCCGTGAGTTCATTGTCCTGCACAAAGGAGTCTCCTTCTGGTATCCCAATGACCGGGTCATCCTAACCTACTTCATTGAGGACCACGAGGATATCGGAAACAAATTGAGAATCCTCGAGAACCACGCTCTCATATCCGATATTCGGCACAATGATGTGCCGCGCTTCGCGTTTGAGGAAGAATTTGCAGAGTACCTCCTTCGGTGAGCGAAACCTGGTGATGAAATGAATCCCCTCGATTTCCGCATCATAAGGGCGCTGAGATCGCCGCGTTTTCGTGCTAATTCAAAATTCTGAACAAGTAAGCAACAGACTTTGAAACGCCCACGCCCGTTCTCTGCGTGGGCTTTTTTACATGGAGAGGTTATCGTGTCATCCATAGCACAGGAATATTCGTTGTTTGAAATTGATCGTGAACTCGACATTCTTCTCGATGAAGTCGAAGAGGAGATCGAGAGCTGCGGTGAGGCTTCGGCAGAACGTATTGAGCGATTCCAGCAGTTCTGCGAAGCTCATGGCGAAAAAGCGGACCGGATCGGACGTTTTCTCCGAATGATGGAGGCCCGGGTTCAGCACTGCCGGAGTGAAGCAGGCCGGCTGCAGGAGCGAGCCCGCAGCAGCGAGCGCAAGGCGACGCAGACCAAATACATGGTGATGTATTACCTGAAAAGCCGCGATCTCAAGAAGATCGAAGGCAGAGAATTCACTCTCCGAATCCAGAAGAACAGCCAGGATTCGGTTCGCTTCACTGACGAAACACAGGTGCCACTGCGGTATCGAACTGTTTCTGCCCGACTCGACGGCCTTTCGTGGGAACGAGTGATGGAAAACCTTCCGGAAGATCTCAAACGCCTTCTCGTAGCTTCCATTCAAGAGGCTGTACCTAATAACGAGGCAATCAAGAACGCTGTTCAGAACCAAATTGCCGTCCCCGGCGCAGAAGTCTACCGCGGCGACCACCTGCGCGTTGCGTAGACCCCAAGGACCAATGGGACTTAGGACTGAGAGAGCCAGGGGATCAATTTTGGGTGGTTTTTTTGAGGACGTAGTCGAAATAAAATTCGGTCTGGTTGGCGGGCGAGGTCCACTGAGCGCGGAGAGTGGTGCGCTTGTGGACTTTTCTGAGCGCGGAGAGAAAACGGCGGTTGAGATCTTTGGCAGATTCGCCGTCGAGATCGGCGTTGATGGTTAATTCGTCGCCCTCTTGGGTGACATTGGCCTTGGCGGCGAGGTCGGCGAGTGCCTGGCGAATGGTTTTGACGTCGGAGCGGCTGACGCGGGCGTGAAGTTTGAAGGTCACGGAGATAGTTTCTCACTGCCGTGTTGGCTTGCCGCCCGGGGCTTTCAATGGAAGTTGCTCAGATCCAACTCGCCGCTTCCTTTGTAACGACCTCACTGCGACAGCCCAGTTGTTTCCGTTTTCAATTCGACAACTCACGCTCTGCCCGATCCGGGCTGCGAGGAGGGAGTATGTTTCTGTGCCAGCCACTGCTCGACGTCCTGATCGGCCGCGGCATCGAGGACATTGACTCCTTCATTCAACCTCCTTCCTGGAATGATCTTCCCGGTCCGGAGTCGATTCCGGGGATGACCAGCGCAGTCGACCGCGTGCTTGCCGCTGTCCGCGACAAACAGCGGGTCGCGATCTTTGGCGACTACGACTGCGACGGGATCCTCGGAACGCACATTCTGCGTTCGGTTCTGGCCAGTCTTGGAGTTCAGGCGCGAGCCTACCTGCCGCACCGCGACGAGGGATATGGTCTCAGTTCGTGTGCAGTACACAAATTTTCCATGAGCGGCACCGACCTACTGATCACGGTCGACAACGGTATCAATGCGCAGCGAGAGATTTTGCTCGCGCAGCGGCTGGGTGTCGATGTGATCGTCGTCGACCATCATCGCATTCAGGAGCAGGCCAACACTCTCGCCGTCTGGTCCCAGGAGTTCTGCGGCGCTGGCCTTGCGGCTCTGTTCGCGATGAACTTGGCGCTACGTGCTGGCTGGAAGGACGAACGCGTCGAGCGCCTGCAGGCCGCTATGAGCCAGTATGCCGCGATCGCATCGGTCGCCGACTGTGTCCCGCTGCAAAACGGGACCCGAACGCTCGCACGTCTGGGGATGCGTGAACTCGCCCGTGCTGAAAACTGTGGGCTTCGGGAACTGCTCCGGATGTCCTGCGCCGATCGGGCGAATCCCGATTCGAATGATCTGGCGTTCGGTGTGGCGCCCCGGATCAATGCCGCCGGACGGATTGACCACCCCGCGCGAGCGCTGTCGGTCTTCGAGGCGGCAAGGGACGAGGATGCGGCACGAAGGAGTGTGGAGCTGCTGGATCAACTCAACCAGCAGCGGCGCCGGCTCGTGGCTGAGCATCTTGACGGGCTTTGCGCGGAGATTCAACTGCCAGCCGCAGCCGCTCTGGTGCTTTACCGGGAGACCTGTCCCAAAGGTATCGCCGGCCTGCTCGCCGCCAAATGCGTCGAGCGCTTCAAGGTGCCAACCATTGTGCTGGCGCCAGCGCCGGAACCGGGTCTGGTGGTCGGCTCGGGCAGGAGCGTCGCCGGTTTCGATCTGGCTGGGGCGCTTGAACAGTTTCGTGGATTCTTCAAACGGTTCGGCGGTCATGCACAGGCTGTCGGCCTGAGCATGCCCATCGGTCAGATTGAAGCCTTCTCCAAGGAATTCGCTGTCTTTGCGGATGGCCTCAAGCTGGAACGCAACTATGAGATCCGTGAGGACGGGGAGCTGGTGCTGGCGACGGCGGGCAAACATTTCGATCAACAGCTCGCGCTGCTTGAGCCATTCGGAGAAGGAAACCCCGCACCCGTATTCCTGATACGTTGCGTCGAAGTGGCCAGCCTCAGGAACCGGTGGGTGCGGATCCGGCAGGGAAGGTTCAGCCTCGAAGCCCTTTGCTGGGATTTGCCTTTGAAAGAGGGCATGCGCGGGGACTGCCTGATCGAATTTCGAGGCAAACGTCGAATTTTGAGAGACTTTCGAGACACCGGCGCGACCGCTTGAGAGTCCGTTTGACAGAGATTGGGATCCGTGGGAAAACATCCGTCGAGGCGGACAAGGAAATGCACAACCCAACCACGGACATCGAACAAATGATTCAAGAGCTGAATGCGATCCAGTTGCCGGGCTCCCTGATGGAGAGCTTTGACGCGTACCGGGAGGACACTCTCCGGACGACCACCAAGGAGTTCACTTCTTCGCAGCTGAATTGGTATCTAGACCTGCTGAACCGGTTTCGCGGACCGGACGATCGAAAAGACTCGCTGCTCGACGTCTTCGATCCGGAGATGTACACAGCAAACCATCCTGCCTGGGACGCGCCTCCGGGAACGAGGATTGAGATGCCGGCGTTGACCTCTGAAGTGGCGAAGACTGCGGATCGAAACTCCGAATTTGCGGATCTCGCTCGGGAGGAGATCAGGGAGTTCTGTGAACTCGCCGAATCTTTTGCTGACGAGGAAGTGCTTGGAATGGCCAGAATCGCGCAAGCCGCGCTGGTGGACCGGAGAACGACTTTTCAAGGCCGACAGGACGCTATCCGCTACCTCGCTCTCAATGCAAGTGCGCTCCTCGAAGATCTTTGGGCTCAGGATGACAGTCTGTGGGTCAAAGCTCCGGCGCGCCAGATCGAATTCGACGACATGCTTCGGAAGAGACAAACAGAACTCCGCCGGAGGGGGGCGACGCGGGCGGCATTCGAGGAGAAGGATTTCGCTTGCTACACCGAAGACGAAATCCGCGTATTCGCATTCGATATTCGCAAGCTGTTGTTGATGGGGCGCGCGCGACATCTGGCGATCTGCTCGCGCTGTCAGCGGCGGCTTGAATACTGGGCCGACCTGGTCGAAAGGTTTGATCAGGCGACCCCATTGCGCGATGGAAAGGCGGATGCATGAGGCTGGCGAATTTCCTTGTGCACTGGTTGCATTTTGCGAGAAGTGGCCGCATTGTCGGGGTGGATGAGTGGTAAGCTCTGTTATAGACAGGCGACCATTTGCTCATGCTCCGTAACGATTACGGGATTCCTATGAGGAGACCACCACTCATACCGATGGATTGCTGGTGGCCTCCAGCAAAGCTGTAGTCGTAAGCCGGTTCGAGGAACCAGCCGAAACGGTGTTTGCCGGTGGGCCAGAACATGAAGTCTCCCGCCACCTCCCCTGAAATGGAGTTGGTCACTTTTCCGCTCTCTCTGAGGTGAACCCATTCAGGACCGACGCCCAGCATGAACTCTGCCTTTCGAGATATGGTCCACGGCTTCTTGAAAAGCAAGTCGGTGTCCCATTCCGTTGACCTGCGAGTGTAGAAGGGCGACACTCCTGCCTCAAGCTCCAGCCAGTCCTCGATGGGTGTCACCTCCGCGGCAAGATTCGGCGCGAACGTTGCTGCGCCCCCACTGAAATTCCAGCTTGTTGCTGCGCCAAGCTCAACAATGGTTATGGGGTCTTTGTCTTCGCTGGCCTTTTGAGGATGGGCGGAAGACGCCTCAGAGGACGTCTGTCCGAGTGAAGGCAGACACAAGAACAGAAACAGGCACGCTCCAGTGAGCGTGCACACGAGTAGACGCATAGATGCCTCCAGAGCAAGTTGTGTACCAGCATCCGCGCTAAAGGCGCGGGACAGCCAAGCTAAGAGGAGACATCTGTACGGGGCGGTCGATAGATGGATGAGCGTGGCGCGAAAGCAGTTGAGAGCGGCTCAGGCCAAACATTTGAGGCTACGGTATTTACCGGACTCAGAACAGGACATGCATTCGGAAGTCCGTGAAAGCCACAGCACCAGCAGATGCCGTTACAAGGTTCTGGAGTAGCGGGTTGTTGCTGGTTGACAACAGTTTGCGGAGAAGAAGAAATTCCAGTGAGCTGTCCATCACATAGATCGCAATGTGGCGGATCAACTACCAGGCACACCAACACCGCGCATAACAGCCATGCGATGACGCGAGCCAGCATTGGAGTTGCGCGATCCACGCTATAAGGATAATCCACGGCGAAGTAGGCTCCAGGTTCGATCCTGTCACCGGCGCAGCTGCACTCTTTCTACCCCAGCGCGCCGACCAGCCTTGTGAGACAGAGCATCAGCAAAAAGCCGACGAGTCCAAGGGATAGGACCAGACTGCGGCTTGTGCGTCGCCAGGCGTCTGGAAGCAGACTGAAGAACGCGGTAAAGAGAAAGGACCCTGCTGCAAGGCTTAGAAAAACCATGACCAGCACATTGGAGACTCGGAAGAGATGGGCTGCGATGAGGCCGCCGGCGATGGGAGCCAGGGCATCGAGCGCCAGAAATCCGTAGTCGGCCCATCCGGGTTTTTCTGTGCCAGTTGCCAGCAGAATCGTGTTCAATCCATCGCATACATCGTGCGCTACAACTCCCAGCCCAACAATCAGGCCTAATTGCAGCGATATGGTGGACGCGGCAAAGATAGCCGTTCCGTCGAGCGTGCTGTGCACAATGAGGAAAGAGGCACTGACCCTTCCGGCCGCACGATTCCCGACCTTGTTTGCTCGATAACGGGACGCTGCCTCGCCGATGCAGAAGATAAGCAGGCCTCCGATGGCTGCGATGGGAAAAACCAGTGCCTTCGATGAACCTGAGCTTTCCGCGGCCGACAAGGCGGAGGGGAACAAATCCAGCAGGGCAGCGCCAACGAGTACTCCCGTGCCGAAAGACATGAGCAGATGGACTCTCCGCTGTAGTAGGACGGCACAATAGCCGCCAACAGAGGTTGAAACGGCCGCCATCGAGGTGAGAAGCAGAGGGTTCATTCTGTTATTCCGTGATTCTTCTGAAGGTCATGCATGATCTACTTGTCGTGTCTAGCTAATGATAATCGTATATCATTATCATAACAACGCGGTCAGCGCACCCGGATGAACTTCATCTTGGGTGGTTGAGTGCCGGTTTCCTAGCTCTTGTCGAGGTTTAATCTGCAAAGAGGAGATTCGATTGAGCATCAGGGACATTCGAAACACCAGACAAAAGACTGCCATTCGAGAGGCTTTTGCAGAAGCGGATCGGCCGCTGTCTCCTGAAGAAGCTCTCCGATCGGCGCAGCAACACCACCCGGGCATTGGGATTGCCACGGTGTACCGAAATATCCAGACGCTGGTCGAGGAAGGATGGCTGCAGCCGGTCGAAGTACCTGGCGACGCCACACGCTACGAAGTGGCCGGCAAAAAGCATCATCATCACTTCCTATGCAACGAATGCGGCAAACTGTACGACCTCGAAGGATGCGCTGCAGAGAGCAGGCCGAAATTGCCCAGGGGGTTTCGCGCATCCGGACACGAATTTTACGTTTACGGCACATGCGCGGCGTGTATCCCAGCCAAGTAGTAACGCTGCGTCCAAACCCCCGGTTTGAACCATCAAGAGAGAGCATTGAGACCTAGCGCCAGGGTTCCAATCGATGCTCCTTGAATTCGCGCGGCAACTCCAGCAGATGTCCAGCATCAACGGAGCGCACCGCCCACTCAATCAGCGAACGATATTGGTCGAAATGGGTGATTCTACCCAGCCATTGGGACCCCGCCTCCGAATTCACCACCACGACGTTGGGAACGTCGCACGGGCCGACGCAGCCACTCACTGTGAGCTGAAACCGCTTTAAGAGGCCACGCTTCCGCCACTCGTCTTTCAGCCACTCGACCGGCACCTCGGGGCGGTCTTTCTGCGTCGCCCCGCAGCAGCAGCCGTGGCACACAATCATCTGGCCAATCACGAGGCGTTTGGTCTCCAGCATGGTTTCACTCCTCACTTGCATATCACATAGTATAGGGGAGTATATTACTCAGCAAGGAGAACGAATTGTCGCATATTTCGAAAAACAAGACGAAGACTCTCACGCGCGTCCGGCGCATCAAGGGCCAGGTGGAAGCTATCGAACGTGCCCTTGAAGGTGAAGGTGAGTGCGAGGAGATTCTGCAGCTGGTTGCATCCTGCCGCGGCGCTCTCAATGGGTTGATGGCGGAGTTGATTGAAGGCCACCTGCGTTTCCACGTACTGGACCCGGCGCAGAAGACGCGCCCAGCGCAGCTAGCGGCGGCGGACGACTTGATCGCCGTGGTGAAACGCTATTTCAACTGAAGTGCCAGGAGATCTTATGGCCGCTACTCACGACACTGCGACGCGCGTCCACGAAGACGAGATGCATTTAGACCACCTTCCACAACAGCACCACGAAGGCCACGATCATGAAGACGGCCATGAGCACGCCTTCGAGCTCGTAGAGGTGCTCCGTGTTCTGTTTGTAGCATTGGCAGCGGCGGCGGTTTGGTTTCATCTGTGGGAACCATTCCATCGCGTCAGTGTTATAGGATTGGCAGCCACTTTGATCGGCGGCTACCCCATCTTCAAGGAAGCGGTTGAGAACATCATCGAACGGCGCATGACGATGGAATTGTCGATGACGATAGCGCTCGTATCCGCTCTTGCTATCGGCGAGTTCTTCACCGCTTTGGTCATTACCGCATTTGTTCTGGGCGCGGAGATTCTCGAGGGACTGACGGTTGGCCGAGGGCGGCGCGCCATTCAGGACATGCTGGACTTCCTGCCCCAAGTGGCCAGTGTGCTGCGGAACGGGCAGATTGTCGAAGTGCCCACGCAGACTATCGATCCCGGTGAGGTCGTCGTCATTCGACCCGGCAGCAGGATTCCCGTCGATGGCCAGGTTGTGCAGGGTCACTCGTTTGTTGAAGAGGCCGCAATTACCGGCGAACCGATGCCGAGCGAAAAGACCGTGGGCAAGGACGTATTCGCGGGCACCATCAACCAGGCAGGCAGCCTGCAGGTGCGCGCCGACCGCCTCGGCAAGGAAACCACATTCGGCAAGATCATTGAAGCCGTGGAGAGAGCTGAACATTCGCGCGCGCCCATCCAGAAGATGGCCGACCGCCTGGCCGGATACCTGGTCTACTTCGCTCTTGGCGCTGCGGTGCTCACGTTTCTGCTCACGTACAATATCCGTTCCACGATCTCGGTCATCATCGTTGCCGGAGCCTGCGGAATTGCCGCCGGCACTCCACTGGCCATCCTTGGCGCCATCGGGCGAGCCGCCCGTCACGGCTCCATCATCAAGGGCGGAATCTACCTTGAGGCGCTGGGGCAACTCAATACCGTCTTCCTCGACAAGACGGGAACTCTGACCTTCGGGATGCCGCTGGTCACGGAAGTCAACTTTGCGCCCGGCGTTACCGAGAGTGCGCTCATTGAAGCAGCTGCCAGTGCTGAAAGCAGTTCGGAGCATCCGCTGGGTCGTGCGATCGTTCGCCTCGCGGAGCAGCGAAGCATTCCTGTACCCCAACCAACTCATTTCGAATACCGGATTGGACGGGGAGTGCGGGCTGAAGTGGAGGGCGAAGAAACCGTTGCCGGCAATCGGGCGCTCTTCACTGAATTGGGACTGACGCTGCCCGAGCGTTCCGCCGCTGACGGCACGGAGATCTTCGTTGCACGCAATGGAAAGTATATTGGATCGGTGGTTGTGGCGGACCAGTTGCGGCCAGGCTCGGCATCCGCGGTGAAGGCCCTCCAGGAAATGAAGATCGATGTCGTCTTACTCACTGGGGATACGCGGCAGACTGCCGAGGCGGTAGCCGGCCAACTCGGTATCCGAACTGTTCACGCCAATCTTCTTCCTGAGCAGAAAACCGCGCGTATCGCGGAACAGGTTCGGGAAGGGCGGGTGGTGGCCATGCTCGGCGACGGTATTAACGACGCACCCGCTCTGAGTGAAGCTACGGTTGGCGTGGCCATGGGGGCGGGAACTGATGTCGCCCGTGAAAGCGCAGACGTGGTGTTGATCGGCAACGACCTCATGAAGTTCGTTGAGACCGTTCGCGTGGCCAAGAGCTGCCGCAGCATTATCCTGCAGAATTTCTACGGCACGCTGATCGTCGATACGATCGGCATCGGTCTGGCCGCGGCCGGTTATCTCAATCCGCTGCTGGCCGCGTTCATTCATGTTGCATCGGAGTTGACGTTCATCCTCAATTCGACCCGCCTGCTTCCACCTAGAGAATCGCAGCCTATTACCGGGCAGAGGGAAACTCCCGTCCCCATCTAAAACGACTCGCACGATTGAGAAACTAACGAGACGCGTCAGGCGCAGAATTCACAACCACACTGCCGGCTGCCTTCTTCCATTCCACCGAGACCTGCGGTGGCAGTTTATCCATGTGGCTTAAGAATGTAGTCACCTGCCATGTCTCCTGTTCGCTGAGGGCTCCCTTCCAGGCTGGCATTCCGCTAAGGCGAATGCCGTGCTGGATGATGTAGAAGTTCTGGTTTTCCGGCATATCCGGCGCGTCCTCAACGAATTGAGGGGCGCGTGGATAGAATGCGTCGCCAAACGCGGCGTGTGAGTGCTGAATGTCGCCATGGCAGCCGGCGCAATTCGATTGATAGATCTTCATTCCGGCAATTAAGTTGGCATCGGTAGGCTGGATCGGATTGTGTGTCTCGGGCGCGCGCCGATCGACGGCAGCATCCAGTGCAGGCATCGCGATCCTGCTTTCGAGCCAATCGACAGGCAGGTCTGCGCGTGGGTCAACGAAGCCAAAGCGCACATAGCAGAAGCCAGCCGTCACAACCACAACGACGGCTACTGCAAATCCGAGAAGAAACTTGAGCATGATGATTCTCCTTTTGGGCACGTTGAACAAAAGCAAATTGAGCGCGAGCCAACTGTCAGTACCAGAATCGAAGCCCGAACACGAATTGGGAACCGTAGGTTGCTTCTCCAGCCTTGCGCGAATAGCTGGCGGTATTGCCGTATTTCCCGTTGTAGGCAAAGCCGACGTAAGGGGCGAATTTGCGGCTAACCTCATAACGCAGGCGCAAGCCCGCATCCAAGTCCGATAAACCCGAGCCAATCTGGCGTCCAGAATCGTCTTTGTTGTAAAAGTTCAGCTCTGCCTCTTGCTGCGCAATCCAACGCTGCGTGAGGAGCAGATCGTAGGAAGCGACTACACGGCCCGCTACATTGCCGCCGTCCCGGATATAAAGAGTCGGTGCAAACTCGAAGTAGCCGGGCGCCAGCCCCTCAATACCGAATGCAGCCCAGGCGCGGTGCGGACCTGAATCCAGATCGGCTCGCACGCCGACCTGAGCATCGAAATATCGCGCACGCGGTATCGGGCGGTCGTAAAGCGCTTCATGGTCGCCGTCATTAACCGTGGAGTTATTGATGAATCCTTCCGATTTGACCCATAGCTTGTTCATGTCGGTCCCAATCCAGCCTTCGCCGTCCCAACGGAATTCACTCTCCGCGCCACTCGTGCGGCCCTCAAACTGATCGAGCCGCGCGTGCGTGAATACCGGGTTCTCCATCATGGAGTCCTTCATATTGGGAGGCGCGCCATCGCCCAGGCCGGGAGACGGCATGGACATTTGCGCGCTCGCGTGCATGGAACCCGCTGAGAGCAGCAGGACAACCGCCATGGGCAAAGGCCAGACGGTGAAAGCAATTCTTACCCTAATGCCGTTGTGTCTTCGCGTGCTCATGGCCTCACCGCCACAGCGCGGAACATGCCTGCGTCCATGTGAAACATGAAGTGACAGTGATAGGCCCATCGGCCCGGCGTATCCGCGGTAACCAGGTAGCTCAGGCGCTCTGCCGGCTTCACGATGACGGTGTGCTTATAGGGATTGAATTCGCCGTGCCCGTTTTCCAATTCACTCCACAATCCATGCAGATGAATCGGATGTTCCATCATCGTGTCGTTGATGAGCACGAATCGCACCCGCTCCCCGAGTTTTAATTCGATCGGCTCGGCATCGGAGAATTTCTTCCCGTTGAACCCCCAGATGTAGCGCTCCATGTTTCCCGTGAGGTGAAGTTCGATCTCCCGCGTCGGTGGCCTTCCATCCACGCCGCGATAGCGCGCACGAAGGTCGGCATACGTCAGTACACGCCTGCCATTTCCCGTCAGTCCGTCCCCAGGATCGTTCAACCGCTCGCTGACTTCCATTGCCACGTTGTCCACTTGCGGCCCAACGCGCAAATGAACCGGATTCGATGGTGTCAATCGCGCCTCGGAGTTCGCCATCCCGCTCACGGGCACGATCGGTGTGGTGTGTGGGCCAGGTTGCGGCAGCGGTGTCGTTGCAATGTCACTGCCCGTCTCCATGCCCGGCATCTTGGAACGGTCCATGTTCATCCCACCCATACTGGCCATATCCATGTCTTTCACATCCCCCATCTTCATTCCCTTCATCTTGCCCATGCCCATGTCTGCCATTGTGCGCATGGGGAACGGGTCCATCCGGGGAACGGCTGCCGTCATTCCCACTCTTGGCGCGAGCGTGCCGCGTGCGAAGCCGCTGCGGTCTTCCGACTGCGCAAAGATGGTGTACGCCGCAAAGTCCGCCGGCTGCACAATCACGTCGTAGGTCTCAGCGATTCCGATGCGAAATTCCTCTATCGTGACCGGCTCGACATCGTTGCCGTCCGCCTGCACAACGGTCATCTTCAATCCCGGAATGCGGACATCGAAGAACGTCATGGCAGAACCGTTGATAAAGCGAAGACGAATTAGTTCGCCAGCGCGAAATAGCCCGGTCCAATTCGCGTTTGGTGCGCGTCCGTTCAGGAGGTAGGTATAAGTTGCGCCGGTGACATCGGAGATATCACTTGGACTCATGTTCATGCGAGCCCATGCGAGCCGATCAGAGACGGTTTGACCAAAACTTTCCTTTGCCGACGTGGAGATGAAGTTGGGCAAGGTAAGACGGTGATAGTTGTAGTAGTCGCTCTGTTCCTTCAGGTTGCTGAAGATGGTTTCAGGATTCGCATCCGTCCAGTCCGACAGCAATACGACGTATTCTCGGTCGAACCGAATTGGATCGCGGTCGCGCGAGTCAATGATTACCGCCCCGATCAATCCGGTCTGTTCCTGAAACCCGCTGTGACTGTGATACCAATAGGTGCCGTTTTGCCGGACTGGGAAGCGATATTCAAAGGTCTCGCCCGGTGGAACTCCGGCGAAACTGAGCCCCGGCACACCGTCCATATCGGCCGGTACGCGGACGCCGTGCCAATGGATGGAAGTTGCGTGCTTCAGCCGGTTGATCAAAGAAATCGTGACGGTATCGCCTTCCCGCCACCTGAGGGTCGGACCAGGCGTAGATCCGTTGACGGCAGTCGCGCGTGAGGGGCGCCCGGTGAAGTTCACGGGAATCGTGTCGATTGTCAGATCAAAGTGCGTTCCGGTCAGTTCAGCCGAATCCGGCGGCGCGTCTTGACCGAATGCAGGTCGATCTTTCCACCCAAGCGCCGCGAGAGCGGCTCCCGCCGCCATACCTCCAACAAATCGGCGGCGACTAATCAATGGGGGCCGCTCGAAATTCATCTCTCCTCTGCGCATCATTCCTCCTGAATGCAGTTTGGAAAAAGGGGGAAAGCCCATCGCGGCGTGACCGGCTCTCGCAAATACCGGAGGCCCAAATGGGTGTCGAAACGAATGAAAGCTGGGACTGGGCTTAAGTCGGGAGGCCGAGCGGAACCGCTCAAACAAGCAGAGGCGCACGACAACCCAATCCTGGCGTTTCGGGCAGGCGAAAAAGGACTAAATGCGGAGAGTGGAGATCAGCGGGTCGAACGGCAAGATGGATTTGGTACTTCGCACACCTCGGTGTCGGGCTGCGAGCACTGCATCTTCGATTGGAGGACCGAGAATATTGATCGATACCAGCGAAACCAAGGGCTCTAATCCGAGAGCCGAGCGGTTCTGCACCAGTCCTAAAACACTGTTGCAGACCTGGCCTGAACAGGTTTCGGGAGCTGAAAGAGTGTTTCTCGTACGGTCTGGGGCATGTTTGCACAATGCGCAATGACCTTGAGCCATGCCAGGCAGGCTGCACGAAGGTGCCATCGTTGCCATGCCCTCGCATCGCGCCATGCAAAGCTCACCAGACATCTGCCCGATTACCAGCAGGAGTAGGACCAGCGGCAATGTCGCCTTGTACTTCACTGACTTTCAAACTACACCGGACGCGCGGATCAACGCAAACCTGCATGGAGCCAGGAGTGCTTCTGGAATCACGCCAAATCGCCAACTCGTAAACTGAACGTCAACTTCGGAATGGGAAGAGTCGGTGAGCGCCTCGGCCTGTTATCAGAGGTTGACAATCAGATGGGCTGAATCACTGAACACTAGGCAACATATCAAGAGGAACCCAAGCAGTACATTGTTCAGAAAATCAACAGCAAAACGGGGATTTCTTTCGGTTAGTGTTTGAGATATGCGCGCCTTCGCCCCGCTTCTCCTTCTCCTGACGGTCCATGGTTTTGCCCAGAATTCGCTCCAAACCCAGATCACTGCCATTGCAAAGGACGCGGATGGGACAGTAGGCGTTTCTTGCGAGCTTCCAGACACGAAGCTGAATTGCGACCTGAACGCCCACAATCACGCGCCGATGCAGTCAATGTATAAGCTTCCGCTTGCGCTGACAGCCCTGCATCTTGCGGAAATGGGCAAGCTACTTCCTGATCAACGGCCCAGAGAATCGACAGACGTGATCCTGGACCGGAAGGTACGCTTTCTGCCAACGGACATCATTCCCGGTTCCTACAGTCCGTTGACGGATCGCTATCCGAAGGCCGGCGTGGATGTGACGCTGCGCGAGGTGATCCAGCTTGCCGTTGGGGTAAGCGACAATGGCGCGGAGGAGATTCTGGTCAGGCTGGTCGGCGGTCCGCTCACAGTGGAGAAGTACATGCACTCTCTGGGCATCAACGCCATCCAGGTGCGCTACAGCGAGCGCGATCTCGATCGCGATGAAAATCTTCAGTATCAAGACTGGATCGAGCCGATGGCAGCCGTGGAGCTGCTGGAACGCCTGGCGAAGAACCCTCCGGTCTCGCCGGCATCAAATGCTTTCCTATTGAAGGCGATGGCCGACTCTCAGACGGGCCTGCAACAACTTCGCGCCGGACTCCCTCCCGGCACAACGCTTGCGCATAAAACTGGCCACTCCGGGACGCATGGAGGCGTCACGGCCGCTACGAACGACATCGGCCTGGTGACGCTGCCCGATGGCCAAAGACTGGCGATCGCCGTCTTCGTGACCGATAGCCGGGCCAATGAAACCACCCGCCAACGGGTGATCGCACGTATTGCGCAGGTCGTATACAAAGAGGCTCTGATCACGCGGTGAGGGTTGTTCTCTTGCGGATCAGTCCTGCGAAACGAGCTCTGCTCTACCAGACCTCTGGTCAGTACAGCAATATTTCGATTTATACAAAATCGCCATAATGCGCTCATCTACGCTTCAGAGCGGCCCGACCGAAATAGTCTGAGATCGAATTACTGGATCTTGAGCGGATAGGAGTACCAGTCGTCCTGTCCGCTCAGTTCGGTGAGAAGCACATAACTTCCGGGCTTGGCGCGGCGCAGATCGAGCGTAACGGTCAGCTTTGTTTGATTGCCGACAGCACTGGCGATTCCGGTGGCATAGGCGATCCGGTTCGTAGCTTCGTGACCCGCTACGACCATGATCGTGTACGGTCCGGCTTCGCTGAAACGCGGGAGGATCAGATTCACATGCAGGAGGGCCGCTGGCAGATTGACCGGCGGACGTGGCGGCTGATCTTCTGCACCACGATATGTTCCGTAATTGGTGAGATCGAGCGTCCGCTCCATGGGTGGTGATCCTTCCCGACTCAACGCAGGAGGTTCGACGACGATAGACTGCCGGTGACTCCAATACATTGCGCCGAGGAAACCGGCAATGAGACACGCTGCGCACAGAGACGAAATGGCAGCAACGCGCATTTGCAAAGGGCGGCGGGCGGTGGTCGCCGAACGAAAGTCAAGCAGGGCTGGCATGCAGTGGTCACAAGAAGTCACGTGCCGTACACGGGAATCCGAGAGAGGGAATGAGCCGGGTTTGGCAGCGTAGGCGCGAAGGAAAGAGTCGTCGGGACAGTCAGGAGTTTTGTCGCCCCTCGGCTGCCGTTGGGTATAGGCGCGCAGCTGTTCGAGAAACCACTGCTCGGGATGGGTTTGCTCTTTAATCTCTCTCGCCTCTTTCATTCGGATCATGGGTATCAGAGTTCAGTTCGAACAGTCCACGGATTTCTCTACTTGTTTGGCGCCACACGGTGATATGGTCCGCACCAAGTTCGTCCGCAATCTGCCGCCAGCTGTGCCCGGCTTCCCGCCATAGAACAATCTGACGGGTCCGCTCGGTCATGCGATCAAGGATCTGACGGATAATCATGTCTTGTTCGACGTCGGTTTTGGCATGAAAAGCCTGTGCGAAAAGA
>Ga0335072_10001493_pt1 | contig 38057 bp, 33 predicted proteins | sample Lox_Sample_21_FD_206725 | JGI IMG/M metagenome (GOLD analysis project Ga0335072, IMG submission 206725) | Soil microbial communities from Loxahatchee National Wildlife Refuge, Florida, United States - Lox_Sample_2.1 | ecosystem: Environmental > Terrestrial > Soil > Wetlands | place: USA... | reverse complement strand
CTGCTGTTCGGATCGATCGCGCTGGTCGCGGACGGTCTGCATATGAGCACCCACGCGGGCGCGCTGCTGCTCGCCGCCCTTGCGTACCGCTACGCTCGCCGGCACGCCGAGGACAGCGACTTCACGTTTGGCACCGGCAAGCTCGGCGATCTCGCCGGCTTCACCAGCGCCATCGTCCTGGCCATGATCGCGATCCTGATCGGCTGGGAATCGGTGCTGCGCTTTCTGGCGCCGGTCACGATCCATTTCGCCGAGGCGATCCCGATTGCCGGCGTCGGCCTCGCCGTCAACATCGCGAGCGCGTGGCTGCTGAGCGGCGGCGACCACGCTCACGGCCATGGCCACGCGCACGGCCACGATCACCCCGACGATCACCCCCACGATCACCCCCACGATCACCCCACCCCCTCCGGCGAGCTGATCTTCGAGGCTTGCGAGGAGGCCGGGCCGCCCCGCGGCCGCGGCGCGGCGGGGCGCGACAACAACATGCGCGCGGCCGTCATCCACGTGATGGCCGACGCGGCCGTATCGGTGCTCGTCATCGTCGGCCTGCTGCTGGCGCGCACGTTCGGGTGGCTGTGGATGGATCCGCTCGCCGGCATCATCGGCGCCTGCGTGATCGCCAGCTGGTCCTACGGACTGATTCGCGACACGGCCGCCATCCTGCTCGACCGGATTCCCGACAGCCGCTTGGCCAGGGATTTGCGGCGGACGATCGAGAGCGACGGCAGCACCCTCGCCGATCTGCATCTCTGGCGGCTCGGACCGGGGCACCTGGCAGCCATCGTGTCGGTGTGTCCGAGAGAGCGCCGCGGCGCGGATTATTATCGGGCGAAAATGGCGCGCTTCACCTCCCTGTCGCACGTGACCATCGAGATTCAAGAGATGCCCCGCCCATGAGCTGCAGGCGCGCGGCGAGCCGTGCAAGATCCGGACGTCCCTCTGGAGCGCGGGCGGCACCGCGGCCTCCCCTGACCGCGGCCTCCCCTGACCGCGGCCTCCCCTGACCGCGGCCTCCCCTGACCGCGGCCTCCCCTGGCCGCATTCCCGGCCCCTGGGGTGCAAAGAACCGCGGCGAATAAGCTGCTGACGATTCATCATTTCCGCGCGAGCCGGATTCGGAGGAGCATGCCCCCAAGGTCGCCGCGCAAGCTGCGGCTCACCCTGAAGTCAAGTGAAATAAATTGAATCGGGGCTCATAAAGTGTACGTCGCGTTTCGCGCGCGTTTTGGCAGACTGGAATCGTGCCTCGCGGCGACGCCGCGCAGGCCAAATGGTTTAGGAGAATCTCGCGCCGGCAAGCCAGCCAACTCCCCCGTCGGTGCGATAATCCGGCGGCGTGGCCCTGAAAAGGACCACGCCGTTTTTTATTTCCGCGCTGCACGCCCCAGCCATTGGCCGCCCCTAATCTCGGTGGCACCCATCGGAGAAGCCATGTCGATAGAGAGACTGCACGTCGGACCGCGAATGTCCCAAGTGGTGATCCATGACAAGACGGTCTATCTGGCGGGGCAGGTATCGTCCGACGCACACGGCAAGAGTGTCGCCGAGCAGACACGGGAGATCCTCGCGACCATCGATGCGCTGCTGCGCGAGGCGCAGACCGACAAGACCCGGCTCCTGTCGGCGACGATCTGGCTCACCGACATGGCGAGCTTCCCGGAGATGAATCGAGAATGGGAGCAATGGGTTGCGCCGGGCGCCGCGCCGGCACGGGCCACCGTCCTGTCCCCCGAGCTCGCGGGGAGCGACTACAAGATCGAGATCGGGATCATCGCCGCCCGGCCTTGATCATCGCCCGTGCGCACGTTTCGCGGAAACGTCGTCACGTGGCGTCGGAGCAGCCTCGAATCCGCGAAGCTCGACGAGCTAGCCTAGCGCTCGAACTTGGTCGACAGGATGATCGAGGAGGTGGTGCGCTCGACGCCGTCCAGCGCGCCGATGCGGTCGATGACCGCGTCCATTTCGGCGACGGAGGCGGTCGCGGCGACGGCGATCAGGTCGGCGTCGCCGCTGACCGAATGCAGGACACGCACCTGCGCAATGGCCTTGAGCGCTGCGCTGACGGCACGCGACTCTTTCGGCCCTACCTTGATCATCACGTGGGCCCGTACCGCGCCCAGGTCGAACTCGGGCGCGAGGCGCACGCAGTAGCCGACGATCACCCCTTGCTTCTCCAGCCGCTCGATGCGGCTCTGGACGCTGGTACGCGAGCGACCCACTCGCCGGGCGAGCTCTGCGGTGGGGGCTCGCCCGTTCTCGCGCAAGGCGAGCAGCAGCTCCTGGTCGATGGCATCCATACATTTCGCCTTTTTTTGCCTTCTTTTTGCCTAATTGTACCTTAAAAATAACGTATTTGGACCTTATATTCGACAGGGTGGTCGGCAACAATGCCCGATCGAGGCGGCATTGCCTCGAGGCTTGGGTATGCGGGAGGCTTGGGTATGCAGCAGCGCATCGCAGTGGTGGGGGCGGGGAAGATCGGCTCGATGATCGCGGAGCTCTTGATGGGCTCGCGCGACTATGCCGTGACGGTCATCGACCGGTCGCAGGCGGCTCTCGACCGCCTCGAGACCGCGGCGCCGGTCGTCAAGGTGGCGGCGGACATCACTCAGGGCGACGCCTTGCGCCGGGTCCTCGAGGGTAAATATGCGGTCTTGAGCGCTGCCCCTTATCACGCCACGCGCCTCATCGCGGAGGCGGCGAAGGATGCCGGCGCGCACTATCTCGATCTGACGGAGGACGTCGCGAGCACGCGCGCCGTCAAGCAGCTGGCCGCGGGAGCTCGCACCGCCTTCATCCCGCAGTGCGGGCTCGCCCCCGGCTTCATCACCATCGTCGCGAGCGATCTGGCTTCGCACTTCGAGGAGCTGCAAGACGTTCGCATGCGGGTGGGGGCGCTGCCGAAATTCCCGTCGAACGCCCTCAACTACAATCTCACCTGGAGCACGGACGGGGTCATCAACGAGTACTGCGAGCCGTGCGAGGCCATCGTGAACGGACAGCGGCGCGAGACTCAGGCACTCGAGGAGCTCGAGGAGTTTTCGCTCGACGGCGTGCTCTATGAAGCCTTCAATACCTCCGGGGGGCTCGGTACGCTGTGCGAGACCCTGCAGGGCAAGGCTCGCAACCTCAACTACCGCACCATCCGCTATCCGGGCCATGCGGCCATCATGAAGGCGCTGCTCAACGATCTGCGGCTGCGCGACCGGCGCGAGCTGCTCAAGGACATCCTCGAGAACGCGGTGCCCATCACGCTCCAGGACGTGGTCATCATCTTCGTCACGGTGAGCGGCAAGCGCGCGGGCCAACTGGTGCAGGAGACCTACGCCAACAAGGTCTATGCCGCGCCGATCGGCGGCCGCGTCCGCAGCGCCATCCAGATAACCACCGCAGCCGGAATCTGCGCGGTGCTCGACCTGTTGAGAGAGGGATATCTGCCGCAGTCCGGACTCATCAAGCAGGAGGAGATCGCTCTCGAGGCGTTCCTCGCCAATCGATTCGGACGCGCCTATGCGCTGCCGGCGCTGGCCGCGTCGAATGCAGCCTGAGCGCCCGAGCCATTTTGAGGCGCGCGCCCGCTATTCGGCGGCATCGCCGCTCGAATCCCTCACGCGGTACGCCACGCCTCCCTGCGAGTCGATCAGGCGCCGCCGCAGCAGCCATTCGCGAGCATCCTCGGCGTCCTCGGCAAACCAGCGCGAGGCGCTGCCCAGGCGAAAGCTGTAGCCCCAGTCGTCCATGTCGCGGCAGATGCGCTGCGCGCCGACGTGCGGCAGCTCCCGCGCCAGCAGGATCTGCAGGTAGCACACCGCGCTTTCCTCGGCATCGTCGCCGCCCGCATCCGTATCGAGCCCGGCCCGCCGCTCGGGAGTCATGCAGATGAAGTGCGCGCTTTCGTGCAGCACCGAGTGCAGCGGGGTGTCGAGGCGGGCGTGGATCCTCGAGCCGATCAATCCCGCCTCGCGCTCGCCCCAGTAGGATCCGGGAATGACTTGCCCGGGCGCCGCCAGCACGAGCTCCAGGCCGAAGCGGTCGAGCAACATGCACAGCGCCAGCCGATCGATTGCGTTGACCAGCAGCACACGATGCTCCCGGGGGCTGCTACTTCTTCAGATGCGTCAGACGATGCATGGCCAGCGACGCGAGGTCGCGCGCCATCTGCGCGCGCAGCATGTCGGCCTCGTGCTCCTTGGCGAGCAGCACGTTCTCCTCGAAGCTGTAATCCCGGGACAAGGTGATGGTCTGCGGCGCGAGGATCTCGGTGTCCGGGCCCTTGACGTCGAAGGTCACGGTGTAGCGGATCTCGTAATCCGTCGGGATGTTGCGCGCCGAGACCGCCAGGGTGCGCTGCTCGAGGAAGTCCTTGGTCACCTCGATGGTCGCGGTGGCATCCTGGCGGCCGACCTGCAGTTGCGCGCCCGAGCTCTTCAGCTCGCGCTCGAACTCGCGCGCGAAATCCGTATAGGGGTCCTTCACCGAGAGGTAGGGCTTGGCCAGCACCGGCGGCAGGGGCTCGCTGCCGGCGAGCCGGAAACCGCAGCCGCCGAGGGCGAGCAGCGCCGCACCCGTCACCGCCGCCGCGCCCGTCACCGCCGCCGCGCCGCGCCGCGCCATCCTACACGACCACGTTCACGAGCTTGCCGCGCACCACGATCACCTTGCGCACCGGCGCGCCGCCCACGAACTTCTGCACGTGCGGATCGGCGAGCGCCGCCGCGCGCACCGCCTCATCCTCCGCCCCCGCGGGAACGCTGATGTGCGCGCGCAGCTTGCCGTTCACCTGCACGACGATCTGCACGCTCTCCTGCTCGAGCGCGGTCGCATCCACCGCCGGCCAGCGCTCATCGATCAGCGCGGTGGAGTGTCCGAGAGCGTGCCACATCGCGTGGGTGGCGTGCGGGATGATGGGCGACAGGCACAGCACGGCGATCTCGAGCGCCTCGTGCATGACGGCGCGGTCCGAGGGCGCGGCCTGCGGGAACTTCGCGAGCGAGTTCAGCAGCTCCATCACCGCCGCGATCGCGGTGTTGAAGGTGCGGCGGCGCCCGATGTCGTCGGTGACCTTGGCGAGGGTGTGGTGCGCCTGACGCCGGACGGCGCGCTGCGACTCGGTCGCCGCGGCCTTCTCGAGGGCCGGCGCGGCGCCCGCCGACACATGCTCGTGCACGGCCCTCCACAGCCGCTTGATGAATCGATAGGCGCCCTGCACGCCCTCGTCGGACCATTCGAGCGTCTGCTCAGGCGGCGCGGCGAACATGGTGAACAGCCGCGCGGTGTCCGCACCGAATTCATCGACCAGCGCCTGAGGGTCGACGCCGTTCTTCTTCGATTTCGACATCGTGACGATGCCGCCCGACTCGACCTCGCGGCCGTCCTCCCGCAGCACCGCGCGGCGTCCGCTGAGATCGATCTGCACCTCGACCTCGGAGGGGCTGAAGTACTCGATCCGTCCCGAGGAGGACTTCCAGAAGAAGGCCTCGTTGAGCACCATGCCCTGCGTGAACAGATTCGTGAACGGCTCCTTGAAGGCGACGGCCCCGAGCTCGCGCAGCACCCGGGTCCAGAACCGGGCGTACAGCAAATGCAGGATCGCGTGCTCGATACCGCCGATGTACTGGTCCACGGGGGCCCAGTAATGCACGCGCGCATCGAGCATGGCGCGCTCGTTGTCGCTGCAGGCGAAGCGCAGGAAGTACCACGATGAATCGACGAAGGTGTCCATGGTGTCGGTCTCGCGCCGCGCCGGACCGCCGCAGCGGGGACAGGCGCATGCGAGGAAGGCCTCGTCCTTGAGCAGCGGGTTGCCGCTTCCGTCGGGCACCAGATGCTCGGGCAGGAGCACCGGCAGATCCTCATCCGGCACGGGCACGGTGCCGCACGCGGAGCAATGGATCATGGGGATGGGACAGCCCCAGTAGCGCTGGCGCGAGATGCCCCAATCGCGCAGCCGCCAGGTCACCTGCTTCCCGCCGAGCCCGAGCCGCTCGAGATCCGCGGCCACCGCGGCGGTCGCGCCCTGAAAGTCCAGTCCGTCGTACTTGCCCGAATGGATGCACCGGCCGTGCTCGCTGTACCACGGCTGCCACGCCGCGGTGGAGTACTCGCGCCCCTCGACCGCGATCACCGGCTTGATCGGCAACCCATACTTTTTCGCGAACTCGAAGTCGCGCTCATCGTGCGCGGGCACTCCCATCACGGCGCCCTCGCCGTAGCTCATGAGCACGTAGTTGCCCACCCACACAGGGACCGGCTCGTCGGTCAGCGGATGGCGCACGGCGAGGCCCGTGTCCATGCCTTTTTTCTCCTGCGTCGCGATCTGCGCCTCGACGGCCGGACCGCGCTTGCACTCCTCGATGAAGGACTCGAGTCGCGGGTTGCCCGCCGCCGCGAGCACGGCGAGCGGATGCTCCGCCGCCACGGCGCAGAAGGTCACGCCCATGACGGTATCCGCGCGCGTGGTGAACGCATGCAGCACGCCCGTGGCGTGCACCGCGCCCGCGCGCCCGCCCGGCGCTTCGGCGCGCGCCTCGTAGGGAAAGCCGATGCGTACGCCCTCGCTCTTGCCGATCCAGTTCGCCTGCATGGCGCGCACGCGGTCGGGCCAGCCCTGCATGCCCCGCAGCGTCTCGAGCAGATCGTCGGCGTATGCCGTGATCTTGAGGTAATACATCGGAATCTCGCGCCGCTCGATGAGCGCGCCGGTGCGCCAGCCGCGTCCGTCGATGACCTGCTCGTTGGCGAGCACGGTCCGATCGACCGGGTCCCAGTTGACCACGCCGGTCTTCTGATAGGCGATGCCCCGCTCGAGCATGCGCAGGAACAGCCACTGATTCCAGCGGTAATAGTCGGGGCGGCAGGTGGCGAGCTCGCGGCTCCAGTCGAGCGCGAAGCCGAGCGACTTGAGCTGCGCCTTCATGTGGGCGATGTTGTCGTAGGTCCACTTCGCCGGCGGCACGCCGTTGTCGATGGCTGCGTTCTCCGCCGGCAGGCCGAACGCATCCCAGCCCATCGGCTGCAGCACGTTCCTGCCGTTCATGCGCATGAAGCGGGTGAGCACGTCGCCGATGGTGTAATTGCGCACGTGCCCCATGTGCAGCCGCCCGCTCGGGTAGGGAAACATCGACAGGCAATAATATTTCTCGCGCGCCGGGTCCTCGGTGACCTCGAAGCTGCGATTCTCGTTCCAGTAGCGCTGTGCCTCCGCCTCGATCCGGGAGGGCTCGTATCTTTCTTGCATGGTCGTGCGCCAGAATACCTTAAGATGCGCAGTCGCCGCGAACTGTAAGAATCGCCAAAAGTGAGAGCCCCCAATTTCTACGCCGGCCTCGGGCTGGTCACCTTCAGCGGCTGCCTGTGGTTTCTGGCCTGCACCCCGTTCGACCTGTCGGCGCTCGCCTGGGTGGCCGCCGTGCCCATGCTCGCCGCAGTGGACCGCGCGCCGACGTTTCGGCAGGCGCTCTTTCTGGGATGGTGGGCCGGGGTGGTGGAGACGGCAGGCGGGTTTTACTGGCTCATCGAGACCATGCGCCGGTTCGCCGACTTCCCCTGGATCGGCGCGGCTCTGGTGTTCTTCGTATTCTGCGCCGCGCGCGGACTCATCTTCCTGCTGTTCACCGCCGCGGTCGTCGGCATCCGGCGCCGGGCGAAGATCCCGCTTGCGCTGCTCGCGCCGCCGGTGATGGCGGTCTGCGAGCTCGTGGTCCCGCAGGTGTTTCCCTGCGGCCAGTGGATCTCGCAGGCGTGGCAGCCGCTGGTCATCCAGATCGCCGAGATCACCGGGCCGCTGGGCGTCACCGCCTTGCTCATGGTGGTGAACGGCGCGCTTTACGATCTCATCGACGCGCCGCGCGCCGCGCGCTGGCCGCTGATTGGCGCCGCCTCGGCGCTCGCGGCGGCGCTGCTCTTCGGCGCGGTGCGCATGCGCGAGGTGGACGATGCCCTGGCGCGCACCACCTGGCTGAAGATTGGATTGGTCCAGCCGAACATCGCCTACACGGCGGACGGGGAGATCTCCGCCGAGGAGGCGCTGCGGCAGCTGACCGCGCTGCAGGAGCAGAGCCGCCGGCTCGTGAAGCTCGGCGCCGATCTCGTGGTCTGGAGCGAAGGCAGCTATCCGGTGACGCTGCCGCGCGACCTCACCGCCGATTTCACCGAGGATTACGTGGGCATGATCCGGCGCGGCATCACCAAGCCCCTGGTGATCGGCACGAGCACCTACGACGCCAAGCGCGACAAGGCGTACAACTCGGCGATCCTCATCGAGACCAACGGCAACTTCGCGGGCCGCTACGACAAGGTGCGCCTGCTGGCCTTCGGCGAATACATTCCCGGCATCGAGTATTTCCCATGGCTGGCGAAGCTGCTGCCGGCGGGCGCGGGCAGCTACACGCCCGGCGCGGGACCTGTCCTGCTCGAGCTGCACGGGCCGGGCGGGGTGCCGTGGGCGCTCGGCCCGGTGATCTGCTACGAGGACATCCTGCCGGGCTATCTGCGCCGCGTGGGCGCGCTGCATCCCAACCTGCTCGTGAATTTGACCAGCGATTCCTGGTTCGGTGCGGGCTCTGAGCCCTGGGAGCACCTCGCGCTCGCGGTCTTCGCCACGGTGGAGCTGCGCGTCGCCATGGTGCGCGCCGTGAATTCCGGGGTGTCGACGCTCATCGATCCGAACGGACGCGTGGTCGTCAAGACTTATGCGGACGATCCGTACCGCCATCCGCGTCCCGCCGACGGCGTGCTGGTGACGGCGCCGCGCATGCAGGGCGGCGATACGCTCTACGTCCGCTATGGCTACTGGTTCCCCTGCCTGTGCCTTGCGGGCATTGCGGTCATGGCCGGATGGGCCGTGAAACGCAGGGCGCGCGGCGCGCCTTGAGGGCGCGGCGGCCGCGGCTTCTCAGCCCGAGGACGATCCGGGAAACTTGCTGGTCTCGGCGCTGGTCGGCTGCCATGCCACCTTGTCCGCAAGCCACACCTCCGCCGCCGGCGGGAAGATGCTCGGATCATCGAGCGAGGCCGTGGTGATGTCGATCGTGTCTGGACTGTGGCTGGTCGCGTAGCTAAGTCCCGTGCCGCAGCGGCCGCAGAATTGCCGCGTCACGTGAGGCGAGGAGTGATAGATCGCCGGCTCCCCGGACAGCACCTGGAACTGCGCCAAGCCGACGGTGATCCATGCCATGGCGGCCGCGCCGCTCGCGCGCCGGCAGCTCTCGCAGTGGCACACGACCGAGGATGAGGGCACCCCGCTCAGGCGATAACGCACGGCTCCGCACAGGCAGCCGCCTTCAATCATCGAAGTCGCGATCCTCGCAGCGATGCACGCGCAGCATGCAGCTAGCCGGCCGCCCCCGTGAGCCGTTCCAGACGGTCCGCCTTGATCCGCAGGGCGCCCGCCGCCGTTTGCACGGTGAACACGACGTCGCCCAGGAACGTCTGGGTCTGCTCGTCGTCGACGATCACGCGAGCCGACTGCACTCGATTCCTTTTGCGCGCCCCGGGCCCGGCCTCATCCATGCGCGCCGGAGCCGCGTCGGCCGTGAGCTCGAGCACCAGCTGGTCCGCGCGGATCTGAATCGGCGCCGCAGTGCCCATGACGCGGATGCGCACATCGCCGCTCAGCCGCATCGCCTCCACCTCGCCGTTCGCATAGCTGGGGAGCGCAACGGCGTTGTCCGCGGAGAATGCCGATACGGCGCCCACCGGAATCGTGACCGTCGCCTCGTGGCTGCCACGGATGACGAGCGTCTCGGGTCGCGCGTCGCCGGGAGCGATGCTGGCGGCGGCCGCGCAGGCCGTCCCGACGCACACCGCGGTGCTGACGAGCAATGAGGCGAACTTCCGCATGAGACTCCCTTTGGCTGGCGCCGGCACGCATGATCCGTGGAGGGCGCGGGCAATGCAACAGCCCGGGGGCAAAGTTGTGGATTCATGAAGTAAAGTTATGCAAAGCGCCGCCGGGCCGAGCGCCGCAGCCTGCGTGCGAGCGCTTTCAGGACGACGACGAGCTCCTCGACCTTGAGTACCGCAGCGCACACCAGAAACACCCCGCCCGCGACCGCAATCGTGCCGATCAGGGCCAGCCCTTTGCTCCACAGAGCCTGTGTCGCCCAGTTGGCCAGCAACCAGCGGTTCGACAGTGCGCAGACCCCGCCGAGCGCTGCCCCCGCCACCGCGATCTTGCCGAGCGTCGCCAGCAGGCGCCGCGACTCGAGACTCCCGAGCTGGCGGTGCATGAGCACATACAGCATCGAGAAGTTGCAGGTCGCGACCAGGCCCGTGGAGAACGCGAGCCCACGGTGTCCCCAGCCGAGACGGAAGGTGAATATCCAGTTGAAGATGAGATTCAGGCCCACGGCGAGGAAGCTCACGATCATCGGCGTCTTGCGCCGATCGAGGGCATAGAAGGCGTTCACCAGCACCTTGAGGGCGGCGTAGCCCGAAAGCCCGATGGCATAGAAGCGCAGCGCCCCGGCCGCCTGCGCCGCCTCGCGCGCATCGAAGCGCCCATGCTGGTAGATCACCGAGATGATCGGCTCGGCGAGCATCATCAGGCCGATGGTCGATGGGATGGTCAGCAAGAACATGAGCCGCATGGCGCGGGCGAGCTCGGCGCGAAACGTGCCCATGTCGCCGGCGATGACCAGCCGCGACAGGAGCGGCAGCGTCACCGTGCCGAGCGCGACGCCGAACAGGCCGAGCGGCAGCTGCATCAGCCTGAAGGCGATGGCGAGCCAGAATATCGCGCCGTTGCCGAGCGTGGAGGCGAACATCGAATTGATCAGCACATTGATCTGGGTCGTGCTCGCCGCGATCACGGCGGGTCCCATCAACGCGAGAATGGCCATGACGCCCGGATCGCGCCACTGCATGTCGGGCCGGAAGCGGTAGCCCAGGCCGTGCAGGGCCGGCAGCTGAACGGCGAGCTGCAGGCCGCCGCCGATGAGCGTGCCGAAGGCGAGCCCGATCAGGGCGCGCGGCCCGAATTGCGGATCGATCATCGCCCCCAGCGCGACGCCGCCCACGATCGATCCGATGTTGAAGAAACTCGAGGCCATCGCCGGCCTGCCGAAGATGCTCTTCGCGTTCAGCATGCCCATCACCAGCGCTGCGGCGGAGACGAGCAGGATGAAGGGAAACATGGTGCGGGTGAGCGAGGCGGTGAGCGCCGCCTTGCGCGGGTCGAACCCCGGCGCGAGAACCGCGACCAGCTGCGAGGAGAAGATCATGCCGAGCGCGCACAGCCCGCCGAGCACCACCACGGTGAGCGTCGCCACCTTGTTCGCGAGCCGCCATGCGGCGTGATCGCCCTCGCGTGCGATGGTCTTCGAGAACGTCGTGACGAAGGCGGTCGACAGGGCGCCTTCGGCGAACAGGTCGCGCAGCAGGTTCGGAATCCGGAACGCCGCCGTGAAGGCGTCCATCGCGCCGCCGCCGCCGAACAGCGCCGCGCAGACCAGCTCTCGGGCCAATCCGAGCAGGCGGCTGCACATGACTGCGGCGCCGATGACACCCGCCGCTTTGGTATTCAAGCGTTCGGTGCGCGAATCGGGAGCAATGACGTCGGCGGCGACCAGTGAGGGGTCGGGATGCTTGGGCGGGCTGGACCTTGAGCTCATGAACACCCGGCGGCCGGAAGAGGCGGCGTAGTGTACCGCGTCCAGGCGCCTCAGGATCGAGGGCGCGCGCGCCCGCTCATCGGCGAGGGCGGCGGCCGGCGGTGGCGGGGCGGGCGGTGATCTTGCGGATCGCCTCGCTCAACGAGCGCGCCGCCTCGTCATAGCCCTTCCAGGCCGAGCTCCTCTGCAGCAAGCCCGGACCCGTGCGCACGGTGAACCTCTGCGGGTCGAGGCCGCTCTTCACCTGCGGCCAGTCGATGGGCATGGAGACCGGCGCGCCCGCACGGGCGCGCGGCGACAGCGGCGCAACGGCGGTCGCGGTGCGATCGTTGCGCAGATAGTCGAGGAAGATGCGGCCCGCGCGCTGGCTTTTCGACATGGTATCGAGATACTTGCTCGGGCTGTCCTGCATCATCTGAGCACAGACGACGTGCGCGAAATTCTTCGCAGCCGGCCACATGACCGCGTGCGCGGGTCCGCCCAGCAGCGGCGTCACCACGTGCAGCCCCTTGCCGCCGGTGGTCTTGCAGAACGATTCGAGCCCCACCGCCTTCAGGCGCTTGCGCATCTCGATCGCGGCCTCGATCACGGCATCGAATTTCACGTCCGGCGCCGGATCGAGATCGAATATCAGACGGCCGGCGAGCTCGGGCTGGTACGGCGCACAGTTCCACGGATGCAGCTCGAGCGCGCCGATCTGCGCGACGGCGGCGAGCGCCTCGAGCCGGTCGATCTGTACGTACGGCGCGCGGTCGCCCTTCACCTTCACCAGCGTGAATAACGGCGACATGCCTGCCATCGCGTGGCGCTGAAAGAACTGCTGCCCCTGCAACCCGTCGGGAGCCCGCACCAGCGAGCAGGGCCTGCCCTCGAGGTGCGGCAGCATCCAGGCGCCGACGCTCTCGAAGTAGCGCGCCAGATCGAGCTTGGTCACGGCACGTCCGTCCCCGGCGTCCGGCCAGAGGGGCTTGTCGGGCTTGGAAATCGCGACGCCCATGACGGCGCCGCCGCCCGCCGCCTTCTCCGCGCGAGCGATGCGCTTCGCCGCCGTCTTCACCTTCTCGTTGGACCGGCTGTCCGCGGCACCGGTCGGCGACGGCACCTCGGCCACCACCTCGCGCGCGGATTTGTCCAGGCGCAATCCTTTGAATGCCGCCTGGCGGATCATGCCCGACCCGGTCCATCCCGCGAACCCGATCTCGGCCACGAGCTCGGGCTCGAGCCAGCGCACATTGCGCTCCTGGCGCGGAGCATTCTCCCCGCCGAAGGGACTCTGGCCGGTCGTCAGCGCCTTCAGCCGCGGCAGCAGCTCCTGGATGGTCCTGCGCGTGTAGCCGGTGCCGATGCGTCCGACATAGACCAGATGTCCGTCTCGATTGACGCCTGCGAGCAGCGAGCGCAGCGTCCCCGACTCGCTCGTCCAGCCGCCGAGCACGACCTCCTGGCCCGCCCGGCATTTGGCCTTTCGCCACGCCTCGCCTCTGCCGGATGCGTACGGGGCATCGAGACGCTTGGAGATGATGCCCTCGAGGCCCATCTTGCAAGCCGATTCGAGCACGCTGTCGCCGGGCGATTCGAGGTGGCGTACGTAGCGGATGTGCTCTGCGCGAAGCGCCTCGAGCAGCCGCTCGAGCCGGGCTTTGCGGTCCCGCAGCGGCAGCGCGCGCAGATCCTCATTGTTCTCGAACAGCAGGTCGAAAGCGAAGAACACGAGGCTCTGCGACTGATTCGCGGACAGGGCGGCCTGCAGCGCAGAGAAGCTCGGCACGCGGCGCTCATCGAGCGCCACGACCTCGCCGTCGATCAGACAGTCGGGAAGATCTCGGGCCTGCGCCGCGATGGAGGAGAACTTCGACGTCCAGTCGAGAGCGTTGCGCGTGAGCAGCGTGCACCTGCCTTTCACGACCCGCAATTGCAGTCGATAGCCGTCGAACTTCACCTCGTGCCCCCAGCCGCGGCCGGTGGGCGGCTCCTCTGCCAGGCGGCTCAGCTGCGGCTCGACGAATTCAGGGATGCGCCGGACCGTGCTGCCGCGGCGCGCTTTGGTCACGCGGGCCCTCACGCCTTGCCGTGCGGCGGGCGCGGCGGGTGCGGCGAGCGCGGCGGGTGCGGCGGGCGGATCGGCGCGCACAGTCTCCTTCGAGTGCCAGACGGCGTCCGGCCGCGCGCCGTTCGCCGCGGCGAGCATGAAGGCCGATGGGGCCCGGCCCTTGCCTGCGGCGATCTGCTGCATCGATCGGCCCGAAGCGACCGAGCGGTCCGCCGCCAGCAGCGCGGCACCGCCGTCGGCGCGGGCGCTCGCATCGCGATGCTTGATGAGCAGCCAGCTGGTGCGCTTGCCGCCGCTGCGGTCGTGCTTGATCCGCACCAGCACCCAGCTGCCGTGCAGGCGCTCGCCTTCGAGCGTGAACTTCAGCTCGCCCGCGCGCAGCGCCTCCTCGGGCGATCTCGCGCCCTCCGGCGTCCAGTAGCCGCGATCCCACAGCTGTACCGTGCCGCCCCCATACTCGCCCGCGGGGATCGTGCCCTCGAAGTCGCCGTAATCGAGCGGATGATCTTCCACCTCGACCGCCAGCCGCTTGTCCGCCGGATCGTCGGAAGGCCCGCGCGTCACGGCCCACGACTTGAACACCCCGTCGAGCTCGAGCCGCAGGTCGTAGTGCAGGCGGCGTGCGTCGTGTTTCTGCACCACGAAGCGCAAGCGGCCCGACGGGGCGACCGCGCGCGCGCCGCTCGGCTCGGCGGTCTTCGAGAAATCGCGCTTCTTGAGGTAGGCGGAGAGCGCCTTCTTTGCCATGTTCGCTCGCCTCCGGATCGACGCCGGCGGCGCTCATTATAGGCGAGCCGCCGGCCGGCGCCGCCTGCTCACAGCAGAAAGGCCTCGTACGGCCGGTCGAAGCGGCCGGGCCCGTCGGCGGGAGCTCCCCGGCGAGGCGCGGCCTGCGAGCGGAAGCATTGCAGTGCGCGCGCCTTGGCCCGTCGCGCATCCTCGCGCAGCACGAACTTGCCCCAGCGCGCGTCGCGAAATGCCTGCGGCGCGGCGTGGCGCCATGCGTGGATGGCGTATCGCGCCAGCGGAATCTGCCGCGCGCGCGCAAACTCGTGGCACACACCGCCCACGGCTTCATGGTCCGGATGAGCATCGTGCTCGTAGGGTGCGATGAGCGTGAGCCTGCCGCTCGCGAGCGACAGCAGCGCATTTCGCACCCGGTTCGAGTGCTGCCCGACCTTGCCGTCGGGCAGTCCGAGCCGGGTGACCGAGACGTGCGTGGGGCACAGCCTGCGCAGCGCCTCGTTGAGCTCCTCGCGGCGCACGCTCGCGAGCGCCTCCCTGGCGGGATTCGCGGCCTCCCCGTCCGACACGCTCAGCACGCTCACCTTGGCGCCGCGCGCCGCCCAGGTGCGGATCAGGCCGCCCGCGCCGAGCACCTCATCGTCGGGATGCGGCGCGACCACCAGCAGGTCGCCCTCCTCGGGCGACCAGGCTGGACAGTGCGCGAGCAGCTGCGTCCAGCCGGATTCTTCCCCGACATCCCCGTGGCGCGCCGCCGATGAGATCGCCGCTCGACTCGATTTGCCCAAGGATCCCCCGGACTGCTGCAGCGCTGCGACATCGCAGACTCGCGCCGATTCTCGCGGGGCGGCTCGTGAGTGCCTATCGGTAGGCGCGCAGTTCAGCTGTAGGACATCGAAACGAGGCGCACGGGCGCGGGCGGGCGCTTCGCCTCCTCAGCCGAATTGAAATCCCGAAATGGCGTTGCCCGCGATCGACTCTGCGAAGCTGCGCATGCCCGGATCGCCGTCCGCCGCGCCCGCCGCGACCATGAGCGGCAGCAGATGCTCGGGGCGCGGATGCGACTCGCGGCCGCCCGGCGCCTCGCGCCACGCCGCCAGCTTCCCATCGCGCGTCCGCGGATCGCGAATCGCCTCGCCAAGCCAGGCGTCGAATGCCGACGCGGCCGGCGCGCCGCGCCCGGAGAACATCGCCGCCAGATTGTGATAGCTCATGCCGCTGCCGACGATGAGAATCCCCCGCTCGCGCAGCGGCGCGAGGGCGCGCCCGATCGCCAGATGCATCGCCGGATCGAGACTCTGCTGCAGCGAAAGCTGCATGATCGGTACGTCCGCATTCGGGTAGATGAGGAGAAACGGCACGAACACGCCGTGATCCAGGCCGCGCTTGGCATCGACATCGAGATCGAACCCGGCGTCCGCGAGCAGCGAGCGCACGCGCGGCTCGAGCTCCGGCGCGCCGGACACCGGATACTTCAAGCGATAGGTGTGCTCCGGAAAGCCGTAGTAGTCGAACAGCAGCTTCGGCCGCTCGGCGATGTTCGCCGTCGGCTGCGGCATCTCCCAGTGCCCGGAGACCACCACAACCGCCTTCGGTCGCGCGCCGAGACTCGCATCGATGCCCCGCAGATAGGCGGCGAGGCCGTCCCACATGTGCGGGTGTTCCGCGGGCGGATCGATGAAGAAGCACGGTCCGCCTCCGTGCGGGATGTAGAGAGTCGGTAGTCTTTTGATGGCGCCCACGAGTCGAGAGTCCAGCGGCGCTTCAGCCTAGCCGGGCCGATTGGGTACGTCAATCGCGCTGCGCGGCGCTGGGCCGCGATGCTCAGACGTGCGTATTCACGTTGCCGCCGGTGCTGGCGAGCGAGTGCACGCCGCCGCTCTGCAGATTCTGCAGCAGATTGCTCAGAAAATTTTGCAGCGACGAGTTCGAGGATTGCGACCCGGTGTTGCCGGACGCCGACGCCGCGGCGACTCCGCTCAAGCCGTTCGTGAGATTCTGATACGTGGAGGCGAGCGTCGAGGTCGCGGCGGTTGCCTTGCCGCCCGGCGAGACCTGCTGGATCAGGCTCTGCAGCGATGAGGCCAGGGTGCCCGGACCGTTCGCGCTCATGCCATCCTGCTTCAGGGCCTGAATCAGGGAATGCTGGAACGCCTGCATTTCCTGGCGCTGCGCCGGCGTCGCGGCCGTCTCCACTGCGCTCACCGCGCTGCTCGTCGGCGTGCTGGTCGAGCTCGGACTCGCCGCACCGGCGGCGCTCGTGCTGCCGCCGGCGCCGGCCGTGCTCAGCGCGCTGGTCGCTGCCGCCCCGGCGGGCGACTGCGTGCCGAGAGTCTGCTGGAACGATTGCACCAGACTGCTGAACAGGGCATTGGACGCGCCTACGGGCAGCTGCCCGATGCCGCTGGCGCCGCTCGTGGCGCTGCTGCCATCCGCACGCGCGCCCTTGCGGCGTCCGTGGGCGTGCAGGTTCGCGCTCGACAGTATGGCGGATGTGGATGCGATCATCGTGTTCAGGCTCATGTCGGTTCCTCGCTATCGTTTCCCGGGGCAAGACCCGCGTGGTGGCCCGGGCGGCAACGATTTGCCGCCTGCACGGCCGCGCCTTGCCGCTGCCGGCAACCGGCCGCGCTCCCGTGCCATCGGATCTGCATCATTCAGCATCGATTTCCCGCGCCGGCCCGCCGGCCGGCCTCCACGCTCGCGGCGCATGCCGCGGGCCCATCCGCTTAATTGCACCTTCCGTGCCAAGGCCGAGTCTGTGGGATGATGCACGCATGCGTTCGCTGCGTGTGGACCAATTCAAGCTCGTCGCGCTGCTCTTCGCCGGCTACGCGGCACTGTATTTCTGCCGCGCGGATCTGTCGGTCGGAGAGCCGCTCATCGTCGATCAGCTGAGACGCCACGGGCTCGATCACGATCAGGCCGTGCAGCGCATCGGGGACATCGCATCGCTCGGTGTGCTGGCGTACGCCCTCGGCAAGCTGTTCCTGACGGGGCTCGGCGACTTCTGGGGCGGGCGAATCAGCTTCCTCATCGGACTCGCCGGCGCCACGGTGTTCACGCTGCTGTTCGCGCTGGGACGCTCGACGCCGCTGTTCGCCGCGGCCTGGCTGGGCAATCGACTGGTTCAATCGATCGCCTGGGCCGGCCTCATCAAGGTCTCCTCGAAGTGGTTCGATTATTCCTCCTATGGCTCGGTCATCGGCATCCTGAGCATCAGCTATCTGGTGGGCGATGCGCTGGCGCGCCAATCGATGGGAGCGCTGCTCGAGCACGGCGCCGGCTGGCAGGCGCTGTTTCATTATGCCGCGGCCGTCGCCGGCGTCTGCTTTGTTGCAAACGGGTTACTGCTGCGCGAGTCGCGCGTCGCCGAGGGTTACGCCGAGGCCCGGCCGAACCCGCTCAACCTCTTTGCCGGCACCGAGACGCGGCCGCGCGGAGTCCGTGCCCTGCTGCTGCCGCTGCTTCGCAGCCGCTCCTTTCGCATCGTCTGCCTGCTCTCGCTCGGCTGCACCATCATCCGCGAGACGTTCAATTTCTGGACCCCGCATTATCTGCACGAGTATCTCGGCTACCCGGCGAGCGAGGCGGCCCGTATGAGCTCGGTATTCCCGGGGGTCGGCGCCGTCTCGGTGCTCGCCAGCGGCTGGCTGAGCGATCGGCTCGGAGCGAATGGCCGCTCGGTCATCCTGCTCGCCGGACTGGGAGCCACCGCGGCGGCGCTGCTGCTGCTCACCTCCATGCGCCCGGGCTCCGCCGGCCCGCTGCCGGTCGTGGCCATCGGCATCATCGCCTTCTGCCTGCTCGGGCCCTATTCCTATCTCGGCGGCGCCTTCGCGGTGGACTTCGGCGGCAAGCAGGCCGCCGCGGCGTCGTCCGGCATCATCGACGGCGTCGGCTACATGGGTGCCGTTGCGGCGGGCGACAGCGTCGCGCGCTTGTCCGTGCACCTCGGCTGGCGGGGCGTCTTCGTCGTCCTTGCGGCCGTGAGCGCGCTCGCCGCGCTCGGTGCGGCCTACCTGTGCCATCTGAGCTCGAGCGCAGCGAGGCAGGGCAGGCACCTCCCATGAGCACGCAGCACATCGCGCGCCGCCTCCTGGCGCGCCCCGAGGCGCTCACGCTGCAATGGAGCGAAGGATCCGCCGATGAATACGCGAGCATCTGGCTGTGCGACAACGCGCCCGCGCACCGCGATCCGCACAGCGGCCAGCGGCTCATCGACGTCGCCGACCTGCCTGAAGCCCCGCGCATCCGCTCGGCGGTCCTGCGCGAGGGGCGGGTGCACATCGAGTGGCAGGACTCCATCGCGCCGGCATCGTTTGACCTGCAATGGCTCGCCGCGCACGGGGCGGGCACGGCTCATCGCCGCGACCAGCCCGCCGTCCATCCCTGGCTCGACGGCGCATCGCTCGATGCCGCGCGCGACTTCGCCTGGCTGGACCTGCGCGAGCTGCGCGCCGCGCAGGCGCGCTCGGGCTGGCTCGCGCGGCTCATTCGCGACGGCGTCGCGTTCCTGCGCGCCGTGCCCGCGACGCGCGACGCGCTGCTCGATGCCATGCGGCTCATCGGCCAGGTGAGCGAGACCAATTACGGCTTGACCTTCGAGGTGTGCTCGGTGCCGCAGCCGGAGAACCTGGCTTACTCGGACCTGGGGCTCGGCCTGCATACCGACAATCCCTATCGGGAGCCGGTGCCGGGATTTCAGGCGCTGCACACACTGATCTGCTCCCCGGACGGTGGCGACAGCCTGTTCGCCGACGGATTCGCGCTCGCCGAGCAGCTGCGTACCTGCGATCCGGGCTCCTTTGCGCTGCTCAGCCGCACGCCGGTGCCGTTTCACTACCGCTCGCAGAGCGCGGAGCTGCGTGCGGAGCGCCCGATGATCGAGCTGACCGGCCGCGGCGAGGTCGCGGCGATCAGCTACAACAGTCGCTCGATCGCGCCGCTCCGTCTGGCCGCGGCCGAGGCGGTGCCGTTCTACGCGGCCTATCGCCGCCTTGCGGGGCTGCTGCGCGAGCCGCACCATCAGCTCAAATTCAAGCTTCTGGACGGCGAGCTCGTGCTGTTCGACAATCGGCGCATCTTGCACGGCCGCACGCCTTTCTCCTCCGCCAGGCATCCGCGGCATCTGCGCGGCTGCTACCTCTCGCGCGACAGCGTGCACAGTGCCGCGGGGGTTCTTTGCCGTGAGCTCGATCGGGAGGATGGCGATGAACGCGGTCGATGAGATTCTCGCCTTGTACGCGCAGCGCGGCTCCGAGGCCTATTTCGGCGAGTGCGTGTCCGTGCGGGAGCATGGGCTGCAGGCCGCACACTTCGCCGAGGCGGCTGGTGCCGCGCCCGCCCTGGTCATTGCGGCGTTGTTGCATGATGTCGGGCACCTGATCGAGAACGTCGCGCCGGACATCGAGGATTGGACCGAAGACGCCGGCCACGAGCGCGTCGGGGGGCGCTGGCTCGCGGCGAGATTTCCGCCGCAGGTCTTTGAGCCCGTGCGCCTGCACGTTCCGGCCAAGCGCTACCTGCTCGCCGCCGATCCCGACTACTTCGCGAAATTGAGCGCCGCCTCGATCGTGACGCTGAAACTGCAGGGCGGCCCGATGTCGCCCGAGGAGGCCGCCCGGTTCGAGACCGAGCGCTTCTACCGGGAGGCCGTGCTCGTGCGGCGCTGTGACGATCAGGGCAAGGTGGCGGCGCTGCGCACGCGCAGCATGGCCGACTACGGCGACATGATTCGGGAACTGGCATCGAGCGCGGGGGCCGCAGCGCCGCGCCTCCTTTAGCCATGGCGCGCGAGCAGGTTCCCGATCGCGTGAATGCCCCAGTCGACGAGGTCGATGCCGAGCGATGTCCCATCGCCCATCGCCACGCCGCCGAGGAGCAAGCCATCGCCGAGATGAGTGCCGCCGGGCGCGGGACTATGCAGCTGTGCCTGCATCAACGCCTTGCCGAGCGCCTCGGGCGTGGGCCCCGCATGCAGTTGATTCTCCGCCGCGGACCACATCTGCACGGCCTTCTGCACGGCCTCGGGATCGAGAAACGACACCGGCGCACGACAGTACTTGCATTCACTGTCGTGCTCCAGATCGATCGGCGCTCCGCACTGCGAGCATTTGATCTGGCGCACCTGCGACCGGACTCGCTCGATCTCCGCCGGGGTGAGGCTGCGGACGAATTGCTTCTCCCGCAGGAACTGATAGAAGGGCGTGAAGCGCCCGTCGCCTTGCGGGCAGCGGAAATAGGTGAAGCGTCCGGCTTTGCTCAGATCGTAGCTGAGGGTGAGGGTGTCGGGGCAGCGCGGACAGCGCAGCTCCGTCGCGACCGCGCGGCGCGGGTCGTCCCGGTGGCCGTAGATCTCCTTGAACAGGTCGACCACCGCGCCCGGCGCGAGCTCCACGCTCGCGAGATGATCGAACCAGATTCCGGCGCACGTGAAGCACAGGTCCACTTGCACGACGCCCCGATCATGGCGCTCCAGATCCTGGGACTGCATCGGCTGCCGGCAGTTCGGGCAGGAGGCCGGAGGATTGCTCGCCATTCACGCGCTCCCGGTAATCCGCATCCGGCCGACAGCATACCGCAAGCGCCGCTCGCGCCGCATCGGCGGTGCTCGCGCGGCGCTCGCCGGCGCACGGCGCATGGTCGCCGCCTCGCCATTAGCTTTTCGTCTGTTCAATAAGGCGCGGGCCGTTGGGGTATATTTGCCCATCACCGGCCGCGCCCACGGCCGCGACCTCGGGGAGATGCTCATGCCGATAAGACTCACCGCCGCCGTCTGCATCGCCGCGGGGTCCTTGCTCGCCGGCGCAACCTTCGCCGGCGCAGCCCTCGCTGGCGCAGCCCTCGCCGGCGCGGCGCCCGCCGGCGCGGCGCCCGCCGTGCTCCCCGCCCAGTCGGCGGACGTGCCCGCCGCCATCGCCGCCCCGGACACGCCCGACCCGGTGGCGACGCGCGAGATTGCCGCCGCCACCACCGAGCCGCGGTTCTCATCGCCCTGGGTGTCTTACCTGCCCGCCTCCTCCACGGTCCCCTCGCCGCGCGCCTTTCTGCATCGCATTGCGGGGGCCCCGGGAGAGCTGGTCAACTCCGCGACGGCCTATGCGTACAGCCGCGCGCTCGCCGCCGCCTCGCCGCGCGTGCGCGTGTTCACGATCGGCCGCTCGGAGGAAGGCCGCGACATCATCCTCATCGCCATAGCCGACGAGCAGGGCATTCAGAGCCTCGATCGGCTGAAGGCCGACACCGCCGCGCTCGCCGATCCGCGCAAGACCGACCCGGCCGCCGCCGAGCGCATCATCGCCGCAGCGCGCCCCATCTATTACTTCAACGCCGCCTTGCACTCCGACGAGACGGGCTCGACCGAGACGATGCTCGAGCTCGCGTACCGGCTGGCCGTCTCCGAGCAGCCGATGATCCGGCGCATTCGCGAGAACGTGGTGGTGCTCATCAATCCGGTGTCGAACCCGGATGGACGCGACAAGCAGGTCGAGTGGTTCTACCGCTTCTTGAAGGGCAAGACGGATCTGGCGACCTTGCCGCGCCAGGCCCCGCCCTACTGGTCCAAGTACGCCTTCGTCGACATCAACCGTGACGCCATCCAGCTGGTGCACCAGACCACCAAAGCGGTGCAGCGCATGTTCTTCGATTGGCACCCGACCGTCGTGCACGACCTGCACGAGAGCGTGGCGCTGCTCATCACCTGGAACGGCACCGGCCCGATCAACGACGACATCGATCCGGTGAGCTACGACGAGCGGCTCGAGATGAGCTTTCACGAAGTGACGGCGCTCACCGGCTTCGGCATGCCGGGGGTGTGGACCTGGAACTTCGGCGACGACTTCGCGCACCTGTTCCTCGATTCGATCGGCCTCAATCACAACTCCATGGGGCGCGGCTACGAGACCTTCGGCAACGGCACCGCCGAGACGCTGGTGCAAACGTCCCCCGAGGACGAGACCAGCCAGGAGTGGTACCGTCCGGAGCCGCCTCCGGCCAAGCCATTCCGCTGGTCGGCGCGCGACAACGTGAACTACATGGAGACCGCGGCGCTCGCGGCGCTCGACTCGACCGCGCAGCAGTCCAAATCGCTGCTGCGCGATTTCTACCAGAAGGGCGTGGACTCCTGGCGCAAGGGACGCGACCAGGCGCCGTTCGCCTTCATCATCCCGAGCGGTCAGGGCGATCCGACCCGGGTCGCGCAGCTGGTCTCGCTGCTGCTCGCGCAGGGAATCGAGGTGCATCGCGCGACGGCCGATCTTGCGCTCGAGGACGGCAAGTATCCGGCGGGCACCTACGTGGTACGGCTCGACCAGCCGTATCGAAACTACGCGGTCGATCTGCTCACGCCGAAGTTCTATCCGAAGGACGCGACCGAACCCTACGACGACGTCTCGTGGGAGCTGCCCGCGAATTATCATCTGCGCGTCATCCCCACCGCCGATGCGGCAATCCGCGATGCTCCCCTCGAGCCCGTGACCGGGCCGCCGCATCCGGCCGGACGGATCAGCGGCGCGGGCTCGGTGTACGTGCTCGAGGACACGGGGCAGGAGGGTCTGCTCGAGGCGCGCTTTCGGCTCGCGCGCTTCAAGCTCGAGATCGCCGAGCAGCCGTTCGGCGCCGAGGGCGTGGAGTATCCGCGCGGCTCCTGGATCTTCCGGCCACAGCCGGGTCTCGAGGCCGCGCTCGCGGACACCGCCGCGCGCCTCGGGCTCGACTTTCGACGCCTGGCGGCCGCGCCGCAGGTGGCCGCACACGCCGCGCCCGTCCCGAGGCTCGGCCTGTGGGTGCCGTGGGCGGACACGGACACGATCGGCTGGGCGCGCTACTCGCTCGATCAGCGCCACATTCCCTATGTCTACGTGCGCGACGAGGATATCCGGCGCGGCAATCTGCGCGGCAAGTACGACGTGCTGCTCTACGGCAACGTCGATCTCGAGCTCCCCGCGCAGATCGAGGGTATTCCCAAGGCCTGGGGGCCGATGCCCTTCAAGAAGACGGCCGCGACGCCGAGTCTCGGCACCCCGGCCGAGTCGGACGACATCACCGGCGGCATCGGCTATCAGGGCCTCGGCGAGATCCAGCGCTTCCTCGATGAGGGCGGTCTGCTCATCACGCTCGGCAACGGCTCGATGCTGCCGCTCGAGGGAGGTCTGGTGCGCGGCATTCGCCGCGAATCCGGCGGCGTGCCCCGCAGCTCGCAGGGCGGCGGTGCCGCCGCCGCCGCCGCCTCGCAGTTCAGCGAGACCAGAACCCCCGGATCGCATCTGCGCGTGACGTTCGCGCAGCCCGACCATCCCATCGCCTACGGTTATCCGGCGCATACGCATGTGTTTCGCCAGAATTACGCGCTCTACGCGGTCCCGCGTCGCTGGCTGCGCATGGCCTACTGCACCACCTGTCTCGACGGGCCCTTCGACCCGAGCGGCGTGGTCATGACCTGGGGCGACAGCGACGGCGCACCGCTCCTCATCAGCGGGCAGGTCTGGGGCGGGGAGAACTTGATCGGACATCCGGCCATCTTCGACATGCCGGTGGGCAAGGGGCGGGTGGTGGCGTTCAACTTCAACCCCCTGCATCGCGACTTGAATCGCGGCGATCAGCGCATGCTGTGGAATGCGATCCTGAACTGGCAGGCGATCCTCGCCCGGCATCCGTGACGGTGTTCGCGCCGGCCGCCGCGCCGTGCCTCAGCGATCCTGCGGATCCTCGGGCGGCGGCTCCACGGCGCGCGGGGTGATCACGCGCAGCAGGTCGATGCGGCGCCGATCGGAGCGCAGGATGCGAAATTCCAGCTCGCCGACCTGGATGGTCTCGCCGCGCCGCGGCAGCCGGCCGAACTCCTGCATGAGCAGCCCGCCGATGGTGTCGTACTCATCGTCCGAGAAGGCCGTGCCGAAGTAGTAGTTGAAGTCGACGATGGGAGTGAGCGCCCGCACCGTGAATTCGCGCTCGCTTTCGCGCCGGATGGTCTGATCGTCCTCGACGTCGTGCTCATCGTCGATCTCGCCGATGATCTGCTCGATGACGTCCTCGATGGTGACGAGGCCGCACACGCCCCCGTACTCATCGACGACCATGGCGAGATGATTGTGGCTCTGGCGAAACTCCTTGAGCAGCACGTTGAGCCGCTTGCTTTCCGGTACGAACATGACCGGGCGCAGATACTCGCGGATCTCGAAGGATTCGCCGCCCTCGATCTGCAGCCGCAGCAAATCCTTGGCGAGCAGGATGCCGAGGATCTGATCGCGATCCTCGCCGATCACGGGAAAGCGCGAATGACCGGACTCGACCATCAGCTCGACCAGCTGGTCGGGCAGCGCGTCACGCTCGACGAACACCATCTGCGCGCGCGGCACCATGATGTCGCGCACCTGCATGTCGGCGACGGCGAGCACCCCTTCGAGCATCGCCAGCGCATCGCTGTTGAACAGGCCGCGCTCGCTCGCCTCGCGCAGGTCCTCGATGAGCTCCGGCAAATCGCGAGGCTCGCCGGACATCGACTGCGTGATCCGCTTGAACCAGCGGCCGGTGTTGCCAGTAGACTGTTCGGGCATGTGGCGCTAAGCATACTCGATCACACATACGGGTTCGAAAAGCCAAGCCGATCAAGGATTTGAATCTCCACCGCGGCCATCTTGCGTGCCTCGCGGTCGCCCTGGTGGTCGAAGCCGAGCAGGTGCAGCACACCATGCACCGTCATGTGCGCCCAGTGTGCCTCGGCGCTCTTGCCCTGCGCGCGCGCCTCCTGCGCCACGACCGGCGCGCAGATCAGCAGCTCGCCCAGGAAATGGCGCCCGTCGGGCATCGCGCCCGCGCCGTCGAAGGAAAGCACATTGGTCGCACGGTCCTTGCGGCGGTAGAGCGCGTTCAGCCGGCGGCTGCGTGCGCTGCCGACGACGCGCACGGACAGCGCCACGCCCATGGCGCTGCGCAGAGCGCGGCGCTGCGCGCCGGCTGCGTGGCCGAGTGCCGCGCTCACCCAGCGCGAGAACTGCGCGCGCCGCGGCGCCCAGGGACGCCGCGCGGCATAGGTGACGTCGAGCTCGAGCGCCGGACGCACGCTACGGGGATGCGCCGTCGTCGGGGTGTTTCGCTTCGTAAGCCTGGACGATTCGCTGCACCAGCGGATGGCGCACCACGTCGCGGGAGCTGAACATCGTGAAGGCGATGCCGCGCACGCCGTGCAGGACGTCGATCACCGTGCGCAGGCCCGACTGCTTGGAGTTGGGCAGATCGACCTGGGTGATGTCCCCGGTCACCACGGCCTTGGATCCGAAGCCGATGCGCGTCAGGAACATCTTCATCTGCTCGTTGGTGGTGTTCTGCGCCTCGTCGAGAATGACGAACGAGTCATTCAACGAGCGCCCGCGCATGAAGGCGAGCGGAGCGATCTCGATCACGTTGCGCTCGATCGACTTCGCGACGCGCTCGAAGCCCATCATCTCGTAGAGCGCGTCGTACATGGGCCTGAGGTACGGATCGACCTTCTGGGTCAGATCCCCCGGCAGAAATCCCAGCCGCTCACCCGCCTCCACCGCCGGTCGCACCAGCACGATGCGGCGCACCCGCTCCGATTGCAGCGCCTCGACCGCGCACGCGACCGCGAGATAGGTCTTGCCCGTGCCCGCCGGCCCTATGCCGAAAGTCAGATCGTGCGTGCGGATGTTGGCGAGATATTCCGTCTGATTCGCGCCGCGTGCGCGCACCGCGCCGCGTGCGGTGCGCACCTTGAGCTCATCGGGATCAGGGTTCGCCTCGCCGCCGTTGGCGTCCATATCCAGCTCCTGCAGCGCGATGTGCACGCGCTCCGGATCGACCGGCTCGCGCTGCGCGCGCGCGTACAGGTCTCGCAGCACCGTCTCCGCGCGTTGCGTGGCCGCCGCCAGCCCGATGATCTGAAAACGGTTGCCCCGGCGCCGCACCTCGACGCCGAGCCTCGTCTCGATCTGATGCAGATGCGCGTCCAGCGGGCCGCACAGCTCCACCAGCCTGACGTTGTCGGCCGGAGCCAGCAGCAGATCCCGTGTCACGGAAACGGAGCTCACTCGCCTGCCACGAGACGTCCGCGCAGCGAATTGGGCCTCGCCTCGGTGATGAGGACGTCCGCGAATCGATTGATCAGGCGCGCCGGACCTTCGAAATTCACCCAGCGATTGTTGTCCGTGCGCCCGGCGAGCTCCTGCTCGTTGCGCTTGGCGGGCCGCTCCACCAGGACGCGCTGGCGGCTGCCCACCATGCGCTCGGAAATGGCTCGAGCGTGCTCGCTCAGGCGCTGCTGCACCAGGGCGAGGCGGCGCTGCTTGACCTCGTGCGGCACTTCGCCGGGAAGCGCGGCGGCGGGCGTACCGGGGCGCGGACTGTAGATGAAGCTGAAGGACTGATCGAATTGCGCCTCGGCGATGAGCTGCATGGTGGCCGCGAAATCCTGGTCCGTCTCGCCGGGAAATCCCACGATGATGTCGGTCGAGATCGAGATATCGGGCCTCACCGCGCGCAGCTTGCGCAGCTTCTGCTTGTACTCGAGCACCGTGTGGCCGCGCTTCATCGCCGACAGGATCCGATCCGATCCGCTCTGCACCGGCAGGTGCAGCAGATCGTTGAGCTTGGCGACGTTCGCGTAAGCCTCGACCAGGCTGTCGTTGAACTCGAGCGGATGCGAGGTGGTGAAGCGGATGCGCTCGATGCCGGCAATCGCCGCGACGAAATGGATCAACGTCGCAAGATCGGCCGGCGGGCCGCCCGGCGTTTCGCCCGCATAGGCGTTCACGTTCTGTCCGAGCAGCGTGACCTCGCGTACGCCCTGCCGCGCGAGGTCACGCACCTCATCGAGCACCTGCCCGAGCGGCCGGCTCACTTCCTCTCCGCGCGTATAGGGAACCACGCAGAAGGTGCAGTACTTGCTGCAGCCTTCCATGACCGAGACGAACGCGGTGGCGCCCTGCGCGCGCGCTTCGGGCAGACGATCGAACTTCTCGATCTCCGGGAAGCTCACGTCGACCTGGCGGCGCCCCGTTCGCCTCAATCCGTCGAGCATCTGCGGCAATCGATGCAAGGTCTGCGGCCCGAACACCAGATCGACGTAGGGCGCGCGCGCGGCGATACCCTCCCCCTCCTGACTGGCCACGCAGCCGCCGACGCCGATCACCACGTGCGGCCGCTGCTCCTTGTAGCGGCGCCATTCGCCGAGCAGCGAGAACACCTTCTCCTGCGCTTTCTCGCGCACCGAGCAGGTATTGACCAGCAGCACGTCCGCCTCGGCGGGATCCTCGGTGCAGCTCATGCCCTGCGCCGCCTCGAGCACGTCGCGCATCCTGCCCGAGTCGTACTCGTTCATCTGACAACCGAAGGTCTTTATGTAAACTAATCCCGCCATCGCGTCTGGGCTGAGCTGTGAAAGGCCGCTAAGATACTAGCAACCATGGCTGTACGTGAAGTTCTCAAGATGGGCGACCCGCGCCTGCTGGCGGTCTGCGAGCCGGTGTCTGCATTCGGCACGCCCGAGCTCGAGACCCTGCTGGCCGATATGCGGGACACCATGCGCCATCTCAATGGGGCCGGCCTTGCGGCGCCGCAAATCGGGGTCGGCCTGCGCGTGGTCATATTCGGGGTCGAAGCCAATCCGCGCTACCCCGAGGCGCAGGCGGTGCCCTTCACCGTGCTGATCAATCCGCGGCTCGAGCCCCTGGGTGCGGAGATGGAGGATGGCTGGGAAGGGTGCCTGTCCGTCCCCGGCCTGCGCGGCCTGGTGCCGCGCTACCGCCGGTTGCGCTACACGGGCGTCGATGAGCGCGGGGACCGCATCGACCGCGAGGCAAGCGATTTTCACGCTCGCGTGGTGCAGCACGAGGTGGACCATCTCGATGGAATCTTGTACCCGCGCAGGATCCGCGATCTGACCCAGTTCGGCTTCACCGAGACGCTGTTTCCCGGCCAGAACCTCGCCGACGATTGAGCGCGGCCGATTGAGGCCGGGCGCTGCGGAGGCGGCGCCAGGGCGGTCCGCAGGGGGCGCCGGGCGGTCCGGAGGTGATCGCTAGAAGGGGATGTCGTCGTCGAAGTCTTCCTTGCCGCCCGCCGGGGCGGGAGATTGATCGTATTCCTCGCGCGGCGGCGCGCTGCCGCGCTCGGCGCCGCCTGCGCCCCCCGTCGCCCCGCCCGCGCGGCCGCCGAGCATCTGCATGTTGTCGGCGATGATCTCGGTGGTGAAGCGATCGTTACCCTGCTTGTCCTGCCACTTGCGGGTGCGCAGCTTGCCCTCGATGAAGACCTGTGAGCCCTTGCGCAGGTACTCCGCCGCGATCTCGCCCAGACGCCCGAACAGCGCCACGCTGTGCCACTCGGTGCGCTCCTGCTGGGCGCCGGAGGCCTTGTCCTTCCACGACTCGCTGGTGGCGATGCGGATGTTGGTGACCGCCATGCCACTCGGCATCGAGCGCGTCTCGGGATCTGCGCCCAGATTGCCCACCAGTATGACCTTGTTGACTCCGCGCGCCATGAGCTTCCCCTCGCTATTCGATGCCGTACATTGTACACGGCCGCACCGCCCCCATATCGGTCCAGGGTGCCGCGCTCGTGGAGAAATTCGTGCATCCCGGCAAGCCGCCGGGGCACGGCGAAGCCGCTGCGCGCACGTTTCGAGACCGCTCCCCCGCGGTTGCGTGGCCCGTCCTCGAGGCCGGGCGTATAGTGATTGGTTGCATGCAAAATATCCGTATTCGGGGCGCCCGCACCCACAACCTGAAGAACATCGACCTCGATCTGCCGCGCGATCGACTGATCGTGTTCACCGGGCTGTCGGGCTCGGGCAAGTCCTCCCTGGCATTCGACACCATCTACGCCGAGGGGCAGCGCCGCTACGTCGAATCGCTCTCCACCTACGCCCGCCAGTTCCTGTCCATGATGGAGAAGCCCGATGTGGACGCCATCGAGGGACTTTCTCCGGCGATCTCCATCGAGCAGAAGTCGACTTCCCACAATCCGCGCTCCACCGTGGGCACGGTGACCGAGGTGTACGACTATCTGCGGCTGCTGTATGCGCGTGTCGGCACCCCGCGCTGTCCGGACCACCAGATCGATCTCGCCGCCCAGACCGTGAGCCAGATGGTCGACGCGGTGCTCGAGCAGCCGCAAGGCACGGCACTCATGCTGCTCGCGCCCGCGATCTCCGAGCGCAAGGGCGAGCACGCCGAGCTCATCGAGGAGCTGCAGGCGGGCGGCTTCGTGCGGGCGCGGATCGACGGGGAGGTGGTGGAGCTCGACCGCGCGCCGAAGCTCGATCTGCGGCGCAAGCACACCGTCGAGGTGATCGTCGACCGATTCCGCGTGCGGCCCGATCTCGGCCAGCGGCTGGCCGAGTCCTTCGAGACGGCGCTGCGCCTTGGATCGGGCGTGGCGCGCGTCGCCTACATGGATGATCCGGCGCGCGCCGAGCTGGTGTTCTCCGACCGCTTCGCCTGCCCCATCTGCAACTACTCGCTGTCCGAGCTCGAGCCGCGGCTGTTCTCCTTCAACAGTCCGATCGGGGCGTGTCCGAGCTGCGACGGTCTCGGGACACAGGAATTCTTCGACCCCGAGAAGATCGTGGCCAACCCGCACCTGTCGCTCGCGGGCGGCGCGGTGCGCGGCTGGGATCGGCGCAACGCGTACTACTTCCAGCTCATCCAGTCGCTCGCGCGTCACGCCAAGTTCGACATCGAGGCGCCCTACGAGAGCCTGCCGGCTCGCATCCAGCACCTGGTGCTGTTCGGGAGCGATGAGGAGCAGATCGAATTCAAGTATCTCGACGGCAAGGGCGGCACCATCAAGCGCCGGCACTCCTTCGAGGGCATCGTCAAGAATCTGGAGCGCCGCTACCGGGAAACCGAGTCGGTCACGGTGCGCGAGGAGCTCTCGAAGTTCCGCTCGGCGCGCGCCTGTCCCGAATGCCAGGGAACGCGGCTCAATCGCGCCGCGCGCAACGTGTTCATCGACGGCAGGAATGCGCCGCAGATCTCGGCTCTCAGCGTGGACCGCGCCGTCGAGTTCTTCGCGCAGCTCAGGCTCGGCGGCTGGCGCGGCGAGATTGCGATCAAGATCGTCAAGGAGATCTCCGATCGCCTCGGCTTCCTCGCCAACGTCGGCCTCGGCTATCTCACGCTCGACCGCAGCGCCGACACCCTGTCGGGCGGCGAGGCACAGCGCATCCGGCTCGCCAGCCAGATCGGATCGGGGCTGGTCGGCGTCATGTACATCCTCGATGAGCCGTCCATCGGTCTGCACCAGCGCGACAACCAGCGCCTGCTCGACACGCTGGTGAATCTGCGGGATCTCGGCAACACCGTGATCGTCGTCGAGCACGACGAGGACGCGATCCGCCAGGCCGACCATGTGGTGGATCTCGGTCCCGGCGCGGGCGTGCACGGCGGCGCGGTCGTCGCACAGGGAACGGCCGCGCAGATCGCCGCGCATCCGGACTCCATCACGGGCCAGTATCTGAGCGGCCGCCGGCGCATCGAGATTCCGGCGCGCCGCGCGCCCGACCCGAAGCGCCTGCTGCGCCTGGTCGGCGCAACGGCCAACAACCTGAAGAACCTGACCGTCGAGTTCCCGCTCGGACTGATGACCTGCGTCACCGGGGTGTCCGGCTCCGGCAAGTCGACGCTGGTGAACGACACGCTGTTTCGAGCCGTGGCGACCCAGCTCAATCACGCCGCCGCGGGCAGCGCACATTTCGAGCGCCTCGAGGGGCTCGAGCACATCGATCGGGTGATCGAGATCGATCAGAGTCCGATCGGCCGCACGCCGCGCTCCAATCCGGCCACGTACACCGGGCTGTTCGCGCCCATCCGCGAGATCTTTGCCGCCGTTCCCGAATCGCGCGCCCGCGGCTACGAGGCGGGGCGCTTCTCCTTCAACGTCAAGGGCGGACGCTGCGAGGCATGCGAGGGGGACGGGGTCATCAAGGTGGAGATGCACTTCCTTGCCGACGTGTACGTACCCTGCGATGTCTGCAAGGGCAAGCGCTACAACCGGGAAACCCTCGAGGTGCGCTTCAAGGGAAAGAACATCCAGGAAGTGCTCGACATGACCGTGGAGGACGCCCTGCCGTTCTTCTCCGCGGTGCCCACCGTGCAGCCGAAGCTCAAGACCCTGCTCGACGTGGGGCTCTCCTACGTACGCCTCGGTCAGAGCGCCACCACGCTGTCCGGCGGCGAAGCGCAGCGCGTGAAGCTCGCGAAGGAGCTGTCGAAGCGCGCCACCGGGCGCACGCTCTACATCCTCGACGAGCCCACCACGGGACTGCATTTCGCGGACATCGCGCAGCTCCTCGAGGTGCTGCATCGGCTGCGCGACGAGGGCAATACGGTGCTCGTGATCGAGCACAATCTGGACGTGATCAAGACGGCCGATTGGATCGTGGATCTGGGCCCGGAAGGCGGCGATGCCGGCGGCAGCATCGTCGCGGTCGGCACGCCGGAGCAGATTGCCGCGCACGGCTCCTCCTACACGGGGCGCTACCTCGAGGCGGCTCTGCAGCCGACCCCTGAGCAATCCTCGCGCGCGCCGCAGCGCAAGCGGGCGCAGGCCCTCGCCAGGACGGCGCGGGCCGGGTAGCTGCGGGCTCGCACGTGACCAGCCTCGCGCAACTCATCGCGCGCGCCTCGCTGCCGGCGCTGTCCCGACTGGATCCCGAGAGGGCGCATGATTGGGGCCTGGCCGGCCTCGCCTGCCTGGGGCCTTTCTGGCCGAAGCCCCGGCAGAGGGCGGGTGCGGCGCTGCGCCGCCTCGGGCTCGAGTTCGCGCACCCGCTCGGGCTCGCCGCCGGGTTCGACAAGAACGGCGACTATCTCGATGCGCTCGGCGCGCTCGGATTCAGCCACATCGAGCTCGGCACCGTGACCCCCCGCCCGCAGCCGGGCAACCCCAGGCCGCGCATGTTCCGGGTGCGTGCGGCGAGCGCTCTGGTGAACCGCATGGGCTTCAACAACAAAGGCGTGGATCATCTCGCCGGGCGCCTGCGTCGCGCGCGCTTCGCGGGAATCCGCGGCGTGAGCATCGGCAAGAATGCCGATACGCCGATCGAGCGTGCGGCCGAGGACTACGTGTCCTGCCTCGAGCGCATCTACGAGAGCGCGGACTACGTCGCCGTCAACGTCTCCTCGCCCAACACGGCGCGGCTGCGCGAGCTGCAGTCCCCGGACAGCCTGGAACCGATCGTGGACTCGCTCCTCGAGGCGCGTGCGCGACTCGAGTCCCGGCACGGCCGGCGCGTGCCCCTGCTCGTCAAGATAGCGCCCGATCTCGAAGCGCCTGAGCTGCGCGTGCTGGCGGGCAGCCTGCGCGCCAGCGGGACCGACGGCGTGATCGCCACCAACACCACGACCGATCTGTCCGCCCTGGGCGAGGCGTGGCCGGCGAGCCGGCGCGGCGGGCTGTCCGGCGAGCCGTTGCATGCCCGCTCGGTCGACGTGATCGGGCAATTGCGCGCCGAGCTCGGCGCCGGATTCCCGATCATCGGCGTGGGCGGCATCATGGATGCGAAGAGCGCGCTCGCCACCCTGGACGCGGGCGCCGATCTGTTGCAGCTCTACACCGGCTTCGCCTACCGCGGGCCTTGCCTTCTCGAGGAGATATTGAATGCCCTTCACGGTCACTGAAGAGCTCATCGATCGGTTCCAGCGCGACGGGGCGGTGCGCCTGCCGCAGATGTTCGGCGCGCAAGAGATCGAATTGCTGCGCCAGGGGATCGAGGAGAACCTCGCCCGCCCGAGCCCGCGTGCGAAGATCGCGAGCGGGCCTGCCGACCCCGGGCTCTTCGTCGAGGATTTCTGCAACTGGCAGGACAATGAGCGCTACCGCCGCTTCATCTTCGATGGGCCGCTGGCGCCGGCCGCCGGGCGGCTGATGCGCAGCCGCAGTGCGCGGCTGTACCACGATCACATGCTCACCAAGGAGGCCGCCACCCGCCAGCCCACTCCCTGGCACCAGGATCAGCCCTACTACAACATCGACGGCAGGCAGAACGTGAGCTTCTGGATTCCGGTCGATCCGGTGAGCCGCGCTGCCACCCTGGAGTTCGTGGCGGGCTCGCATCGCGGTCCCTGGCTCATGCCGCGCTCGTTCATGGATTCGCAGGCGAAGTGGTTTCCGGAGGGCTCGCTCGCCGACCTGCCGGACATCGAGCGGCGGCGCAGCGACTTTCCCATCCTCGGCTGGGAGCTCGAGCCGGGGGATGCGGTGTGCTTTCACATGCTCACGCTCCATGCCTCGCGCGGCGTGGAGGGCAATCGGCGGCGGCGCGTCTTCTCGGTGCGCTTCCTGGGCGATGACATCGTGCACGCGCCGCGCCGCTGGAAGACCTCGCCGGAGTTCCCCGGTCTCGAGCGGGAGCTGCCCGCCGGAGCCCCGATGCAGCACCCTCTGTTCCCCGAGCTGTGGCGCGATCCGAGTGAGTAGCCCGGCGCGCCGCAAGCGCAGGCCGCCGGTGGCGGCTCGGCCCGCGCGTCCCGGGACCCATGCGATAGAATCGAGGATCGACATCGAGGGAGTCGGGATGGCCAAGTCGGGTCAGCGCGGCGCGAGCCGCGCCGCCGCGGAGAGCGCCGTGAGAACGCTGCTGCGCTGGGCGGGTGAGGACCCGCGCCGCGAGGGTTTGCGCGAGACGCCGAAGCGGGTCGTGAATGCATACCGGGACTGGTTCTCCGGTTACGCGAGCGATCCGCGCGAGTATCTGCGCCGCACCTTCGAGGAGGTCGAGGGCTACGACGAGATGGTCGTGCTTCGCGACATCGCGTTCGAATCGTTCTGCGAGCACCATATGGCGCCCATCATCGGACGCGCGCACGTGGGCTATCTGCCGACCCAGCGTGTGGTCGGCATCAGCAAGCTCGCCCGCGTGGTAGACGGCTTCGCGCGCCGCTTTCAGGTTCAGGAAAAGCTCACCGCCCAGATCGCTTCCTGCATCCATGACGTGCTCAAGCCGCGCGGAGTGGGGGTCGTCGTCGACGCCGTCCACCAGTGCATGACCACACGCGGCGTGCACAAGCGCGGGGTATCCATGATCACGAGCAGAATGGTCGGCACGTTCCGCGTCGACGCCAGCACGCGCGCCGAATTCCTGCGCTTCATCGACATCGAGGGCAGCAGGCTGCGCTGAGAGGGGACTGCGCGCACCGCGCAGTGCGCGCCGGACCGCATCGCCCGGAACCGCATCGCTCGGAAATCAGGAGCGCTTTGCCGCCCCGCGCGGCGGGATCACTTCCACCGTGAAGCTGTAGCGGTGGCGCTCGCCGGGCGCGAGCGCGCCGACGCCGACCACATGGCGGGCTAATTTCTCGCCCTGCTCGTTGGTGATCGAGACCACCACGCAATACTCGCATTCGGTGCGGCCCGGATGATGAATCGATCCTTCGAGCCGCATCGCCGCGTGCCCTTCCGCTTGCGGCTCGGCATTCGCGACATTGAAGCGCAGGTGGTGCTGGCACCCGGGGCAGATATTGGCGCTCTGCAGAACAGTCGCCTTGCAATGCGGACATGTTCGCGTCGCGCCCAGGGCGCCGTGACGAACGACGCTCATCAGCTTCCGGCGGCGGTGCCCGGGAGCTTCAGCTTCTTCTCGTCGTCCCAACCAAACTCGACGTGCCCGCGCATGCGCGAGCCGGCGGCCACCGTGATCGAGCCGGCTTTGACATCGCCGACGATCACGCCGCCCTCGAGAACGTCGACGCGCTTGGCCGACTCGATGTTGCCTTGCAGCTCTCCACCCACCACCACCACCGCGGCGAGCACCTGACCGGTCAAGTGCGCGCCCGGATCGATGTTGAAGTTGCCGTCGATGCGCACGTCACCCTTGAAGCGTCCCGCCATGCGCACGTTGCCCGACCCCTCGATCTTGCCCTCGATGGTCAGGTTCGCGGCGATCACCGACTCGCCCCCCTCGCTGCGTGCGGCGGGGGCGGGAGCGGGACGGCGCGGCGGCGCGGCGAGCGGTGCGTCGCTCGCAATCCGGTCGATGGGCTGTCGCTCCATGGCCGGCGGCGCGGCTGAAGGCGCGGCGCCCGCGGGTACGGGCGTCAGCGGCTCCTTGCGGGCCGTCGGCGCAGGCGTGGACGTGGGTTTTTCATTCCAAAGTGCCATAACGAAATCTCCCGCATAAGAGGAACTCAAGCCTACACGCTAACGCTTTACAATGTTACCGGACCAGTGTCTTTGAATGGAGACGGCAGGCACCCGCCCGAAGTTCGGGGCCTCCCTTAAGCTCGAGTCTCACCGCCATGCGCCGGTCCCACCGCCATGCGCCGGTCCCACCGCCATGCGCGCCGGTCCCACCGCCATGCGCGCCGGTCCCACCGCCATGCGCGCGCGACCGCGTGCCGGACCCTGGGCCCGCTGGACTATAATGGCGGCAAAGAAGGGGCGCGCACTTGTTTCAGAATGTCGACCGCTTGCGGCCGGACCCGATCCTGGGGCTGATGGCACAGTTTCGCGCCGATCCATCTCCACAGAAGGTCGATCTCGGAGTCGGGGTGTACCGCGACCTGAGCGGCCACACGCCGGTGCTCGAGAGCGTGCGCCGCGCCGAGCGAGCCGTGCTCGCCGGGCAGACCACCAAGTCCTACGTGGCGGCGGCGGGCCGCGAGGAATACAACGCCGCGGTCGAGATGCTCGTCCTCGGCGAGGCGCATCCGGCGCGCAGCGCCGGCCGTACGCGCACCGCGCAAACGCCCGGCGGATGCGGGGCACTGCGCGTCGGCGCCGAGCTCATCCGTGCCGCCGCACCGGGCACCACGGTGCACGTGAGCGATCCCACCTGGGGCAATCATCCGCCGCTCCTCGGCAACTCCGGTCTCAAGCTCGAGCGCTATCCCTACTATGACGCCGGCGCGCATCAGCTGCGCTTCGCGGCGATGCTCGATCACCTGGAGCGGGCCCCTGCCGGTGATGTCGTGCTGATTCACGCCTCCTGCCATAACCCGTCGGGCGCGGATCTCTCGCCCGATCAATGGCGCACGCTGACCGAGCTGCTCGGGCGCAGGAACCTCGTTCCGTTTCTCGACCTCGCCTACCAGGGCTTCGGGGTGGACCTGATGGAGGACGTGCAGGGCCTTCGGCTCATGACCGAGGCGCTCCCCGAGGCCCTGATCGCGGTATCCCATTCCAAGAATCTCGGGCTGTACCGCGAGCGCACCGGAGCGATCATCACCATCAGCGAGAGCGAATCGCGCGCCGACGCGGTGCAGAGCCATGTCCTGCAGATCGCCCGCAGCATCTACTCGATGCCGCCCGATCACGGAGCGGCGATCGCCGCGTGTCTCTTTGCGGATGCTTCCCTGCGGGCGCAGTGGATCTGCGAGCTCGCTGCGATGCGCGACAGGATCCGGGAGATGCGCGCGCTTCTGGCTTCCCATCTGCGGCAGATCACCGGGGGCGCCGCCTTCGATTTCATCGAGGCCCAGCGCGGCATGTTCTCCCTCCTGGGGGTCTCGAGTGAGACCGTGGATGCGCTGCGCACCCGGCACCACATCTACATGACTTCCGACAGCCGCATGAACCTCGCCGGCATCATGCCGCACAACGCGGCCTATGTGGCCGCAGCGATCGCGGCGCAGCGCTGAGGGGCACGGCGCAGCGTCGACGGGCGCGGCGCGCCGCCGCTGCTCGGCGCAGTGCCGATGCGCGGCGCCGCTTCAGGCGCCGAGCGCCTCGCTCAGCGCCTTCACCTCCACGGCGGAATCGCGCATCACGCTCATGGTGCGCGCCTCGTTCAGCCCCAGCCGTGCCGAGGCTGGCAAGCCGTCGAGCGCCGCTTCGAGACCAGCGGCATCGTCGTAGTGCCGCTCCATCAACACGGCGACGGCGATGACGTCGCTCAGATCCGGGCGCTCCGGCTCGGTCCTGCCGAGCTCCTGCTGGTCGCCGACCGCTTGCGCCATGTCCTCGGGGAACTCCCAGTTCTCGAGGATCGCCTTGCCGATCGAGGGATGCCACTCGTTGATGATCTGATCGAGCATGCCGTCGCTGGTGAAGAACTCCGGATGAGCGGTGGCGCGCGTCAGCACGTAGAGCTTGCCGATGCCGTGCATCATGCCGGTGAGCATGGCTTCGTCGGGATTGACGCGCGTGCAGGTGCGCGCCAGCACGAACGCGAACGCCGCCACGACCGTGCTGCTTTTCCACAGCGTCTGCAGCTGGTCCTCGAGGCCGGCGAGCTTGTTGCTGTTGCGGATCTGCGCCATGGCGAACGAGATCGACGCGCTGCGCACCATGTTGTAGCCGATCCGGTTGATCGCCGTGCGCAGGTCGGTCACCGTCTTGCCGCTGCGGTTGAGCGAGGCGGAATTCGCGATGCGCAGGAGCCGCGCGGTCAGGGCGGGCTCCGATCCCACCACGCGCACCACCTGATCCACGGAGGACTTCGGGTCGGACAGGATGCGCCGCACGCGCACGGCGATCTCCGGGAAGGACGGCAGCTCCACCTTGCCGCCGGACAGCTCGCCGGCGAGTGAGCGGATGAATGCGAACGCGTCGTGAGACGGCGTTTGCGGCGAGAATGTCTGCACTGAAAGGGTCGTCAATTCGCACTCTCAAAAAACGTGGCAATCCTCTGCCTGCGAGGCGGTCCCTTTTGAAATCGGCCGCCGCCGCGGAATCTTGAGACATGCCGCCGG